>Ga0071330_1054606_pt1 | contig 27181 bp, 23 predicted proteins | sample GBScel77sediment_FD_63802 | JGI IMG/M metagenome (GOLD analysis project Ga0071330, IMG submission 63802) | Hot spring sediment microbial communities from Great Boiling Spring, Nevada - Cellulolytic enrichment Sediment 77C v2 (version 2) | ecosystem: Environmental > Aquatic > Thermal springs >...
CGGGCCTCCTGTACCCCCTCGTAGGGGGGTTCCGGGGGTTCCCCCCGTTTTGATTGAGGTCGGCGAAGGCCGACCTTGGGCCGAAGGCCCCAAAAGGCTGATTTCAATCAGCATTAAAAACAGGCCCGACGAAACTGGGACACACCCTCTTGCTCCTTCCGTTGATATAAGGTCTCTTCATCTTCTTGCCAGTCTACAAGCGGGTTCACAGGTTTCATCGGGCTTCACCTCCAACCAGAACTCTCTATCGGTATAAAAAGGCTGATTTCAATAGGCGTGACGCTTAGAAGCCATGCAGAGCAAAAGGAGACAAGCCAAGCCCATGCCCAATGCAGCCAGAAGGTACGAAGGCCCGGCACCTATTCTTAGCCATAGCAGGCCTCCGCATCCTCCCCCCATCGCTGAACCAACCAACCTAAAGGCATCAAATAGCCCCATCGCCCGCCCTTGCTCCTCCTGAGGTACACATTCCATCGCCAGAAGTGCAATGTAAGAACCAGCCGAGTCCCCCAGGTAATAGAGGGCATAAAGGAGGTAGAGAGGTGCAACTCCCCGCGGCCAGGAGAAGAAGAGCCAGGCCAAACCTGCCAATGCATAACCACTTGCGACGATCTTCCAGCGGCCAAAGCGGTCTCCCAACAGACCGGCTGGCCAATTGCTCAGAAGCCAAATAGCGTTGTTGAGAGAAAGGAAGCGGGCAAGCACCAAAGGATTTCCAGCCAAGCGGGGGTCATAGGCTAAGAAAGAGGGAGCATACCCAAGGACTGCATTTACTACCACTGCAGCATAAATGCAACGTAACGATGTGCTTTGAAGGAGGGATCCCCATCCCCGATTCCCATCTTTCTTTTCTAAGGTGTGCGCCGGCCGGCTACGGGGAGAGGGAAGAAAGAGCATCATGAGGAAGAGTGCCGAAAGGTACAGTCCAGCTTTAATTAAAAAGACGGCCGACCATCCAGCCTCTTGAGCTAACCAGCCGGCTAATAGCGCACCGCCGATGGCTACCGTGGAGTAAACAGTGTTGAGGAAACCGAACGCATTTCCCATCTGCTCCGAGGCCGCTTCTCCTATCAGCCGTAGAGCAGCCGGATGAGAGGCCATCTGTGCTCCTTGAATTAAGAGGAAGCCTAAGGCTGCGGTCGGCCAAGCGGTGGATAGCCCTTCAATTGCTAACCCAAAGGCCGTTAGTGCTACACTGCCCAGGAGCGTCACTCGCGCCCCTACCCGGTCAGTCAATTGCCCACCAAAGAGCGAACCGACTACTCCTATGCCTAAACCAACCCCAAGCACCAGGCCCAGAACCTCAGGGCCGGCTCTCAAGGAGAACATAAAAGCCCCAAATAATGTCGTCTCTACCTCCAGGAGGCCGGCACAAACCTGCAAAAAGGCCAAAACTAAGATAGTTGGGTGGCGCAAGGCAAGCATCTATCCCCTTTCAGCCCCAGAGCATAAGAAAACCTAATTTGACCCTGAAAGCCTAAGTGTGGATAATTTAAGCAAAAGCCAAGGGGGAGAAAATGAAGCCATCAATCATAGCGATAGACGGGCCAGCAGCTGCGGGAAAAAGCACCTTGGGCGAAAGGCTCGCCCGCAAGCTCGGTTACACTTACTTTGATACCGGGGTCATGTACAGGGCAATTACTTGGATTGCCATCAAACGAGGAATACCTGTGGAGGACGAAGAAGCCGTTACTGCCCTCGCCTTTTCCCTCCAAATTGAAGTCACAACCCCCACCGTCCAAGATGGAAGGCAATGCTCAGTCTTTGTGGATGGAGAAGATGTAACTTGGGATATCCGAAGGCCCGAAGTGGACAGAGCTGTCTCCATTGTCTCCGCTTACCCAGGGGTTAGGAAAGCCCTCTTTAACCAGCAACGTCGCATTGGCCTGAGGGGCAGAGTTGTTGTGGTCGGAAGGGACATCGGAACGGTAGTGCTTCCAGAGGCTGACCTCAAAATTTACCTGGATGCTTCTTTAGAGGAAAGGGCAAGGAGGCGCTGGAAGGAGCTTCTGGCCAGAGGCAAAGAAATCTCCTACCAGGAAGTTTTGGAGACCATGCGGGACAGAGACAGGATAGATAGCACCCGCTACGTTGCCCCCCTCCAACCGGCGGAAGATGCCATAATCATAGACACTACCTTCATGGGCATAGAAGAAGTCTTCCGCAAAGTCTTAGAGATAATCGGCGATGCTTAGGAAGATTTTCCGCAAGTTTGCAGTCCCAATCCTAAGGTTTTTGTTCCGGCTGCTCACAAAGGTAGAAGTCCGAGGGCAGGAAAGCGTGCCCAAGAAGGGGCCAGTTATCATCGCCATAAACCACTTAGGCCACTTGGATGCTCCCCTTGTGGTGGCCTTCGCCCCGAGAGAAGTGGAAGGAATAGCTCTGGCCGATTTGTATAAGGTGCCTTTTACAGGCCAGCTCCTCCGCCTCTACGGAGCAATCCCAGTGCACCGCGATGAGTTTGACCGGAAGGTAATCCAATTAGCTTTGGAAGCGTTGGCTCAAGGTAAAGCTTTGGCCCTGGCCCCAGAAGCCCGCCGTAGCCCTTCCAGGGCTCTGGAGAAAGCCCGAAATGGGGTGGCGTACCTGGCTATGAAAGCCCAAGCGCCCGTCATCCCTACAGCTATAACCGGAACTGAAGATGCAGTGGAAAAGCTCTTGCGGTTCCGCAGGCCTCGCCTCTCTTTAACTTTCGGCAAGCCAGTTTATCCGCCGCCTTTCTCCAGGGATAAAGCCTTGATAGAATCCTTCACGGAGAAAATCATGAGGGAGATTGCCTCCATGCTCCCGCCGCAGTACCGCGGGTATTACTCTTAAGCCAGGAGGAAAACCATGCCGTTCCCTTTGAAAGCCCAAGGCAGGACTTTAATCCTCGGCCACCGAGGAGCTAAAGGTTATGCCCCGGAGAACACTTTCCCCTCCTTCCAGAAAGCTTTGGAACTGGGAGTAGACCTGATTGAGCTTGATGTCCACATCACCAGGGATGGGCGAATTGTAGTTTGCCACGACGATTCCTTGGAGCGCACAACCGGGTTGCGCAAGCTTATCGGGGAATCAACATGGGACGAAATCCGTAGCCTTGACGCCGGCAAGTGGTTTGGGAAGGAATTTGCGGGGGCTAAAATCCCCCTGCTGGAAGAAGTGTTGGAATGGGCCAAGGGCAAAATCCCCGTAGTGGTAGAGGTTAAGAGAGGCTTCGGGGAGCGAGAGGACATCGTGGAGAGGACGATTGAGGTAATAAAGGCTTGTAATATGGAAGGGGAGGTGGCGATAATCTCCTTTGATCACCGCTTCGTGAGGAAAGCTAAGGAGATTGCGCCAGAGATAGTGGGAGGAATCCTCTACGTGGGCGCTTTGGTGGACCCGGTAAGGGCAGCCAGAGATGCTTTGGCCGATGCCATTCACCCGCACTTTGCTTACGTGGACCGAGAGCTTGTGGAAAGAGCTCACGAAGCTGGCCTGGCCGTAAGCACTTGGGTGGTAAACGACCCCGAAACGGCGCGCCTTTTAGCCTCATGGGGGGTGGACTGCATCGGCTCCGATTACCCGGATAGGGTCAAGAAAGCCTTGGGAAGCCTTTAGCGGCCGCCCCAGTTCCTCAGGACCAACGGGAGGAAAACTTTCTGCAAACTTCCACCCGTTATTTGAATGTTACGCACCCCGGCCCAGTTGTTGACCTCGCAGCTTTCCGCCACGCACCCGTTAACATCATCGCAGCCCCAAGAGGAAGCACCGACATCAACGTAAGCGTAAAGGTCATAGGCCCCTGGTTCACTTACGGCAAGTATAGGGTTAACGTTGAAAGTAAGGGTATGGCGACCACCACTTCCAAGGCTTGAGCTTGGAATCCACTCAAAGCAGTAAACTTGGTGTTTATCCGGGCAAGCTTGTAGGATCCCTTCCCAATCGCCTGAGCGGGAAGGAGGGCTTGAGGGGTAAGGCTTCAGGTAAAGGAAGAGGCCCACATAACCTTGATAACCACCCACCACAGGCTGATTACCCTGATTCAGCACCGTTACAGTAACCTTCAAGGTCCCAGTAATAGGCACAGCCGTGGACGAAATCCCCAGCTTTTCCACGATAAGGTCCACACCGCCGGTTATATCCCAATCGTAGGCTACATTGTTCCAGGGGTCCCACTCAGGCTGGGAGGTAGAGATAGTAACCGTAACCCCCACGCTTGCCGGAAGATTATCCGAATCCGAAACAGAGGCATTGAATGTAAGCTGGCCGCTTGCCCCCGATGGAATTGGCCCAACAGTGCGGGTGAAGTAATTGCCGGAGCCAGACCAGCCGGGGTTAGAGCCAGGGCTTAGGCCTGGGCTAAGGTTTATGCCTATAACTGCACTTCCAACATCAGCTCCACACACGTTGGTGTAGGCTATGGAATAAACAAGGGATTCGCCAGTACTTACCAAAGCCTCGCCATCGCTAACCGATACTGCAAGGTCTGGGAGGAAGGTCACTGGATGTTCAACCTTTGCCCCCTTTGAGCCAGGGAAGGTTCCGTAGCTTTCCCTGTCCTCTATCCCGTAAAATTCATTGGTTATGGTGAGGGATTGGCAGCGGGCAAGGGATGGGTTGACACGGACGGTAAAGCTTCTCTGCCCCGAAGCCCCTTGCCCAAGGCTCAACCCGCTCCAGGAAAGCATTCCATCGCTCACGTTAGCCCCGCCAGCATCAATCAAAGTGACGTTAGCCGGAAGGAGGTCGGTCACTATCAAGTTGCGGGCGATTCCGCCAGTGTTGGTGAAGTAAAGGGTGTAAGTGATGAGGTTACCGGGGAAGACAGGTGTTCCTGGGGGAGGCGAAGCCCCTTTGCTCACTGTAAGGGCAGGGCACCCAGCTATGGTATGAGACACCGGAGTGGAGGCGCTCAGGCCAAGACCGCTTCCGGTAGCGTAAGCAGTGTTGGTGATAGTGCCCTGGGTGCAAGTTATAACCCTGGCCGTGAAGGACAAAGCAACCGAATTCCCTACTCCCAGGTTCCCTACATTCCAGCTGAGGACCCCGCCAGCGTAAGAGGGGGTTGGAGAGCCGCTTACAAACTCAAGTTTTGCATCCAACGGATCCGTCACCACTACCCCTGAGGCAGCTGCGCCACCAATGTTAGTGATGACGATAGAATAAGTAATCAAATCGCCGCCCTGAACCACGCTCTGAGGTGAGGGCTGGGAGTTTTTGGTGAGCACAAGAAGCGGGGAAAGCACAGCTACGGTGTGGGTTACTGGGTTGCTTTGAACGACCTCCAAGCATTCAGCTCCGATGTAAGCGTAATTGGTTATGGTTCCGGAAGCATCGTTTTTTACCCGGGCTGTGAAGGTGACAAAGCCAGAGGCTCCAGGGGCAATGGACCCCACCGTCCAGCTTATGACATCCCCAATCCTTGTCCCTCCCCCAATGTGCTCCAGCCTTGAGTCAAGCAGGTCCGTTATCACTACGCCCATAGCCGGGGATTGGCCAGTATTGGTGTAACGGATGGTATAGGTTATGGTAGTGCCTGGAGTTACTGAAGAGCCAGAGGGTGGATTAGCTTCTTTGGTTATCTGCAAGCTGGGGGGACCGGCTACGGTGTGCGTTACAGTGTTGGAAGAGAAAACATCGGAATGAGCTGCCGAAGCGCGAGCGGTATTAGCGATTATGCGGCCTTCTTCAAGTCCGCACTTAACTTTGGCTACAAGGATCACAGTTCCCGAAGAGCCTGGCCCCAGAGGCCCTACCGTCCAAGTGACAGTGCCGGAGGAATAATTCCCACCAGGCGCACTCACAAAATCCAGCGATTCTGTATCCAGGGTATCGGTTAAGTTAATGGTAAAGGTGTAATAGCCGGTGTTGGTTACGGTGATAGAGTAAGTTATCAAGTCATACCAGCGCACTTGAGAGCCAGGAAGCGGGGTAGAGGATTTGGTAACGGAAAGCCTCGTGCCTTTTACGGTGTGAGTGGTTTCGTTGCTGACCTGGGAAAGGACTGGTTCAGGCTCGCCAGAAACAAAGGCTTGGGAATAGGCCACGTTGGTAATTACAGTCCCGGCTGGTAAGCCTGGAGTTATGCGGGCGGTGAAGCCAAGTTCTCTGGTTTCACCATGCGGTACGTTACTTAGTGTCCAGGAGATAACCCCGTTTTCCAGAATTCCTCCGCCAAGCGGGACGATGTTGTAAAGGCGGGAAAGGTCCACTGGGTCAGTTATATTTACCGTGGAGAAAGTGGTGCGGTAGAGGTTGGTGAATATGAGGGTATAAGTGACAGGCTGGCCCCAGTAGACAATGCTTCCTGATGCAGGGGAAGCGCTCTTGGGGAAGGAGCGGATTCCGGTAATCTGAAGGGTGTAAGTAACAGAAATGGGCTCAAAGGTATAAACCGTTCCTAAGGCATCAGTGAGTGGGGGATGGGAAATCCAGACAGTGTTAGTGATGTATTCCGAGGTTATGCCTTCGTTAATCTTTACGCGGAAGCGGGCCTGATTAAGTGCGCCGTATGGTCCGAGGCTTGCCGTCCTCGTGTATTGATTACTGCCCGCCCAGCTCCATCCGTAACCGACGAAGGTTGTATCCGATGGTAGCACTTCGGTCAAGATTGCATTGGGCAAATTGACCCCACCGGTATTGGAGAAATTCAGGATGAAATCAAAGATATCGCCGGGGGAGGCTATGCCCAGGTAGCTTGTTTTGGTTATGCTAAGTTGAGGGTCAGGCACATCGTAGTAGAATTCAATCCAGTCCAAGGATGGGGTTACAGTGATGAGCTGGCCCCTGGTAAGCTCAAGCTGGTATTGGAGGCGGAGGACATCGGCAATAGTCAGGTTCAAGGTATTGGTTCCGGTGACAAGGCTAATCCACTCTGACCAATCGCTCCATCCGCTTCCGGTCCGGTGGCGCTCTCTGAACCTCAATCCGGTATCAGGTGGGACATTAGCACTGTATTTAATTTGGGTTATTGTGACAGGCCTTCCGGGCTCAAACTGGAGCTCATTGGAGGAGTAAAAGCCTTTGGGAGCGTAGTAAGCTTCGCCCTCCCCAGCTTCATCTATGTTGCCCCTATAAACGGTATCTTTGCGCTGGGGAGGTAATTCAGGCCCATCACCCCCTATCACGTATATGTAACTTTGCCAGATAGCGGTGGCATGAAGGGAACGCTCCTGGGGCAAAACTGGGCCTCCTATCCACGCCCCTATTCCTGAGCCCCAGTCGTAAAGGCGGGAAGGAGAAGTTTCATCCACAAGGGCCAGCTGAACGGTGTTGGAAACTTGCTGGCCAGATCCTACTTCTCCTCCGGTGAGGAAAATCTCGCCTCTCGCTTCAACGGCACCGTGGCTGGAGAGTAGCTGAGGCAAGCCACCCTCAGCAGAAGTAAACCAACCCGTAAGGGTTGGAGTTGGCGGGGTGGCGGTGGTGATTACATCGGCAAATAAAACCTCACTTCTCGGGGTTGGGTCCTCCCCACCAATAACATAAATGGTTTTACTCAGTTCGCCAGTGTAGAAGATAGCAGCAAGGTTCCTCAACCCTCTGGGAAGCTTTTCCCCGTCTTCGCACACCCACTCACCCAAGGAGCCATCAGGTTGCACCTGAGCTTTGCATACTTCATCAATTGGGTAATCCATTGGGCCCAACCCAGGCTGCCCCCCTAATACAAAGATGAACCCTTCCACCACAAGGGCTGAGTGGTAAAATCTTCCACCACCTTCCAATTCTGTAGTTGTGATCCAAGGGCTTACTTCGCCCGTGGTAGCGGTCACAGTGGCCATGTAGACTTTAGGGGAGGGGGTGTTGGCATTATCAATCCCGCCTATGTAATAGAGGGTAGCGGTGGTTTCGGAGTGGGGGTAGATTACGAGGGCACCGCTGCTTAAGCCATCTTTATTGGGGTCGTTAGCTGGACAATTATCATTACCAGCTCCTTGGGCCGGAAGCCAAGAGCTTTCTGGCAATGTAACCCAAGGTTGGAGGGAGCCATCATCGGGGTTTATGGTTGTGCTGTAGACTTCGCGGCGTCGGCAGCCGTCCTGGTCATCACCACCTACTACGAAGATTTTCCCTTGCCAAGCTACCGCATTCAAGCTACTAAGTGGCACCGGGAGATGCTGGGAATCCTCTACCCATTGGCCGCCTCTCCAGAGGGGAAGGAGCCTTACCCCTCCTTCAGGAGTTAAAGCAGTGAAGCGAAATGTTCCATCGGCGAAGTCTTCTGTGAAATCCTCTCGGAGCTTGAGGGCAAAAGAGAAGGAGGAAGAAGGAAGCAAGAACAGTAGAGCAGCCACTAAAAGTAATGCTTCTACAAAGAAGAAGAGAAGCCACTTTTTCCCGGCCATTTAGCGCCCCCTTGAAACAAGCCGGGGCAACCCTAAGAACAGGCTGCCCCGGCCAGATCCCTTTACGGACATACCAGCGGAGTTGAGTTCTTTAGGTAGAGGTTGATGTTTTTAACTTCGTAGGCAGGGGAGTCGGAGATTTCAATGGTGGGGAGAGTTTCAAGTGGGTTGCCACCCAGGGAATCAGTAAGGATATCGTAGCGGAGGCCTTCCCTCTCAAGCCAAGCTGCTATCTGGTAGGTTCCGGGTTCAACTCCGATGAACTGGAACGCCCCCGTAGCCGAAGCCGTTGTGGTCCTATAGACCTGGCCATTCTTGTAGAGGACGACCGTGGCTCCTTCGCCCGGCAGAGGATACTCTTCTACATAGCAATTCTCGCTTCCGATGTTCTGGACCCGCTCCGCTATGCTGCGGTAGATTTGCTCCAGCTCTTGCGGTCCGGGAGCCACGAAGAAGTGCGGCTTTGAAGGATCAGTATCGGCAGAGGCGATGGCCCTGAGGAGGTCGTACTGGAAGTTATCGCCTATGGCTATGGAGAAGACGATGGCTCCAACCCCTCCCATATCTGCTGGCATCTTGCTCACGTTGGCCTGGTTTATGGCATCATCAATAGCTGGCTGGTTGCACGGAGGGCTTGTTTGCCAGCTATGCCCTGGGAAGCCAGTCCACTGCCCATTTAGGCGAATGTTGGCAATTCCATCGGAGGCCAGGATTATGACCGGTACATTGGTACCGCGGTTGGGGGAATTAAACAGGACATCGTTAGCCTTGTTAAGACCTCCAGCAATGGGGGTCCCGCCATTAGCCGTAAGGCTTTGGATTTTTTGCTTTACAAGGTTGATGTTAGAAGTAAGGCCAACCTCTACTTTACCTATAGCGTAATATGTGCTTGTGCTTCCGGACTCAGTGCACAGTAGAGGATAGCGAGATGTTGAACCTTCCTGCGGGAACGAGACCAAGGCAACCCTATCGCCTTTATCGGGCTGGAGGTAATCAACGAATGTGGAGAGGACCCTCTTGGCGGTTGTGATTTTCTTCTCGTAGCTGGCTCCCTGGCCCCAGTAATCGTTCATGCTCCCGGAGATGTCAATCACCAGGACCACATCTACTGGGATGTGTTGGGTTGTAGTTATAACCTGGATAGATTCATTTAGCCTGACGGCCTGGATAGCCACTGTCCCAACTATGTTCTTGTTAGCGGCCGGGGGAGGGGAGCCTTCGCCACTTTTGACCGCACAGACCCCGTAAGAAGTGCAGCCAGCCAGATCAGATGGTTCTGCCCACTCCTCAAAAGTTCCTATTATAACTTTATCGCCTGAACCGAATTGACTGCAATCATAGGAGGATGGATAACCGTTATGGCCTTTGCAGTAGGCCTTAATCTTAAACCTGGCGAAGCCCACTATCCTATACTTTGTATTAGCCCCTTGACCCTGGCTTTGGTCGTAAACCATTACAGTCACCGAGGAGGGGCGTACGCCATCTATCCGCTTTTGCAATTCCGCTCTTACGCCACTGCCCCAAGTCACGCCTGTGGTTCCATTAACCCACTCTCCGACGCTCCAGCGGCCGCTTCGTGTAGTATCAGCCATGTTCTGGACCAGGGTTTGCTCGTCAGGGTTTTGGTTCCTCCACCTTATCCACCCAAAGTTTCCAGGGGCCTGCGGGTTACCGGTATCCCATATCACGTAATCGTAGCCGAATACTGGGGTTCCTCCGGTGCTATTAAAAACTGAGTTTTTTACAGCGATGGGGAAGAGGTTAGAAGCTGAACAGGAACCACAGACTATAGAAGCTTTAGCGCTGGCCCGTGCTGTCAGGCTTTCAAAGCCGATAATTCGGGCAAAGTAGGTGCCAGAGGTCTTATCGGCCTTAACCAGAACCCCGCTGGCCTCGGATGGCGGGGGGTTGTTGTTAGCTGGAATTAAACCCAAGACGTCGCCGTTCTGGTCCAGGTAATAAGCTTCTATTTGGTCATTCTGCCAGGATAGGCCGTTGCGTTCAACGTAATCGCGCACGGCCAAGAGGACGTTCTGGTTTGTGACGTTCGGCTGGCTCAACCTAAGAGCTCCACCGAGAGCTCCTGCTTCGGCTGCATTCTTAACAATGCGCTGTTGGGCATAGTAGTTTCCGATGTCTATCACCAGGGCAAACAAGGCTAACAGGCCTACTATTGCCACCGCAATGATAAGTATAGATTGACCTTTTTCCCTTCGCATGTCCCCTCCCTTCATTCAAAGAATGAACCTGCCGCAGCGCTTATCCTTATTGGTCTTATTACTTGGATTTCTCTCCCGCTCAGGGGGTCAGGTAGACTCAGGGATAAATAGTCAAAGTAGTAAGAAACCCTCACTTCAAAGTAACCCCCTGGCATCCTTTGATCTGGAGGTGGATTTACCTGAATCTGCATTGGGTAAGGCTCATTGGTGTTTAAGAAGCCAGCCAAGGTCTTTATGTAATCTTTCAAGGGTTTATCGGGCTGGTCAGGATGCTGCTCATTCCACTCAGCCAGGGTAAGGGCATTGTCCATCATGTAACTTACCCCAGCCCTGGCCATGTGGCCAAGGGTTATGTAAGTGTAAAAGGCCAAGCTGAAGATAACAAGCCCTATGAGGAGGGCCAAGAATAATACTATGACCAAAGCAAATTCCACAAGAGCCTGGCCTTTCATCCTCATTCACCCCTTATAGGCATCGTGACCTGAGCCGTAATCCGGTAACGGTTAGGAAAGCCGAAACGGCCAAACCAAGGTAACTCTACCGAGCTGAAGAAGGTAGAAAGTTCATACCTTACTTTGACCCTTACCGGCTTCCCTATGCCAACTCCTTGGTCCATCTCTGGAAGGTAGATAGTTAGGTTTCTGGTATCAAGGCCCGCTCCTTGCGCTTCGTAATAAATCCGTGTGTAATACTGCTCGTAATCGGGGTCACCAGCCGGATTGTATCCCGGCTGTTGTACCCTTCTTAGCCAATCCGGGTGGCTGGAAGCATAAAGGCAACCTGCTCGGGCCGCACTTAGGACATTTAGATAGGCAAAGAAAATCAAAGCAAATTCAAAAAGGACGAGCAAAGAAATTATGAGAAAAGCCGCCCCAGCCGTAAACTCTAAAAGGCTTTGTCCTCGCTCCTTGCCTCGTTTCATCACTTTTATTATACCACAATTTTTATGAAAATGCCAATCAAAATCCCAGGCCCCACCCATTAAAGGGCGGGGCCTGATGCCTTTTGGGAAGGATCCAGTGGGCCTTCTATATTTAGAACTGGAGGGTCTCAACGATCCGGCTGAAGACGTTCCCGATGGTCGGGCCCAGGATGGCCAAGATGGCGATGACCACGACGGCCACCAAGACCAGGATGAGGGCGTACTCCACCAGACCCTGCCCCTTCTCACGCTTGAGCAACATGGCCACTCACCTCCTTTCTCTTGTGTTTTCAGCAATTTTAATATACCTCCGAAAACCTTGCAAGCGCAATAGTACCTTAGTCCTACCCTCCAGTACCCCTTATTTGTCACCACCCACGATTTTTGGTATACTCGGGCCGGAAGGAAGGGCCCAAATTGGGGAGAAGGAAACCTTCAATCAAGGTTGAAATTGTAGCTTTGGCAGGGGCACTTGTTTGGGGTGGGATTCTACGGCTGGGATGGCCAGGCTTGAACCCCTTCGCTTTTGATGAAGCCCGCTTGAGTTTGATGGCTCTGGAGCTTGCCCGAAAGGGGATTTTCCCCTCTACAGGCTTACCTTCCTCTGCTGGAATACCTAACCTTCCAGCTCAAGTTTGGCTTTTTGCCCTTCCTTACGCCCTCTGCTCTAACCCTGTGTTCGCTTCCTCTTTTGTAGGGCTATTAAGCCTTTTGAGCATTCTGGCCGCATGGTTGGTGGCACGCTCAAGATGGGGACAGGAGCCAGGCCTGGTTACTGCTTGGCTCATGGCTGGCTCCCCTTACCTTGTTTTCTACTCCCGCAGTGTCTGGCCCCAAAACTGGCTTCCTATCTTCAGTGCGGCTTGGTTAGTAACGGCAGCTTTCAGCAGAAAAAAGCCAGCCATTTTCCTCAACGGCTTTATAGCCGGGTTCGCTTTCCAAGTGCACTACGCCGGGATTGCCCTGCTCATTCCTTCTGCTTACTTCGCATTGAAGAGCTCCCGGCAGCAGCGCTGGCTTTGGCTCTCAGGATTTTTAGTGGCCATTATTCCAGCCCTAATTTACGGATGGAAAGCAGTAGGGGCGATGAAAGGAGTAAGCCTAAAACTACAGGTAAGCCCGGAAAGCCTGGTTCAATCCCTCAAGATTGTGACCGGGTGGGGATGGGAAACCCTTATCTTTGGCCCAGGAGCCAATGGCAATTGGAAAGCCTTGCCATTGACCATAATCCTCGCTCTGTGGATAGGGTGGGCTTTAATAAGCTTTTCCAGGGAAAAATCCAATGCCCCTTTTCTAATAGCTGGCTTGGCCAGTACCATCCTCTGGCTCTTTCATGTCTCTACCCCCTACATACACTACCACCTCGTTTCTCTGCCTCCGTTGTTCTTGGCCGCAGGCTATGGGGTAAATATGCTTCCGCGTCGGATTCGCCTGGCAGGGGTACTTCTCGCTTTAGGTATCGCCTTGGGGCAAGGGGTGACGTTCACAGAAGGGCTTAAGACCTGGGCTGCTAAGCCTGTGCCTGGCGGATTAAGCGCTCCCTTGGCTCTCCAGCAGGCAGCTGTGAGCTTTGTAAAGGACGGTACACCAGTTATAGTAGTGGCCCCAGGAGACCGACCGGAGCAGGATGGAGATGCGGCTGTTGTGGAAGTTCTTTTCTGGGGTTACCCCCACCGAATTGTTAACGGTTTACATTCCCTGATAATCCCGGCTGAACCCTCGTGGCTCCTTTTTGTAGGGCCTTGGATGCCAGCCTGGCAGGAAGCGATAGCCCATTTACCCCATAGAAGTTACGAGCTGTACCTTTTCCCACGGAGAGAAGGGGAAATGCCTTGGGGAATGCTTAAGCTTAAAGGAGCCCGCCCGATAGGCTTCAGGCCTGCGAAGCCTGCCCGTCTGGGTTGCGGGGTCAAGCTTGAAGGATGGAATATGAAGAAAAGCCCAGAAAGGATAAAGGTTGAGACTTTGTGGAAGGTAGAAGAGCCTGAAGGGAAGCATGTCCACCAGTTCAACCACCTCTACCTTGGGGGCAAGTTTCTCCAGGCACAGGATGGACCCACTTCCTCCAAAGCCTGGGCCAAAGGGGATTTCCTCATCACTTGGGCCGATTTTCCCCCAGTGGAAGGGGATTTCAAAATAGCAGTGGGGATGTATTACTACCCTTCTATGGAAAGGGTTCGCGGCTCTGAAGAGGGGATATGGCTTTGGGGAAAATGAGGGCTTCAGCAGTGGGCTTATGTTGTCTCATTGGCCGGGGGGAAAGGGCTCAAAACTTAAGGTATAAGACGCAAGCTCAGTGGTAGCAGGGGCGAAAGCGCTCACAGCTAACACTACCCCCGGTTCTAAAACCACTTCTAAAGGAGAACCTCCCTCTACCTTCCACCGCTTTACGTCCAACGGTTTGCCCGCTTTTGCGGCTTGAAGTAACCACATTTGCTTAACGACTCCATTGGTGTAGACGAAGCCATTGGGCTCCCATCCCCCACGCCCGCTTTCAAAATCCTCGTAGTAGCCGATTTCGGGGATGGATATGTCATCCAAGAAGAAGCCAGGGTGATTTACAGCATCATCCGTTATGCATTCAAAGCGCAGCAAAATTTCCTTCCCGGCCCAAGGGGTAAGGTCCACTACTTCCTCAACCCAGCCGCCGGATTCCCCGGTGTAGCCGTAGCCGAGGTTGTTCCCCATTGGGTTCTCTGATGTTGAGCGGGGTCCTTCCAAGATTTTCCAGGTTTTGCCTCCATCGGATGAAATCTCCAAGTAAGCGTAATCGTAGTCCTTCTCCAGGTCATACCAAGTCCAAAAGCGCAATGTGGCTTTGTCGGCATTTCGGAGGTCAAAGGTGCGAGTTAGGGTTGAATCGCTCTCATCGCCCCGGCCAGACCACCACATGAATTTGCCGCTATGGGGAGATGGCGGGCCTAAGGTAATAGTAGGATTAGAGGAGAAGCGCAAGAGGACGGGCTTTTCGGTCCGGACTTCAAAATAGTCGGCACCATATTGGTGGACGGTCTCGGTTATGGTAAACGGGATTGTAGAAATGGTCGCAGAAACCTCAGGAGGTTGGGGGTTAAGCTCGCGGTAACCATAGCCGGAGTCGGGAGCATCAAAGTAATTGGCAAGAACCCAGTCGGCGAAGAGGTCTTCAAAGCTGAGGCCGTGGGGTGCCAAGATTTCATTGAAAGCATGTTGGCCATTGAGGGGGGATTTTACCAGGCGACGGAAAGCTTCTTCCCCAAAACGCTCCCGGAAGTAAGCCATGAAGAGGAAACTTGCTCCGTAGTTGGGGTAAGCCTCGTCGGGGCTATCGGGCCAGGAAGTAAGCTGTATATCGGGTCGCACAGCAAAGGACCTTGTGGAAGCGTCAAGGTATAGCCCGCTTAAGAGTTCGGCCATCTCGGATAAGCCCTCGTTCACCCAGGTATCCTCGTTGCGGTCAATGTGCCAATGAAGCAGGTGCTGAAGTTCATGGGCCAGGATCGGAATGTAGGCTTTGGTTCCAGGACTCACAGCCCCAAGGTTGATGTACAAGACCTTCTTCTCGTTGGAGTAAGGGAAGACCTGGCGGGGGTAAGAGTCGCTTCCGGAAAAATACCCTCCAACCCCAGGGATGAAGCCGTTGAAGATGTGTAAGCAAGAATCGCTCCAAGGCCAGGGGGCATCTGGGCCGAAGATCTCCATTAAGCGTGGATAGATTTCACGCTCAAACCGCATAATGGAAGTTTTGAGGGATTTTTGGTCCACTGAGGCCCCTTTTTCCACCCACACGCAGAAATTAGAGGTGAGCACAGATAGGGTAGCAGTGGTTGTGAAGTAGCGGTTGGCGGCGTGATCCACAAGCCAAAAGACAGTTTCTTGCCCTGGATGGTAGGAAGCAGGCGTTGGGGTCGGAATGGGCCCCGAAGGTATCCTACCAAGCCTGGTCGCTATCTCCGCCAGGTCCCGAACTGGAAGTTCTGACGGCAACGGATCAAGAGTCGGGAAGAAGGTAGGGGAAGGGGATGGAACGGGTGACGGAGTTGGGGGAAAGGGAGTTGAGGTAGGCAAAGTGCACCCTGATAGGGTAAAAAGGGCGATAAGAGCGATGAATTTTTTCTTCAAATTATTTTTTCCTCCACCAATTTGCTCCAAGCCCTCTCAAACGCTGGTATGAAGAAGCTTTTGCTGTCGCCAGGGAAGGTCTGGGCAAGTTCCATCCCCAAAGAGCGTAGCTGCCATGCCGCCGAGGGGGAAAGATGGGCAGTGATTTCCTGGATTCTGGTGGCAAGATAGGGGGCATAGGGTATAGAAGGGTAAGCGAATAGGATGTTTTTTAGCAAACTCGCAAGGTAAAGGGACCGAGCTACAACGTTGCCTTCCACAAAGTGCCAAAGGGATTTCTCACTCTCTTCTATGCTCAATTGGTCCAGAGCAAGGTTTATGTGCTCGGGGATGAAGCCGCAACGGACCAAGAGCTTAGCCACGGCGAGGTTCTTTATGCCTGAAGCTACAAGGTAGAGGAACTGCTCCAAGTGCTCAGTATCCCAGCCTTTTTCGCGGCCACGTCGGACGGCCTCGGGCGAGAGGCGATAGCGGTAGTATTCCTGGGAGCCATGGAGGATGGAGTGGGCAGCTGCTACCAGTATTGAGGCCTTGGCTATCACAGGTGCAAGCTTCGCCAAACTCTCCACACAAGCTACTATCCGAGGTCTTCCCAACCAGGCTTCATGGGTGACAGGGTAATCCTCGGAGGCCTTTACCCCAAGCTTTTTCTTTTCCTCCCGCATTATCCTATCTCGCCGGCTGATTGTATCCACAACCACCACTTCCACGGCCTCCGGTGCTTTGAAAGGGGATTTTTCGTAAAGCTGGACTATGATTTCAAGGATGCGTTTTACCTCCTCTTCCGGGACCTCGCCTTGCACAGAAACGCTGAACTGCGCCATACCTACTCTCCTCACCTATTGGTGAACTGGACCAATTGGTTCAGCTTCTCCATTGCTCGGCCTGAGTCTATGGATTCTTTGGCCATTTCTATTGCTTCTTCTAAGCTGGATGCTTTGCCTCCAACCAAGATGGCAGCGGCAGCGTTTAAGATGACAATGTCCCTGCGTGGGCCTTTTTCCCCGCCAAGGATAGCCCTGGTTATGGCTGCGTTTTCCTCCGGCTCTCCTCCTTGGAGGTCGGAGAGCTTAGCTTTGGCCAGCCCCAATTCTGTGGGGTCGAGGGGGAAGGTGGTAATGGTTCCTCTTTCAAGGCGGCTGACTTTATTGACCCCAGTGGTGGAAAGCTCGTCCAGGCCATCGGCTCCGTAGACCACAAAGGCCGATTGGCTTCCCAGGGCTTTGAGGGTCTGTGCCACTATCTCGGTGAGGCGTCCATCGTATAAGCCTAAGACTTGCTTCTTAGCCCCAGCCGGGTTCACCAGAGGGCCAAGCAGGTCAAGGACAGTTCGCACCCCTATTTCCTTCCTGGCCTGAAGGACGTGGTGGAGGGCCGGGTGGAAAGATGGGGCATATATGAAGCCTATACCCACTTCGTCAATGCAGCGGGATATCTTTTCGGGGTTCAAGTTGAGGTTTACTCCGAGAGCATTGAGCAGTTCAGCACTCCCGCACTTGCTGGCAACAGCCCTGGCGCCGTGCTTAGCCACAGCCAAGCCCGCCCCTGCCACTACAAATGCGGCAGTGGTGGAAATGTTAAAAGTTCCCCAAGGGTCCCCCCCTGTCCCCGAAATATCCACCACGTCTTCGCGGGTTGGCTTTATGAAAACGGCTCTTTCCTTCATAGCTAAGGCGCATCCCAACAGCTCTTGAGAGGTCAGCCCCTTTATTTGGAGAGCGACCAGGAATCCACCGGCTTGCCAGGGGGAAATTTTCTCATCCAAGATAAGGCTCATAGCTTCTTGAGCCTCTTGCGGAGAGAGGCTTTCTCCTTCTATAAGGCGGGAAATGTATTTCCGCAGCAATTTTCTCCTCCTTCAGCGTTTTCCTTATCCATTATACCTTTGGCTTACCTTTAACGCAAAGGCTAATGGCCGCTGGCCGCGCCGAGCCCTAAAAGCCAAACCTTAGGCTTTGCAGTGTGGCCAGAGGCTTGCCATTGCGCCTGGCCCTTCACGTGAGGATTAAGGGAATGCGAGCACACCCTTGGGAGGGGGGCGAAGCCCCTTCCTTAGTTTTGGGCATACACCTTGCGCGCCCTGGAGAGGAGCTCGCCTACCTCGGTGAGGCTATGGGGGTAGAGCCCCTTGGCTTCCCTTAAGAGCTCAGTTGCCCTTATGAGGCAAGCAAACTATAATTAGCCCCAGGAGGGTGAGCTATGGAAATATCCCTGAGGCCAATCGGCAGGGTATTGAACAAAGTGGAAAAAAGTTCCGAAAAGGTAGATTGGTCCCAAGTGGTCTCCACTTTGGAGATAAACCCCGAGCTTGAAGAGGGCCTTGAAGGGATAGAAGAATTCCACCACATCATCGTTGTCTTCTGGTTCCACTTGGTGGAAGAAGTTTGCCTTAAGGTGCATCCGAGGGGCGACCGCTCAAAACCCCTCAGAGGGGTCTTCAGCACCAGGGCTCCTGTCCGCCCCAACCGCATAGGGGTGACAGTGGTGGAACTGCTCCGTAGGGAGGGTAACTGCCTGGTAGTGAAAGGCCTTGACGCTTACAACGGGACCCCAATCTTGGACATAAAACCTTATTTTCCAGAGGGCGAGGATGACGAAAGGCCATCATGGGTTAAGGGAGGGTAAGGCTGCAACCTTAAGGGGCAGGGTAATAAAAGCAGGTAAAGCTTCTGGGGAAGCACTGGTTTCTCCAGAGCCAATAAGCTTTTTCGGAGGGGTGGACCCGGAGACAAGCGAGGTGATAGAGAAAGGGCACCCGCTTGAAGGCCAGAAAATCGCCGGCAAAATCTTGGTCTTCCCTACCGGAAAAGGAAGCACTGTAGGTTCATACACGCTCTACCGCCTCAAGCAAAAAGGCCTTGCCCCCGCTGCCATCATTAACGCCAGGGCCGACCCCGTAGTAGCCGTAGGAGCTATAATGGCCGATATACCCATGGTGGACCTTGTCCCGTGGGAAAAAATTTCCACCGGCGATTTCGTAGAGGTAGAAGGGGATGAAATCAAGGTCTGGAAAACCGGTCCTGGTGAAACTGGGGGGCTCGCTGATAACCGATAAAACCCGCGAGGCCACCGCAAGGTTGGATGTAATAGAAAGGCTTGCCGCGGAGATAAAGGAGGCTATGGAAAGCCTCCCCGAGCTTAAGCTTGTAGTGGGGCACGGAAGCGGCTCATTCGGCCACTTCCCGGGCAAGCGCTACGGCGTGAGGGAAGGGGTTAAAGGGCCTGAGGGCTGGAGAGGCTTCGCTGAAACAGCATCCGCTGCTGCCCGCCTGAACCGATTGGTAACCGAAACAATGCTTTCCGTGGGGATAAAGGCCTTCCCGATACAGCCTTCGGCCTCCATCCTCTGCCGTGATGGGGAGATAGTGCGGTGGGAATGGCGGCAGGTGGAAAGGGCCCTTGAAAGAGGCCTTGTCCCCATCGTGTACGGAGACGTGGCCTTTGACGAAGTCCGAGGTTCCACCATAGTCTCCACCGATGAACTTTTCTTCTTCCTCGCCCAGAAACTTCGCCCTTCCACAATCCTCTTGGTCGGGAAAGTGGCAGGGGTTTTCACATCCGATCCGCTTCTGGACCCAGAGGCCAAGCTTATCCCAGAGGTGACTCCTTCGGATTGGGGGAACATTCTGGGGGCTTTGCGAGGTTCCTACGGGGTTGATGTAACCGGCGGGATGGAGGAAAAAGTCAGGCTAATGTTGAAGCTTGTGGAAAAAATCCCGCACCTCAAGGTGGTGATAATGTCCGGGGAGGAAGAGGGGGCCTTGAAGGCCGCCCTGCTGGGCTCTTTCCCTGAAAAATGCACTATTTTTCACCGTTGAGGGCCAGAGATGGACATCTTGGAAGGCTTGAACGAAGCGCAAAAAGAGGCAGTGGAAGCGATAGAGGGGCCGGTTCTGGTGCTTGCAGGACCAGGAAGCGGGAAGACCAAGGTCCTGGTCCACCGCGCTGCTTACCTCATAAAAGTCTGTGGCCTCTCCCCTTACTCCATCATGGCCGTAACCTTCACTAACAAAGCGGCCAGGGAGATGAAGGAGCGCCTCTATAGGCTCCTTGGGGAGAGGGTTGAGCAATTAACCGTTGGGACCTTCCACGCCATCTGTGCTCGCATCCTGCGCCGAGAAGGTGAGGCCATAGGAATCCCTTCTTCTTTTGTGATTTACGATGAAGAGGACCAGCTCAGCGCAGTCCGCCAAGCCGTTCGGGAATTGAACTTGAACGAGAAGCTGTACCGTCCTCCGGCCCTCCTCCAGGCTATTTCTCGCCTCAAGGCCGAGTTAATTTTCCCCTCCGATTTCAACCCCTCCACTTACTGGGAAGAAGTTATGCGCCGGGTCTACGAGCGCTACCAGGAAATCCTCAAGAACCACAATGCTTTGGACTTTGACGACTTGCTCCTGGCCGTAGTTAGGCTTTGGAGGGAAGCTCCGCAAATTCTGGAAAGATACCGGCGCCGGTTCCTCCAAATCATGGTGGATGAGTTCCAAGACACTAACATGGCCCAGTACGAAATTTTGAGAGAGCTGGCCAGGGTGCACCGCAACCTCTTCGCCGTAGGGGATGAAGACCAATCAATCTATCGCTTCCGCGGGGCCGATTGGCGCAACGTCTTTCGCTTCCGTGAAGATTTTCCCGATGCCAAGATAATCCTCCTGGAGAAGAATTACCGCTCAACTCAGAACATTCTGGACGCGGCCCGGAGCATAATTTCCCACAATCCACACCGCACTCCTAAAATGCTTTACACCGAAAGGGGGCGCGGCCTGCCCCTGATACTCTACGAAGCCTACGACGAAGCCGACGAAGGGGAGTTTGTGGTCCGGGAGATAAAGCGCCTCATCGCCAAAAAGCTCTACAGCCCCGGAGACTTCGCTGTGATGTATCGGACCAATGCTCAGTCCAGGGTTGTGGAGGAAGCCTTTGTCCGGCACAACATGCCATATAAGCTTGTGGGAGCGATTCGCTTCTACGAAAGGAAGGAGATAAAGGACGTACTGGCCTACCTGCGCCTCATCCTCAACCCTATGGATGACATAAGCCTGCAGAGGATAATAAACGTCCCGCCGAGGGGGATTGGCCCCCAAACGCTTAAGACCCTCCAGAACATCGCTTTCTCCAAAGCTTCTTCTCTCTACCAGGTCCTCAAACTCGTCCGGGACGACCCAAAGCATCTGGGCTTTTCCCGTCAGGTTTCCAATTCCCTCCTGGCCTTTTTGGAGCTCTTGGAGGACTTGTCCAAGGCTGCCGATGAGAAAGACATCCTCAGCCTATTGGATTATGTCCTGGAAAGGACCGGGTACAGGGATTACCTTCAGGATGGGACTCCGGAGGGGCAGGAGCGGTGGGAGAACGTTCAAGAACTGCGAAAGGCAGCGGAGGAGTATGCTACCTTCCCTCCACGCGAGGGGTTGGCTGCCTTCCTTGAGGGGGTAACGCTTGTTTCGGATGTGGATAACTTGGAGGAAAGGACAGAAGTTCCAGTCCTGCTAACCCTCCACATGGCCAAAGGGCTTGAATTTCCAGTAGTGTTCATAATCGGGATGGAAGAGGGGCTATTCCCCCACATCCGCTCCTATGGAGATTTGGAAGAAATGATGGAAGAGCGAAGGCTGTGCTATGTGGGTATAACAAGGGCCAAGGATAGGGTTTACTTGGTCTACACCTTCCGCCGCTCCCCTTACCGGAGTTCCTCCCCTTCGGAGCCTTCCCGCTTCATAAAGGAAATCCCTTCCCACCTCCTGCGTTACTACAGCGATGATTTGGAGCGGGAGGAGAAGAAGGAAGCCCCACCTCCGCTTGTTTCCCCCACCTTCCGGCTGGGCGACAAAGTTCGCCACCCAGTCTTTGGGGAAGGGGTTGTAGTGGAGAGCGCAATTAAAAACGGAGAGGAAGAGGTAACTGTGGCTTTCCCAGGCAAAGGCATAAAGCGCCTCCTGGTAAGGCTGTCCAAACTTGAACTTATCGGCTAAATCTTCCCCACGGTTAAAACGTAAATCACCGCCTCCTCTTTACCATCCACCCCAATCAAGCGGTTTATGTGGTCATCCAAGAAAGCGCCGATGGCGCATGCCCCCATGCCCATAGCTGTAGCTGCAAGGTAAACGTTTTGCCCTATGTGGCCTCCTTCCAGAAGAACGTACCGGTAAGCCCTCTCCCGGTATTTCCACCGAGTCCTTTGGAAGATAGCGGTAAGGATGAGGGTCAGAGCCGCCGTTTTGGGCATCTCTTGTCCTGCGCAATACTGAACCATTTCTGCCCCAAATTCCCCCTCCTTGAGAAGCTCAAGGGCATGGAGTCGCACATTGTAATGGTAAACTCCTGGCTTTAGCCCTTCCACACGGTTCACCACAGGGTAAATCTCAATTGGGTAAAGTGCCCCGGCTGATGGTGCAGTCCTGAAGCCTATGCCGTATTGCCAAAGGGTTATCCCATCAGCCAAGTGGAGGAGAAGGGAAAGCTCTTCCAGAGATAACGGGGCTTGGGAATAATCCCTGATGGAACGCCTGCGCTGCAGAGCTTCCTCCAAGCTCATTTTCCCCAACGGTTTTGGTTCCGGCAGTTTAATGGTAGGAGCGCTGGGGTATTCCTTGAAGGCTGGGGGTGGCCCTCCCCATTGGACAAGGTAGCCTATTGAGCTTGTGAAGCCGGGCTTACTCCATTGATGGTAAAATTCACCAGCGTCGGTGTAAGGGCCGAGCTCACCCAGCTCAAAGGCTTTTCGGGGCCAGAACCGGCCGAGGAAAAATCCCCCAATCGCCGTAGCCAAAGCGGCAAAGAAAGCTCGGCGAGAAGGCCTTTCCGAAGGGGCAATCGGCTGGGGCTTTCGGGAACTGATTAATGGCCTTCGGAAGTAGGAGAAGAGGGCTTTCCGGTTGAGCCAGACATGCACGGCAGCGATGATGCTTACGATCAGGCCCCCATTCCGATGATAAACTGAGCGGTTCAAGTCCAAAGTATCGGCCCAGAGGCCAGTGATGAAGAGGTAAAGTCCACCCAAAATTAGGGAGAAGCTAACAGCTGCTCTCAGGATTTTCATGATTTTCCCACCTCGTGACTTACCATAGGCGGAACGAGCGAAGCGCGTCAATTAGAAGTGCTTGTTAGGTGCAGCTCCCCGCCAAAAATCTGCCCCTTGACACGATGCATGCGGATTATTCCTGGCATAATGACCGTAAAGGAACGCGGGGATTCCGCCAAGGTGCTCCTTAACCGCCAAGGCCGCTATCTCCGATTTACGAGTGGGTGCCAAGCCTGCCAGGCAGCTCAATATTAAGATGTGAAGGCGCAAACGAAACATCATCTTACCGAAATCTTTATCCGCAGTCAACAACAGTGCTGCTTCCTGATTTGCTAATTTCAAGACTTCATCATCAGGCATCCCCGGCCCCAGCTCGGCAATGCATAAAACCCGAATTCCCTCTTGCCGCAAACGTTCAACAATGGAGCGGTCAACACTTTCGTAAGCTACAAAATTCATGTAGACTCCTTGGCTAAGGGGTAAACTACATCGGCACGCAGAGCCTCTTTGGCAAATGCTAATGCAGCTAAAATGGCTTCGCGGGTCAGCTGTGGGTGAACCTCAAGTATCTGCTCTATAGTTTCACCCGCTGCCAGTTTTTCCGGGATGAGTTCAACAGTAATGCGTGTCCCAGCAATGACGGGCTTTCCCATCATCACTTTTGGATCTGATACAATCCATTGCTTTTGCATATACTACCATCCACGATAAGAACTTGCTTGGCGTTGACTTGAACTCATATCAATTCACGTAGCACGGCCAACGTTTCGTCCCAACGGAAGCTTCGCTCTTCTCCTCTCTTAATCTGCCTCAGAATTAACTGCTCCACCAGACGCGGGTAATGAGGCTGAAAGACTACAAAGCCATTCGGCAGCCTCCGCTGCAATGTTTCAGCCAGGAACAAACGTAAAGTATGCCAAGCCTTGGTTTCCGATGTCTTTGCTCGTTCCATATTCATTCGGATTTCCTCAGGCAATGCAACTGTATATGGCACCTCTATCATCCAGTGTGCGTGTTTGTAGCGTCGGGCAAACCGCCTACCCTCACGGGCCTCCGGCCTATAGGTCTCTTTTTTAATCTGCAAGGCTACCTTTACCTGCCCACAATGTACAATGCCATCAATGCCTTTTATGTCTAATTCTGCAGAGGCCTCAAGGGGGAAAGCACAATGCGCCCGCCACAGATAGCCAAAGTGAAACTGGGTTAACACAGAGACCAGTGTGCGATACAGGCGAGCTTTAAAGCCCAAGTAGACAAACTCATAAGAGCACCCCCAGAAATATCTGCGAATAAATGCATCCAATGGTGCCAGGTGGCTATTCCACCAATTTTCAAAAAACGTCTCGTAGTCCGGGAATTGTGCTGGTTCTTCTACCCAGAAGGCCTTGTAAATGTCAGGCAATGGGTTTAACCCAGGGGGCAAGTCCTGTTCTACTGTTTTAATCGGCATCAGTTCCTGACGATATCGCTCCAATGGAAAGGATTCCAAGAACTGCTCAAAGGCTAACAAAATTTGGGCTTCTCTATTCAACATCCCCCTCCCACAAATAGAGCTGCCGAACTTGAAACTTAATGGGGACCAATTCCGGCGGAACCGGCACCAGGCGGAGCTGGGTCATCGTAAGGTGAGGAAGCAGGTCCCGATAGAGGGTGCGAACATACCATTGGACAGGTTCACTGTTTAGGTACTCTGTTAGCTGCCTTTCGTCCAAGCCGTGCACTTTCGGCACCAAATGGAATTCTTCGCGCCAAGGGTAACACCGTTCATCCCGTGCCGCCACCACGCGGGCCCCCTTGGTGTGGCCGACCACAATGTGGGGAAAAGCGTAGAAGAACCGCAGCGATGGCGCTTCCTCCCGTGGCATCCAAAGGCCGGAGTAGCAAGTATCGTAATCAATCCAGCCAGGCCGAAGGTTTCGGCCGGTCAATACCGGCACTAAGCCCTCTTTCGGCTCCCTGACGACCGAGGGATGACGACGGATTTCCGGGCTGCGGGCAGCAAAGTAAATCTTGAAAAGCTCCCCCAGCGGAATTCCCCCGCGCTCAAAGGCAATGGCCTCAGGTGTCTCAAACCGAATCAGCTCACCCCGATAGACCGCCTTCTTGACGGAGGGCTCCTTGCTCCCTTGGTCATAGAGATTTAATCCCTGCCTTCCCCGTTCCAGAACTAAAACAACAGCGACGACATTTCGGTCCCGGAATGGACGGCCCATGTAGTACACATCCAAGCGACCTTCACGGGAAAGGAACTTCCTAAGGAGGGCGAAATCATCCAAAAGAAGCCAGGTCGCTGGAACGACGAAGACGAGTTTACCATCAGGGCGAAGCAAGCGCACAGCGTGCTCTATGAAAGCCCCATAGATATTGAACTTGCCTCGCCAGGTCTGGAAGCGCTGCTTGTATAAATGCTTTCGCTCCTTCAAAAGGTGAATGGGGTAATGGGATGCATCGCCAATAATCCCGTACGGAGGATTGCCGATGATAATGTCAAAGGGCTCAGAAGGCTGCCAGAGCAGGAAATCCGCTTCCAAAATTGTTGCTGAAGGTAAAGATCGCCGCGCCTGCTCCACGGCTGCCGGGTCTATATCCACTCCGACCAGTTCATGGTGGGAGCCGTAACGCTGGGCAAAGGCGGCAAGGAAAGGTGCGTCACCGCAAGCTGGCTCCAATACCCGCACGCGAGCACGCTGCGGCGCGGCCAAGGAGACCATGAAATCTACCAGCTCAGGCGGTGTCGTTACGGCCCCCAGCGCCCTTCGCCGCTCCGCTTCGCTATTTATCTGAGCCCTGTTCGCTCTCAGCTTCAGCTCACCTCCCTTCTCGCTGGCGTTCGGACTCGGAAGAGGGTAAAGGCAGCCAGAATGAGGAGAGCACCGTACAGTGCGTAGATTACAAGCCATCCGAGTCCAGGCCTTGCCAAGTTAAAGAAGTCCGCCATGGGGCCGCCTATTCCTGCCCCCACTATCCCTGCGCCAGCTCCGGCCAGGTTAGAGATGCCCAGGAAAAGCCCAGCCTTATCCGGAGGCACGATGTCGGTCCCAAGGGCCCAGTTGGTGGCCATGAATATACCGGCCCCTATCCCTATTATGCATCCACTTACCATAACCATAGGGACATTGGGGGAGAGGAGCAAGAGGAAAGTTCCAAAGGCTCCTATTAAGCAGGAAGCTAACACAAGCTTGAACCTACCTATCCTATCTGATAGCCACCCACTTACCAGTGCAGAAGGCAGGAGGAAGACGGCTACAACGGCCATGAGGATGGCCGTGAGGGTAGCTGGGTTCTTGACCTTAAGGACATCGGCCAGGAAGTACTGGGCAAAGCCTTGGATGGAACCAAGTGCAGCCAGGAAAAGGAGGCGGTTTATCACCCACCAGATGAAGCCGGAATGGAAGAGGGCCTCTCGCCCTAAGCCAACCCTTGCTGCAAAATAGACTCCGATGATTATGGAGCCGGCCATGGCTAAAAGCCCCGCCAACCCAACGGCAAAGATGCCAAGGCCAACGGCCCCCGTTTTCCCTCCAACCCACCCTACAAGCCGCTGGGAAATCTGAGTTATCGTTACGAAGATGGCGGTTAAGGCTACGAGCCTGAGGAGAGGTTCAGCCAAGGGTTCTGTGGGCTTCTCTCGCAAAGGCTCCTCCTGCACAAAGGCCACCGTTATGGCCATGGTCACTACGAAGGAGAACATTATGAAGCCTACAGCGCCCCAGAGGTACCCTTTCTCCACCAAAGGCCCTACGAAGATGACAAGGAGGATGGGCAGAAGTTCCATGATGGCCTTAACCCCGGAAGCCCTCCCTCTCTGGTCCTCCGGAACAAGGTCAGGGATTAAGCCTTGGAGGGCACCGTGAGCAATGTTAGAGGAAAATTGTAGCAGCAGAATGCCAGCGAAGAGGGTCCAGTAATCCCTGGCCAGCGCTATGATGGTGAGGAAAATTAAATCCAGAATTGTCCCTACGAAGATGAAAGGCCTCCTTTTGCCCCAACGGGAGGTATTCCGGTCGCTCAGAAGGCCGGCCATAGGTTGAATCATCATCGCTATGGCCAAGCCTGCTACCCTCACATAGGCTAAGTAAGTGCCTTTTACTTCAGGCGGGACAAATTTGGCCACCAAGAAAGGCAGGATTATCGGGGTTATGCTTCCGGAGGCGATGTTTAGGCCAAGCCAATAAATGTTAATCGTGATGTAATCCCACCATTTGAGCCTTTTCATGGCCTTTCCTCCTTATTTGGGCACAAATTTTATGGCATCAAAGCCTATCAAACGCCTGAGGTAAGGCTCGCCAGTGTTATCTCCTAAGAAAACGAACTCGTTGCCTTGGGCATTGAAGTAATAAGTGCCAAGGCTTACCCACTTATCGGCATAGAGGGATTGGTTAACGATTTTGTCGTGGCGCTGGCCGGCGTGGAAGATGCGGTAACGCGCTCTGGTAGTGTTAGCGTACAGTCTTGGAATGAATGCGAAGACCTCGTAGTAGCCTGGTCTGGGCAATGAAGGCTTCCAAATCCCGTAGTTTTCCAGGTTGTAGGTAGCATTGCGGGTCCAGAACATGTGCCCCCCATAGCCTACCGGAGCGCTGCGGCGCCCCCTCAACGGCCCTCCCCAAGTGAA
>Ga0071330_1060268_pt1 | contig 27076 bp, 20 predicted proteins | sample GBScel77sediment_FD_63802 | JGI IMG/M metagenome (GOLD analysis project Ga0071330, IMG submission 63802) | Hot spring sediment microbial communities from Great Boiling Spring, Nevada - Cellulolytic enrichment Sediment 77C v2 (version 2) | ecosystem: Environmental > Aquatic > Thermal springs >...
ATATAAGAAATTTGCAGGAAAATTAAGATATTTGGCGAAATATAGAGCTAATTTTAAAAAATCATTGATATTAAAAAAATTGACAGTATGAAAGAGTATAATATAGAATGTACATAAAGATTCCAAGGTATAAAATTGAAAAGTAAATAATTTGTGAATATAGTAAAACAACTTACCTGTAAATTAAAAATATGATTAAGATAGCTTTAAAAGTTTAAAAAGATTTTACATCTATTTTATTTTGTTCAACAATAAAATTTTATGCTTTAAAACAAAAATAATAAACAATATAAAAGTATTTAATATTTAGACAAGAGTCAAATTTTGAAACTGCTATGAAAAAACAAGATACCAAGAAACATGAGTGATTAAGCTTAAAACGCTCATTTGTGAGCGTTTTAAAATAAAGATGAGTTGAAGAAAGAGAGAAGGTGAATGAGATGAGTTGCTACATTTACATGCCTGATTATCCAGGTTATGTAAGAAACAGTAAAGGGTGTGCAGCATGTTCACTTTGTGCAATTTGTTTGTCTGATGGTCCAATACCTGATTTTGAAGGTTTTGGCTTAGCAGGATTGGCTGGACTTTTCTAATACTTTTCTTAAAATACATTTTACTATTGAATCGTGGTGGAAAAGTATTGAATCCATAAGCATACCTTATTTAAATTGTTTAAAAAGGGGTGCCCCTACTTTTTAAATAAAAGGGGGATGTAAATGGTAGGTTTAGAAGATTTATATATTTGCATTAGCAATGATTTTGAATTGCTAAGATTTCCGACGTATGGAATTTTAGAAAAGAAAATAAATTCTGCAGAAGACACAAGTAATGAATCGGAAATAAATAGAAACGATTTGAGAAATAGTATTGAGTTAGTGAACAAAGAAGCTGTAAAGGTATTAGAAATGTGTGATGGTAAAAGAAATGCAATGAAATTATTGAAATGTTTTCATATGGAAATGATAAACGAAAAGAGAAAATAAAACAATTTTTAATTCAAGCGATTTGTAAAGGTCATTTGTTTGTAAGTGATAAACAACAAAACATGTCAGTGTCTAATATTAAGGGTACAAGTAATTATTATTTGCCATCTCATGTAGTGATTGAACTTACAGACGCTTGTAATTTAAAATGTGTTCATTGCTATAGAGTTTATTCGAGAGATGAATATAAATATATAGATTATGACGGCGTAAAAGATTTACTTCATGCTTTTTCCAATGAAACAGTATGTAGCGTGGAGTTTACTGATGGAGAACCAACATTGCATCCAAATTTCCTGGAAATAATAAAGTTTGCAGCCCAACATTTTTGGTTAGTAGGAGTACTTACTAATGGGACAGAACTTTCAGATGAAATTTTAAAAGAACTGTCCCTTTACAAAGATCGCATTTTTTGGAGTATAAGTTTAGATAGTCATGATAAAAATTATCACGATAAATTCAGAGGGAAAAGAGGTGCTTGGGAAGAAACCATAAGTAATATCAAAAAGCTAGTATCAATGGGATATTATGTAAGAATTGCAATGTGTGTTACTCATGAAAATATTTACCATATTGAAAATGTTGCCAAGTTATGTACAGAAATAGGGATTAAAGCATTTTCGTACAGTCCAGTACTTCCATTTGGAAAAGCATGTAATTATATATGGCAATATGATGATATAGTTAAACTTTCTGAAATAGATAAATATGTTTGTCAAAAATATAAAAATATTATTCCATCTATTCAATTAAAAGAATTCAACCAAGAGCATATTAATGAAAATTGTGGTGCAGGATGGAAGTCAATTGTTGTAGATCCTCAATTTAATGTACGACCTTGTGTAATGGCGGATAGTTCAAAAGATATTATTGGTAGTATAAAACTGTCTGATACTATTTCATTTTTTGAGAAACAAAAGGAAATTATAAATTGGTGGGCAAATCTAAAAAGTCCTCGAAAAGAAATTTGCGGTGAATGCAGATTCTTAAACTTTTGCATACCATGTCCATTTCGTGTAAGAAGACTTTTGGAGAGCGGTTTTATAAGTAGAGAGAAGTGTGTATGGAACAACAAATATAAAATTATGATGGATTTCGATTATAAGTAAGATAAATGGAATATTAAAAAGAGTAAAGGGGGACATAAATGGATTATTATACCTTGATATTTATTATTTTTGGGTTTTATGGTTATTTTAGGTTTGCTTATGCAATTTGGAAAGGTAAGAATATGATAAAAAAAGGGAATCGTAATGTTGACGTAAGAAGTGATAAGCTTGAATTTATTGATTTTTTAGTGGGTGCTACAACGCTTATAGCCTCTTTGCTTTATAAAGTCGAAGGTTCTAATGTTTCTTTTTTTGTAATATCTATGCTATATGGAGTGGTTTTAATCATTAAAAGTTTTAGAAGTTTCTTAAAAGTGCTGCAAGTAAACATTGTAACTAGAAAAATTTATAACTATACTGCAAATTCGTATATAATATTTTCGATATGGTTGTTATCTGATATAATTGAAACGAAAGGAATAGGAGGAGGGTTGATAGGAATATTGTTGTTATATTTTATTACTTACTACATTATTTGGAAAGCAATATAATCCAAATGATGCAAAAAATAATAAGTAAAAAGGCAAGCGACAATTCAAAAAACTAAGTTATCGGAGATTTAATAAAGTAGATTCATATGATTAAAGAAGTTGGAGGAGGTTAACTAACAAAAGTGAAAATAATAGAAGCAAAGAATCTAAAGAAAAAAGTGAATAACAGGTCAGTCTTGAAAGATGTAAATTTAACAATTTATGAAGGAGAGATTTACAGCTTATTAGGTCCAAATGGAGCAGGAAAAACTACTACAATTTATACGTTACTGGGCTTACTAAAAAAAGATGGTGGAGAGGTAAAATTCTTTGGAGAGGAACTTTCTCGTAAACATTTTAGAGATATAGGTGTTATGTTTGAGATAGAAACTTATAATTTGGAGTGGACGGTTTTTGATAATCTAAGACAGATGTGTTATATTTACGGAATAAATGAGGAAAAAATTTATGATTATCTTGATATATTTGAAGTAAAAAAAGACGATCTTTATAAAAAGTTTAAGCAACTTTCAAAGGGGACAAAGAGAAAAATTTCTCTGATTGGTGTCATTTTATATGATCCTAAGTTACTTGTTCTTGATGAGCCTACTTCAGGACTGGACCCCGAAGTTCAGATAATTTTAAAAAGAACCCTAGTAGATTTAAAAAAGAAAGGTAAGACGATACTTTTTGTTTCTCATAATTTGTATGAAGTGCAGGAGATAAGTGATAGGATAGGTTTTATAAAAGCTGGTGAAACTCTTTTTGAGATTCCGGTCACATCAAAATTTTATCTGGTTGAAGGCGTTTATCCAGAGTTACAGTTCTGTAAAGTAAAAAATAGAAATGTATATATCCTTGATGAAGAGACTTTTCAAAAGTTTGAACCGGAGGAATATCAAGTAATAGAAAAATTGGAAGACTTATATATAAAGTTTATGGGGGAGAGATATAAATAAAATGTTTTCTAAAATATTAAGACTTGAGTTTAAAAATTATTTTAAGTCTATGTTATTACTATTGATTATTCTAAATGTTGTAATAGGATATATTGTGAAAAATCTCACTCAATTAATGACATTCATTAAAAATAAACCTTCTGTTTGTCTGTTGTATACATTGTTTGTGTTAATAGCGATAGCATATTCAGGAACCTTTATAACAACAATAAATTTTGAAAAGGAAAAAAACAGTAATATCTATCATAGGTATTTTGTATTACCATTAAACAGTACTGCAATGTTTATTATAAAACTTGCCCCAGCCTTATTCGTAAATTTACTAATTGTTATTGTTTGGGGTATATTCATTTGGGTAAAGACCCAAGTAGTGGGGCTTGGATTTTTCTTTTTTCTTCTTTTGACCAGTGCTATATTTTCAATTGGATGTTTATTAATAATTTATTATGTTAACCTGACAATAAAAAACACTGCAATTGTCAGCGGAGTAAAATTATCCCTTATATTTCTGTTTTCATACCTTCCTCAGTTAGTAATTTCCTATAATTTATCCATTCCAGCAACAAAAATATGTTTAATTGTATTTAGCTGGGCTGTGTTTTTTGTGGGGATTGTTCTTATAAGAAGGATAAATTCAGAAAAAATAATATTGCAATAAAATGCGATATGAAATAGTACGTTTAAATAACAATGTTAAAAGCAAAAATTTAATTTATAATATATGCTCCAAGAAAGAACAGCAGATAGACTCCACCATGTTCATGTCAAACATCAAAAAAGCAGGAAGAGTTGCTCTTGCCTTTGATGTACTTTACAGGGCAGTAAAATCCATTCCTGAAGACAGACTTTTCCATGCCGGTGTTAAGAAGGGGCAGACGGTAGCCCATTTTCCAAAAGAAGCCTGTGCAAAGTGTGAATTAAAAAATCAATGTTATTGCAAAGAGCAGAAAAAAGATTATGTGGTGAGGGTAAATCTAAAATCGATAGAAGCAGCCAAACAACGGGAAAAGATAGAATGTAAGTGTGAGGAAAACAAGAGCAAAAGAGCTGCAATAGAAGGTACTAATTCAGCCTTGAAGAAGGGTCATGGTCTTTCGAAGCTTCGAGTAAGGGGACTTGTAAAATGTAGAGTAAACGTAGGTTTAAAGGTATTGGCCCAGAACTTTAAGCGTTTTGCAAGATACATGTTGGAGCGAGCTAAAAAAGCTATTGCAGAGAGCCAAGGGGGAAGTGTGCTCGTATTAACACAATAAATGGTAATAACGTATTATAAAGGTAATACATAAGTTTTTCTCGGCAGATTTTACACTGGATTTTTGTTATCATAGGCATAAATTACCACAATTTACCTGAATAAATTTTCAAAGTACAGAAAAGCAGATTCTAAAATTGAGTTTTTACACTAAAATCAGTTATATTATATTTCAAAAAGCAAAATTCTCACTTGGTACTGGTACCTTTTCAAGGATCTCATTAATCACGTCTGACGCTTTTGTGTTTTTGATTATATATTGATTTTTGAGAAGTATCCTGTGGCTGAGGACAAAAGGAGCTAAATACTTCACAAAATCAGGAAGAACAAAATCGTAACCCCGGATGGCTGCAAGGCTTTGAGATGCACGCATAAGAGCAATGAAACTTCTGTTACTTGCAGGAAGCTGAACCATCTCATGTTCTCTTGTACTTTGACAAATTTCGTATATATAAGATAGAATATCTTCATTTACATAAACTTCTTTTATTTTTTCTTGAATCTTTGTTACCTCATCCTTTGCTATCACGGGTTCTATCTCATCAAGAGGATTTTTTTCTCTGAATCTTGTAAGCATTTGGATAGTTTCTTCTTTGTTTGTATATCCTAAACTGAGCTTTATCAAAAACCTGTCAAGCTGTGCTTCAGGTAGAGGATATGTTCCTTGAATTTCAATAGGGTTTTGAGTAGCGATAACAAAAAATGGGTTTTCTAACTTATGCGTGATACCATCGATTGTAACCTGTCTTTCTTCCATGCATTCAAGAAGGCTTGACTGTGTTCTTGGAGTTGCCCTGTTTATTTCATCAGCCAGCAGTATATTTGTGAAAATTGGACCTGGTCTGAACTCAAACTCTTGCATTTTCATATTGAAATAATATATTCCTGTCAGGTCTGATGGCAAAAGGTCTGGTGTAAACTGAATTCTTTTGAAACTGCAATCTATAGATTTTGCAAGAGCCTTTGATAGCATTGTTTTTCCTGTGCCCGGCACGTCCTCTAAAAGAACATGTCCTCCTGCAAAGAGAGATGTTATTACAAGCTCAATTTGAGCTTCTTTTCCAACAATCACCTTTGATATGTTTTGAATAATCTTTTTTGCTTTATCTGCTATCTCCATTTCTCATTCCTACCCTCTTTTTAAATCTTTTTATTAAAAATTTTGACCTTGCTATGTTTTATTTAAACTTACATACCTTGCCTACCAATATTATTTTACCTCTTTTGTAGAGGTATTTCAATCAACTATGAGCAGGTTGAACTTATAAAATATTGTTCGCTGTTTTATCTAAAATGTGCAAAAACAAATCAAAATTTTGTATAACACATGACTTAGCAAAATGAAGTACAATATTATCATGTAAACAATTTCAAAGGAGGTCACAAAAATTGGCTAACGCGATTTTGGGAACAGACATTGTTGTACAGATAGGAATAATTGTTAAAGACATTGAAAAGACAGCAAAAGACTTTGCGCAGTTTTTTGGAGTTGAGGTTCCCCAAATTATCGAAACTGAAGAATATGAGAAAACTCACACAGAGTATAGAGGAAAGGCTACATGTGCCCGTGCAAAACTTGCGTTTTTCAGAAACTTTAAGAACATAGAGATTGAACTGATTGAGCCTGATGAAAATCCTTCTACCTGGAGAGAATTTTTAGAAACTCACGGCGAGGGTATTCACCATATAGGTGTGTTTGTGAAGAATATGGGAGAGAAGATTGAAAATCTTAAAAAAGAGGGAATTGAGGTTGTTCAAAAAGGAGATTACACAGGCGGAAGATATGCTTACATGGATAGCACCGACAAGCTCAAATTCATCTTAGAGCTTTTGGAAAACTTTTGAAATATTTTTTTGGGGAAGTGGGGAGTAAGAACATGAAAAGAATCTTAGCTTTGGTTGGAGATTTTTACCACGGTCATGACAACTTGCTCAAAGCCTTGAAGCAAGCCACAAATGCTGCTTTAGATAGTTGCGAGATAATAGATGCATCCATTGAAAACTTTGAGCAATTTCTTTCCCATAATCCGGATGCGATTATACTTTCTGCAGAAAACAGGATAAATCCACAGGATGAGATTGTAAAGTGCTGGATGACAGAGAAGATAGAAAAGAGAATAAAAGAGTATGTTGAAGGTGGAGGAAGGCTTTTTGTATGGCACTCAGGGCTTGCCTCATACCCTGAAGAAGGAGAATTTTGCAAACTTGTGAAGGGATATTTTAAGTTTCATCCAGATAAGCACAAACCTGTTAGATATCACTCTTCCCATGAAGCTGCATTAGATGGCAGAGAGTTTGATTTTGAAATTATAGATGAACACTATTTTGTTTTTTGCGACAAAGACAATACTTACGTCTATCTTTACTCTGAATCAGAGGACGGCAGTTCAATTGCAGGATGGTGGCACAATTTTGGCAAGGGCAAAGTGGTTGCACTTACACCTGCTCACAGAGAAGATGGACTTTTAGATAATAACTTTCAAGAACTTCTCAGAGCAGTTCTGACATTTCTTTTCAAGTAGGATTTTAAAAAATATAAATAAGACTTTTACAAGGGCTTGTCCGGCTACAGCTTAGGATAAGCCCTTTTTAAAAAACCGTTGACATGATATAAAAAAACAATTAATATAGAAATATAAAGTGAACGATTAAGTAACCCATTTACAAAACTTTTAAGAAGATAGGTAGAAAATGGATATTACCAGTTTTAAAAAGGAGCTAAAAACTCATCTTGAAGAAAAGATAATACCATTTTGGCAAAGTTTAAAGGACGACGAATTTGGCGACTACTATGGATATATGGACTTTAATCTCAATATTAACAAGAAAGCTCAAAAAGGTTGTATTTTAAACTCAAGGATACTGTGGTTTTTCTCAGCATGTTACAATGTGCTGAAAAGTGAAAAATGCAAAGAGCTGGCTTTTCATGCGTTTGAATTTTTGAAAAGCAAGTTTTGGGACAAAGACTATGAAGGACTTTTCTGGAGTGTATCCCATGAAGGTTTGCCCGTTGATGTGACAAAACATGTTTATGTTCAAGCTTTTGGTATATACGGGTTTTCTGAGTACTATGAAGCATCCGGTGATAAAAAAGCTCTTTTTTGGGCAAGAAAACTTTTCGAGATTTTAGAGACAAAATGCAAAAGGGAAAATGGATACATAGAACAGTTTGAAAGAAACTGGCAAGAAAAAGAAAACAGGTTTTTGAGTGAAAATGGAGTAATTGCCTCAAAAACAATGAACACGCATCTTCATGTACTGGAGAGCTACACAAACCTTTACAAGGTTTTGAAGCTTGATGATGTGTATGAGGCGCTTGAATGGATTGTAAGACTCTTTGCTGACAAGATTTACAAAAAAGGTACGGGGCACTTTAAAGTATTCTGCGATGATAACTGAAACGAACTTATAAGAATGGTATCATATGGACATGACATTGAAGCAAGCTGGCTTTTGGATGAAGCTGCTAAGTATTTGAGGAATGAAAAATTAAAAGAGGAGGTTGAAAAGCTCACATTAGAGGTTACGCAAGTAACTTTACAAGAAGCATTTGATGGGAAAAGCCTTATAAATGAAAAAGTAGAGGACAGGGTTGACAGAAGCAAAATCTGGTGGGTTGAGGCAGAGACAGTAGTTGGATTTTTCAATGCATATCAAAAGACAAAAGAGGAAAAATATTTAGATGCAGCCATCAAGACATGGGAGTTCATAAAAGAGTATCTTGTTGACAAAAGAAAAAACTCTGAGTGGCTATGGAAGGTAGATGAAAATCTAAACACTGTGCAGATGTCAATTGTTGAGCCGTGGAAGTGTCCATATTACAACGGTAGAATGTGTTTGGAGATAATAAAGAGAGTTGGTTAAAAATTTCAAGATTGGCCCTGTAAAGTTACAAAGAAATAAAATATAATATAATAGAAAGTAAAAAAGAAAAGGCTTGTAAAGCCTTATTTGAAGGGGAAAAAAGGTACAATGGACAAGCGAGTTACCATGAAAGATATTGCCGAAAAGCTTGGTGTTTCCAAGGTAACAGTGTCAAAAGCGCTCAAGGACAGCCCTGATATTAGTTCATCCCTGAAAGAGAAAATCATAAAGACTGCCCAGGAAATGGGTTACATCTACAATGCAAAGGGCAGGATGCTAAGAGAAAACTTAACGTATTCCATCGGTGTGATTTCCTCAGAAAAGTACTATGGTAAAGACGACTATTTCTACATAGACCTTTACAAGTATCTTTCAAACAATTTAGAGAAGCTTGGCTTTGCAACAACCTTCAACATTATAAGCTGGTCAGATGAAAATGAACTTTCTGTCCCCAACGCGCTTTTGGAACAGAAGGTAGACGGTGTTGTTATTTTGGGTCAGATGAGTCTTGACTACATTCAGAAGGTTTTAAGTTACAACTACCCGACAGTATTTTTAGACTTTTACTGTGACAAGTTTAACGTTGACTGTGTCATCACAGACAACTTTTACGCAACATACGAGATAACCAACATGCTAATAGAGCAAGGTCACACTAAAATTGGATTTGTAGGGAACATCTATGCAACAAGCAGTATCCAGGACAGGTTCCTGGGCTTTTACAAGGCACTTTTGGAGAACAAGATAGAGCTCAACAAGGACTGGATAATAAAAGACAGGGATGACAACAACAATTTCATAGATATTACATTACCCAAAAACCTTCCGACGGCATTTGTTTGCAACTGTGACAAGACTGCTTATATTACAATCGAAAAGCTCAAATCAAGTGGATATAAGGTACCGGATGATGTTTCAGTGGTGGGATTTGATGACAGTCTCCATGCAGTACTCTCACAACCCAAAATTACTACAGTCCGCGTGAATTTGGAAGAGATGGGCAGAAGAACAGCCAAGATGATGGTTGAAAAAATAAAGCAAGGGGAAAAACATTATGGCAAAATGCTCATAAAAGGCAAGATTATCATAAGAGAGTCTGTCAAGACTTTGAAATAACACTTTGTTAACATGGTCAAGTAAAAATTTTAGATTCACATACAAATACATAAAAAATAGGAGGTAGGAATTATATGGATATTAAAATTGTTGGGCAATCACTTCCAAACATGCCATGGGAAGAGAGGCCAAAAGGCTGCAAGGACATTGTATGGAGGTCTAAACACAACCCAATTATCAAGAGAAATCAGGCAAAAGATGCAAACAGCATTTTCAACAGTGCAGTAGTACCATTCAAAGATGGTTTTGCAGGAGTTTTTAGAGTAGATGACAGGGCAAGAAGAATGAACATCAGACGTGGTTTTAGCAAGGATGGTTACAACTGGGAGATTGACGATGAACCAATTAACTTCATCCAGCAGACCAGAGACCAACTTGTAAGTGAGTACAAATACGACCCACGAGTAACTTTCATAGAGGATAGATATTATATCACATGGTGCAATGGCTATCATGGACCGACAATTGGTGTTGGCTATACATTCGACTTTGAAAAGTTCTATCAGATTGAAAATGCATTTTTGCCATACAACAGAAACGGTGTGCTTTTCCCAAGAAAGATAAACGGCAAATACGCTATGCTATCCCGCCCATCAGATACGGGGCACACAGCTTTTGGCGATATATTTTATAGCGAAAGCCCTGATATGATTCACTGGGGCTGCCACAGACATGTAATGTCAGCAGGCTATACTCCATGGCAGTCGCTCAAAATAGGGGCAGGGCCTACACCAATTGAGACAAGCGAAGGATGGCTACTAATTTATCACGGCGTGCTTCTTTCATGCAACGGTTATGTATACAGCTTTGGCGCAGCGCTTTTAGATTTGGAAAAACCATGGATTGTGAAAGCAAGAACAAAATCTTATCTTCTTTCACCACAAGAGTATTATGAATGTGTTGGAGATGTTCCAAACGTAGCATTCCCATGCGCAACACTTTGCGACGCTAACACAGGAAGGCTTGCAATTTATTATGGTGGTGCTGATACTGTCGTGAACATTGCGTTTGCTTATGTTCAGGATATAATTGAACTTCTCAAGAGAGAAAGCAAGGAATAATAAAAATATTGAGGATAAAAACATACAAAGAAAGGCCGGCAGCAGAACAAAAAAGCTGCTGGCCTTTTTGATTTTGTGATGTTTTCCAAACTTGAAATTGGTTTATTTACTGGTAAAGTAAAATCTAAAATCTACAGTATAAAATATTAAATCTCTCGGGTTGTTAAATATGCACCACAAAATTTATAATGAATATGTAGTTGTTTTGCAGTTTTTCTATACAAAAATTACATTCTAAAAAGGAGGATGGTTTATGTTTAAAAGAGGAGTTGCTTTATTGGTTGCTATTGCCTTTTTGATGACCATCATTGTTCCAGGGTTTTTAAGCGCTCCAACAAAGGTAGTAGCAGCGTCCAAAAACCCAATAGTTTTTAAGATTTATTGGGGTGATTCTAACGCAGAACCGGTTGATGTGTGGAAGACACCAATTGGTAAAAAGGTTGAACAGATCACAGGTGTAAGGCTCCAGTTTGAGTTTATTGTCGGCAGCGACGAGGAAACGAAGGCAGGTATCATGCTTGCAAGTGGCGACTTGCCGGACTTAATCAATGCACACAATGTTATAAACAAGTTTATTGAAGCAGGAGCTTTAGTTCCGCTGGATAATTACATTGCTAAGTACGGCAAGAACATCAAGAAGTGGTATGACACAAAAGCATTCAAAAAACTCAAATATCCAAAGGATGGGCACATTTACTATCTCACACCTTTCAGAGAAGAGTCTGACCCGCTCTATTCGTTTGCTGGGTTCTGGCTACCTATATACGTTCTCAAAGAGAACAAATGGCCAGTTGTAAGAGATATTGACACATATTTCAAGATTGTAAAAGACGCTGTTAAGAAACATCCAACATACAATGGAAAGCCAACAATAGGTTTTACAGCGCTGACTGACAGCTGGAGAATTTATGTACTTATGCAGCAGCCGCTGAGGCTTGAAGGCTATCCAAACGATGGTGGCTGGCTTATTGACGAAAAGACAGGTGTTGTAAAAGACAGCTATACAATGCCATATGCAAAGACATATTACAGGATACTCAACCAGATGTGGAACGAAGGTCTTCTTGACAAAGAGATGTTCTCACAAAACTATGACCAGTACTTGGCAAAGATTTCGTCGGGTAGGGTTGTTGGTTTTTATGATGAGAGATGGCAGATACAATCTGCAATTGACTCACTCGAAAAACAAAAACTCTATGACAGAATTCCCATTACAATGCCAGTTTTGAAAAAGGGTGTAAAGAGAGATAGATACAACGTAGTCACAATGGGCACAGGCGCTGGAATATCAATTACAAAGAAGTGCAAGGACCCGGTTACAGCGTTCAAGTTCTTGGACAGAATGGCTGGCGAGGATATTTTGAAACTCATCAACTGGGGTATCCAGGGCCAGGACTACTATGTAAAGAATGGTAAGATGTACAAGGATGCAAAGCAGATTCAAAACTACATGAACCCAGATTACAGAAAGAAACAGGGTATTGGTGGAAATATCTGGTTTGCATTCCCAAGACCACCGTTTGACTGGACTTATTCAGACAAGAGCGGAAAGATTTCTTGGGACTATTCAGACCAGGCATTAGAGCAGAGGTACAAACCATACGAAAAGGAAGTTTTGAAAGCTTATAAGATTAAGTCGTTCAAAGACTTGTTCTCACCAACATGGAACTCACCGTACGGATATGGCTGGGATATCAAGCTTCCAGACGACCTGCAGGCAATCCAGAACCAGGCTGATGACTTGCAGAGAAGGTACATCACAAAAGCTATAATGGCAAAACCGGGTGAGTACGACAAGATCTGGAATGAATACCTCAACAAGATGAAGAACATTCCTCTCAAGAAGGTAATTGACTTTAGGCAAAAAGAGATTCAGAGAAGACTCAAAGAGTGGAACTAATTGGTGTTTTGGAATTTAGCAATTTTAAAGCTCACGGAACACCTAATTCTACAGGTGTTCCGTGAGTATTTAGTTTAATTGACGCTACAAGCTTTTAAGGAGGAAAAGGCAGATGCAGTCATCTAAGAAAGGATTCTTTTCAACAATCTACAACCAGCGCCAGCTAATTGTTCTTACATTTCCTTTTTTAATTATGGTGCTGATTTTTAACTACTTTCCACTGTGGGGCTGGCTACTAGCTTTCAAAGACTACAAACCTTATCTTGGCTTTCAAAATTCAGAGTGGGTTGGATTCAAAAACTTTGCAGACCTATTTTCAGACGTTTATTTTTTCCAGGCACTTAGAAATACCCTGGTAATAAGCTGTTTGAAGCTCATTTTTAACTTTTTGTCATCCATTACGTTTGCCATACTTTTGAATGAGATTAAAAACATGCTATTTAAAAGAACAGTGCAGACAATCTCCTACCTTCCACACTTTGTTTCATGGGTTGTAGCAGCAAACATTATATACACAGTGCTTTCACCTGACTATGGAATAATAAACGAGCTTCTTGTCAAATTCCATATTCTAAAAGAACCAATTAACTTTTTGGGCGAACCTCAATATTTCTGGTTCATAGCACCAATTACTGAGGTTTGGAAAGAGATGGGCTGGAACGCAATTATATACTTGGCTGCAATGACAAACATCGACCCGCAGCTTTATGAGGCTGCAAGCATAGACGGTGCAGGCAGGCTAAAGAGAATATGGTATATAACCTTGCCAGGTATTCTACCAACCGTCAAGATTCTTCTTATCATGAACGTTGGGTGGATTTTGAACGCTGGGTTTGAACAGATGTACCTTTTGCAAAGGCCATCAACCTTGGACTATTCAGATATCCTTGAGACATACATCTTAAGATATGGTATTGGCAGTGGAAGATGGTCATATGCAACAGCAGCTGGTATTTTCAACTCAGTTGTGAGCCTGATTCTGGTTACAACTGCAAACAAGATAGCATCTAAGATTGGCGAAGGTGAAAGGGTATTTTAAAAATCTTTATTGAGGGGTGTTTTTGAGGTGCAAACGTCAGCAAAGTACAGGACAACAGAGGATTTAGTCATTGATATTGTGGTATATACAATCATGATAATCGTGATGATTACAACTTTATATCCTTTTTGGAATATACTTGCTATTTCTCTTAACGATGCGCTTGATTCCATAAGAGGTGGAATATATCTGTGGCCTAGGAAATTTACACTTAACAACTATAGAGTTATCCTCAGCAATCCTGACATATACCATGCAACGCTTATATCAGTTTTGAGAGCTGTTATAGGGAGCATCACAAATGTTCTTTCATGTTTGATGGTTGCGTATGGAATTAGTCGAAAGGACTATATATTCAGAAAGTTTATTTCCAGAGCTATAGTGTTTACAATGTATTTTAACGGCGGTCTTATTCCCACATACCTTCTTATGAAAAATCTTCATCTTGTTGGAACGTTCTGGGTGTACATTTTGCCTGGTATGGTAAGTGCATTCAATATAATTGTGATAAGAAGCTATATAGACGGGCTTCCTCAAAGTCTTATTGAGTCAGCCAAGATTGACGGTGCAAGCGAATACAGGATACTGTTCCAGATAATAATGCCGCTTTGCCTTCCTGTTTTGGCAACTGTTACCCTTTGGGTTGCGGTTGGTCAGTGGAATGCATGGTTTGACACCTTCCTGTATAACTCCGGAAAACCAGAGCTTTCTACTTTGCAGTTTGAGCTTCAAAAGATTTTGCAATCTGTGCAATCTGCATCAACAAACCCCGACTTTTCAGCATCACTTACATCTTCTGGTAGAACTGTAACGCCAACTGCTATTCGTGCAACCATGACAATAGTTGCAACACTGCCTATACTTTTTGTATATCCGTTCCTGCAAAGATATTTCATACACGGTCTTACAATTGGTAGTATAAAAGAGTGAAGAAGAGTGTGTTATAATTAAATCAATATCCTCTTAGCGTAAAAGAAGATGGAAAGATTCATGCGCAAAGTAATTAAGATTATAAACGATATTCCACTATTTAAGAAGATATTTTCCATATTTTTTATATTTGTTTTTATTCCCCTTTTGATTTTGAGCAGCCAATTTATCTCGCAGATTGATTTTTATATAAACCATAAGCTCCACAGCCAGATTGAAAATGCGTCAAATATGACAATTTCGAATTTCAAGAAAGCCATTGAGCTTGCAATCAATCTTGCGTATACCATATATTCGGACCCGAGAGTAATTGAGACTATAAATACCCGGTATTTGTCCATTGAGGAATTTTATGATGCGTACGAGAAGAACATAAAACCCATACTTCAAAACGCAAGAATACTCTATCCGCAGATTTTGCAAATAACCATATACTGTGACAATCCTACCATACTAAATTCAGATGGGCTTGCGTTTTTAACAGAGGAATATAAAAAGTTTTTCCAAAAAGGAGAAAAAGAGGGCAAAGATCTCTATTTACTAAGTGGTCTTGAGAATGAAAAACCGTATGTTTCTATTATGCTAAATCTCAACTTTTATGAGCAATATGTACCTAAGTACCAGCACAGCACAATTAAAAAGTTTTTGAGAATTGACCTGAACAGAGTGTATCTTAACAGTATTTTGAGCACGTTTAAAGATGGTCACATATTTATAGCAGATGAAGAAGACACAGTATATTTTAGTGACCTTTTATATTACAATCAGGTTGAAAGACTCAGCAACCTTTTGAAAGAAGAAAAAAATCAAACTGTTGTATTTGATAAGCTGCTATCAACAGAACTTCCTTACTTTGAAAACTGGAGATTCATTGTTACAACCAACAATAGTGGAATATCAAAGAGGCTGTTTGAGCATCAGAGAAATTACATTGCAATTGTGGTTTTATGTTTTATGCTTGCGTTTTTTGCACTTTTTTTAATAGTAAATTCAGTTGTAAGCAGACTTTCAGTTTTAGCAAGGCACATCAAAAAGGCAAGAAAACAGCAGTTTGAAAGTATCAGCATTGAAGCAGGCAAAGATGAGATAGGCCAGGTTATGGAAGAGTTCAATATCATGGCACAAAAGATAAAACAGCTACTTGAGAAGGAAATAAAATATGAGCTTAAACAAAAAGAACTGGCTTTGGAGAAAAAACAGGCAGAAATAAATGCGCTTCAGAGCCAGATAAATCCTCATTTTCTTTTTAACACCTTAGAGACAATCCGCATGAGAAGTATGCTCAAAAGAGAGTTTGAAACAGCAAATGCCATAAAACTTCTTGCAAAGCTTTTAAAACGAAGTATAAGGTGGGAATATGACCTTATAACCATTGAAGAGGAAATTTCAGCTATTTATGACTACCTAGAGATACAAAAGTACAGGTTCGGGGAAAAGCTGAAATTTGAGATTGAGGTTGAGGAGGATGTAAAGTCAACAAAGATACCGAAGATGACCATACAACCTCTTGTTGAGAACGCATGTGTTCATGGGATAGAAAATAGCAAAGGTGAAGGAAGGATTGTGGTCAAGGTTTTCAAAGAAGGTGATATGATATCAATACATGTTGAGGACAATGGAAAAGGCATGGAAGATGAAAAGTTAGCAGAGCTTTTGCGCTCAATAAAAGGACTTTCATCTGACAAGGCAAGTAGTGTGGGACTTAAAAATGTTTTTAGAAGACTTGAGCTATTTTATGACAAGGATTTTAGCTTTGAAATATTGAGAGGCGAGCTTGGGGGATTAAAAGTTGTGATAAAAATTCCAGACAAGAGGGACTTTGAAGATGCTGTACAAAGTATTGATAGTTGAAGATGAGGTGTTTATGAGAGAAGGGCTAAAAAACCTAATTGACTGGAAAGCATTAGGATTTGGGATAGTGGGCGAGGCAGAGGATGGAGTTACTGCCTTTGAGTTTTTGAAAAAGATGCAGGTTGACGTGCTCATCAGCGACATCAAGATTCCGCTTTTAAGTGGTCTTGATCTTATAGAGAAAGTAAAAAATGAACTAAAGAACCCGCCTGAAGTGATAATCATCAGCGGGTACGCAGAGTTTGAGTATGCGAAAAAAGCTATCCAGCATGGTGTTGTTAATTATATATTGAAGCCAATTGAAGAAGAAGAGCTTGTTGACACGCTTCTTAAAGTAAAGTCAAAACTCAAAAAGCGAGAGTTAATTAAAGAAGACGAGAACCTGCTTACACTTGAGAGGAGTTTCAAAGAAACAATAGAAAATGGTAATATCAATATAGAAAATGGATTTTATGTTGGAATAGTTTATTTTAAAGAAATGTCGAACTGGCTAAGTCTCTTTCTTGATGAGAGAATAGAAAATATATTGTCAAGGATAAAAGGATGTTTTGAGCTACTGAAAAAAGAAGGACTTATGTATGAGTTTTTAGAGATTGAAGGTAAGTACTATGTAGTTGCAACCTCTGAAGAAGACATAAAAAAGGCATATCAGATCATAAAAAAGATGGTTGATTTTGCAACAGAGATTGTGTTTGCTTTTTCAAGAAAGATTTCAAAACGAGCTCAGCTTTTTGATGCCATTCACGATGCAGCATACTCTTTAAACTTTGCACTTTTTTATAATCAGATAGGAATTACATTTTATAGTAGCAGTCTGCCCAATTTAGAAGAGCTTTTGTATTCAAAGGAATATGACAAAAAACTTATTTTGGCTATCGAAGAAGAAGATAGCCAGAACCTACAAAAGATAATTAAAGAAATGATGGAGGATATTAAAGAAGGAAGGTATCAGCTTGACTTTTTGAGGACGTATTTGAGCTTTGTAGTGGTATCTATAAGCTCTTATTTTAGCAGGATAGGACTAAATTTAGAAGATGAGATAGAGTACTTTTCAGGCTTGAAGCTGAGATTTTCAAACGTTGAGGAAATAGAAAAGAACATGTTAAAGTTTTGTGAAGGGATACTAAATAAGTTCAGACAGTGGAAAACAAGCCTATCTAACGGTATCATGAGTGAGCTTGAAAAGTATATAAAGGAAAATTATAACAAGAACCTAACGCTAAAATCTGTTGCGCAAAAATTTTATCTAAACCCTGTGTACTTGGGTCAGCTTTTCAAAAAGCATTATGGGATGTATTTCAACTCTTATCTGCAAAAGATACGCGTTGAAGAAGCAAAAAGGCTTTTGATGTCCACCAATATGAAGATATACGAAATCTCACAGGCAGTTGGGTACAACGACACAGACTATTTTATCCAGTGCTTCGCAAAACTTTGCAACATGACGCCCAACCAGTTTAGAAAGAAGTATAGAAAAGTGTAAAAAGAAGGCTGGGACTTTTGCAAAAAGCATTTCCCCAGCCTTCTTTAATTTTATGTGAGGAGGAAGATTTGTCATATGTTATTTCTTATTTCCCAAACTGCTAAAACCATGTTTTGCAAGGTGGGCAAAACTTCTTCTTCCTTTCTGGTTTTAAGACCACAGTCAGGATTTACCCACAGCCTGTCTTTCCCAACCTTTTCTATCATCTTTAAAATAAGCTTTTTTATCTCTTCTTTTGATACAATCCTTGGAGAGTGGACATCAAACACCCCTGGTCCTACCTCTGACTTTAAATTACTTTTGTTTATACTATCAAGCAAGGTAAAATCAGATTTTGCAGCTTCAAATGTGATAACGTCAACATCCATCTTAGCAATTTCATCTAAAAGTTCATCAAAGTTGCTGTAGCACATGTGAGTGTGAATTTGTGTTTCGGGTTTTACTTTTGAGCATGTGAGCTTGAATGCTTTTATTGCCCAATCTAAATAATCTTTGTGATAACATTTTCTCAAAGGAAGTTTTTCAATCAGTGCTGCCTCGTCAATCTGAATAATCTTTACACCTTCTTTTTCGAGCTCCAAAACCTCTTCTTTTATTGCAAGAGCAAGCTGAAAAGCTATGTCTTTCAATGGAATATCTTCGCGAACAAACGACCAGTTGAGGATTGTCACTGGCCCTGTCAGGATCCCTTTTACAGGCTTTGAAGTCAAGCTTTGTGCGTATTTTATATATTCTACAGTAAGTGATTTTTTTCTTTTAATGTCAGAAAATATTATAGGAGGTTTTACACATCTTGTACCATATGACTGAACCCAACCATTTTGAGTGATTAAAAATCCTTCCAACTTTTCACCGAAAAACTCTACCATGTCATTTCTTTCATATTCGCCATGGACAAGTACATCCAGCCCAATTTCTTCCTGAAGTTTTATTACCCTTTCAATTTTGGATTTTATAAAGCTCTCATATTCTTCAAAGGTTATTTCGCCCTTTTTGAGTTTGCCTCGAGCGGACCTTACATCTGGGGTTTGCGGGAAAGAACCAATTGTAGTTGTTGGAAGCTGTGGCAAGTTCAAAACCTCTTTTTGAAGCTTAATTCTCTCTTCGAAACGCGGTTTTCTTTCAAAGTCATCGTCTGTAAGATTATTTACAGCTGTGCTGACATCTGAAAGCTTATTTTTGTCCAGTTCTTCAAAAAGCTGGACATTTTGAATATAGAGGCTGTTTGCAGTAAAGTTTTCTTGAGAGAATAAAAGCTTTAGTTCAGACAGCTCTTTTAGCTTTTCCTCAGCAAACGCTAAAAACTTCTTTTTATTGCTGTCAAGCTGTGTTTCAAACTTCAAAGAGTATGGCACAAAGAGTAAGGAACATGATGTTGAAATTACAATGTTTTTCTTATCAACAATAGAAGATAGCATATTTAGAAGTTCAAGGGTATTTTTGTAGTTGTTTTTAAACACATTTCTGCCATTTACAACCCCGGCAAATAAAAGCTTTTCCTGTGGGAATCCAAATTTTCTAATTAGCTCTACATTGAACTTTCCATCAACAAAATCAAGCCCGATTGCGTCAAAGTCAAGCAGAATTATCTTTTCGAAGCAGTCTCTAACATCTCCAAAATAGGTTTGAAGAATTACTTTTAACTTTCCTTTGTGAAGTAGAAGGCTACGGTAAAAACTTTCAAAAAGTTCTATATCTTTTGCATTCAAATCTGTGACAAGTATTGGTTCGTCTATTTGAATAAACTCACTACCTAACTCTTCAAACCTTTTTAGTATTTTAATGTATACATCAAGTAGTTTTTCCCATAAAGATTTATCATACATATCCACATTTGATTTTTTAGAAAGCTTTAAAAAAGTAAGAGCACCGATTATCACAGGTTTTGTTTTGATTCCTATTGAAAGTGCTTCGACAAATTCATCAAAAGGTTTTGTTGATGCAAGTTCAAATTTTGTATTTTCATTAATTTCAGGAACAAGATAGTGGTAATTTGTAAAGAACCACTTTTTCATTGGCAAAGCTTTAAGGTCAATGTTTTGGTCTTGATATCCCTTTGCAAGTGCAAAGTAGAGCTTGAGATCATCTGAGAAAACCGCCTTGTATTCCTCGGGTATTGAGCCTACAAGCATTGTATGGTCTAAAAAAGTGTCGTAAAATGAAAAATCATTTGATGGTATCAGGTCAACACCATACTCTTTTTGAAGTTGCCAGTGAGTCTTTTTCAAGTTTTTTGAATTTTGAATGAGTTCTTCTTTAGAAAGCTTTTTGTCAAGGTAGCTTTCAACCCATTTTTTTAGTTCTCTATTCTGCCCTATTCTTGGAAAACCAACAACTGAAATCATCTTGCACTTTCAACCTCCCTGAAAAATTTTTAGCTGCTGTCAAAAAACAAAATGGGTCTTTACTGCCAGCAAAAAATACTCAAATTCCATCAAGGCAGTAAAGACCCATTAATGCTATCTTTTAAAAGCTTTTGTATTTTTGAAGCACTTCTCAAAAAGAACAAAAGGCTTTTAAAAACAAAATGTAGCAAATCTTCAAAAAGAGCAAAATACACCTATGGTCTTTACCACCTTGACTGTGCTTCCCACCGAAGACAGTACAAGGCATCTCAAGCAGGCAGGTCTCCTGGCTTGCACTTCATTCGCACCCTCTCTGCCTTCCCAGAAGGTAAGCTCCACTTTCAAAATAGGAACCCAAACCTTCCAGTGGCAAAAACTTTTTGAGGGATTGTCGGTGCTCACAGTAGCGGGGGCTGCAGCGGATTTTCACCGCTTTCCCTATTAAGCCGCCTAAATGGCAGCACCTGCTTGATAGGTAAAAGGCCTGTCGAAGATATTCAATTTTTTATTTATATTGCATATTTGCAATGAAAATTGATAGTTGGATATATGCAATAAGTTTTATATCAAACATGTTAATTGAAAAGTTAGGAGTTGTCAATATATAAAAAGAACTGATTGGAAATTATTTTTAAGTGTTTGTTGTAAAATTAAATGCAACAGGATAAGAAAATATTAAAGCCATAACTTCAAACCATGTATGATATTAGTTGAAAAGACAAACCCATACACAAGAGGTTTGAAGTTATGGTCCATGATAATCACACCTTGACCTCCTCCCAATCCCCTGAAGGAGATAGGATTCCTTTTGGGGTTGGGCTTCCCGCTTCTACGTGGTATGACTTACCAGAATACAGGGATTGCCCCTGAGTATCCTGACAGCGGTCTTCTACTGCACGGGCTTGACTTCGGACCGGTCCAGCCCTACTACCTTAAACATGTTTATTGCAGCGTTCAAATCTCTGTCAATTTACTTCCCCGCAAACAGGACATCTGAAAATTCTTTCCGACAAATAAAAATATATATATGAAAAAAATTGTACAATTTTTGCTGGAACAAGGGTTCTGTTCCAGCATAGTCAAGGGAGAGAACGGTCCGTGGTATGGGTGCTGGGATATAGATTGTACCCAGTGCATCCAAAAGACCCTCCAAGAGTGTCTCCAAGGGTGTGTTTTCGAGGAAAACAACCCCGAGGACTAACCCGTTCGTGGGGTTGTTTTTTTTATTTTTGAAAAATTTTAAATAACATTGTATCATATTTTTTGTAAACCTTATAATCAGAGGAGGTACGATGATTATGAAATCTAAATTATCTTTTGCTTTAATTATTGCCTTTTTGATTACTTCTGTTCTATATCTGCCTTCATTCGCAGGGTCTACTAAGGTACTGATCTACAGCGATGTCGATATAAGATATGAAGATGCAAGCAAAGTTTTTTCACCACAATATAATCCTTTTCTCTTCAACCCTAAAAACCCTCAAAAAAGTGTTTTAAAATCTATCAAACCCTTTGATAACTCTAAACCTATTACCAATTGGTCTAATATAGAAACTGTACCTAACTTTATGAATAACTTAATGAAATTATTTCCTGTAGATATGGTAAAAGAAAGATTTATGATACACGGAGCAAAAAATTATAAGGATACATGTTCATTGTTTGGACTTAAAAGTGAGGTAGATTATGCATATTTGCCTAAAAATCCTGTGTTAAATTATCAATATGCGAAAAATGTACAGATAGTACCGTGGACAATGCAAATGTTGGAACCAAAACCAATGACAAGACGTGATATGGCAGTTTTGCTTGCAAGAGTTGTTCAGTATTTCTCACCACTCATAACTTTGAGTATTGATACTTCATCAGACGGTGCTATGACCACACAGGGTAAGAATGAAATAGAAAATCCTCCTTTTAATCAAAGCGATTTTGGTAACTTTGGACTTTCTATGCATGATGCGTTTCGAGGCGGAATTGGGTTCCCCCTCTTTTATACAACTGACGTAATAGATGATAATGTGTTTGAACAATGGCAAAAAGTAGAACCAAGTTTGAATGCATTTTTAGAAAATGAAAACAGATATATAAAAGAATATGTAGACCAGTTTAAATTATTTAAGGCAATAGTATATCCTGAACTACCAAATGAACTGAAAAAGAAATATGATATTTTATTTGACTGGAAAGCATATAGGGGTAATTTCAAAGACCTTTACACAATACAACCTGCTGATGTATCTGCCTGTGTTTTTGCTTACATGACAGGACTTATGGATACTAAAAACGGCTACTTCAAACCATATGATTTTGTCTCAAAACAAGAAGCCCAGCAAACTATAAATAGAATGCAAAAATTAATTCAAAAAATGTATAAACTGAACCTTAAAGAACCATGGGGGTACCTTGATAAAGACAGCAATTATCGAAGATATCCTGACAAATCATTAGTAACTCCTATTTTTCATACGTATATGGGATTAGGCGGAAACTGGCAGTATTTATCGAAAGAAACACGAATGAGGATGGAAGAAGCAAGGAAAAAAAAGAAAATGTTTTTTGAAACAGGAGCCATAGTTATAGGAGATGCATTTCAACAGTTAACAAAAGATAGATTGCAGTATATATGGAATTTTGATTTTAGACCTGATTTGAAAAAAGTATCCCCACCACCTATTCCAAAACCTAAAAATAAAAATATACTCTATGTCAACCCCTATATCCCCGTTTGGTTCTATGATACTAAAAATGCTAATGTGGATTTTTTGGGAAGGCTTGTTGATCATCATAAGTTATTCTCAGGTAATAAGACTAATAAAACTCTTGGAGAAGTTATAAAAGGTATGTTTTGGTACTGGAGGATAAAAGGAATTGATAGTCTTCCATCACAATGCACTGAATATATACTTCCACTTGTATGGTTTAATGTTGATTACAGGAACATAGATAAAGAGATGCCTGTTAGAACAGAAGGACATGCAAAAGATGATACAACATATCTGCATTCAAAATATTCATTGTATGCTTTAAATCTTGGATATAGAGATTGGGGAAGAAGTATGGGATATGTTATAAAAGTAGATAAAAAGAGATATCGTGAATATGAGATAGATACAAAAGCAATTATTCAAAACAGAATTAATACAATCAAAAAATATAAAATAGTATCTGAAGCACATGTGTATTATTCCCCCTCTTGTCCTTCTGTCGGGCTTTTGAGAATTATCTACTACCCACCAACCGATCCAAATTGGCTGAAATCAAAAGGTATGGTTACAGGTAAATGGTATGATATTTATTATGCTACAGATGGTAGTACCCCTGTATATTTATACAGTTTAGATTATATAACGAACAAATTAAGATTTTCATCGGAAGAAGATTTACAATCCATAGTAGGATTTAGAGGAATATTTTTAGACCAATAAAGACTGTCAATCCCGCAGATTTTCATTTTGCCCTCTGCGGGATTTTCTTTTTTTTGTAAAGAAATTTTGTTTTTAATGCTTAAAAAACTATAATTTTAAACAGATTTTATTGATGAAGGGAGTGAAGGAGCATAAGAAAAAACGGAAAAATAATAGCATTAATCATTTTAATTTTGTTTTTAATAAATATTATTATCTTGCCAGTTCTTGTAAAGGCTGAATCTCCTCAATTAAGTGAATATAAAATACGTCCCAGAACGTCTATTCCTACAGGCAGTGAAATAGTAGAGGTATATAGACGATATAGAGAACAACAAGTTTTTTCTTATATGCAAGATCAAAACAATCTTGGTACTTATCAAATATTCTGGATCACCAAAACATTGAAAGCGACCACTTCGACACGTTACAGAACGATTGGTTGGCAGATAACATTAGATGGGTCAGATGTTATAGCAAGTGGACCAAAATATTTTTATACGCGTATTAAGATACCACAAGCCTATGCAGAATATACAACCACAGAAAATGGTAAACAATATGTATACAGTGTATGGGTAGTTGATTTGATAGTAGATACGAATGGATACAATGAAAGGGCAAACTATGCGTTATTGAACAGACTTATAAATGAATACAAAAACAAGAAGTTTGATATTTATGTAAAAGATGAAGATACACAGAAAAAATTTTTAGTAAAGGGAGTAGATCCTAAAACAGCAATATTGTATATATTTATGAATGAGAAAAAGGTGTATGTTGACTCAATCATGACAGTAGTGCAGGGGACAAAACAGTTAGGGGACATGGATGTATATGGTAATTTAAGTGGAGTAGTGTATTTGACAGGATATGGAGCGAAACAGACATTTGCGACAACGCATCCACTGTATAATGCGACGCAGAATGTGATACCAAGCAATGTACATCCCAACTGGGCATCACAAGTAATGCAGGACAAGGGGATAGCAAGTTATACATCGTGGATAGATGAGGCAACGGCATTTAGGAGTTATTACAATAAAATATTTACATTCAGCGATGTTCCTGTAGTAAAAATATTTGTGAATAAGATATATAAAAATGCAGATGGAACAGAAACAGAATCTGCCCCTCAAGAAATAGTAGATTATACTACCTATCCTACACAGCAAAATATTCAAACTCCTTCGAATGTATCTTATAATGGAAAGAATTATGCATTAGACAGTAGTGTTTTTACGTACAATTTGTTAAAAATAACGACGGGGACTCCAATAAAAGGAGCACAAACGGGGGATAAGCAAAAGACGACATGGACGTTTACTCCACCTGCCATGACAACAGGGAGTTATAGTATAACGTTTTATTACAAAGAAGTGCCATCTACCAAGCATACGGTATTACAACACATAGTATATTTAGATGATAAAGGGAATAAGACAGGGCAAACAGATAGAACGGTAGGGACAGATTTTATTCCTGCAACCCAGCAGTCGGCATCGAAACAGGTTAGCATACCATCAGTTCCTACAGGATACAAGGTAAAGGAGATATATTATGTAGTGGATTTGAATTCTACCAAATATGCATATACAACTTCATATGTATCAAGTATAAATGTTCAATATGTATTAGATGGGAAAAATCATCAATACAATGTGTGGGTATATTTTCAAAAAACTTTGAGTTCCACGCAACAGGGACAGATAACATTTACACCGTATAGCAGTTATAATATGACACCGAACAGGGAAGGATGGGTGAACAGGGATATAAATGTAAGAGTAGACATTGTAGGGGAACAACAGAAAATAGCATATGGGACAGAAAACCGAAGTTATTGTTATACTTACACATATGAAGAGTCTTATACAACTATATGTTATGATGCAGAAGGTAATCCATATACCTGTGTTAAAACACGAACACAAACAGGGCAATCCTGTTCGACATCACCATGTACTTTCAAACAGGTATGGCAGTATGACCAGATAAAGGTAACAGGGCAAGGAGAAAATGCATATGGAATTACAACACAACTACCGACACAATATTTACAAAGCGGGGGATATTATGTTATTAGTGGGGAGTATGACAACATTAAGTTACATGCAGAGATTACGAAATGGAAGAGTATAAGCAAAGAGTTTATATGTGGTAGTGCGCCCAATAATGGATGGTGGACGCAAAGTACACCTAATACAGATACAGTAGCGCCGACAGACACATATGCATCGGATTCGGGTATATACAGACTTGACAAGACCACCCCGCAGTATCATTTAGCAGATGGGGTAGCACAAAATTGTAATTGGACAAATGAAGGGTATTGGTTTGAGGTTGTTGCAACAGATAATTTATCTGGATTTTATGCACCAAATAGTTATATACAGGTTGAAGATAGAAGTTATTTACACAGAGACACATCAGATTTGACTATGGGATATTTTGACCAATTTACAAATGATTTTGTATTTGCGGCATTATATGATGATGGTATTTATTATATAACACACAAGATAGAGGACTATGCGATGAATGTATGTAATCCTGTTGTATATGGTCCTTACAAGATAGACATGACTTTACCGAATAGGGCACAGTTCAAAGAAAGGACAAGAGAAGGGTTAGATCAGCCTGTAAGTATAGAAGTGACAATAGGGGATAATTTATCGGGGATACAGGAAGTAAGGTATTTATTTACACATACACCCAAGCAACCTGATAAGGGGCAGATGATACCATACAGTATACAAACAAGTGAAAATAGTAAAGAGACAAAGACTTTACTATTATCACAAAATCAACCTGGAATATGGTATTTACACATATATCAAAGGGACAGAGCGGGGAATGAGAGGATAGACACGTCAGAGAAGATAATATATATGCCTATACAGATAGTGCAATCTAACTTTACCTTTGCTCGAGGTGAAAGAGGGGATGTAATTGTAGCAGTGAAAGGAATAGATAAAGACAATCAAGAAGAAATTCAAAACTTTATGATATATATTGAAGGAGCAGGATGGATTAACAATAGTATCGATGAAAAAGATACATTTGGTAACTATTCCGTTTCACTTGCAGATGATTGGGCTATCATGTCCTATTGGAAAACTGAAAATGATACTTTGTATTATTACTTGCCTGTGATACCACCATTTGGAACCCCATTAACGATAAACAAGCATTCCTGTAATGAACGAAAATGAGTGAAAATGAAGAGAAATGAGATTTGAAAAGATAAGGTACCTCCTGATAAAATACAGAATGTAAGTTGTACAACTTACGACAAAACACAACA
>Ga0071330_1041278_pt1 | contig 27052 bp, 20 predicted proteins | sample GBScel77sediment_FD_63802 | JGI IMG/M metagenome (GOLD analysis project Ga0071330, IMG submission 63802) | Hot spring sediment microbial communities from Great Boiling Spring, Nevada - Cellulolytic enrichment Sediment 77C v2 (version 2) | ecosystem: Environmental > Aquatic > Thermal springs >...
GTGGTATTTATATCCGCCACAATTGCGGGTCTCCGAAAGCCCCGCTAATTAAGCCTCTCGCTTTGCCGGCGAAGAGGTATATTTCCCACGACAACTACCCCCGGAGCACGGGAACCACTAGCAACCAAGGGGGGCAAACTGCGGTACAGCCCCTCCCCCTTCGTATCGCTGAAAATTGGTCACGATTTGTTATCCGGCAAAAAGTTCGGCCCTTGGGGAGAAGTCTGGCCACGTTCCGTACCGTCCCGGGGAATATGGCACTGGACCTTAAGGGGGGTAATTTCGCCTGGGACTTGCCTTTGTACGTTACTCACCCTCGGGTATCTTGCTTATCCCCCTTCTACCCCGGCGGTCCGGATTGATTACCCCCGCAACACCGGCCTTTTGAACCGAAGGACCGGCTTTCCCAAGTTATCCCAGGGCATTCCGCAGGCACTGTCTGAAAAGCCATGTAACCGGCAACCGCCCACAACCGGTGAAACTATGCGATGCTCAAAGATCGGAAGATCTCCCCGCGAAGAATGAAAATTAAGTGCGTTTGGAATAAATAGCAAGATAGGGACAGCAAATTCGCCAATTTCCCGCCGAATATTGGCGGAGATAGGCCTGTTCCGGTGCAATTTTCGCCGGATCCGAGCCCTATACCTTATTCCCAAAGTAGAGATGGAGAGTTCACGAAAGGGGGGAGAAAAGCACGACCAACTGGTCTACCCACCACGCATAGCCCAAGGAAGCTAACCTGGTAAAGACGATGACGATACACCTGAGATCTGAAGATTGATGGTTGCTCCGGTGGCGGCAGACGACCTCGTCCGGAAGGCTAACGAAGAGAACTAGAGCCCGAGAACCTCTCCCAAGGGTGGGTGACGGGACTCGAACCCGCAACACCCAGATCCACAGTCTGGTGCTCTAACCGATTGAGCTACACCCACCATCCCCTAGGACTCAGCCGGCGGGCCTAACCTCCGACGGTCCGCTCTAGCAGCCTCTTACCCAAAATTATCAACCAGAACCCAGCCGTTGCCAAGGTAACCCCTGCGAGAAATTGTAGCAAGCGGGTCTTACTGTCCCTAGAACGAACATACTTGTCGCATACCCCCGAAAAATGGAAGTTAACCCACACTGCCTAACTGCGGGCTTCCCTGCTCGCATAACTTTTAACGTAAGCTGATCCGTTAAGTTGTGCCAGGCAAACCCGGGGAATAGTTCATCGAGGCGGATACCAACAAATCCCCTTGAAAACCCCATCCCTATCGCAAAGACGATAGATGCTATTCAGTATAGCTTTAACCAGCATACCCCCCGAGTGGGGAAATTCTCAATGCTGCATTCAGAGGATGCCCTGGAATCTCAAAAAAACCACCCAACGGTTAGTTTGAAGCGGGGGAGTTCGGAACAAGTCTCAGAACCTCGCCTCTGATGCAACAGACACAAAGCATGTAAGCAGGAACCTTCCCTCGCCAATGAAAGGGCCAAACACCCAAGGTCACTCGGGGGTCAGCAACTCCTTCGGGCTAAGTTGCCTTTTTTGCCTCATAGGCAAGATAGGGGGAAAGCCAGCGTTCCACATCCTCGACAGCCATCCCCTTCCGGCGGGCATAATCTTCCACCTGATCCCGAAGAATCCGGTGGATCGCAAAATACCGAGCTCGAGGATGGGAAAAGTAGAGGCCACAGACACTTGCTGGCGGATCCATAGCGAAACTTTCGGTTAGTCGGACCCCAATTCGCTCCGTGGCCCCAAGTAGGCGGAAAATCGTAGCCTTCTCCGTATGATCCGGCTGGGCCGGATAGCCTGGTGCTGGGCGAATGCCCCGGTAGCGTTCCTCAATGAGATCCTGCAAACTCAACTTTTCCTCCAACCCGTAGCCCCAATCACGGCGAGCCAGCAGATGGAGAAGTTCCGCAAAAGCTTCTGCAAGGCGGTCCGCTAAAGCCCGAACAAGGATGGCACGATAATCGTCCCCCTTGGCCTCGAAATGCCGAGCGAGCTCTTGGCTACCGTGGCCAGCCGTCACCACGAAGGCCCCCACATAGTCGGCTTTTCCGGAACTGATCGGGGCAACAAAATCGGCAAGTGAAAGGAACTCGGTTTGCCCCACTCGCTCCCACTGTTGCCGCAAACAATGAAGCCGAGCAAGCTCCGTAGTTCGCGATTCATCGCAAAATAGGATGATATCATCGCCCGCCGAGTTCGCTGGCCAAAACCCGTAAACACCACTTGCCCTCAGCCAGCCGTGCTTAATGATTTCATCCAGCAGTAAATTTGCATCCCGATAAAGCTCCTGGGCCTGAGCACCTACCTTGGGATCCTCGAGCACCTTGGGAAACTTTACGTGGATGTCCCAAACCCAGAAGAAAGGTGTCCAGTCGATGTACTTGCGAATTTCAGCCAAATCGAAATTCTCAAAGACCTTCACTCCAAGAAAAGAGGGGCGTGGTATTTCCAGGGAATCCCAATCCGTTTTCATGGACCGTGCAAGGGCCTCGCGGTAAGGAATTAACTTTGGTCCACCGATAGCCGAACTCTCTTGGCGAAGTTGCTCCTGTAGCCGACGGTTTTCTTCCACAAACTTCTCCCGGGTGTCCGGGTTAAGCAATTTTTCCACCACCGGCACACTTCGCGAGGCATCCGGCACGTGGACCACAGGTCCAGAATAGCAAGGGGCAATTTTGAGAGCGGTGTGTTTGGCACTGGTGGTGGCCCCGCCGATGAGCAAAGGCAGCTGAAATCCCTCCCGCTCCATCTCTTTGGCCACATGCACCATTTCGTCCAAACTGGGGGTGATCAAACCGCTTAGTCCGATCATATCGGCCCCCTCCGCCCGAGCAGCCTCGAGGATCCTCTCGCAGGGGACCATAATCCCCAAATCCACAATGCGGTATCCGTTACAAGCGAGCACTACCCCCACGATATTCTTCCCGATATCGTGGACGTCCCCTTTGACGGTAGCCAGGATGATCGTTCCCCTTTTTCTCCCGACTGAGGCAAGCCCCTGTGGTCCTTCCTCCTGGCCCATGTATTTGGTCAAGTAGGCCACGGCCTGCTTCATTACCCGGGCCGACTTAACTACCTGAGGGAGAAACATTTTTCCCTCGCCGAAGAGGTCCCCCACGATTTTCATTCCGTCCATCAAGGGACCTTCGATCACGGCTAGGGGAGAAGGATACTTTTGTCGGGCTTCCTCTACGTCCTGCTCAATGTAATCGGTAATGCCGTGGATGACGGCGTGTTTCAGTCGCTCTTCAACAGTGCTTTGCCGCCAAATCGCCTGTTTCGTTTCCTCTACTGCTACCTTGCTTTTGAGACTTTCGGCAAGCTGAATCAAGCGTTCGGTAGCATCAGGGCGTCTGTCAAACAGTACGTCCTCCACGTATTCCCGGAGAACGGGATCGATATCTTCATATACATCTAATTGCCCGGCATTTACGATACCCATATCCATGCCTGCCTTCAGGGCATGGTACAAAAAGACACTATGCATAGCCCGCCGGACAACCTCGTTTCCACGGAAGGAAAAGGACAGATTACTGACTCCACCAGAGACTTTAGCTCCGGGACATCGGGATTTAATGATCCGAGTGGCTTCCAAGAAGTTGATCGCATAGCGGTTGTGCTCTTCGATTCCTGTGGCCACAGCCAGAATACCAGGGTCAATGATGATGTCTTCCGGTGGGAAACCCACCTTTTCCGTAAGGAGCCGGTAGGCCCTTTCGGCCACTTCCACTTTATGCTCCACAGTGACCGCCTGTCCCCGTTCGTCAAAGCACATGACCACGCAGGCTGCCCCATAGCGTCGGATCTGCCGGGCCTGACGTAAGAATTCCTCTTCCCCTTCTTTCAAGCTAATGGAATTGACCACTCCTTTGCCTTGGAGACACTTAAGGCCTGCTTCTATCACCGACCATTTGGAACTGTCGATCATGATAGGAAGCCGAGCCACCTCCGGTTCGGCAAGCATAAGATTGAGTAGCTTCGGCATCAGATCCTCGGCATCCAGAAGAGGATCGTCCAGGTTGACATCGAGGATATTTGCCCCGTTTTCCACCTGTTGCCGGGCAATGGCCACTGCCTCCTCGAGCCGTCCCTCCCGAATAAGCTGAGCAAACCGGCGGGATCCGGAAACGTTTGTGCGTTCGCCTACCATGACAAAACCCAGTTCGGGCCGAAAAACCAAAGGATCCAGTCCACTCAGCTTGGTGAGCCTTTCCGGCTCCGGAGGAATACGTGGGGGTAACCCTCGCACGGCCTCGGCGATGGCTTTGATATGTTCCGGGGTAGTGCCACAGCAGCCACCCACGATGTTTACCCAGCCATTTCGGGCAAAATCGGCAACAAAAGCGGCTGTCCTTTCCGGCGGTTCGTCGTACAGTCCAAGCTCATTGGGAAGTCCGGCATTTGGATGACAGCTTGTATAAACCGAGGCAACCCGAGACAATTCCTCCACGAAAGGCCGCATCAACTCTGCACCTAGTGCACAGTTGATTCCTGCACTGAATACCGGAGCATGAGATATAGATATCCACCATGCCTCGATAGTTTGGCCGGAAAGAGTTCGACCACTTCGATCGGTTAGGGTGGCCGATGCCATAATCGGCGGTAATACCCCCCTTTCCTCCACACAATCCATCGCGGCAAAAAGACATGCTTTCAGATTGAGGGTATCGAAAGCTGTCTCCGGGAGAAGAATGTCTACCCCGGCATCGAGGAGGGCTTCAATTTGCTCGCGATAGGCGGCAACTAGCTCGTCAAAAGTTATCGCTCGGTACCCGGGGTTAGAAACATCGGGGGAAATAGAAGCCGTTCGATTAGTGGGCCCAATGGATCCTGCGATAAAGAACTCCCTTTCCGGCCAAAGTTTCTTGGCCCGGTCGATCGCTCGCCGGGCACATTCCACGGCCGCCATGTTGATCGCCCGTACGTGGTCCTGTAAACCGTAATCAGAAAGAGAGATCCGGTTGGCATTAAAAGTATTTGTGCTGATAATATCCGCCCCCGCCTCCAAGTACCGGAAATGGATCTCCTCGATTGCCTCCGGCAGAGTTAGACACAATAAATCGTTTGCCCCCCTCAGGGGTTTGGGATGCTCACGGAATAATTCACCGCGAAACTGTTCTTCACTCAAACGCAACTGCTGAATCATGGTCCCCATCGCCCCGTCGAGGATCACAATCCTCTGATGGACGAGGGACTCCAATTGTCGAAAACGATCATTCACACTGCCGTAGATTGATGCCAAACTCACTCTCAAAACCCCTTTCCCATTAGTCGAAAACCGCCACCACGGATTTTGCTAACCGCCTTTTGTCTAAAATAAGACTACTGCCGCTTTTTTTCTAGCCAAAACCGACGATTTTCCAGCCGAGTAACCGGGATCACTAAGGCTTTCGGTTTCCCGACCCCCAATCGGTCTAACATGACCCAGCCCCGAAAACCCTACCGAAATATAGTATTCCTACACGTTTTGTCATTTTTCTATCAATCTTCCAAGTTGAGGAGCGTGAAGGGGGACAGAAAAAATGCCCTTCAGACTTATAATGAGGTGTTTGCTTGATGCGGAGGGAAGAGAGATCCCGGCGAACCGACCACGATAACCCCAAAAGCCTTAACAGGTTGGTAGGCCCCCTCAACTTAGGGCCTACCGTTCCCGATCGAAACCCGTGGGTGGGCTGATTGCGGGCGAGATTGCCAGGGTACAAGGGTAATTGCCAGCCACCTTCCCGCCATCTCGCTCGGATTTCTTCTGTAAATTCGCCGTGCGAGCCAAGTCGAATTTGAATCGGAAATCAGTTCTTGCCCTTTCTTTGGTCCACGAGATGAGCCTGCGATATGGCCCGACAGCCAATCTACACTAGCCGAGTGGAGAAAGACGAAATCGACCTGCTCCTCCGGCCGAAACGGCTTGACGAAATGGTCGGCCAGCGGCAGGTCTACGAGCGGTTGATGATAGCGATCGATTCGGCCCGAAAACGCGGAGAACCGCTGGGGCATATCCTTTTCGATGGGCCCCCTGGTTTAGGCAAGACGACGTTCGCTCTGTGCATCCCACGGGAACTGGGGGTTCCGGTACAGATAGCAAGCGGGGCCAATTTGCGGGCCCCGAAAGACCTCCTCCCTTACCTTACAAACGCCGAAGAACGTTCCGTGCTTTTCATCGACGAGATTCACCGCATGCAAAAGGCCGTGGAGGAATTCCTCTATCCGGCAATGGAGGACTTCCGGATCGACATTACTTTGGGGGAGGGGGTAAATGCCCGAACGATCAATATGCGGCTTCGGCCTTTCACACTAATCGGGGCAACAACCCGGAGCGGCCTACTTTCCGGCCCCCTTCGGGACCGATTCCAAATGCGGGAACACCTAGACTTCTACAGTGTAGAGGAATTGGCGGAGATTGTTCGGAGAAACGCAGCAAAACTTGGGGTGGAAATCGAGGCAGAGGCTTGCATGGAAATTGCCGCCCGAAGTCGTGGTACTCCCCGACTGGCTAACAATCGTTTGCGGTGGGTCCGTGACTTTGCGGTCAGCCGAGCCCGCGGAAAAATCACTCTCCGGGTGGCGGAGGAAGCACTCGCAATGCTCGGCATCGACTCCCTCGGGCTTGACCCCCAGGATCGAAAATATCTGGAGACAATTGCTCGGGTATTTCATGGGGGACCTGTCGGGGTGGAAGCCGTAGCTCACACCCTCAACCTCATGCCCGACACCTTAGTGGATGAAGTGGAGCCGTTCCTCCTCCGGGCAGAACTGATCGTTCGGACACCTCGAGGCCGTCGTCTTACAACTGCTGGGTATCGCCATTTAGGACTTCAGCCACCGAGCTCACCGGCCCCACCAGAGCCCACACTTTTCGACCCACCTTCCTAAGATCGAGACACTTCTCCCCGCTGGCCGGCACCGCTTCCCCGGTCGGTTGGACATCCTTGACAAGGTGAAATGAGAAAACCGGATAGGACAAAGCACTCCCCTGGGAAACCCTCTCAGGGAAGCTTTGATTCCATAAGGCCGAGAAAGAACCGAAGGTTAAACCCCAGCTGCCAACTTCGAATTTTGGTGGAAACTGCCATCCCGATTCTTGACGCCCACTCGCACGAAGTTCGACACGAAGCACGGGTGAAAACTTGCCGAACAAGCTTCGCCCCCGAAATTCGCCTCTTTTTTCGGTACAAATGCCCCGATGTGAGGGAGATTCGCGTGATTCTTGGTGATTTCCAAGAACTAACAGCATTTTAAGGATTAGTCATTTTCAGAGGGACATGGGAGAGCACCCCCGGTTGCCGTTGACTACAGATCCCGCCAATAAAAGAGAAGGTACCCCCCAAACACTAAAGCCACCAAGGTGAGTCCGTAACTTAGAAAAACCCGAACGGGGCTTATATCCTGGTAGCTTTCCAGGTCCTCGAAAAAGCCTCGATGTCGCCGAGGTGGTTCCGGAGTGCCCGTGAAACTTCGCATAAATTCCTCGAATTGTTTTTGTAACGCAAGAAAGTCGGGGAGTTTTTGCGTTTCCGTCTTTGGCTCCTCCAAGAACCAGTGTTGCCGCAAGATAACCGGGATACCTTGATTGAGGCTAATCGGAGATACCTCTTCTAGCTGGAAAGTGGCCAAGAGTCCATTAATTGGATACCAAACAAACAAGGCCAGAAGAACCGCAATCCACCCGCTTCTAAAAAGCACCCCAAGCAAAAAGCCGAGGCTTAAGATGCTCCAAAGAACCACCACCACGACTAGGAAAGCAATCAACACACCATCCAACGTAACCTGGTCCTGAGGTGCCGGCCGATCTGCATAAACCCCGATAAGGGTGGTCGGCAAAACAGCCAAAAGGAACACGGCCAAGACGGTGATTGCCCGGGCAAGCCAGCTAGAAAACACAAATTCAAGCCGGGTTATGGGTCGGCTAAGAATCCCGTCGGCGACAGTCTCCAGGCGAGCACCTCCGACAGCCGCCGCTCCTAAAGTTATGATGACCACAAACCACGGGAAGACCAAAAATGGAAAGACTAAGCTAGAAATCAGAATGGCATCCGGCAGGATTCGCCACCAACTTAAGAGTGTTAAAAAATTCACTAGGAGCGAACCTCCTGCCCATAGACGAACTAGCCACCCACCCCACAAGGTTTGCAGCTCAAACAGGGTGAGAGCGATCGTGGGCTGGAGTAGCTCGCGGACACTCCTGGAAACGTTTGAAACCGTGTGCTCGATCTTCTTGGAGTAATTGGAGATATGCATCTTCGGTAGCACCTACTCCAGAACGAATGCTTTCAAGCTCGAGGTTTGCTTGATCGACTAGTTGTAACACGTCCGCCAAACAACTAGCCCGCCGGCATCCTGTATCCACAGAAATTCGGACGGCATTACCCGCTGTCCAAGTCGACTTTATCCCTGGAACACCCTGCAATCGGAGGGCAAAGTTCTGTAAGGCTTCGTCGGATCCCCGGAGAACCAAATGCACACTATCGGTATGCAGACGTCTTTTCATCTCTGCCATTGGACCGCAAAAGATGACCTGCCCCTCGTGCATGACCCCCACATGGCTACACACCTGATCAATATCCGCCAAAATGTGTGTGGCAATCACAATCGTCCGATGTTGGCCTAAATCCACGATCAAATCCAAAGCAAAACGCCTTGCAGCCGGATCGAGCCCTGCGGTTGGTTCATCCCACAGGAGCAACGGTGGATCTCCCACCAAGGAGGCGGCAATTCCCAGTCGGGTAAGCTCACCGGTGGAAAGTGTACGAATTCGCTGGTCCGCCACTCCGAGTAAACCCACCGCCCGCAGCAAGGAAGCAATCCGGGGGCGACGCACGGAGGCCGGCAGCCGATACAATTGCCCCACCAGATCGAGATATTCGAAGGGCTTGAGATGTCCGGGAAACTGAGGATTGGTGGGCAGAAAACCAATGAGCCTGCGGACATTAGTGGCATTTGGACCACACCGCAGGCCAAACACATAGGCTTCTCCCGCCGTCGGCCGCTGCAATCCCAAAAGTAGCCGCAACGTCGTTGTCTTCCCGGCCCCATTAGGTCCCAAAAACCCAAAAACTACCCCACGGGGCACTTCGAAACTTGCATCATTGACTGCGATGACCTCGCGGTTATACACCTTGGTCAAATGAAAGGTGCGGATCGCAGGCCATTCGGGATTGCCGTCCACCACGGCCGCCGCCCTATCCCTTAGTTCCTGCTCAGAGGCCAACTCAGGAGTTCCTACTTGTTGCAAGCTATTATTCATCGCTATTTCTTTGATGTACTTTCGATGCAACGGATTGGATGTACTTTTGATGCAACGGATTCGGCAAAAAACCAATCTTTCCAAGGCAAGCAGGCTGAGCAAAATGCTCCCTTGCCGGTACGTGCTCAACCTGCCCCCTCACCGTTCCCCCGACCGGTCACAAGCGGTTAGCTTGCCTCGGATTTTAGGCAAATCACGAGAGGCCAAACTCTCTTGGCCGATGTTTTTCCACTCGATTCTTCTGCCTTATGCCGGCGTGCAATGGGCTGGCTCGCCGTGGTTCCCAAAACCGCTAACTACTCCCCGGGGGTCCAGAGCCGAATCCACCCGGACAGGTGGTGTCCTCTCACCACCGGAGTTTGAAAACTTACGGCCCCCCTCCCTCATTCCCATTTTCTTGGGTGCGGATGCACCCCTGCCCCTTCGGCATCAACCCACCGCCTCAAACTGGATCCATGAGGCCCAAACCAATTTCTCTCGCTCGTCTGGTTTCCATCAGGGGAGGAACTTTCGAAAATTAATCCCAGCTCAGATGAATTTCCCATGTGGACCGCCGGGGTGTTCCTGCTGAGGGCACCCGCAATCCCGCGGTACCCTTCCTCACTAAGGCGAGGAACAGTCAGTCCCCGTCAAAAAGCGAAGAACCAACCAGAACCTCTTCTTCAAAGAAGCTTTCTAAACCCCGAGAACACCCAAGTCTCTGACCGGTGGCAGCAAACCTTCCATCCCAAAGCCGATTTATGGGGAGACTTCCTTGAAGCCTCCCTCTAATGGCCATAAAGATCTTCCCCTCGCCGATACTCCGCGGTGGTTCCTTCAAGCTTGTGTTCTCGATTGTCTTTCCTCACGACCCGCCCCACGCGGCCTCAAGGGAATATTCGATGAAATGTCCCAAACATTAAACGGGGACTCCATTTTTAGGGCCGTGGCCAAGTTTGCCCATTTAAGTTTACACTGTTTGTAAACAAACAGGGGAACGGCAACTCGCCCTTCGCCGTACTCCCGGAACGAGAAACCCGGTCGACCGCCTGGGAGCAATTGGAGGTCCTTACCCTACCGCCCGATTCTCGCTCGGCATAACACCCCCGAGAATCCAACCTATTGGGCGGGATCCACAAGACCACCCAACTCGAACGAGGCCACTTGACATTTCGAGCGGTGGACAAGCCGGCCCCTAACTTGCGGGCACTGTGGTGGCTGCCTCCTGTCACCCCGGCCATTAGTCCGGCCTGGAGGTCAGAAAACTCCGAGAAATTCTGCCCCTTTGCGGCCAAACCTCAACATATACAGGCTTTCCCGCCTTGCCTGGCCATCTATTGTGGTGTGTGGGAACCGGGCAGTTAGTCGCGGGATTCTCGACAGCTTGCAAGGGTGTTTTCGTGCACCAGCCTCCATCTAAGCCCCTTTCTCGCGAAGACGTTTCGCAGCAGATAGGACCTCTGGCAACAAAATGGATCCAGATGCCCCAAACTCTGCTCCGTTTACCGTCCCAGCTGTCCCAGAATTACCTCCGGAGGCTTTTCCGGTGTGAGGTCCACAATCGCGTAATACCCTTTGGCTCCAAAGCCGCAGTTGACTATCAAACTATCCCCCAAGCGGTCAGTCCCACGTGCTTCATGGATATGGCCGCACAAGACAAGATCCGGTTGATACTGCATGATGAAATCCCGTACAGACCGGCTTCCTACATGCCGTCCGAAAAATGCTCGGTCTACCTTGGTTTGAAATGGGGGGACATGACATACAAGCACACAACTTTGGCACTCGTTTAGACCTCGATATCCGGTGAGCAGGATCTCGGCCATATCTTCCTCGGTGTAATGAAACATTCGTGACTGCCACGGAGGAGTTGCCGACACACCATGGAAACCTATACCCGACAGGTGCTGGGCCCTACCATTTAGCCCGATTCCTAGTCGAAGCAGCTCTTCGTCCACCTCCTGGGTATCACAATTGCCCGCAACCCCAAGAAGGGGTACCCCTTTCCCACGAGCAATCTCCAGCAACGACTCTATCACCTTTGCCGGTCCAAAATGGGTGATATCTCCCGGAAGAATCACAACATCCACTGAGCCGTTCTGATCCAAAATATGCTCAAACGTCTCAATCGAGCCATGCAAATCAGAGATAGCCAAGATCCTCATCGAGCCACCTTTCCCCTGTTAGACTCCGTTGTCTACGATCCGTTCCCTGTTCTCTTTGGAATGCATAAGCCTGCGAAATGTCCAGACAATCCCGAGGGATCGCAAGGCCTCGATTCATTAGGACCGCTAATATTTGCCGCCGATGAACGCCTTGGGCTACCAAAGAAAAGACTTATGCTCCGGTCGGAGAGTGCCTTTTGAACCCCGGCACCCGTGAGACGTCTCGGCCAGAAGGTCTTCCTCCGGCAATAATCCGCGTAAACCTCCGGAAATTCCCCTCGGCTCCTTTCGCATGCTTTCAATGTGCTACCTCGGACGTGCTGCCTAAGGCCTGCGACGATCCGCCCGGATTTGCCCCTCAATGCGTTAAGGGCCTGGCACACCGTCCGCAGAGTTCCTGCCCTTTCGGGTATCCACCAACAATAGCCTGGCTTTCCAGTGGCCGGCTTCTACTTAGGCTGCCAGGCCGGGAATATTCTGCAGAACCGGTGGACTCGCCGTCTTGCCCAGGGCTCCCCGTCGCAAAAGTCACCAAAACTTGGGCAAAAACCTCTGCCAGCGGAATATGCATTCTCTATATAGCTTGTCACAATTATAATGTTAGACCGGTACCTGGCTGGAAACCGTAACTTTTAGGTTTGTTTCCGGCGGCCGGATGGCCTCGTACACCGTGGCCTTCATGAAACTAGTTTCCTCGACGGCCCACTTTGCCTAACCGGTAACCTTGACCATTTGGCCCGGGAACCAGCTTCCTTCATACCAGCGGAATTCTTTCGTTCGAGACCATGAGTGTGTTACCCCCTCCGAGCCAGGTGCCAGTCGATTGACAAAATTCTGGTTGGTGGGCCAGGACTCCGCATGCTCGCTGGCGAGTGTTCCCAGGCTCGCGACGAATGGGGCGAAGATTTGGGCGGCTTCTCCCACGGACCGCCACTTAATTTTCCCTACCCATTCCAGCACACCGGTGCCCGGGTGTTCCCGGAACTAACCACACGCGTTTGATTTTGGGGAGTATGCCCCGCATTAGTACCCGACTCGAAGGATCCCAATTTTTCCCCCGCAACCCGTTATTGCCGCGGACAAGCAATTTTTGCCAACGGGCTATCTTCGGGGCATATAATGTTTAGAAAACGATTCCTGCGTTAGGGCCACGCAATGGCCGGGAAAACCCCAAAGTTACGTGACCCGGCACCAGGAAACCCCCAAGTTTCGCGGAGCTAATTTCTCATTTCGGCTACAAATTCTTCGCTTTCTTCGAATCCGTAAGATCCCCGAATTCTTCGAATCGCTTTAGGAGCCATTCAGGCGAGGGGGTGTTGCTTTTAATAGGAATCGGAAGTCCTTTTGGTTTTGCACTTGAGAGGTGGTTCGTCGGTGACTATGGGGAGAATGAGGACTGGCAAGGTTTTTCAGACTAAACGAGTTGGCGGTAAGAGGGAGGTCTTCGAATTGGGCGAACACTTCTTTGATTTCACGTGGGAGGAAGATTCAGGATTCGGCGATAGCCCCCGAACGTTGGGCGAGCCGCAGGTCTCAGCCCTCAAGTGGGACCTTGCTTATCGAGAGGGTACCCCCAGTTGGGAAACGGGCGAACCTGCCCCCGAACTTGTCCAGCTTGTGAAGCAAAACCGCATTCCCCGGGGTACAGCTCTTGATATTGGTTGTGGGACCGGAGCCAATGCTGTTTTCCTGGCCGAGGAGGGCTTCGAAGTTACCGCGGTGGATATCTCTCCCACGGCAGTCGAGCGAGCCCGCACCCGGGCAGCTTTGGCTGGGGTAAACATCCACTTTGTGGTGGACGATGTGTTTCATTTCATCCGAAGTTGCCCCACCCGGTTTGATTTTCTCTTGGATGCCGGCTTTTACCCCTATGTCCGGGGACATTCGTTAAGTGCTTATCTTGATTTTCTCTGGCGGGCCAGTCGACCAGGTTCCTACTGTTTGGTACTGGCCGGCCATGCTGCCGAAACTGCCGAAGGGGCTCAACCCGGGGTCACCGAAGAGGACCTTCGGTTGGAACTGGGAAGGCTCTTCGAATTTATCGACCTCCGCACGGTCCGGCTGGGAAGCCCCCTTCGCCCGGAGGGGTATCTCGGTTGGTGCTGCTTCCTCCATCGGCCGGTCCCGCCCAATTTCCGCGGATGACCGAAGGCAAGAATTTAACAATCTCGGGCCCCCTGGTGGAGCTGACTAAGCAGGACGGGAGGTGACTTTGCCTCCGCGAGAGAAGTAGACCCCCGCAATTAAAGGGGCAGCAACCGTCCCCTACGGCAAATGCCTGCTCCGACCCTGCCCGTTCCAGGAGAAACTGCCTGCCGAATAGGCCTACGGAAAGGTGACAGGTTTTCGAGGCGGAAGCAGATTTACTTGAACCTCTCCCGGGGGCAATGATTCGTTTATTTGGGCAAAATTGGGCGGGGTCCGGAAGAAATACCAACCTCAAACCAACCATCGGGGGGTTAACGTGAGAATTGTCCACTCGAATGGGGCCGTTGGATCGTCCACTGCAATGGGCCCCTTCCATGTCAGACTTCCGTCCGGTTAGTTCCCTTGTGCTTCTCCTTGAGGGAAGAAAGTCCTGTCCCGATTGGTCGTGGTTGTTGGGAAACCCAATTGGCGGACGGACTGCAATACTTCGGAAGTGCCCGGGGCTAGAGCACTCGGCAAATAAAGCACTTGAGGTAATCGGTTTCCGGACAAAAGACATTAAGAGGATGGTCGGGAGCGGCACCTCGCTGTTCTAGCACCTGAATAGCCCGGCCTGTTTTCTCTGCTACCCCGAACAAAACCCGAAGAAAGTCTGCTCGACTAACCCGGCCGGAGCAACTGCAGGTTATAAGAATGCCACCGGGCTCGAGCAGTTGGACGGCCATCCGATTGACAAAATGATAAGCCCTCAGGGCCTCAGCAATTTGTCCCCGTCGACTGGCAAATCGAGGGGGATCGAGGATCACTGCCTGATAACGCCGGCTTTCTGCCGCATATTTTTCCAGCAAAGAAAACACTTCCGCTTCTACAAACGAAGCGTTTGCAAGGTTGTACTCCGAGCAAGTTTCTCTTGCCAGCCGAAGGGCTTTTTCGCTGCTGTCTACCCCCTCCGCCGAGGCCGCCTTTCCCAGAAGTAATGCAGCCAAACTAAATCCGCCCGTGTAGCAATAAAGGTCCAAAACCCGACATCCGGCCAGGTATCGGGCCGCTGCAAGCCGATTCTCCCGCTGATCCAGGTAAAACCCGGTCTTTTGCCCTCCGCGAAGGTCCACCTTATGGCGGATCCCATGTTCCTGGATTGTCACCACCTCGGGAACTTCACCCATGACAACCCCGGTTTCTACAGAAAACCCTTCCACCTCGGCTGCCGAGGGGTCTTTTCGAACTAAAACCCCCTGCGGGTTCGTCAATTGAACCAGAATCTTAATGAAGGTAGACAAACGCTCCGCGATGCCGAGAGCTGTGGGCTGTACCACCAAATACGGCCCGTACCGGTCCACAATTAAACCACTTACCTCATCACCCTCGCTAAAGACCAGGCGACATGCCCCTTGCGGATCCATATATCCCAGCCTTTCTCGGAGTTCGATCGCCCGAGAAAGCCTCTCCCGCCAAAAATCTTCATCTAAGGGCTGATCGTTAACCCATGTGTAGAGTCGGACACGAATTCGGCTTTCTTTGTTGTAAATCCCCCGAGCCAAAAACTGGCCGTCTTTACTAACGACATCCACAACCTCTCCGTTCGCGATCCCCGGCTCAACCATCGAGATAGACGAACTCAGCACCCACGGATGCCGCCGAAGAATAGCCGGCACTCGATCATCCTTGATGACCACTTTTTTTCGTCCCATAGCCTTACCACCCTAACAATCCGCACATGAAAACTCCCGACAATCCGTCTTTCCGAAAAACAAAATCAAACCTACCCAACGGGTGAACCTTCCAAACCCTATTGGCTGCTAACAGAAAGAAAAAGAAAAAGCAGGTTTTCGGCGAATGTTCCGTCCAGAGGAAAGTACTTTGGCAATTCATCCCCCAGCCCCGGATATCCACTCCCGGGAAAATACCATTATCTCCAAAATTGTTTCGACCGCAGAGACTAGCCGCAGAAAAGCCGTGTTGAAGCAGACCGCCGAAAGATTTGCCTTTTGCCGCCTGGGATCTCCTTTGGGGCAAGGGGAAAGGACCGTCAGGCCTTGAAAGGGCTGTAACGAGGAGCTGGAACCCAGACGGACTTTTATCCCCCACCGTGCACGCGTTATCCAAGCCCGCCTGGGTTCTTGCATCGTGGGGTGTGCCATCCAGTGACGTAAGCGGCCAGTTAAGACCTATTGGTGGCTTAATCCGCCCCCATTTAGTCCCAGGTCCACCCCTGGGGGTAGAAGATCTCATTTGGCTTTTTACCACTAGGAACTATAGACCAGTTAGGATCCGAAAAGCCAAGATCCAAGGTTCTGCTAGCATTCTGCCTTTTTGAGGCATACATTGTGGCTCTGAGAAGCCGCATAGATGCTCAAAGAGCATTACTCAAAATTTTCCAACCCGACCTCTGTTCCGAAATAAGAACCGAGACTCCTAACCCCACGTTTCCCGAAGATCCTCCGGCTGACAGGTGGCAAAAGCATCCCAAGTTGCTTTTCGCAAGTTACAGGTGATGTCACCTTGCAGGAAGAAAAGCTTCAGCAATAGGGACGGGAGATAAAAGGAGTAACCTTATCGGCCTTACCGGATATTCTGCCCTAAAAGGTTCTGTCTGCCCCAAAGAAAACCGGAGCCAGAGCAATTCCCCTGACTCCGGTTGTACGACCTTCTGGAGTAGCTGAGACAACCGACCGGCAGCTACGCAGTGCCCACTAAAGAGGAAGGCAGCCTAACTGAGGATCAGCCCAGGGCCGCCCGCAAACCTACTTTTCCCCTGGTGGAAACTTAATCTGTGCCATTTCCTCCGGGGAGAATCGGGAGTTAGCGGTTGGTCCCGGCTCCCAGCACTGCTCCAGTGGGCTCGGCTTAGGTTGCTGTACGGGAATTAGCCAGATTTCATCTCCCCCCGCCGAAACTTCGATTTTGCCGCCGGCTCGAAGCACCGCCTCCCTTGCTAGCTTTTCACATACCCGGAGCACATCGTCGAAGGAATACGGTGTGTGGCTAAAACGTCGGGTAAGGTCCAGCTCCCGGACGAATTTTTCATCGAGCCGGGACCGGCCTAGCACCGTGCCTAGAATCCCGGCAGCATTTGAAGGGTTGCAGTCGCTATCTTGCCCACATCGGGTCGAGATAATGATCGTCTGTTCAAAGTCCCCTTTTCCGTACAAAAGACCCATCACAATGTAAGCCCCATTGATCTTGGCATCGATGTTAAAATCGCTTTGGGGACCACTGCAGGAGAACCTGCGGTAATTCGGATTCCTGTTGTACTTTTCCTCGATCTTTTGCCACGTTATCTCCCAGCGGTCAGGTTCCTCGCGATACCAGCGGAGAACATCACGAATACACTCCGCATATTGACTCCCTTCCGGGATGCAAGCAAGGCCTGCCTCGACGATCCGCACAGGGTCCTGTTCGAAAAAGGCCGCTGCATACATTCCCCCGACAAACTGCCCCCCATACAGTCCATCCCCGTAATTCATGAGTCTCCCAAATTTTTCCCCCAGGTCGATGGCTACTTGCGGCAAGCCCGGTGCAATCAGCCCGGAAAAGTCGGCCTCGATCTGGTAGTCGATATCATCGGCATGTTTGTTGAACTGCGGATGTCCCGAATCTGGCGGAGCTATTCCACTTCGTAAGTTATCCCTGCCAGCCCGGTTGGCATGCCAAAGACGATACTCGCTATTGGCGAAATCGATCCCTGCTTGGCGGATCGAAACGTCCCAACCGTGAACCTCGAGGCTCCGAAGGAAGGTCATTTCCACATAAAGGTCATCTTGGTTGTAAGCACTGTTGATCATTTTCGGTTCCCAGGCGGGCATCTCAGCTTCTGGGATAATCTGCCCTCGCCACCGAAACTCCGTCGGGCCGCCCCAAGCCACTCCAATCATCTGGCCGAGCCACCCCCCGGCCACTTTATCCCTATAAACGCTCCGCGGCAGCCGGCGGTACTCTTGCCCAAATGCAGAACTTTCCTCACCTCCGATCCCAAATCCGATCATCCCAATCCCGACCACAAGGCCCCACGCAAGAAGTTCTCGCCACCAACTGAAAGTGATTCCCTTAAAATGGCCTCGTTCTTGCCTCATAACTTCTCCCCAAATAACAAGGTCGTAACACCTCGCCAACCGCAAGCACCGCTGCACGAGCACTCTCCAAACCGCTGACGAAAGCCTCCGCTGCCAACCGCACCCCTTATTGTCCAGAGACGTTCCCGAACACCAACGGAATTTTGTCGGTTCCGATCCCAAAAAATTTCCCTTTTCCACCACCGAAGGCAAGCCCCGAGGGGATATCTCGAGCTTGACAACCTGCCGCACGGCGAACAGCCCCAATGCCCGATGAAGCACCCGCCCCTACGAAGGTGGCAACTAAGTGAAGTTAGGCTCGGGATGCCCCCGGCCAAGGCATGTCCGCCGGTGCTTGTTCCCCGTGTTCTCAATTAGACTGCCTGTCCAAACGGCATGCGAATGCCGGCCACAGTGTCCAGGAATTGCTGGGGCACAAGAGCCCTTAACCCATTAGATGTCTTCCAAGGACCAAGGTTTCCGATACTCGTAATGGAGGAGGTTGTTGGCCTCCGGCATATTGGTGAACCGTTCGTTCACAGGATCCCAATCCAACCTCGCCCGCAGCATAAGCGAAATATTGGCAATAAGGGAACATGTAGTGGACCGGTGTCCCTCCTCCACATCGCAATTCGGTTTCTCCCTACTTCGGATGCAATCGAGGAAATTCCTTGCATGGAGGACGGTCGGATCTCCCGGAGGTCCTTCGATTTTGATAGGCTCCATTCGGGGGGCCGGATCTTGAAATTGACCGCCCCGCTCTGGAATCACCTCAATTGTTCGTGATCCGATATAAACGGTGCCAATTGTTCCTCGAAGTTCCAACTCCGCCCTTGGCACCGGAAAGATGGGATTTCCGCTGGCCTCGTATTGACCGAAGATTGCCAAACGCCCCGCGGGAAATTCGAACACCGCTTCCATGGTGTCTGGAATCGTTCGATCATCATCCACCGCAAATCTTCCTCCCATAGCACAAACGGAACTGGGAGCAAGATCTCCGGTCACCCACCGCATAGCATCGAGATAATGCACCCCCCAATTGGCCATCTGGGAGGAATATAAATCCCACCAGCGAAACTTGTACGGATGGATAGTTGCCTGAAATGGCCGAAGTGGTCTAGGACCGAGCCAAAGATCCCAATTCAAATGCGGAGGTGGTTCGGTAGGCGGAGCATGCCCAATCCCCGTGGGAGCCATGTTGCTTAAGCGGTAGGCTCGGCTGACAGTAATTTTCCCCACTTTGCCCTCTTGAACCAACTGCACAAGCTGCATGTAAAGGGGCGAAGACCGGCGGTGCAGGCCGACCTGGACGATCCGGTTGTACTTCCGTGCAGCTTCCACCATCTTCCGCCCCTCGACCACGGTTATGGAGAGCGGCTTTTCAACGTACACATCTTTGCCCGATTTACAGGCCATGATGGTCTGTATGGCATGCCAGTGGTCCGGGGTGGCAATCACCACAGCGTGAATGTCAGTACGGTCCAAAAGTTTGCGAAAATCCTCGTAACAATCCGCTTTACCTTCCAGACGACTATTGGCCTTAGCAAGAATTTCTTTATCCACGTCACAAAGGGCAACAATTTCGCAGTCGCTATGCTGGAGAAAAGCATCCATGAGCTGTTGCCCCCGATTGGCCACTCCGATAAAGCCAAGACGAATTCGCTCGTTAGCCCCCAAAACTTTTTGACTTCCCACGCTAATGGCCGGCATGGCAAAAGCCGCTGTCGCCGTGGTTCCGACCTTCACAAAAGTCCGCCGCGAAAAGGATTCTTTCATTTGCTCGCTCCTCACGTAGGACTGTTAAATTCGTTAATCCTGTAATGTCCGAGCCACAAAAAAACTAAGCCTCAAAAAGTACCGCAACTTCCCCAGAACCCTAACTTGGGCGAATTCCAAGGTGCCTTCGAATAAACGCCGGAATCCCTATGCTGCCTCCCTTGATAACCCAACTCCCCTACCGTTGGGGAGACAATTCGCCTTCCCAACGTGCAACTCGTACCGTGCCAGAAATCTCACCGGTTCCCGCAGTCAAATTACCTATCCATCGCTTTAGTTCGGAAGCACTCCCGAGGCTGAGCACGCCGATTGTAGTTTCGCCATGCGTTCCGGTCAAACAAACCAGGAGATCGCACATATGCCGGCCGAATCGCTGGAGTCAACTTTGCAGCATTTCGTCACTTGAAGCACTCCCAACAGGGGAGTTAGCGTGACCCGGGCCTCTGTCCGGCTCTCTCCTTCGTTCCTGAATCAGGTGGCTGCTCATTGCAGATCTGGTAAGGGGATCAACTCGCCGCGACGCTGTGCCATCTGCATCTGTCGGTCATACGTGCCGTAGAACGGCACATTGGCATCAAGCCAAAGATAGATGATCCGCCGTTCCTCGTCGGAAAGTTGCACCTCTTTGCGATGGAGGGAATCATCCAGAATGGCAGAAAGCCGACTCATGTCGGCCCCTAACCGTCCAGGCCGAGTAACAATTTGGTCGATGCTAGCCCTACCCCACTCGAAGAAAGCCACATACGGCCGGAGGGCATTGTAGGATCGGGAAAAATTCCCCTCCGGTTCGCCAGTTAACACCGGTCGGGCAAACACCGCTTCGGTCCCTCCCAGATTGCTAAAAGCCGAATCAGCGGGTGGGTCGCGATGACAACGAACGCAGTGCCGATCGAGAATGGGCTGAATCAAGGCCATATAACTGAAGGGCTTTGTTCCCGGCGGTCCGGGAGTCAACGCTGCAGGCTGTTTTCGTACGGCCAAGGGAATTTCCAGCGGAGGTGCCTGCGGCTGAGGCTCGTGGCATCCGACACAACCGACGCGTTCCCCCGGGCGGAAATATACAGTTGATCGCATTCCCTGAATGGCCCGGCCGGTAGAGTCCACCACTTGAAAGTACAGGGGCTTTCCCGCGGGAACCCGGAAATAAGCCGATCCATCCGGTTCCACCGGTACCGATCCCAAAAAGGCACGAGCATTCTCGGCATTGGCATGACCAATTCGCGGGTCATTGACCGGATGGGTGGCCTTCGGCAAAAGCTGAAACACCCGGAGTTCTCGGACCTCCCGATTAGGCGGAAAGGGCAAGTGACTTCGTCGAACATCACAAACATACACCGCGGCTTCCCCAGCCGCCGCTAGTTCCTTGTCAATCTCCGGAAGCAGCACCTTCGGCCAGACATGCGGTTTTGGTCGCGGCAATAAGGGAATAGGATCTAAACAGGCATAACCTTCGTCCACGAACAACAGCTCAAGGTTACCCCACCGGTCATAGTAGTAGATTCCTGTTCCCTGCTCGGTAGCATGGCCGGAGCCAATCCCGGGCAGGCGATCATACCCGAATGCTAGCAAGTATCGGTCCTCAGACAACGGCCACGGAGAGACATAATACCCACTTGGCCACTCGTTCGGCGTTTCCGGGAACTCCACCTCGGGAGTAAGATTCTCCAGACACTCGAATCGATCTTCGCCGGTGATCGGATCTAACCTGGCTTTCGTAGGATCGAAGAGCACCAAAGCACCACCGACAATGGCATGATGAGCCCCGGCAATAAAAGCTATCTTCTCCGACCCGGGAATCGCTCGAGGCTGGAAGCAGGCACTAATGTCCATGGTATAGTTGCCAAAGATTGCCCGAGCCCCTCGGCCATCCGGGAGACAGGTCCACAAACCATGAAAATGGGCCGCCGACCGGTCCACATAGTCCCACCGGCTATAACAAATTCGACCATCATGAAGCACCGTGGGATGCCATTCGTTGGTTTCGTGATAGGAGAGTGTGGTGATCTTGCCTGTACTCCGCTCAAGGTGATGCAAGGTATAAGTTGGCAAAGGTTCCCACCAATTATTGCAGCGGCAATAACCACCACGGCGGCTGGAAAGAAACACAAGATCGCCATCCGGCAACGGACATGGGCTAATATCGTCCTCCCGTCCGAACGTGAGTTGGCGGATTTCCCCCGTCTTCAAATCAAGTTCAAAAAGATGGAAACTCTCTCGGCCAGGACCATGGTAATCCCATTCGGGGGGAAAAGGAGCCGGGGTAAGCATGTGCCAATTAGGGAGAACCCGACGGTCCCGCTGCCCCGACTTAACCTCTACGAATGCAAAAAATGCCCGTTCGGCCTCGTAATCTAGGGCCAAAGTTTGATAAGCCCCTCGGGGCATCCGGCCTTCCGTCAAGGCCTTTACCTCAACACTTTTCCCTGGATGCGTCAGTATGTACACGCCACCGCCTGCAAGGTCTGCAACGTTGTAATAGAACCCCACATATTCATGAAGCATTTGGCAAACAAAACGCCGGGTTTTCAAAAAGAGAATTGGCCAATCGCCAATTCCGGCATCCTCAAAAACCCAGCGACGAAGAGTCCACCGAATGGAGCGGTACAACTCTTCATCTTGCGGTTGTGCCTCCCAATCGGGGCGATTTTGCCGCCGACTTACCTGTTCTTTCCACACCTCCAAAAGTTTCTGACGTTCTGCAAGCTTCTCTCCCGGGAGAACCCCCACCGAGGCTTTAAGGGTTTGCTCAGCCCTGGCTAGCAATCGTTTCAGAGAGCGAGGCGTTCCTGGCCGATCAGCCCATCGGGCCTCCTGCCGATACCAATCCCGAACCACAGCTGCTTCCAATAGCCTTAAGTTTTCCTCCTCGACCGGATGGTTCCCTCGCACCTCCCCTCGGGAAGGACTTGCCAAAACACATGCAATCCGCTCGGAAACCCCCGTCTGAGTCTGAGGTTCCAGTCCTGTAGTCACCGTATCTGCCCCGGCGGAAACCGGAAGCACGATCCCAAAAATGGCCCACACTAATCGCAAAATACCCACGGTTCCCGCGGATAAAGGGTTGATGAAAAGAAATTCGCGGCATTTCCGGCACCGCATGATGCTATGGCCCTTTCATCCTCGATTCCCCAAATCCCCGCACGTCTGGTTTGTGAGAACCTGTAAAAACGGGGAGCTGTAAAACACCCGGACGGGTTTCCATTCTGCCGCCTCGTTCCGTAGTGGGCTACCAAGAAATCGGACTCTTAGCCAGCCACCCACCGGAGAATCGCAGCACACAAGCGACAGCTCTCCTTTAAGGGCCGATGGATCCGGCAACGTGGCCACCGCCTCAGCTCCCCTAAAATCGCCTAGCCAAGTGGGTCGTTTTTGAGGTTCCCTTGCCACTTTTCTTCGAAGCTGCTCGATAGCAAACTACCCTCACATTTCGAAGTATATCCGCTGGCGAAGATCAATCCAAACAATCCACGGGCTTTCCTCCAACCTCGATCGAATCACCATTTGTGCCCTAAATGGATATCCCCTGGTTTATCGAATTGCTCGCTCTCTGAAAGCTGGATCGGAATTGTCGGCGTTGGGCGGCAGTGAGTGACGGTATTTGCAGCAATTCGGGATGGGGGAATTCCAAAAAACAAGGCTCATTCTTCAGCAAACGGCGAGTCGGGGACCGTTCACAACTCGCTGGATTCTCACATCAATAAGCCTCGATTGCCTCGACCAAACTCATTTCATCCCTTCTGTCCGTAGAGATACTGTGCCAAGGAGCGGGGACAATCACGTGAAAAGCAGGCCGTTTTGGTAGACTACCCCCTTCTCGATGTGGGAACTCTTCCAGCATTGCATCTTCAAAGTCTCTCCGGTCCAATAAGTGACAGCCTTCTCCTGTGGGGTTTCATGGAGGAAACCGAATTAGTGGCGGAGCAGATGCCGGAGTTTTTCGACCTGCTCCTTACCCTTAACGTGCCCTGAACCCAACGTTCTATGATCCAAGGGACAACGCAAGGAGCATCCGAAGATGGTTTTCCACAGTTTCTGGATTTACGCAGTATCTTTGATGACGGTAATCGCGGGTTGTTGCACAGCCTGGGGCCAAATATCCGAAACCGGTTTTACCGACCACGGTGTCGCTGTGCCGTTTAGTACACACCGTGGGGTCATAGCCGCCGAGGGAAACCCAGGGGAAGCTCTGGTGCTGATCTGGCTTTATGACCACCGGGGATGCTACGGTCTGCTAATTGTCGAACCAGATACCGGCCGCAGTCAGGAATTTGCCACACCTTTTCCCTGGGGAGGAGATGCTCCTTATGCGTCGATCCTTTCCACCCGAGGAAAGCTCTACAGCCATTTCGGCAGTCACTTTGTGGAATTTGATCCCCAAAAGCGGGCATTTACTTTCGTCCAAAAGACTGTGCCCCAAATGGCGATGAGTTTAACGGAAAACGATCACGGGGTTATCTGGTCGGCCACTTATCCACAGTGCGGTCTAGCATCTTACGATCCCAGCACCGGCACATTTCGCGACTACGGACATTTACATCGGGAAAACTGGGCACAGTATCCCCGGTCCATCGCCTGCGATACTGCCGGATGGGTGTACTTTGCAATCGGCTATACCAAAAGTCACATCCTCGGCTTTAGTCCGGCAGATGGGCGGGTTGTGCCGATGATTCCCGAAGAAGAACGCCGGCAAGGAATGGCCCGCGTGTTCCGGGCCACCGATGGATTCGTCTACGGCCAGGCCCTCGAGGGAAAAGAGGACGGGTGGTATCGATTCTTCAAAGGCACGGCCGAGAAAATCGGGCGGCTGCCCTCTGGCGTCAAGCAGAAAGCAATCGTTGCCGGATCCCAGGGACTTTTCCATTCCCGATTCCCCGATGGACGACGAATCAAGCACCTGGATTTGGCCGCTCGCCAGTTGACGATTGAGGATCCCCACACTGGAGAATCGAAAACGGTGCAATTCGAGTACTCGAGCCAAGGAGGGCACATCATGGGCTTGGCGTTGGCCCCCAACGGCACAATTTGCGGGGGTACCGCTTTTCCCTTTTGGTTCTTTAGCTATGATCCCAAAGCCGGCACCTGGGAACGACATCCCTGTTACGGACAGTGGAATACCGTAGCCCGACAAGGGAATCGATTTTTTGTGGGCGGGTACACAAAGGGCTTCCTTTTGGAATGGAATCCTGAGGTACCCTGGCGGGAAACTGTGGAGGGGGATAAAGACTCCAATCCTCGTTATTTAGTCGACGCCTACCCCCACATCAATCGCCCTCACGAATTGCTGGCCCATCCGGACGGAAATCTCCTGGTCCTTGGGGGCACACCAGCTTATGGGCACACCGGAGGAGGACTTCTTTTCTGGGACAGGAGAACGGAATCTTCCTGGCTGCTTCGGCATACGGAGATCCTGGAATATCATTCCACCATGAGCTTGGCGGCCTTGCCGGAGGGGAAACTCCTAGGCGGAACTACGGTCGCCCCCGGTACCGGAGGAGAGCAAAAGGCCTCCCAAGCCGAGCTTTACCTCCTCGACTTGGAAACTAAGAGAATCGAGTGGCACTCCCCGGTCATCCCAGGGGCCCGGGAATACACCGACATGTACTATGATCCCGAAATAGACCTTGTGTTTGGTATAGCCGATCGGAGCCGCTTCTTTGTTTTCAATCCCGCTGGCAAGGAATTGGTTCGGCAGGAAGACATTCGTCAAAAGCTGGGACCGTGCGTATATCACCAAGGACCGCGGGTTTTCGTGAGGGGTGAGGACGGCACCGTGTTTATCCTGTTGGCCCGAGGGATTGCCTTCGTGGACCGCCAAAGCTTTGAAATTTCGATGGTGGCTAAGGCTCCTGTGACCATCACCGCTGGCGGTGACTTTCACGAGGGCCGAATTTATTTCGCCAGCGGATCCCACCTGTGGAGCTGGAAAGTAGAGGCTGGCCAGCCGACTTCACCCTGAAAGCCTTCCGAAAAGAGGGAGCTGGCGGTTGTCAACTTCCCGGGTAGCGGTGATAATGACATCTTGACCGTGGAAGGCAGCTCAATATTCAGCTTTACCCGCGTTTAGATGGAGGACAAAAAGATAGCAACGTGTGCTGCCAAAAGGACCGGCTTTTCGAGCTGCGGTATCCGCCAGGATCGTCAAAGCTTTCGATTCGGGAAGGCAACTGTGTAACACTTCACTTTATTGGAATGGACCAAAGCAAGTGGGCTTACGTCATAACTGTCGAAAATAGAACAAGGTTCCGAGTCGTGACAACACGAGGAGCAGCAAAGGCGGCCTGATTCTTTACGCCTTCTACCGAGTACCGAGTTACGGCAAATCTCCTTCAATCCGGCAAGTTTTTTACGAATTGTTAGGGCTGCAGTTTCTGACTCAAAAGTAGGAGGGTTCACACATGGCGAACTTCGTCCTGTTCGGCAAATACTCCGGCGAGGCTCTAAAGAACATCAGTGCTGCCCGCACCGAAGAGGCCAAGAAAATTGTCGAAAAATGTGGGGGCAAAATCGAGGCAATTTATGCCCTTTTAGGTGACATCGACCTTCTTATCCTTGCCACCTTGCCTGGGGTAAACGAGGCTGTAAAAGCATCGGTGGCCCTCAGCAAGGCGACGGGGATTTCCTTCCGGACCGCCCCGGCCATTTCGGTGGAAGAATTTGACAAGCTAGCTTCCCAAATTTGATCGCAGCGGGTTATAGCTGGTCGATCTGCGGGCTTGAGAAGTCCTACATCTGACTTTTTCCCGTAGCAAGCGACTCCGGATGGATAAGTGTCTTCGCCTGGCGACGCCGCCCTGCCCGTCCAGAATGAGGAGAGGCTGGGTTGCCGCCCGGAGGAAAATCCGTTAGTTGCTTAAGGCATTCTGGAAAAGGGATGTCCTGTACAAACAACAAGCTGGTTGTGCTCCCGGTTGGCTGTAAACGAATAAGCGGATATTCTCATTCGGAAATAGCCACCTGAAAGAGGTTAAATTTTCCAGGTCTTCTTAACCCAAATTTTTCTCCAGGAGAACAGGACGGTCCTGTGCGTGGGGTTCAAAGGTTTTCCGTGTCGGTGGAGCCGGAGTTACTCCGCGAGTTCGACCGCTACTGCAAGCGGCATCGTTTTGCTACAAGAAGCGAAGCCGTCCGCCAAGCAATCCGCGAGTTGCTCACTCGGGAGGCTTGGGAAACCAGCGGCCGAAGGGTCGTGGGAACGCTCACGCTCGTCTACGAGCACGAGCGGGCTCAAGTCCGTGATCGCCTACTCGAACTTCAGCATGAAAACGCCGATCTCATCGTTTCGGTTCTCCACGTGCATCTGTCGCATGAACTTTGTTTAGAGGTCCTTGTACTCCGAGGCGAAGCAGGCCGATTGCGAGCGGTAGCTAACGAACTCAAAGGAATGAAAGGGGTTCGAAAAGGGGAACTTGTGTTCGCCGGAGTGGCAGAAGACCATCACCACCACCATGGGTGATCCCACCGAGCGAATGGTTTTACGCGGTTTGCCCCTGTCGGTTCTGTAGAGGGTCCTCTTTGCCCCAAACCTCTTTTGAGAACCCTTCTTATCGAAGATTAGTTTGAGCTTACGGGTTCCTACAGATCTTTCAAGGAAAAGCCGAATCAGGAAGAACCCACTATTGTGGACGTTCCTTGCCTAAGTCGGAGTCTGCTCGGCATCTACCGGGGTTTATCCACAAGAGAACATCCCGCAAAT
>Ga0071330_1065365_pt1 | contig 26995 bp, 29 predicted proteins | sample GBScel77sediment_FD_63802 | JGI IMG/M metagenome (GOLD analysis project Ga0071330, IMG submission 63802) | Hot spring sediment microbial communities from Great Boiling Spring, Nevada - Cellulolytic enrichment Sediment 77C v2 (version 2) | ecosystem: Environmental > Aquatic > Thermal springs >...
GGGATCCGAAGATTGGTTTCACGATGACATCCCCTCCCAGGTCACGGAAGGCCTTTAAGGCTTCATCCTGACTCTCTGTTACAACTGTGCGAGGTACTGGTATACCATTCTCTTCCAATATGGCCAGAATAGCATATTTGTCGACGCAACGTTCAATGGCTTCCGGCGGGTTAACGATGTAGAGACCCATCCTCTGAAGCCTATGCAGGATATCCATTCTAAAAACAATCTCCTCGAGAGAGCCCCGCCCAATGGGGCGTACAATCAGAGCGCTTAAATCCCTTAGGAGATCTCGGTGGCCTACACTTAAGTGGGGTTTATAGCCTATCCGCGCCACAAACTGTGGGAAAGACATGCAAACTCCAGGGATTCCCCTCTTCCTTAAGGCGTTGAGCAATGTTACTGAACCATAGGCGTTGGCATCCTTAGTTAAAATTCCGATTCTCAAAGTCTCCACCATCACCTCAGCTGTGGGAATGCTGTTTAAGCTTTTCTTAAAGTTTCAGCTTTTAATACTAGAATTTGTGAATGTATGGTATTAGTTGTTCGGCATTCTGAAATTTTCTAGAAAGATCTACAGTTAAATATGCGCCACAATCATTAAAATATGGTGGGCCCTTTCTGGAGAACAGCGTTAAAATTTGGCCATTGTGGTTGATTTTAAAGCCTTCATTGCACGGCTCATGACCCCTAATAAGTATCTTAGCATTAAGGCGACCAAGCACTTCCTCAGTTACCTGCTGGCCAAAAAGTTTTCCGGCACCCCTAGGAGAAGCACAAACCTCTTTGACATTCTCATCTGGATCACTCCATAATAAATCCTCCAATAGCTCATTTTTGGGATGCGTGGAATGGGCGTAGGCCAAATCATCTAAGGTTCTAATTTTCGGAGATAAGCCCCCATGAAGCATTAAGAAGCGCTCCTCAACTATCGCTGCATTATATAGGCATTCAAAAAGTTTCCTAACTTTTTCATACACCTTCCTCCAATCCTCTCCAAACCTATTTCTGAATTGAGAAGGTAGATCATGTGGATAAGCTAAAAGATCTTCAGGTCCCTCATGGTTTCCCCTTAGCAGGATAATCTGCCTTGGGAAAAGCAACTTCAGCTTTAAAAGAGTGTAATAAACTTCAGCGGAAAAGAAGCCCCTATCTCCATAATCTCCAAGGAATATAGCAATAGAAGTGGGATGTTGATGAAGTTTTTGAATGAAAGTGCTTTTGCTTAAAATTTCAACCAAGCTATTAAAGTCGCCGTGTAGATCTCCAATTATTAAAGCATCGCACGTAGGAGAAACTTTAACGAGTCTTCCATAAACCTCAAAATTTTCCATGTTACCTTCTTCGCCGCAAATAACTCCAGCAGCTTCCTCCAATATCGCTTCAAAGTTTTCCCTTTTAGCTTCTAGGGCTTCCTTAACTAGTTGTTGAAGCTGCAAAGCTGGATTTCACCTCATTCAATTAAATTATTACCTCCTTAGCTTTAATTGTCTTGTTTCATGGTTTAGTTATAGACCCAATTTTGAGTAGCTACTCTTAAATAGTTACCCTCTTTAAAACCAGACTGGTGTAAAATCATGAATTCCAGAAGAATAGCGTTCATAAGCCTAATGAGCGCCCTTGGCCTTCTACTATCAGCACTGTCACTCAATATGGCTCCCATATTCAGCGCCGTAGGCCAGGGAGGAGCGGCACTGGACTTCTCACATATATCAACGTTCATAGCATCCATTTTCGGCGGTCCCTCCGCTGGAGTTGCTGTTGGGTTGCTCGGAGGAATTTATGCAGGATTCCATTTCGGCTATGTGATGGGTTCCCTTGGGCCACTATCATTGTTTGGAGTGCCCTTTGGGAAAGCGTTGACAGGATTGACAGCGGGTTTATTATATAAAAAGCTCCGTATAAGTGAGAGAAAACGGGCCTCTATGCTAACGGTACTTACGGTTTTAGCATCTTATATTCCAGAATGCATTTTCACGATAATGTATTTCCTATACCTAGTGCCAATTTTCTATGGCGTTTCAATGAGTTTTCTGATTCCAATAGTCATCTCAAAGGCTTGGGTTGAGATTGTTGTGATGAGCTTTCTAATGGGTGCTCTCGTAGGAAACAATGGATTCAAAGAATTCATTGCAAAGTTTCTTTAACCACAAAATGGAAGTAGACTAAACGCTTTTCAGATCGAAGGATTCCGTCAAAATCCTTGGGTTTATTTCTCCGCTGTGAAAGGTTCTGCCAGTTTTTAAGTTATTAATCACAACAACAGCCGGAGCGAAAATGTTCGGATCTATTTTATAGAAGTCGTAGTTGGCGCCCTTAAAGATTTCAAGGAATGAACGTCCATAGTCTCTTGAAGATTTTGATGGCGCTTCCTTAACAATCTCCTCCAACTCATTTTCATCATCATAATCAACAGCATAGTAACTTACGCCCCCATAAAGTATTGCATCGTTCGTTCTTGCCATGGCTTTAACGAACTTTGGATGCGCAGGCGCTATTGGCGCATATCCCCAAGCATATAGGACATGCTGTGGACTTAGCCCAAGCTTTGACAGTTTATGGAGACCTGTTTCAACTATCCGCCCTGAAACTTGCGTCGAGCCCGCCACGCTGGCTGTTGGTGTTAAAATCACAGCCAACTTCTCGCATGAAACATGGCAGTCGTCGGCTATACGTTGTATAACTTTTTCTGGTGGGTACTTGTCTGTTTCTAGAACAACAATTGCCCTATCAGATTGATCTCTATATTTTATCTCCTCGTATATTTCCTTGGGTTTTAAGGCTAGAGCTCTAGCCGGTCCTGATCCTATGGCTGAATAGTCTTCACCTTTTATGTTCCAGCCTGCGAATTGGGAGCCTAAAGTGGCGATGGCAGGGTGGTCTGTGTAGATTGAAATGGAGGGAAGCACTAGCTCGCCATATTGTTTTGCAGTTATTTTGGCCTTCCCACATCCGCCAAGGCATATTTCGGTTATTATTCGACCTGCTTCGAAGCCCCCTTTAGCCTGTATCCCTGCATCAACAATTATGGCTCCACACTCAGCCCTTTTGATCTTTACTCCATAAAGGTCAGGTTTTCGGAATAAATTTTCCAAAAGTCGCCATGCCAGTAAGTTTACACTTAAGCTGCTGTTCAACATTTTACTCACGTTTCTAGAGAAACTTTTCATAATTACTTAGCTGGGGGTTCTTAGTCTTAGAAATGTAGAGTTTCCCTTTCCCATTCTCCACCAAGTCTCCAAGGAATAAGTAGAATGGTTCCTCAACCGCTTCGCCTTCCTCTATTTTAACCTTTTTCCTAATCCCTTCGAATGTGAAGGTTGGCAGAACAGATTCCATGAAGCCGCCAATAACTATGGTGCCGCCTGTCATGCAGGATCCAGCCCTTCCGTTGCAGTTACCTTGGACATAGATTAGGCCATCATGCATTCCATGACCTACAAATTGTCCCGCGTTTCCATAAACTTTTATTAGACCCTTCATCATATAGGCTCCAGCATCCACCCCAACATTTCCATAGACTATAATTTTTCCGCCTCTCATGCCACGAGTGCTTCCACGGTATGGTGCACCAACATAATCGCCGGCATTTCCATGAATTTCTATAATTCCATCCTTCATCATAGAGCCCGCCCATCCGTCCACATTTCCATGAACTATAATTTTTCCGCCCTCCATCTCCTCGCCAAGATGCATTCCCACATCGCCTTTTATTATTATCTGACCCCTTTTCATTCTTGCACCGATCCACTTCACCTTGCTAACATTGCCATTTATCATTATGGCAGGTTCCTCTATAGCTTCAGGTGACTGCACTTCTTCTATTTTGAAGAGTTCTCCGAGATCTTTTTCAGTGTTTCCCTCCCAGAGCCTCAGTTGAGCTATCTCTGCTGCTGATTTATTATCAAAGAAATCAGGGTTTATGCATTCGGCCACCACTGGGAATCTGAATTCCTTTATAGGATATAAAACTATCATACGTCAGCCTCCACGTTTATAGGGCTTGAAATAGCCAAATATCTTTCAGAGACAGGGTAATTTTCATACTCTACTGTCCAGTATTCCTTAAACTTCCTCTTCATGTCAGCGTCAACCTCAATCTCACAGGGCTTACATATTTGGACATTAACCCATAAGGTAGCGCCTGGTACATGCTTCAGAACCTTGCCATTCTTAACTACCACATCGCCGCTTTTGATGGTATACGCAGCGTTCCTAAAGGCATCAATTATCTCTTCATAGTCCCTTGAAGGGTCCAGCGTCTCTGGGTTAATGTCGTAAATGGCGATATCTGCATCGGCTCCTATGCCAAGGTGCCCCTTATTTTTTAGACCCAAAGCTCTAGCTTGGCCTGCACGGGTCATAATTGCTATCTCATAAAGGCTCATTTCTCTGTCTATAGAAGGCAGAAGACTTCTTTTCTGCGCCCTTTTATGTATTTTCTTGAAGGTTTCCTCCCTTGCTTTCCGGCTCATGAGCCATGCTACAATCAGGGGATAGGCTATGAAGGGGCCTGCGTTGGGATGGTCTGTGGACAAAAACATCTTCCATGGATCCTTTATTAGGAGAGCCAGCTCTAGACCTATAGACCATTGAGTCGCGTGAACAGCACTATTCGGCCTATAATGGAACGGCACTATTCCAGCCGAGGTTTCTGTCTCCACATCATGGTTGATCCATTTGTTTCCACTGAGCGTATAAAGCGTATACTGAAATGGCCCATCCGCCGTCATGGTCGTAGTATCTGTAAAAATTATTTGACCCATATCCATGGTTACATGGGAATGGGCATTCACGTAGTTGGCTATTTCCTCGGCTCCAGACTCGAATGTTCGCCAGTCTTCTCCCTTAAAGGCTGAGAATTGACAGTGGGTTATATGTATTACTGGCTTACCATCATCAGCTAGATCCTCAACGCATTTCAAGGTTTCTAGGGTTGTTATATAATTCCCAGGCACCCCAAGATTATTAGTGTGCACATGAATCGTATGGGGCAAATTCAGAAGTTTGTTAACCTTACATAGCCCACGGATAATCTCGCGAGGGGTTAATCCAAAGTTTGGAACAGGATCATCTATGCTATGTACGTTACGGCCGAAACCCCAGGCTTCAAGGCCTCCAGGATTTACTACTTTTATGGCATAGCCTTTTGTAGCCTTCATCATCCATGCCACATGTCTAGCGCACTCCTCAATCTCTCCGTTTCTCAAGTATTCAAGGACGAACCACCAGTCTCCAAGAAGCGGATAGCTTGCCTTGTCGATTATAGGCGTATCACTAAGCTCCTCATGGGTGTGTCTAGCTTCTAGGGGCGGCATCGCCGGATCCATAACGGTTGTATAGCCCATTCTTGCATAACGATAGCCGGTTGTGAACGTTGATGGAATAGAATAGCCCACACCCGATCTGGTCGTGGCGGTTTTAGGCTCAACATCCTTGTAGTGATCCTCAGGCCTTAATATTCTTCCAGAATTTACTTTGCCGCCTGCTATATGACTGTGAATGTCAACGCCTCCAGGCATGACAACCATCCCGGAGGCGTCGATGACCTTGGCGTTACGCCCAACATCCTTAACAATCTTTCCGTCCTTCACGGCAATATCCATTTTTTCGCCGTTAATTCCATTTATCGGATCATATACGAAGCCATTTTTTATTAAAAGCTCCATTATCCAAAATGCCTCCTTTCGCTCTTTATTTTCTTAACCTCCTTAAGGATAAGCCTTAAAATTTCCTCATCGGGCAGTACACCTTCTGGAGGGTCAACAACCTTCTTCATTGGAATGGGAACATGATCCATACGATAGGCTGTCCCTTCCGCCTCAATTCCGACAATGGCAGAGGGTATTAGAACATCAGCCATTCGGGCTGTTATATTCATATGGGAATCTATCACTATCAATGGATTTGCGATAAGATGCTCAGCGGCAGCTTGTGGAAAGTTTGAAACAGGGTCTGAGGCCACAATTAAGGCTGCATCGGATTCCTTCCGCAAAAGAACATCAACAACTGTGGTTTCTCCAGGGTTGTACCTCGGGTAGCCCAGGGAAAAGTCTACGGCATATGGATACCCCGTCTCCCATGCGGATACAACATTTGCTCCTTCAACATTATAGTGCCCCCTCATGGGCATTATGATGAATTTAGTTCGCATGTTTAGATCGCGGGTAAGACGGATGGCCTCCTCCACGTTTTTCAGTTTGCCACTGCTCATGGTTAATCCTAAACCAAAGAATATAGCGCCGAAATTGCAACCTACCATGGCATCAACAATATCCTCCAAGTATTCCACCGGAACTCCGGCGACTTTGTCAACTTCAAGCTCATGGTCGCGGACTAAAGCTCTCATGGCTTTAAGGAGCTCATAATCCTTGTTGGGCTCAACTTGTATGAAGTAGTCAGCGATTTCAGCGGTTTTTGTCCGCCTAACATCAACCACGATGAGCTTTCTACCCTCTTTTGAAATATACGGATAGGGCGCCCTCTCATAATACTCCATAACTTGGGATCTCTTCTTGGGGGCTAAACGCCTTAAAGCGCTTTCAATCTTTTTCCGGCCCATCAGGGCCTTCATTTTGTTTAAATATCCGCGCCAAGTGCTTTTCTCGAACCTTCCATCTGAGAAGGCCGTGTAACGTTCAATATGTCTTGGATGAGCGCTCCATGGATCGCATCCCCAGTATACGATGAGATCTGCCCTGTGTCTAACCTGGCCGAGAGTGCAAGATGGGATTCCCACCTGCTGAACGCTAAGTATTGATGGTCCGTGACAAACCACCGCAGTATTGTCTATAATACCCCCAACTTCCTCAGCCAATTCAATGCCTACTTTTATGGCTTCACAGCTTGTGCAACTCCAGCCATAAAGCACCGGGTATTTCGCGTTTGCCAAAATTTCAGCAGCCCTTCTCACAGCCTCCTCAAGTGTGACCTCAACGAATTTCCCATTTTTCCTTATTAGGGGCTTTGTGACCCTGTGCTCGCAGCTGTGCGAAGTGAACTTGGCTTCAGCCATGGCGCAGCCGTTTTTAACCTTGGTTATCCGCCCGTTTTCGATTGTTAATTCTATATCATCACAAAGACAGCCGCACACTGGACATGTAACAGCCTTCACAACACTCATGCCAATTCCTTCCTAAACTGTTGTCTAAGAAGCTCTTCTAAGCTTAACACTTGCTTGTCAGGTGCCGGTTCGACTTCAGCTTGAACCCCCTTAAGGGACGGCATCCCAATGCTGTGGGTTTCAGGGTCAACTAGCATATTAACCCATGGACCATAGGGAATATATATCACGCCTGGATGAGGAGCTCTTAAGGATTTTACGGCCTTAACCACTACGGAGCCAAACTTCGTTGTAACAAGGATATTGGTTTTATCCCTGATCCCAAGCTTTTTCATATCTTCAGGATCCATGTAACACACCGAAACGCTTTCCAAATACTCTTTAGAAAATTTGCCGAGCTCCTTTCCAACCCCTTGATCTATAGTCCGCCCAGTTAACAAGGTCACTTTCAGCCTTGGCTTTTCATTCATCACCAACATCAACCCTTTGATTAGCGCTAATCCAATATTTGAAAGTTCATACTTGGTTTTAATATTAATTAATTTATCTCTTCGAGATTACAGGATTTCACAAGCAAGGGTCGTCATAGCTCATGGCTTGTAACCGCTTAAGAGGCTAATGGCTAGGGCTGCTGCGATTATGTCGGCAGTGGTTCCTGGGTTCAAAAGGTTGCCCTGTCTCCTAAGGTAAGCGTCAAATTCATGCAGCTTATTCCGCCCTATTTGAGAGGCAAGTCCACCGTGCTCTAAAACATCGCGCGCCATAGCCGAAACATCCTTTGCCGTTTCAATTCCAACTTTCCTAGCTATAAACGTGTCTGGATATTCAGATAGAACTTTTAAAAAGGTATGAACTATGGCCATGTTTAAGTCCCTGCCCTCATCCAGCTGTTCCATGAGATATGGATATGCGAAGTCGAAAGTTACTGGAAAATTGTTAACCCATTCGTAGCAAATTTTGTCATAACTGGAGGCTATTTGTAAAACTTGATAGAGGGTTATACGCTCCTTTAATATCCTTTCAATTGATTTGGGATCATTAACGTCCAAATCAGGGGCCTTTCCAAGACCGCTGGGTTTGGCTATCTTTATTGCCTCGTAAACAGCCACAGCGTCTTCAGGTGTTGAAGCTTCAGCAACAATTTTGATGTTGCGCCTCACGTCAGAAACCTCAAAGGAGCCATCGGATTTCATTGGAGACATCCCCGCCGCAGCTGCCATTGGGCAAAGCAGCATTATGGTGCCAAGTAAAGTATTTCCACCCCTCTGCCAAGCGTTAACCTCGGCAACGCAATCACGTATAAGACCGCCTATGCCAATTTGTTGTGGGCTTAACTTAAAGCGGGAAACAGCCATACCGCGCTTTGCTGCCCTTTCAAGATGTGGAGCAACTGCAACGGCGGAGGCAAGAAAGTGGGCATGGTTTGTCCCTTCAAAACCCACGACCAAATTCACGTTTCCAGGCTTATCAGCGCTTACCTCCAAGAGAATAGCTAGCTCTAGGCAACTGGATATATGCCTAGCCTTTCCTGTGAGCACTCGTTTTTACACCTCTACCACTATTTTTATGGAAAGACTTATTAATGTTGTGTAAAAAATTACATAGGACTGAAGAAGAAAACATTGATGAGTATGCTATGACCCAAAAAAACGTTGCAAAAGTAATATTTTTAGCCTTAACGGGAATGTGGGTTGCTCTAGTCCTTGCATGCTCCTGGATTCCCGCTTACCCCGTACTGGGAACCCCCGCCGTAATTACTTTTTCAAACATCATATTTTCAAGCTTGACAGCTCCAATTTTAGGACCCTTATGGGGAACGATTTCAGGCCTTATTTTCGGATGGCTTGTTCCATATATTAATCCAGCAACTTCTATAGGATTGCTCACTTTCCTAAGCCCGACCATGGCAGCAATGATGAGCGGGCTATTCCTTTTTAACAGGTGGAAAGAAGCCGCATTAATCTTCGCCATAGAAATGATAATTTGGTTTTCCCATCCCTTCGCATGGTATGAGGCTATGCCAATCGTAACGTGGCAATACTGGCCTGTCATAGTTTTCATCGTTGTCCCTCCCCTTAGGGAATGGATTATAAAGGCCATAGTAAACAGAGAACCCGCAAGAATGCCTGCCGCGCTATGGTGCCTTGCTTGGATTGCACGAATAGGCGGAGATGTCGCAACAGGAAACAATATAGCTGTGTGGGTTCTAAACTGGGGAGTTCCAGAACTTTACCCCTACTGGGCTCCAATGACAATATACTACGCCATAGCAGATTCTCTGAACTGCCTTGCAGGAGCCATTATAGGAACAGCAGTCCTCTTAGCGTTAAAAAGAGCTAATCTAAAAGTACTTGCGGTAGACGTTTTAGCAAAAAGACAGGAAAGTCTGAAGACGCAAGTTCATTAAGGAAAACTCGCAAGATGCCACACACGGCCAAAAAGTTACCCACCCCCTCAGCCCAACGCCAAAATAGTAATTTGGCGCTTTGACAACGAAACTCAATAGGAAAATCCCAATCAAGGAGCCGAAATCCATGTGGCCAATTGAAGGATACCTCATAGAATCTATTGAAAACGTGATTTTCGATGTAAAAGGTTTAGTTCATCCACCAAACAAAATAGTGGCTTTCCCCCGTTTTATTCCAGATCTCGAAGGATCTCGACGACGCGGAAAAATTAGGTATAGAAAGGTGTACAGCATATCCGATCGATTTAGTTTTCTTGAAAAAAACCTACCCGACTACGTGGTCTACGACCCTGTTTTTGATGAGAAACTCTGTGAAGTTCCTCTGCAAAAAGTTAAAAAAGTTTACAGTCCAGTCCAATTCCTTAAAACGCTGAGAAAACGTAGAAAACTTAACAGTTTAGAATTCGAGGCCTTAAAGTGCCTCAATATTTTAAAAGAGAATTCAAACGTTCCTTGGAACGGATTGGGGATTTCAGGCTCCCTTTTGGTTAAAATGCACAGCGAAACCTCAGATATTGACATAATAGTTTATGGCTCTGAAAATTGTTGGAAAGTGTACTATGCCCTGCAGAAGCTCTTAAAAGAGGGCAATACACCATTTAAAGCCTACAACCTAGATGAATTGAAAGTTCTTTACGACTTCCGTTTTAAGGACACACATATGAGGTTCGAGGACTTTGTTAAGGTTGAATCCAGAAAGGTTTTACAGGGAAAGTTCATGGGAAGGGACTATTTTATACGTTTTGTTAAGAACTGGAATGAAGCCAACGAGAGATATGGGGATATACACTACAGGAACTCCGGCTATGCAAAAATTGAAGCTCAGGTAGTAGATGATTCTGAATCCATTTTCACGCCGTGCAGGTATAAAATTGAGAATGCAAAAATTTTTGAGGGTCCAAGACTGGAACCATTAAAGGAAATAGTCTCCTTTAGGGGAAGGTTCTGCGAGCAAGCCAAAAAGGGAGAAACTGTGATAGCTCAAGGGAAAATTGAGCATGTTAAAGATTTTAGGAGAGACCTCGAATATTTTAGATTGCTTATTGGAAACGTCCCTTCAGACTTTTTGATTTTAAAAACTTAGTACATTTTATTTTAAATTAGCAACCTTCAAAACTTGTTCATAATATCGCGGTCCATAGGTTAGGGTTATCTGATGAAAGCTTTCCTTCTTAGTTTCAACTTTTTCAAGGTTACCTTCAACATAGACAAGCTCATCCTTCCAAGCCTGCATCCTAAATTCTTCAAGATAGGATACTACACGTTTTATATCATCGACTTTGGGTCCATCAACTATTTCAACTGGCTTAACATAATAAATAGATGGCATGAAAGGACCTTCTGAGTCGTCTTCTATTTGCATAAAAGCTTTAACCCAACCCTGCCAGGTTATCCTTACAATTTCATGATATTCGTTGTGTATTTCATTCCAAGCCTTCACAGGTTCAAATTCCACTTTTATTAAACGCCTGGAAGCCTTATCATTAAAAACCCCATAAATTAATTTGCGCTTCTGATGCCAAACAAATTCTTTAGGGCTGATATTCTTAAAACGCCAAACCTTTCCCCTAACCGAGCCATCGTCCTCAAATTCATTCGAAAGTCCAGAGCTTTTGTTATTGTAAAGTTCCTGCAATAGACTTCTTACTTGCATTAGGTTGCTTCTTCCATATACTATAAGGTCTATGTCCGAGAAGCTTGGATGATAAAAACCATGGAGAAGGGAACCAAAAACTCCGAAAACATGTAATTGTAATCCAAGGTGCTTAATAATAAGTTCTAATACAGCTTGCATAGCCCTTAACAATCCATCTTTAAATTCCAATGCAAGAAGTTTCCTTAGAACCTCATCAGGTCTCCTTATTAAGGCAATATCAGAAAAATTAATACCTATAACCTTCTTCCCTAAAGGCTCATAGAAAATAAGGTATTGCGGAAAGTTCTTCTGAATGAATTTCCAGCCCTCATCCTCGTAAAACTTATAAAAAACCTGTTTTCCACCGCCTCTAAAGGCTTTGGGATTTTCAGACTTGAACAGTTCTGAGAGAGCATATTCAGCATCGCAAATGCAACCGTTCGGGGGATGCGTGTAGCCTAAAACTCTGAATATTAGACCCTCTCTTGTTATTACTCCGTCACGATCCCTAAGGTTTAAATGGGCCAAATATATTCTTCCTCGCTCTCAGCTGTTCCAACAACAACTTGATAGAAAATCTCGCCTGACTGAAGTTTTTCCACCTTCTCCAGCATTCCAGAAACCCTGATCTCGTCACCTTTCCTTGCGACATTTCGATAACATCCAATCATTGAAACAACAGCCTCTGGAACCATGCTTTTCGGGAGTTCCGACTGATGGTTAAGTGGGGTATAATTTTCGATTTTGTAAACTGCAGGCCGGAAAATGGCATCGCCGTCATCTTTAACTTTACACCTAAATTGTACAGGGGCTATCGGTGCGTATGCATATTCGCCATACTTGGAGGTTACTTCTCCTGGCTTCCGAACCGCTGTGTACATGAAAATCTTGTTTTGATATCTTCCCTTAAATCGCCTTGCAGCATCTAATCGATTGTTAAAGACATAGCTTAATACGCCATCTCTTACAAGCCTTTCTACTGCAGCTTCAACCTTCCGGAAGTTAGATCTCCCATAAACTACAATATCAATGTCAGACTCCTCGCTGTGCATGTTTAGGGCTATGGAACCGTGAACCCCAAAATCTTCAATTGAAACTCCAGATTCGCTTGAAATAAGCTGTATAAAGTTCAACGTCAACTCCTGCAGCTTATCTCTCTTCTCAGCATTTAAAATGGCTTGAAAACGCTCTCTGGGAACAAAAACTTCCTTAATGTTGGGCAAAGGCGCGCTTATGACATTTTTTCGCCTATAAGGACAGAAGTATACGTAATCTGGAAAGTTTTTACTGAAAAACTCTAGGAAATTCTGATAATTTTTTGCCGTGTAAAGTTTCTCAGCCCTAAAAAGTTCTGTATCGCCATATTTCCATGTCCTCTCAAGGAAACGTATGCTAAAAAGCTCTTTAAACCTTGATGGTATGTATTTCAAAAAGGAGAAAACACGTCCCTCTGGATGTTCATACCCAAAAACGTTTAAAATAAAACCTTCCCTGGTTAGAAAGGTGTCACCGTCCATCGGAACCCAGTTATCGACGGGCACTTCCCAGACACCGCGGGATAATTTAGCCGAGTATCTAAAAAAGCTAGCGTTGAGAAAGCAATATTTTAAAATGGGCGCCCCTTGAAAATCCTTACAAGGAATCAAAATGGAATATGAATTATATCCATATGTAGTGTTTCTTCCATCAGCATACAAGGAGAGGATTTTAAGCGCAATTTTCGGCTCAAAAGCATCCATTGACATTCTAAGATTCTCTCTAAAGCAGGGGATCTCAAATAAGATATATCAGAAGGACCTCGTAAGGAATCTAGCCTGTTCGAATAAGACAATAATTGAAAACTTGAAGACTTTAACTAAGCTCGGAGTTTTAATGGAGGAAATGGAAAAAGTGGAGAGTAAGGGACGCACTACATGGGTTAAGGTTTACAGGCTCTCCGATATGGGTAAGTGGTTTGCATTACTCCTCGCCGAGGAAAAGGAGTTGACCAATGAAGAAAAGGCGGAAATAATGCAGAATGTTTTTAGGAGCTATATAGGCTGGATAAAGAATCTTTCAAAAGATCTCAGCATAGAAAAGAACACATTAAAAAGAATTTTTGAGGAAGAGCTGGAAAAATAGGTGGGAATTTTGGGAGTAAAAGTTGTAGCTGTTGTGGGAAGCAAAAAATCCGGAAAAACAACGGTAATTGAGGCCCTAATAAGGGAGTTAAGCAAGAGAGGCTATAAAATTGCTGCTGTCAAGCACATTCCAGAAGAGAATTTTACGATAGATACTGCCGGCAAGGACACATGGAGATTTAAGATGTCCGGTGCAAATATGGTGATAAGCATAGCCCCAAACGAAATGACTGTTATTGAAAATATAGATACAAGCACTTTATCGCTGGAGCAGATACTGGAAAAATGCAAAGGAATCGATCTTGTTCTAATGGAAGGATTCAGAAACATTCTTCAAAAAAACGAGAAGATACCCAAGATAGTGTCTGTAAAATCCGCCGTGGAGGCCTTAGAGGCCTTAAAAACTTTTAATCCGATAATCGCATTTACAGGACCCTATAAGCCTGAGAGCCTTAACTTAAATATTCCATATGTTGACGTTTTAAAAAATGAAAAATTAATAGCGGATATGGTTGAGGATGCTGTTAGAAGGTTAGGGGCTTAGGGCGCCGTGGATTATGGAACTTGGAGATGAATTACGGAGGGGGAGAAGGGTTTCCAAAAAGTAAGCATATTTTCTCCAAGTTTTTCCATCCACGGGCCCCCTCCCATTAAAGAGCTTTAAATGCTTCGAACCAGCGGTTGTAAAGCGTTAACATGTCAAGGGAGACGCTTGGTTTTCTTTCCTCAAGGATTTGCCTGAAATCACTCATTCTAAGGGGTCTTGGCTTGGCCAGCTTGTTAGCCGCCTGACCGGACTCAAAAAATTCGCCTACAACCTTCAAATGTGCTGATTGACAAACATCTTTAATGTCGCTTCCTGAGAAGCCCTCAGAGAGCCTAGCCAATTCATGGAGGTCAACATCCGAAGCCAATGGAATATTGCGTGTGTAATGTTTAAACATCATCAAACGAGCATGAAAATCCGGGAGGGGTACAAGAATTCTCTTCTGGAAACGTCTAATAAATGGCCAGTCTAAGTCCCATGGTTTGTTCGTAGCGCCTATTACGTATACATGAAGATTTTTGCCCTTGTCTATTATTCCATCCATTTCCTTTAAGAATTGATTTCGAACTCTAACCTCTCCGCCCACCTCGTTGGAATGCTTCCCCATGAGCGAATCTAATTCATCAATAAATATTATCGCAGGTTTCTTTTCTTCTATAGCATATTTCCTTGCAGACTCGAAGAGGCGGGAAACATTTTGCTCAGCCTCGCCGAGCCACTTCGACATTATTGAGGCAGCATCCACCGACATAAAAACAGCATTTATCTCTGTTGCCACGGCTGCAGCTAATAGGGTTTTACCACAGCCAGGAGGCCCAAAGAGGAGAATTCCCCGAGGCCAACCCAATGGGAATAAATCTGGTCTCTGAACGGGATAAACTATTGCCTCTTTTATGGCCTTTTTGGCTGTTTCAAGACCAATAACATCATCCCATTTGACATTAGGCTTTTCCTTAATAATTAATTCCTCATAACTGGCCTTTCTACCTTCAGAGGGCGACTTTGCGTCTTCAACGTCTTTTACTTCTTCCTGCGGCCCGGTGGGGCCTATGGCTTCCTGTAGCACCTTAATCCTTTCTTGGTAGGCTATGGCTCTTTGTATGTAAATCTTGTTTAAGCTGTATTCAGGATATAGTTGAACAAGCCTTAGGAGACTTTCTACGGCTTTCTGATACATAGTTATAGCCATGCCTTTCGCGCCTTGCTTATCTAAGCGGATAGCCTCCAAAGCATAATTCGTCGCTGCCTTTTCAAGTTCTTGGGAAGCTTCCATTGCTTCAACCTCTCGCCACTTCTATTTTTATTTTCCCTTTTGAGCCCAAACTATGTAGAGCCTTTTCAACCTCGTCATAGGAGGCATCCAACTCGCGAGAGCACCGCTCTAAGTCTATTTCCCCGCCACTACGCCTTACATACTCTAATAAGGCCTCTTCAAGGGATGTCCTTCTAACCTTGAGGGAAAGTTCCTGAATTTCAGATCTTCTTACTGAAAGGAGGTTTTCTGTACACTTATCATTTTCATCAACAGATTCTTTACTGGAAACGTTGGAGCATGAAGCTTGTAAGGCCACCATCTGTTTAATTGATCCCTTAGTCCGTTTTTTAGCAACAGTTGCTGAAGGAATATCAACTGGCGGCTCTGGAAGCTTTTCCTTTAACTCCCTCTCTAGGAAAGCTGAAACTTCTTCTAAGACTTGTTCACCCTCCAAAGTTGCCTTTCCAATGGGTATCACCATCTTCTCCTCGGATATTCTAGTGGAGCATATAGTTTCACTTATTAAATTATTAACTTCGTTTAGTTCCATAGAAACCTCAGGCAAAACTGCATAGAGTTGTTTTGAGACATCTTGCAATACTTTGAGGGCTGGTTTCAAATCCATGACTATATCGCTTAATTCCTTTATGGTTTCAAGTCTTAAAATGACCCTTTCAATTGCAAGTTCTACTTGTTGGAGGAAGTTTATTAGTTTCCTAACCTCTGCCAGCTCGCTGGCGCAGATAGCTGCCCTCTCTTTGTTATTGTTGTTTAAGGCGGTTACGCAATTTTGGAAAAGCAGTTTATCTCTTTCCTTCAATCTAAAAGAGGCCTGGGATATCTTATACTGCTGAACTTTCAATTTTCGCATTGAAACGTCAATAATCTCCTGCAGAGGGGGAGAAGAAGTAAAAGGATTTTTAATTTTCACTCCCTCCTCTTGCTGGTCGTCAAGGACTGTTTTTATCCGCCGACATCCTTCGCATAAACCATAGTTGGAGGTTCAGGTAGACTTGGAGCCACTGTCTTTATATCAGATATTTCAGCACTCGGTTTGCAGGGAGTCTCGCCTAGAAGGATATTTGAAAGGTTGCTTCTTAAAGCTTCAAGATCGGCTTTCTCCGCATTAACCCTTTTTATGCATTCCTGTATCATCGAAAGAGTCTTGCTGTAGTAAGGGTCTGGAATTTCGCCTATTTCATGTTCGACTTCCAGATGAACGAGGGCGTAATTCAATTCTCTAATTTCGTTGTTGCACCGTTCAATCTCGATCTTTATTTTTTCAAGCAGCGCCTGGGCCTCACTTTTCAGCTGATTTAGGGCACCCTCAAAACTGGCATGGAGGTCCTCGTAAACCTCGGGAGATATTTTATTCCTTTCAACGAGCTCTTTGAGGGCTTGGTCCTTCCGCCAAATTAATGGAATTTTGTCACACAAGTTTTCTGTTTCTAATTTTATACTGGATATTAAAATGACCTCTTGACCGTCGGATTTAATGTTCTCAATAGGATGCTTTATAATTTTTCCGCTGTTATGTTTAATGTAAACAGATTCCACTACTCCGTTAGGTTTCACAGAGAAGGATACAACCTCGCCGAGTACATGACCATATTCATCTTTTACTTCTTTGCCAAGAATAAAAAAGGGGTTGGAACTTTGACGCATAATCGTCACCTCGCCTATGAAGTTTCAGTTGTGGATTTTTCACCCAACGTAACTGATGGTATCCCGGTCGGAAGCTCTGGAAGCTTATCCTTAATTCTTTGCTCTGCTACGGCTGCAGCTTCGCTTAGGATTTTCTGGGCATCCTCATTGGCAGCCTCAAAGTTTATGGATAAACCAGTGCTCTGTCCAGCTTCTACAATTATACCGCTCAATAAATTGTTTATTTGTCCAAGCTCCTTCTCTGCTTCTGGAAACACGTTAGCCATTCCAACCTGTACAGCTCTGAGCACGCTAATGGCTGGGCCTAGAGTTGAAACCACATCACCAAGTTCTGTAACTGTGCGTAACCGTAAGACTATTTGTTCAAGAGCAAGCCTGGCATGCATTATCATTTTTTCCATTTTCCTTATTTCCGCCAGCTCATTGGCAAAAACATTGGCCCTGGCCATGTCATGCTTTGTGTAGGCATCAACAATCCTTGCAAATATTGACTTATCTCTCTGGCTGAATCTTTCGCTTGCTTGGTCCAATTTTTGGATCTGCAACTCTATGCGTCTGATGGCCATGTCAAGCCTTGGCTTTAATGGACCTGGAGGTCTCACAGCCTCTTTAATGCGTTCGGTGAACGGTTGATTAATTTCCTTTTCTTCCCAACGTTTAGCGAATCTCTCTGACAATTCCTACTCCTCCTTGTAGGGCTAGAAGCCAAAGCAGAATTTTATACGTTGTTAATATGCTGGCAATATTGGCCTATATACATGGAGATATATGCTGTAGACGGAATACCTTTAGGCTTTAATTTTTTAACGAAAACATATGCTTGTTGTTTTTGAGCGAATAGACAGAAATGTGTAAGTTAGACTAAAAAGAAGCTTAAAAATATGTCTAAGCCAGGTGGTAAAATGGGCGAAAGGCTTAAGATATTTGGATTTGTCGCGCTCTTAGGCTTCATAGCAGGAGTCATAGCTCAGCTTACAGCCGACTATGTGGTTCCAGCACTCATAGCACTACTGCCAGCATTCTTGAGCGCCAAGTATCTCATTTCAGGACTCGCGGGCGCCTTCCTATCGCTAATCGTAGTAAGCATATGGGCATATTTCACAGGATCTTCTGAAAAAGTATAGGCAAACGCGCCCTTCATCCTTTTTACCAGTATCTAGCTAGGCTTTTATTCTGGACTCAGGAGCGGAAAAAGCAATCATCAATTCAGCGTACCTCGATGTCATCATCGTACCGTGAAGATATTTCCGCCAAAGCCTAAAAACATTACGCCAACCCAAACAAAACCCTCATCAAAAACTCATAAACAAACCACAACTTCACCAACCAGAGAAAAGGGGGAGTTTAGGCCGTCGGATATGCTGAGCATAGAGGCTTTTACCGTTTTTGTTGCACTCCAACCTCCGAGTTGCCGGCAGCTTACACATGTCATCATAGTTTACACATGTAACACAAGCCTTCTCCCTGATCAGCTTTGAAACATGGCCCTCTAGGCTTCCATAAGCTCAAACACTTGCCTAGGCTGAAGGTTCAACCCAACGCCGTGGACAAGGCTGCTCTCCTCATCAAAGTCTAAGATCATCATGTGGATCTAGGCCCACGCTTTCCATGTAAAGCCTTTCAATGCGCACTACGTCTTTAGCCACTATAACCACCAAGTAAGAATAAGGGCACAAAGCAATATTTAAGCATTACCACCAAATAAGAAAACTTATTAACAACTCTTACCAAATACACTACAAGGAGATAAATAAATGCAAAAATGGAAAAACATGAAAATCACACCTGAAACCCACAAGCTCCTAGAAGAAATGAAAATAGAGCTAACACCAAAACTGAGAGATCCAAACCTAACCTTCGACAAAATAATAGCCTACCTCATAAACTACTACAAAACCCATCAAAAGGAGAGCTAAAACTATGCCTGAAGACACCATAACCATAGACATAACACCCAAAAGATGGCTGATCATAACAATAGCCCTAACCATCCTAACAATTCTAGGCATAAAAATCCCAACAGGCTACGGCCTAGAATTCATATGGCTACTCCTATTCGTCTTTACAGTAATAGCATGGTTGGGATGCCTAGTAATCGCCATCCAACACCTAGCAAACAAAACCAAAACATAACTTCACACTAAAAGAAGGCATAAAACCATGGAAGATGAGCTTCTAGACCCACAAAACCCCAAAAGCATGTGGGCATAAAACTTGAAAAGGGCTTCAAGTTACGGTGAAATATAGTAAGTTGCAAAAGATTCGGTGCGGCATACTTTGAAAAGGCGCAGAGCCGGAATTATGCTGTTTCTTGAGGGCTTACCTTTAAACCATGAGGGTACATCTAATAGGATTATGGAAATAGTTAAGGACTTTGAAAGAACCGATAGGAATTACATAGTATAATTTGGAAAATTTCGAAGGGTCGTCCTCACAAAATGAGTTCAAGCAAGAATAGGCAACAAAACAGGTTAAAACCTACTTTGAGGCTATGGGATGCCGTGGCTATAAATGTTGGCGCCATAGTAGGTGCAGGAATATTTGTCGTCACGGGTATAGCTTCTGGTCATGCCGGTTCAGCCCTGGCGTTATCTATGTTAATAGCCGCTGTGATCTCTCTTTTTACAGCGTTTAGTTTTTCAGAACTAGTCTCATGGCAGCCCCGCGAGGGAAGCATCTACGAGTATGCCTACCAGCTTATCTCACCATTTGTAGGATTTTTAACAGGTTGGATGTGGATCGTATCCAATACATTTGCAGGTTCAGCTGTGGCTTTGGGCTTTGCCCATTATTTTTGCTCCATATTTCCGCTGCCTCCTCCAAATTGGATTGCAGCGTTCCTCTGTGCCTCATTTACTATTCTTAACTTTTTGGGAGTTCGCGAATCCGCTTTTTTGAATAACATTCTAGTGACTGCAAAGTTAGGGATACTCGGCTTCTTTGTAATTTATGGGATGTTATATGTTGATTTTTCAAATTTCATCCCCTTCAATCCCTTTCAATGGGGAGTTCTCTCCGGAGCTTTCTACATCTTCTTTGCCTATGGAGGTCTTGCAAGGGTCGCTGTCATAGCTGAAGAAGTTAAAGATGCGAGAAGAAACGTGCCCAGGGCCATACTAATTTCTTTGACCATTTCCACCATCATTTATATTCTTGTGGGTCTTGTGTCAGTGGGCCTCATAGGCGCTGATAAACTTGCAGAGACAAAATCGCCCCTCATGGAGGCTATTAGGGCTTCCAAAAATCCATTAGCGGCCCATATTGTCTCCGCTGGAGGGCTCATCGCCACAGCCAGTGTGTTGCTCACAACAATCTTGGGGATATCCAGAATGGCGTACGCCATGGCGAGGAGGGGAGATTTACCACAAGTCTTGGGGAAACTACATTCAAAATATAACACGCCACATTATTCCATTGGAATTTTTGGCGGCATTATTATTCTGCTCGTCCTTCTGATTGATATAGCAAGTGTTGTAGCGGTTAGCAATTTTGCATTGCTCTTCTATTATACATTGGCCAATGTCGCTGCCCTAAAGTTAAAAATCGAAAAAAGAAGATATACGCCAATAGTGTCTGTTTTTGGAGCAGTCACATGCATGATACTTTTAGTTTTCACGGTCCTTGCTTCGCCTCATGCTTTTGCGATGGGAGGATTAACATTAGCTGCTGGCGCCATTGCACATCGCCTACTCAGAAGATTTAGGTTGAATTCGCTCTAAATCTCTTAAGGAGAAAGGCTTAACAACGTCCACCTTTAGAGAGGAGATAAAACTTTTAAGGTTGTGGACATCCGAAGCGAAAAGTTTTTTGATTTCACTGATGAACTCTGATAAATCCGTAAAATTCCTGTGAATTGAAGCCAAAAGTAAAGTGTAGCCCTCTGCGCCCTCGCCGGTGCCTGCGAATATTATTTTGGGGTTTTTAGAAATCCAGTCTTTAAGTTCAGGAGTTAGATCTGCCGACAGAAAGTTCAGGGCAAGTATTTCAAAGCCGATTTTTTCAAGGGCAGGTATCACGGTGTACTCGCGGATCTACTCAAGATTTTCAAGGGTTTCTCTCATTCTTGTGATGGTCGGTTGGGAAACACCTATTGCTTTTGCAAGCTCCCTATCACTTCTTTTGGAATCCTTCATCAACTCGTAAAGTAGGTGTATAAGCCTCTGTCCAACCATAGCCTACAAATAAACTAACACTCATAAAAATTTTCTGCCTATCTTTTCTCTTTACGCTTGAGCATATTCTCGAGCACGGGACGGAGTTTTTCATTCTCGGCCCTAATTCGATCCTTGCCAAGTGCCCGCATCTGCTCAGTCATTTCTTTAATTAACTCTGCAAACTTCACGCCTTCAGCCGCGGAGATATACTCCACTCTGAATCTTTCCGGGCTTAGGCCAAGCTTATGCAGCATGGGTGCCAGCGCATCCATCCTTGCCTTCATTTTCCAGTTTCCACTGATATAATGGCAATCATAGGGCAGGTGGCATGCAGCCACCAGAACCATACCCGCCCCAAGCCTGAAAGCCTCTAGGACAAAATCCCTGTCAACCCTTCCGGAGCACATAACCCTTATTGGGCGTATAGTGGGCGGATACTCAAAGCGGCTTGTCCCAGCCAGGTCCGCGCCAGCGTAGCTACACCAGTTACACAGGAAAGCCAGTATCTTGTCTTCAGGATCCCTTTCAAGGGCTGTTCTAAGCTGAGCTAATATTTGGGCGTCTGTAAAGTGCATCTGGGTTATGGCGTCCGCTGGACACTCTGCAGCGCATGTTCCACAGCCGTGACACATCGCTGTAATAACTTCTGCAGCCTGCTTTTCAGTAATCTTAATGGCCCCATATGGGCAACGCTCAGCACATATTCCACACTTCGTTGTTACATTCCTGCATCTGCTTGGATCAACGACGGCAATAATCGGCTCAATTTTCCATTTCTGTTTTGAAAGCACCGTTGCCGCACGGGCAGCTGCACCACTTCCCTGGGAAACGCTGTAGGGAATATCCTTTGGCCCCTGGCAGGCACCAGCCAAGAATATTCCATCCGTGGGAGAGTCTAAGGGTTTAAGCTTAGGATGACTTTCCATAAAGAAGCCGTCAGCGCCCCTTGTAAGGTTTAGAATTCTGGAAATCTCCTCTGAGCCCTTCTTAGGTATGGCTGCTGTCGCCAGAACAACCATTTCAGCCTCTATTTCTATTGGCATGCCAAGGTTAGCGTCTTCCGCGCGAATTATCAGGTTTTTGGTTTCTGGAACCTCCACAATGCGGCTTACCCTTCCGCGGATAAAGTTTACTCCAAGCTCCCTCGCCCTCTGGTAGAATTCTTCAAATCCCTTGAAGTTTGTTCTCATGTCCATGTAGAAAACGTAAACTTCAATGTCCTCCTTGTATTTCTCTTTGAGCTGAACAACATGCTTAAGAGTGTACATACAACAGAAATTGGAACAGTATGGATATTTGTTAACATCCCTTGACCCGACACATTGAATGAAAGCTACACTGTGAGGTTTCTGCCCATCGGATGCCCTTACAACTTTTCCACCTGTAGGCCCAGCTGCCAATATTAGCCTTTCAAACTCAAGGGATGTTATAACGTTTGCATATTTGCCATAGCCATAAAGCTGGTTGTCATAGGGCAAGTATATATCATAGCCAGTAGCAACAATTATGGCGCCTACTTCAAGTTCAACCTCTTCAGGTTTTTGGTCAAAATCTATAGCCTGCCTCTCTCCACAAGCTTCCACACACTTATAGCATTCGATACAATAGTCCCTGTTTATTCTGTATACCAGTGGAACAGCTTGGTCAAAGGGCACTGAGATGGCCTTCCTGACGCCTAAACCCATGTCCCACTCGTTGGGATATTCGATTGGACATACGTCCTTGCATTCCCCGCAACCTGTGCAGTTGTCCTCGATAACATAACGCGGATTTTTGCGTATCTTCACTTTAAAATTGCCTATGTAACCGCTGACGCTAAGCAGATCAGCATAGGAGATTATCTCAATATTCGGGTGGCGGCCTACATCAACCATTTTTGGTCCCTCGATGCATATGGAGCAGTCCAGCGTTGGGAAAGTTTTGTCCAGCTGAGCCATGTGACCGCCTATGCTCTCACTTTTCTCAAGGAGGTAAACCTTAAAGCCCATTTCCGCCAGGTCTAATGCAGCGTTAATCCCAGCTATCCCGCCACCTATGACCAGCGCCTTATTGGTCACAGGCACTTCTATCGTTTGAAGCGGCATAAGCAGCCTAGCCTTCGCCACAGCCATTCTTATAAGGTCCTTGGCCTTCTCTGTAGCCTCTTTTGGGGTGCTCGAATGACACCATGATGAAAATTCACGGATGTTCGCCATCTCGAAAAGGTATGGATTTAATCCGGCATCTGAAACTGTTCGACGAAAAGTAACCTCATGCATTCTAGGTGAACATGCAGCCACCACAACACGGTTAAGCTTATGTTCTTTTATGGCTTTCCTAATTTCCTCTTGACCTGGATCGGAGCATGTATAACGGTTATCTTTAACATAAACGACGTCTGGAAGTGTTTTCGCGTACTCTACAAGTTCTTTTATGTCGATTACACCCGCTATGTTTAGACCACAGTGGCATATGAAAACTCCAATTCTAAGCTCTTCAGGACTACCTTGAGTTTGGGACATTAAATGATCACCTCCTTATACTTAAGTCTCCTTTCAACGGATTCTATAGCTTTCTGGGAGCCTTTAGCCTTCAATTCCTTACTAGTTTCAAGAGGCGAAGCTATTCTTTCTAGGGCCTTGTTCCAAGTTCCCGAACGAACTGGCGTGTGGAGTATTTTTGTTCTCTTAAGTTCTAGGGCTCCATCCACAGGACAGACAACCTTACAGGCACCACAATAAACACAGAAAAGCTCGTTCACGTGAACCTTATTATCAGCCTCAGACAGATAAAGCGCTCCTGTTATAGGACATACGTCAAGGCAATCTCTACAGCCATCGGGACACTTTTCCAAAATTATCCCAATTTTTCCATTGAAAACCTTTCTCACGTGGATAACACCCTTAGGGCATTTAAACTCGCATATTCTGCAGCATGGGCAACGGTCTTGATTGATTTCAACATTAACCCTAAGCCATTCCCTCCGAAATGGACTCAATGAACTTGTATCTTCCAAGACTTTTCCATCGGATGTTAAATACCTCACTTTGATGAGGCCTAGCGGGCATGCCTTCTCACAGTCTACACACTCCGTAGGGCACTTACTTGAGTCCACTTTGATGTCGCGAATTAGCTGAGGAAAACTTTCTTTCTCAACAACCGACAATACAGGGCGACCATCCACAGCCACAGTTATGGCGCCGAAGGGGCAGAGCAGATCGCATATCCCGCAGAAGTTGCATTTCTCTAGGCTTATGTCAACTTTTGCATGCTGGGCTTTGCCATCAATTGTTTTAGGTTGCTTTTGAAGTTTTATGGCTTCTTTGGGACACGCAAGACTGCAGATTTCACAGCCAACGCAGAGGTTTCTATCTAGAGTGAGCCTATAATGCTTTACATGTAAAATCCATTCTAAGGTTAGGGTTTCGGGGGTCTCCTTTTTTAAAGTTTTTAGGGGCATGTTTTAACCCCATTTGAAATATTTGGGCGATTTTAAGAGTATTGACTTAGTTTCTCCCTCTCATATATAGTTTAAGATAATTTGAAGTTGCTAGGAATGTTGATTAAAACAGATTGCAACATAACATTTAAGGTTATCAAAATCCCTAATGTCCGCTATGCTTAGGCCATTTTCACATAAAATGCCTTTAAACTCTTCTAAAGAGAACTTTTTCTTTAACCCCGTGACTACAAGAGTAGCATTTTTAATTGCAACCCTTTTTGCCTCATTCAAGGTTTTCCAGGGATTCGGCATATTTTGGAGGAGAGTGATGGCGAAGACATGGGTGAAAACCCCACTTCTGAAAGGCGCATAATCAGCATCAGCCAAAACTAAATGCACATTTCCAAACTTCTTTGAACGCTTTTTAGCTTCACTCAATGCTTTTCTGGAGAAATCCAGGCCAATAACCATCCAAGCCTTTTCGGCGATATATTCGAACAGCAGTCCAGTTCCACATCCGAAATCTAAGACATAGCTTTGTCCCCCAAGCTCCACCTTTTCAAGGGCGGCCATTATTTTCGCTGCTTGCTCCTCGGCATAACGCATATCATATAAATGAGCTGTTAAATCGTAGTTTCGCATTGTAGTACGCTTCTGCTCCCAATGGCCCATAGCTCTTTCAGAAATCTTATCTAGTTTAGGAGCTTCTAAAACTATTTGGCGAGGATGTGTTTGAATTACAATCCGGTATCAGTTTTCGTAGATCCTGATTTAGCTGATGCTGAGAAGATTGCTAAGGAAGCAATCTCCCAGCATAAAATGCTTTTAATTGCCGGTAACTGTTGGGTGCACTACGTTGGGAGGGCGAGGTCTAAACTCGATCCAGGGGAGCGAATATTAATTGTCAAGGAGGATGGTTCCCTCCTTGTCCATCGTTCCACCGGATACGAGCCTGTCAACTGGCAGCCGCCAGGTTGCATATTTCAAACGTGTTTGAAGAACGGTGTTTTGGAGCTTAAGGCTATAAGGCGGAAACCAAGGGAATCTGTAAGCGTTTTCTTTGACAGAGTTTATATGATTTCATCTTTAAGTCTAAAAGACCCTGGCGAATTCGCATTGTATGCAAGTGAAGAAGATATGCAAAAGGCTATTCTTTTTGAGCCAAGCCTTCTCGAAGAGGGCTTTAAGCCTATAAGTTACGAAAAGAGGGTAGAGCCTGGATTTGTAGATGTTTACGGTTTGGATAAAAATGGCAAATTTGTAGTTGTGGAGATTAAACGTAGAACCGCAGGAAAGGAAGCAGTCCTCCAGCTTGCGAAGTATTTGGAGTTTATTAAAGGCAGGGTGAGCCGCGAAACCAGGGGGATCCTTGCAGCGCCTAGCATAGCTAAAGACGTGCAGAGACTCCTTGAAACCCTTAACCTGGAGTTCAAGCCATTAGACCCAAAGAAGTGTGCTGAGGTTCTGAATAGATTCGAGACAATTAAGCTTGAAGCATTTTTCAAGCAGGGTTCCCAATGATTAGACGGGTTGTTCCATTAGCCTTCGACAGTTTCGGCGTACGTTCCATGGCCACATTCGTTGAAACAGACAATCAAAAAATCCTTATAGACCCTGGAGTTTCCCTAGCTCCTCTGCGTTATGGCTTGGAGCCCCATCCCCTTGAGCGGCGAAGGCTTGATGAAACTTGGGAAAACATAAAGCAATACGCAAGGGAAGCTGATGTGCTTATTGTAACCCATTACCACTACGATCACCATGACCCAAGCTACCCTGAGCTCTACCGTGGAAAAATAACCCTCATAAAACACCCAACACAAAACATAAATTTCAGCCAGAAAGAAAGGGCCGCAGCGTTTCTTGCGGCCGTGAAGGGTCTGCCGAGGAAGTTGGAAGTAGCTGACGGCAGGAAGTTTCAGTTAAGCGGAGATACCATAAACTTTTCGCAGGCAGTCTGTCATGGGACTAATCCCCGTCTAGGATATGTCATAGAAGCGAGCATCCACAGCAACGGTGAAAAGTTTCTTTACACCTCAGATGTTGAGGGTCCCTCCCTGGAGGAACAGATAAAATTCATCTTGAAGGAAAAGCCGAGCATACTTTTCGTGGATGGGCCGATGACTTATATGCTTGGGTACCGTTACTCCTTTAGAAGCCTTGAAAACTCCATTAATAACCTGATTATGGCAATAGAAGAAACAGGGTTGCACACCCTTGTTTTGGACCATCATCTCCTCCGCGACTTGAATTATAAAAATCGGTTAAAACCAGTTTATATAAAGGCTGAGGAACGAAATGTAAAAGTTATTACTGCGGCGGAGTTTGCGGGAAGGAAGATTGAGATGCTTGAGGCTTTGAGGAAAGAGCTCTATGCAAAATATGGTGAAGCACTATTCGAAGTTAGGAAACGCCCATTAAAGGAGGAATAGCGTCCTAGACAAGTAGAACTGCAATTATGCCGCTTAAAAATATGCCATCAAAAGTTCCCGCGCCCCCTATGCTTGCAATTCTAGCTCCAAGCATCGGAAGCCTATGCATATTCAGGATGTCTGCACCAATCAAGGTGCCAAGCACGCCTGACACATAAGCTACGATTGACGGTGAGCTTGAAGGGAGAAGATACGCCGCCAATGCCGCCACCAAGGGTGGGACGAAAGCAGGGGGGGG
>Ga0071330_1077233_pt2 | contig 26948 bp, 24 predicted proteins | sample GBScel77sediment_FD_63802 | JGI IMG/M metagenome (GOLD analysis project Ga0071330, IMG submission 63802) | Hot spring sediment microbial communities from Great Boiling Spring, Nevada - Cellulolytic enrichment Sediment 77C v2 (version 2) | ecosystem: Environmental > Aquatic > Thermal springs >...
ACATTGATGCTGCTGGGATGTCCCTCGCCAAACTCGGAGAGTTTCCGACCGTTGCTGTCAAGCACAATCACTTTCTTGGCTTCAGCATCGGCAACGAAAATCAGGTTGCGCCAAACTGTCAACCCTAAAGGTCGCTTGAAGCCGTTCAAAGCGAACAACCGTTTGACGCTGCTACCGATTACCCTGAAAGCGCTTACTGAACCTTTGCCCGCTTCACAGACTAACAATTTCTCGTTGTCAATCCACGCTAAGCCATGCGGTTCGTTTAACTTAGCGACAGTTGCTTGCAAGTGCCATCGGTTGCCCTTCAGCGCAAAGATCAGCATGCGATTGTTTCCAGTGTCGCTGACAGCAAGTTTGTTTCCAGTTGGCGAGAAAGCAACCCCTTGCGGGCGGTTCAAAAGTTGAGCGAACACAAACTCACTTGCCAAAACCAAAATCACCCAAGCGACGGCAAACCACCTCATCTTCTCGTCACGCTCCTTTCTGCCCCTCTTAAGGAGTTGGATGGTGAACCCTGACGACAGCGATTTTCGCTTTGCCTTCCCGCAGCCAATTCAAAATCCCTTCAAAGCCCCAACAAGGATGACACAATTGAAGCGGGAGTGAGCGGGGCATGGCTCGCCAACGAAAAAGTAAGTCTGATTTTGAACTTGCTACAGCCAAGTTGGGTTTAATGGCTTGGTTCGCTTTTGAAGGGGCTGGTTTAGGTGCAATTTTCAGCGCAGCATTTATTGTCTTGCTGTTAGGGTGGGATACTTTAAACCAACAACTTGCTGCCGCAGGTGTGGGTTTACTTCTTGGAGGCATGCTTGGCGGCATTTTGGGATGGCGACAAGCAAACCGAGAAGTTTGGCGTGACTGAGTTTCTCTCAAAGCGATGTCAATAACCTTCTTGGCGGTTTGTAGTCCTTTGCGGAGTTGAACAGGCTATGGCGCAGAAAGGGAGAAAAGGAACGGAATGGGAAATTCTTGCGGCAAAAGGGCTTTTTGTCCTTATTGGGGCAATTTTGGGAGCGCTATTTGGCTTGGTGTTAATTTGGTCACTACCAAGCCTTGATCCGTTTAATCCGCAGTGGGTTGGTCTTCTTAAGCGCAGCGTAGAAATTATTGCAATGCTTTTTGGTCTCGTAATTGGTGCTGTTGCAGGTTGGTGGTGGGCAAGCCGAGATATTTGGCGAAGTTGACGAACAAAGTTCGTCCGTTAAGTCCTCAGCAACCGAAAGTCTGTAATCTTTGCGGAGTTGAGTAGGCTATGGCGCAAAAGGGGAGAAAAAGAGCAGAATGGAAAACCATCGCAGTTAAAGTGATTTTTGCCCTCGTCTGCGGGGTTTTGGGGATGACCTTGCTTGCCTTGTTTTTCTGCGTTGTGGGGATGGTTTTCTTTCCGTCCGCCACACCCAACATTGCTTTTATCGCCACAGTGCTGCTCGGTTTTGTGATAGTTGCTGTTGCAGGTTGGTTGTCAACAAGCAAGGAACTATGGCAGGATTGAGTTTGCTCGCTCTGAATGCACTTGAATGTCGTTAAGTTCGCACCAGCCGAAAATCTGCGATTGAAAGGAGCAGGGTTTCAATTCTCCGCAGCAAAGCCAATCGGTTGCGGCGAATTTTTGCGTCTTCGTGCATGACGAGAACTTCGTCAAAGAAGCGGTTTATCTTCGGCGTCAAAGTCGCCAAAGTTTCAAAGGCTGCAACGAAATTGCGTTGTCGGACATGTTCGGCAAAAGTTGGGGCAATTTCCGAAACAACTTCGTTCAGTTCTTTTTCCGCCTCAACTTGCAAAACTTTAGCATCAACATTGCCGTCAACAATTTCGCCCTTTTGCCTCGCTTGGGCGAGGATGTTGGTGACCCTTGTGAAAGCGATGACGGTTTCGTTAAACCAGTCAGTGCGTTCATTGCGAAGTTTCTGCAACGCTTTGGCTCGGTCAAAAGTTTCCGCCACATCGTCAAATCCAGCAGCCAAAACCGCTTGACGGATGTCATGGTCAATCCCTTCCGCTTCAAGCAACCCATCCAGCCTTTCCCGCAGGAACTCAAGGAGTTGTGCTTCCGTCTCTCCCTGCGAACGCTGTGTCATTCCCATTTCGCTCAGAATCTTCAGTGCGATGTCAATACTCTCTTTCACGCTGGTCTTTCTCGGTGCATTTCGTAGCAACATCAACAAGGTTGTGGCTGCCCGCCTCAAACCGAATGGGTCGTGGGAACCTGTCGGGATCAGGTTTCGGTCGAAGCAAGCGCACAAAGTGTCAATTCGGTCGGCAACAGCCAGCCAAAACCCAATTTCGTTTCGCGGCATTTCAAAATCAGGCGGCAAAGGCTTGTAGTGGTCTTCTATGGCTTCAGCGACTTCTATCGGTTCGCCGTCCAACAAAGCGTAAACTCGCCCGATAACCCCTTGCAGTTCCGTGAACTCATTGACCAACCTCGTTGCCAAGTCGGCTTTGCAAAGTTCCGCAGCCCTCAACAATGTGGGCGAAAGGCTTCCGTAAAGGTTTGTTGCCAGTCTTTTCAACCGCTCAACCTTGTCAGCCATTGTGCCCAAGTCCTCAATGAAAACGATGTCGCTCAACTTTTGAGCGAACTCTTCAAGCCGATGCTTTCTGTCATCAGCGAAGTAAAACCTCGCGTCTTCAAACCGAGCCGTCACGACCCTCTCGTTGCCCTGCCTGACCAAATCAGGTGCTTTTGGCATCCCGTTTGAGACGAAGACGAAATGGGGCAGCAATTTGCTTTGATCGTCCTTGCGAAGCACGGGGAAATAGCGTTGGTGGTGTTGCATGACAGTCACAAGGACTTCAGAGGGCAACTCAAGGTAGCGTTCGTCAAAGTGACCAACAAGCGCGACGGGCTCTTCAACGAGGAAAGTAACTTCGTCAACGAGTTCGTCGGGCATGACTGCAGTGCCACCAACCGATTGTGCTGCTTCTTGGACTTGCAACTTCACCAATTCACGACGCCGTTCGTGGTCAACGATGACATGTGCTTCTTCAAGGGCTTTCTCGTAATCGTCAGCGCTTTTGAGGGTGATTTGCTTCCCTATGCTTTGCCCACCGGTAAACCTTCGCCCGTAGGTGACCCTATCGCTTCTAACCCCTGCGATTTCAAAGGGGATGACATCCTCGCCTAAAAGTGCGACGACCCAACGGATTGGTCGTCCAAATCGGAACCCGCTTTCCTCCCAACGCATCGTCTTTGGGAAGGAAAGGGAACGGATAATTTGAGGCAGCGCTTCGGAGAGAACTTCCAACGCAGGTCGTCCCTCTTCCCGCTTCACGGCAAAAACGAATTCGCCTTTGTCGGTAGCCTTCACAACTAAGTCCTGAACGGAAACGCCTTGAGATCGGGCAAACCCTTCAGCAGCCCTCGTCGGGTTGCCTTGAGGGTCAAAGGCGATATGTTTCGCTGGACCGCGAATTTCCCTAATGATTGGCATTTGAGTTTCAGCGACTTCGGAAACAATTGCGACAAGTCGGCGCGGTGTCCCCATTGTTCGGATTTGTCCATGCTCCAATCTAAGTTCTGTCAAAGTTTTCACGACCAATTCCCTCAACTGCTCAAGTGCTGGCAACATGAATCGCGCAGGCATCTCTTCTGTTCCGATTTCCAAAAGCAAGGTTTTCGGCACCACAACTCACCCCACTCCAGCCGATGCTTTGGGTTCGCAATTGCGTTAAGCCATTTTGCCACATTTCTTTCCTTTTAGTGCCGATGCGCTCAAAATTTTTTGGGCGTGAACTTTCGTGGAAGGAGGATTGACGATGGATCGGAAGAAGCATCGCATCACGCTGACGGTCAACGGGCGTGTCCACGAGTTAGAAGTTGAGCCGCGAGAGCGACTAATAGATGTCCTTCGCTACAAACTCGGTTACACGGGCGTGAAGGAAGGTTGCGGCACAGGTGACTGTGGGGCTTGCACGGTTTTGCTTGACGGGAAGCCTGTAAACTCTTGTCTGGTTTTGGCAGTTTCAGCGAACGGCAAATCCATCGTGACGGTTGAAGGGATTGCCCGCGAAGGCAAACTCCATCCCGTTCAGCAGGCTTTTGTTGAGCACGGTGCCGTCCAGTGCGGTTTTTGCACTCCCGGTTTCATAGTGAACGCATATGCTCTCCTGAACGAGAACCCAAATCCCGATGTTGAGACAATCCGATATTGGCTCGCTGGCAACCTGTGTCGCTGCACTGGCTACCAGAAAATCATCAAGGCTGTTTTGGCTGCTGCCGAAATGATGAGGCAACAAGGTCAACCGCAGGGGTGATTTGAAAGATGGCGGAAACCCAAGTTGAAGTGAAGCGAATGACCCTTGAAGAAGTCAAGCAACTCAACCCAGATGAACAGCCGGGAGAACTGGTCAGGGGAGTGTTTGTGCCAATGAGCAGACCAACGATCAAGCATGGGTTTGTAGCAGCCAAGGTCGTATTTCTTCTCATGCGCTACTTAGAGCGGAATCCGATTGGGCAAGTCATTTGCAACGATGCAGGGTTCGTTTTGGAGCAACAGATCGGCACTTTAAGGGGACCGGATGTGAGTGTTATCTTGAACGAACGCATCCCTGCTGAAGGTTTGCCCGATGATTGGTGGGAAGGGGCACCTGATTTAGCGGTTGAGATTGTCTCCCGAACTCAAAATGCTCACGAGTTAGCCCGAAAAGCTCTTGACTACCTTCAGGCTGGCACGAAAATGGTTTGGGTCGTTGACCCTGAAAGCAAAACAGTTGCCGTTTACACGCCACCAAACCAAATCCGCATCCTTTGCGAAGACGAAGTTTTGGACGGAGGGGATGTTTTGCCCGGCTTTCAAATTAAGGTGGGCGACCTGTTCAAGTGACTTTCCCTCAAATCACCGCTTGCCTTCGCCTGCCTTCAACGCTTCATGGATGACATGAGCCAACTCCCTAAAGCGAGGTGGCTTTTGAAGCCAGCCGAAAATGTTTGGGGCTTGAATGAACTTTTGCTCCTCCCCGAGCAGATACCCTGACATGACCACCACTTTGACCTTAGGGTTGCGGCGCCTCAGTTCACCGATCAGCCTGTCGCCGCCCAACTCTGGCATCACCAAATCGGTGAGAACGAGAGCAATTTCGTCGCTATGGAGTTCGTATAGCCTGAGAGCCTCAACTCCGTCTCGGGCTGCAATGACGCGGTAATTGAGCCTTCCCAACATCCTGTGGATTACCAACCTGACATCCTCATCGTCTTCGGCAACGAGAATCAATTCGCCATTTCCCATCGGGACACCCAAAACTTCTTCGGTAACCCTTTCTTCCACCCTTTCCGAAACTGCTGGCAAGTAAATCGTGAAGGTTGTCCCTTTCCCGACCTCGCTCTTGACATCAATAAAGCCACCGTGTTGGGTGACGATCCCGTAAACTTGAGCCAAGCCAAGTCCAGTCCCTTTCTCCTTCGTTGTGAAGAAGGGTTCAAAAATCCGCGACAAGTTTTCGGGCGGAATCCCAATGCCTGTGTCAGACACGCTGATGGCAATCCACTCACCAGGTCTCATCGTTGGAACTGGTGGTCTCTCGTCATCGGCAACTGTGAGCCGTTTCAACTCAACCCTCAACTCACCGCCTTCGGGCATGGCATCGCGAGCGTTAACAACCAAGTTGGTGATGGCTTGCTGCATTTGAACGATGTCAATGTTGGCGATGTAAGAGCCCGAAGGTATGTCGGTGAGAACGCTGATGTTTTCAGGCAAAGTTCGGCGAAGGAAATTGATGCAATCTCGCAAAAAAGAAGCGACATCGGTTGGGCGTTGTTCCGAGACAGTGCGTCGGCTGAAGTCAAGGATTTTGCGAATCAGGGATGCTGAGCGCTCGCCTTGGACGATCACAGTGTTCACGAACTCTTTGACTTCGGCAGGCAAGTCCGACCTCATCGCCAAAAGTTCCGCTCCACCGACGATGCTTGACAGTATGTTGTTGAAATCGTGAGCGAGCCCAGCAGCAAGTTCACCGACGGCAGCGAGCCTTTCTTGGATTTCCAACCTCCGCCTTATGTCCCTTTCACTCGTGACATCCCTTAGAACCAAAATTCGGTGCTGATTGGAAACTGGGTAGAAAGCGATTTCGTAGATTCGGTCGTCAACGAGTAGTTCATGCCACAAACCACGCGGTGATGGACGAAGGAACTGGCTTATCGGCTTCCCAGCGAGCATAACCAACGGAAGACCTTTGCGGTATCCCAACGATGCCAGCATGCTTTCAGCCTTAGGGTTGCACATCACTACATTCCAGTCTTCGTCAATGAGTGCAATTCCCTCAGGTAGGTGGTCAATGAGTGTGCTGAGTATAGCGGCTGTCCGTGCTTGTTCCCTTTCGGCTGCGACCAAAGGAGTGACATCCATCAAAACGCCATCAATCCAACGGACATTCCTGCTAACATCTCTGGTCAGATTGGCTTCAAGACGAGCCCAAAAAGTTGAACCGTCAAAGCGTCGGAGCAAAATCTGCGGCAGGCTCAACTGCCCACTCTCAAAAAGTTGTCGGAAGGCTTCTTCTCGGTCGGGAGCGTTGGCGAAAAGATGCCAGAAGGAGTGAAGCGTCAAATCTTCAGTTTTGGCTTTCAGAAGTCTCAACATGGTCGGGTTCGCTTCCATCCACCGACCGTCAACGGAAGCCCTGAAAACACCGACTGGCAGGCTCGTGAAGAGTTGCCGATAGCGCTCTTCTATCTCCCTTGCTTTTGCCCTCTCCTTCGACCTCTCAATGGCAGTTCTGACGGCAGCAATCAATCTGGGCAGGTGCCTTGCAGTTTTGATGACATAATCGTCAAGACCTGATTTCATCGCCTCAACGGCGATTTCCTCATTGCCCGTAGCCGTGAACATGATGACCGGGCAATCGGGGTAACGAGCCTTAATTTGCTTTAGAACGCTCAGTCCGTCAGTCCAGTGGAGTTGGTAGTCGGTTATGACGAGGTCAAACCCACCCTCTTCAAGGACAGCGCCGAGGTCTTCAGGGTTAGCGACATGGGTGATTCGCAAATCGGCAAATTCCCTTTGAAGGTGGCGGGCAACAAGCAATCGGTCATCAGGGTTATCATCAACGAGCACCAAATGCAAAGGACGCTCCATTCCCGATCGCCCCTTTGCGCCGACCCGTCCGTAAATCGTTCTGCTTTCGCCCAAGTCAACTCACTTGCAAGTGTAGCCCAAAGCGAATTTGAACGCCACAAAGGCAATCAGATTGGTAGAGGGTCATCTTGGGCTGCTGCCAACTCAATCCAAAACTTGCTGCCCTTGCTCGGTTCCGAGAGCACACCGACTTTTCCGTTCATTCGTTCCACTCCCCGCTTCACGATAGCCAACCCAATTCCGACACCCGGGTAAGCCGTTTCAGGATGGAGACGGACGAAAGGCTGAAAAATCCGTTCTTGGTGCTCTACGGGAATTCCAATCCCGTTGTCTTCGACCCAAAGCCGAACTTTGCCCTCACGCTTTTCAGCCCAAACCTTCACTTCGGGTTTTCGGTCCGAAGGTGTAAATTTGACTGCATTGGTCAGCAGGTTGACGACAATTTGGACCAAAAGGGCATGGTGACCGACGACTTCAGGCAGCGGTCGCATGACGGTAACTTTGGCGCCCCTTTGGGTCAGGTAAGCCTCAAGCAACTGAAGGGTATCATCAACGACCCCCTCCAAAGAGACCGTCCCGACCGTTAACTCCCTGTAACTTAGCCGTCCGTAGTCAAGCAATGCGTTAATCAGTTGGTCCATTTTGCGTGCAGCGTTAATGATGCGCCGACAATAATCTTGCCCCGTCGCATTCAATCGGTCAGCGTAGTCTTCAAGCAGAGCCTGAGCGAAGCCCTCAAGCGCCATCAGGGGCGCTCTCAAATCGTGAGAAACTGCATAGACGAAAGTTTCCATGTCAGCAGTTCGCTGCCTCACCTGAAATTCAAGGGCATCCCTTGCATCCCTCAAAATTGCCTCTGCCTGTTTCCTTTCGGTGATGTCCAAAAGGTTGAACAACAGGCACGGTTGCCCACCGATTTCAATGGCGACGATGGAAGTGAGGACATCGCGAATACTTCCGTCTTTCCGCCTCAAACTCTTCTCCCATTCCCTGATTTCGCCTTGACGACGCAACTGTTTTTCCTTTTCCGCCCGGTCTGGCGCTGGCAACCAAAGTTGCAGTTTCTCAGGCGTCTGCTCAATTAACTCGTCCCTGCTGTAGCCAGTCAAGGCAACAAACTGGTCGTTGACCTCAATGAACTTTCTGTTATCTTGCCGAGAAATTGCCATTGCGGTCAGGCTGCTGTGGAAGGCTTTGAAAAACCGCTCTTCTGCTTCTTTTGCTTCGGTGATGTCCATAGTTACCCCTCGCAGTTTCGTGACTTTGTCGTTTTCCACCACGACGGTCACCTTTTCGCGCAGCCAAAGGATACGCCCGTCAGCGGTGACCATTCGGTAGTCAACGGAAGCCTGTTCAGGTTTTTCGCGCAGGAGGCGTTCTCGGAAGGCAACCATCCGTTCCCTGTCTTCTGGGTGAAGATGAACGAGCCAAAACTCACTTTCGGTTTGCCACTGAGACAATGGGTAGCCCAAAATGCGCTCCGCTTGTTGGCTCACAAATGTGTAGCGCTTCTCTTGAACATCCCATTCCCAGATGATGGCATCCACTGAGTTCAGCAATTCCTCCACCTTCCCCATCTTCCCTGCTGCCTCCTTCACGAGCGAGACAGACGGCTTTACTATGACGCAAACGGAAAGAAATGGCAAGGACAAACGCCACGCCAAAGAACCTTGAAGTTTCCCTCGCCATCCACACGAACCGAGAAATTGCGCATCATCAAAACAAGCGGAAGAAGTTGAGGCAAGGTTTGATTTGGGCTCAGAAGCCATTTTCGGAGGTGGTCAGTTAATGACGCCGCTTCAATCGGTGGAAAGCGCTCGCCCAAGGCTTTACGACTTGGCTGCTCGCTTGACTTCCGACCGAGATTTAAGGGAGGATTTGGTCAGCGAGATGACGCTGTTTTTGCTGGAAAAGTGGGATGAACTTCGCGACAAACCCGATGCGTTCATCTTTCAAGCATGCTACCGACACGCCATTGATGTCCTGAGGCGAGGCAAAAGTATTGACAGCAAGCAAAGAAGCGGCGTTGTGGTAGAGAGCCTGTGCGATTTGTGCGAACGATTAGGCGTGGACGAATGCGTTTTTGCTTGCTCCATCAACGGCGAGGACGATCCCGAAGCAATTTTCTCGGCTCGTTGTTTGATGCGTGAACTTTTGGAACGGTTGACGCCAGTTCAAAGGGAAGTTTTGCTGATGCTCATAGAAGGTTATCGCCCCGCCGAGATCGCTCTCAAGCGGGGCGTCTCAAAAGCGACGGTCAGCAAATGCATTCGCAGCATTCAACGAACCTTGAAGGCGGTTTTGCGCTCCTAAGGCTTTAGCGCTTCGGCGTCTCCATCAACAAAGTCCCCTTCTCCCATCGCACTTCCTTGCCCAAAGCCGTTCCAAGTTCGCGCAAGGGCAGGAAGGTGCGGTTCCTCAACAGGAAGGGTGCGATTGACAGCGGGACTTGCTCACCGTTGACCTCCAAGGTGCTCTTCCCGATGGTGGCGATAAGGTTCAAAGTCCCCAAAGTCGCTGTTGCTTGCTTTCGCTCATTGTCCCAGCCGACAATCCCCCCACTGGCTTCAACAACTGCTCGGAACGAACCGACGGAGATGCCATTTCGGATGAACGCTGGGACTTCGCACTCTGCAGGTTTGCCATCAACGAGAACGGTCACGGGTCGGGCTGGAATTATCAGCCGCTGCCCGATGCGGAGTGGTGCATTTTCGGGCAACCCGTTAACTGCCGCCAATTCCTTGACAGAAATCCCAAATCTTTCAGCCAAGCCGTAAAGGGTGTCGCCAGCAATAACGGTGTATCGGAAATTGTGAACTGGCTCAACAAGAACGGCTTGTCGTGAAGGCTTCTTTATGACTGGTCTCGCCTCAGGAGCGGGAAGTCGCGGGACCAATGTGGGAGCAGCAACTTTCGGAGTCTCAGGCAGTTCAGGGGACTTTTGCAATGTCCGAGGCGATGTAGGAAGCCAAGCGGAAGCAAGTTGAATTTGACCTGCAGGGACATTAACCGGTCTCCGTCCAACGGAAGCAACTTGAGGGGTCGCAGTAACTGACAACTGCTGTTGAGGTGGAGCATATGATGCTGCAACTTTGCTCTCACCATAACCCACGCTCAAACTCGGACGCGAAGAAGTTGGAACCGCTCCGGCAACTTGAGGGGAAGGCAAATCCGTCCTATGCAAACTCGGCTCACTGGCAACCTTTTGCCCAGCAACTTCAGGTGTCGGGAGAGCGATTGTCAAGCGAGGTTGAGGCGTGATGGTAGCCATCGCAACTTGAGGGAGAGAAATTTCGGGCTTTTGCAAGCCCAATTCAACTGCAACCTTCTGACCTACGCTTTCGGGTGCCGGGACAGCAACAATTGGGCTTGGTTGAGTTATGGGGGCAGCAGTTGCAACTTGTGGGTGAACTTGCGGTGGAGAGGCTTTCAAGCCTTCAATTGACGAAGGTTTGCCTTCGCCCGGTGGGACGGTTAAGGGAAGTGAAGGTTGGGGCGTTTGAGGTGTCTCAGTCAACGACACTGGAGGCATTGCACCACCCCTTGCAGTTTGTCCTGGAGCGACTTGCGAAATTAGTGGCTGAGCCACTCTGTTTTGGACGATGACCAAAACCTCGTTTGAGACTCCTTCGTTGCCTTCTTGGTCACGGACTCGGGCTTGAAGGAGGTAGATGCCGTCGGGGAACAAATCTTCCTTCGTTTCAGGGTGCTTCATCGTGGTGTCCCAAATGACACGAACTTCCATGAACCGACCGTAGTTTCCGACAGCCATGTAGATGGTTTGGGTTTTGGATGTCTCCCTTTGGGTGGCACTGACAGTGATGCCTCTCACGCCTCTGTCATCGCTGACTCTGACAAGGATGGGGACTTGACCGCGAAGAGTGTCGCCGCTTTTCGGGTGCAGGATTTCTGCTGTCGGTTTGGTTGAATCGCGACCTTTGTAAAGGGTCAGAGAACCCATTCCCTCGCGCCCTTTCGCGTCAACGACTTTGATGCTGATGATGTGAGCGCCATCGGGGAACTGTTTAACTCCACGCCACAAAATCGTCAATTCAACCTGCGGGCTCGGTGGGTCAATGGGAATGGGTTCGTTGCCAGGCAAACCGTTCACGAAAGGCTGATACCTCATCAGGTTTGTGTTATCGGGGCTGATTAGCCGAAAGCGGATTTGGATTGAGTCAACATCGCTGGGGATTGTCGCTCCATCTGAGGGTTCAAGGAACACCACCATTGGCGCTCCATCTGTGGTTTGTGCCCATCCAAATGCAACCATCAACACCACCAATGCACCGATTAAACCCCAACTCACTCTGAACGCGCAAAATGCCCAGCGACTTACCCGCCACATACTTGCTCGCCTCCTCTCTTTTTGGAAAAGCCGCAAACTTTATGCCACAACCGCACCGCTTTGTAAAGTGCAATGGTAAGTCTCCCCGAAGTCGCCTACATCAACCTTACGGAAAGCCGATGAATTCCATGAGCGCTTCCTCGTAGTCGGGATTGCCCGTCATGGGCACATGTGTCATTTTACGGGCGAGTTCAACGGCTCTCCTTCGTTCCTCAACAGACCTTAGCGCCAATTTAGCACCAGCTCCTGCCGCGTTGCCGACGATGAAGAACCGTTCCATCGGCAGAGGTGGCAGCAAGCCAATTCTTTGGGCTGACTTCAAATTGACGAAAACACCGAATGCGCCGGCAACAATCACTTGCGAGACTTCTTCCCACTTGAGACCTGCAGCCTGCAACAAAACCTCGGTGACGGCTCGGATTGATCCCTTTGCCAACTGCAACTCACGAATATCTCGCTGCGAAAGGACAATGCCTTCGTTCCGTTCACTAAGTTCGGGCGAAACAAGTTGGAAAGCCTTTTGACCGTTGACGGAGAGGAGTCGTTCTTGCCATTCCGGCAAATCGTCGTTCATTCGCCCCGTTTCATCAACGATGCCGAGTTCAAGCAAAGCGGCAACGGCATCAATGAGACCTGAACCGCAAATCCCCCTCGGCAAAGTTCCGCCCAAGGTTTGAACCCTCAGCCAAACTTTGGCGTTCGTTCGCTCAACGGAGACTTGAGCGATAGCGCCCCTCTCAGCCCTCATGCCTTGATAAATCCGACCACCTTCAAAAGCAGGTCCGGCAGCAGCGGAAGCGCACCAATATCTTCCCTTGTTTCGCACCACAATTTCGCCATTCGTCCCAATGTCGAGAGCAACGACAGGCTCACCGTCGGGTTCGTGGAGATGAGTCAAAACGACAGCAACGGTGTCAGCACCGATGTAACCAGCCACACAAGGCAAAGTCGTCAAAAAGCCGTTGGGATGAATTCTCAGCCCCAACCTCCAAGCCTCAACTGTGACTGGTTCGTTGAACACTGGCACATAAGGTGCAAGGGCAATCGGTTCTGGGTTGACGCCCAAAAGCAAATGCAACATGGATGTGTTGCCGACACAAACGAGTTCGCAAATGTCGCTCGGGGACGCATTGGCGATTTGACAACATTCGGCGATTATCTCGTTCATACCCTTAACGACGGCTTGCTGAAGTTGGCGCAAGCCGTTGGGGTTTCCCATGGCAAAGCAAAGTCGGGAAATCACATCGTCGCCGAACTGAACTTGCGGGTTGAGCCGGGCAGCGTAAGCGAGTTCTTGTCCGGTCTCCAAATTGATCAGGTAGCCGACAATGGTCGTCGTCCCGACATCAAAAGCCATGCCCAACAGTGGTCGCTTCGCTTCAGAACTCGGCGAAATGTCAAGGACGGACACCTGTTGGCTGTCAACCGAGTGAACTGTGACGGCTACTTTCTGACTTTGACGAAGGGTTGAGGGCAAGGAGCGCAAAACAGAAAGGGGAAACGAGGAAGCAGGGATGACCAAACCGTGTTGATGCTTCAAAGCATCCAAGAGCCTCTGGACATCACTTCGTTCGTCAGTTACCGACGGTTGCGGGACGGTGACGACAAATCGCTTGACTGCCGGTTGCAACTCCGTTTCCCGTTCAACGGCGGTTGTCAGGATTTGAGCGATTGCGGGTCTGCTTTCCTCTGGGACGAAAATTACCGCGTTACCTTCAACTTTGTGCCTGCAAGTTAAGCGCCAACCATCTTGCAACTCAGCCGCCGACAAGTGCCTGATTTCCTCGGCTGTCGGTTCTGGCACATGTCCTTTCAAAAATCGGACGAGACACTTACCACAGACGCCGAACCCACCGCACGGCGCTTCAACGGAAACACCTGCTTGCCAAAGCGCCCTAACCAAAGGAGTGCCATCGGGCACTTCAATTTCCAGACTGTCAGGCTCAATTCGCAAACTTGCCATCGCTTGTTCCTCCTGTTCCCAGAACTCCTGTCCCAAAAAGTTTGACACGATTACCCCCTCAGGTCGGCGAAACTTCAACCCGAATTCCTCAAAGCCCTACTCTTGCATTTCGGTCAAGGTTTAGGCAACCTTATAGCGGTCTCTGTTGTGGGCGAACCACCAGGAATTTCCGGAACACCTTTTTCGGACGACGGAGGTCGGTAGCCATGCCGAGGAAAAAAGTTCAGCCGTCAACCGAGCAGAGGTTTTACTCCATAAGCGTCGTTTCAAGGATGTTGAACACTCACCCGCAAACACTGCGAATGTATGAGCGTCTGGGGCTAATCAAGCCCCGCAGGAACGAGCGCGGCGACAGGCTCTTTTCCGAAGAGGACATAGAGCGGGTTCGCAAAATTCAGGAACTGACTCAGCGCATGGGCGTCAATTTGGCTGGCGTTGAGGTGGCTTTCAAACTAATGGCTCGGATTGAAGAGTTGGAAGCGGAACTCAATCAACTGAGGAAGCGTTTTTGGCAAGCAGTTCAGGAGCAGGCAGAGCAATTGGCAGCGAAATTGGTCGCTGAAAGGTGGGAGGAGTTTATCCGGCAGCGGTCTTTTCCTGTCCAAGTTTGGCGGCGTGCACCCATAGCGAAGCGTGTCAAAATTTCTGTCACACCACCAAACCAGAAGGAAACTTGACCTTTGAGGGAGCGAAAAAACCTATGCGGGAGAGAACCGCGTGGCGTGAAATACTGCTTTGGCTCATTGGAGTTTTAATTGGTGCTGGTCTAGTCAGTTTGGGGCGATGGATGGGGCGACAGGAAGTCAGTTTGCAAAACGCCCAAAGCCCGCCTATTACTTTTCAACCCGTGTCCGCACCCAAGGTTGAGCGCGTTCCAGAAATTCTCCCGCCTCCCTCCCCCGTTGACTTTTGGGTGCCCATCGTTGAAAGGGTGGGGAAGGCGGTCGTGTCCATTGAGAGCGAGGAAAGATTGCCCGGCGGGCAGAATGCAGGTTCAGGGGTCATCTTTGACGGTAAGAGAGGTCTGATCGTCACCAACTACCATGTCACTGAGGGAGCGAAAAACCTAACCGTCATCCTCAAGGACGGCAGGCGATTCAATGCAAAGGTTCTCGGAAGCGAGCCTCATGTCGATATAGCAGTCCTGCAAATTCCAACTCATGACTTGCCTGAGGCAAAGTTTGGCTCGTCTGAAGAACTTAAGGAAGGGGCATGGGTGATCGCAATCGGCAATCCCTTCGGTTTCTCCAACACTGTTACCGTTGGCGTCGTCAGCGCAAAAGGGAGAAGCCTGAGGGATGAGGGAATCTTCCTTGACGATTTGATTCAAACCGATGCCGCTATCAACCCTGGAAACAGCGGCGGTGCATTGGTCAACAGCAAAGGCGAGGTCGTCGGGATTAATGTAGCGATGCGCCCTGGCGCTCAAGGCATAGCCTTCGCCATCCCTATTGAAACGGTGCAAGATGTCGTTGAGCAACTCCTTCAGCACAAAGAAGTCCGAATGCCCTTGCTCGGAGTAAACTACGAAATGCTCCCGGAGAACGAGCGAATAAAGTTGGGCGTTCCCGCTGAGAGGGCTTTGCTCATCAGTAGCGTTAGGCAAGGAATGCCCGCCGAAAGGGCAGGACTTAAAAGCGGCGATGTGATAATCGCCATAAACGACGCTGCTGTTCGAGACACCAACCATTTGCGTTATGCCGTCAGAAAAGCAGCGCGAAGCAACCAACCGGTGAAACTTCGCATCTTCCGGCGCGGAAGGGTTTTTGACATACTCGTCAAGCCGGAATGGGTTCCGATCAGGCAGATAGTGAGGCAAAGGTGAACCGATTTGGTAAGTCAAATCTCTTCCCACAGCGAAATGCGTTCCTGCCTTATCACCTCAACGAACTCGGAACGGCGATTTGAAGGCACCGATCCCTTCGGGATTTGAAGGACTCTGACTTCCCAGCGTTCCCAACCCACTTCGCCTTCAATCAAATCGCCGACGCGAATTTCCGTAGCAGGTTTGGCGACCTTGCCATTGACTTTAACGCGACCGGCGTCACACAACTCCTTCGCCAAAGTCCTCCGCTTGATTAGACCTGTCAATTGCAGAAATTTGTCAAGCCTCATGAAGCGTCACTTTTGTTAGCGCTGGGGTTTGGGGCGCGGGGTTGCATCGCCTGGCAAAACGCCCATAGCCCAGAGGATGCCGCCGAGCAAATGTTGCAGGAATTTCTCGTCACGCCACAAGTATTCCTCATGCCCGAGGGCAGTGTAGAAGACTCGCCCCTTCCCGTAGTAGCGGCACCACGCTAAGGCGTAATCGTGGTCGGGTCGGTTGCCTTTTGAGATGTCAACGGAAGTTGGGTCAAGGCTGAGCAGGACGCGAACTTTCTCGCGAGACCAATTGCGGAAGGTGTAAATTTCGTCCTTCAGTTCCCAGACATCACCAAGGTGCTTCGTTGCGGGGTGCTCTTTGTCTTCAACGATTGCCCTGATTTTCTGGTGCCATGGATGCCCAGCGAAATAGCCGCCAATCAATTCGCCAAACTCAGGCCACTTGTAGAAAGTATCCGTTGCGCTGTGGACACCGATGAAGCCTTTGCCGTTGCGGATGAAGTCCAAAAAGGCTTGCTTTTGTGCGTCGCTCATCGGCAACTCGCCCGTAGTGTAGAACATGATGGCGTCGTAACGCTGAAGGATTTCGGGGACGAGCAAATCGGTGTCTTCAGTCACTGTCGTCAGGAAGCGGGGTTTTGAGCGCCAACCCAACCGGATGACCGCTTCCGCTGCTGTCGCTGTTGTGTCATGCCGAAAGCCCATTGACAAGTTAACGAACATCAACCTCTTAACCTGTTGCCCTTCCGCACCTGCTTCCTCCGACGGCAAATTTGCTAACATCAGCCCGAAAGCCACCATGACCATCCCTCCTAACAAAAGCCACAAATTTCTCCGCACAGCCCATCACCTCTCACTGCGATTGTGACGGTCCGACAAAAGTTTAACGCAGGTTTTGCTGAACGCTTCAAGGCCAGTACCGGAAACTTTGACTTGGCACATTTTCAGGCAACAGCGCTTTGACATGTCCGTCGCAAAAAGCGAAATTGGAACGACCTTGATGGCGGGTGGTCGGGTAGTTGCCTTCCGGCAAATGGTGACCGTCATCAGTGCTGCCGTGTCCTGTTTCCTCTTCGGTGAACATGATGATGTTCGCCGGTTCATGAATTGCAGCGAGAGACAAACCAAAGTGGAAACCGGGACCAACTTTCGCAACTGGGTTTAGCGACAAAGCGCCGTTGTATGCGTAACTGTTCCCCTGATGACACCTGTCCGACGGGCATGTGTAAATTGGTGCGTTCCTGATGTATGGGTAGATGCTGCCTTTGGACGGGTCAAAGTTTCCCTGCAAGCATTGACCAAAAGTTGAGTAGAAAATCCAGCCACCGAACTTGCCTTCGCCATCGTAGTAGTCCCAAAAGCAAGGCAAAACCTCATCGTGGTCTTGAGCATACATCAAAGTCGCTGATGCCAATTGCTTGAGTTGGCTGATGCAGGTGGCTTGCCTCGCTTTCTCCCTCGCCTGATGGAGAACCGGCAGCAAAATTGCAGCCAAAACAGAGATGATGGCGATAACGGTCAGCAACTCTATCAGCGTCCAACCTTTGCAAGTGGTCATAACACTCACTCCTTTGAGCCACTTGTAATCGCGGCGCTGGGTTATGTCTTTCCTGCTTCGCTAATCTTTGGCTGCTTTCAGTTCAAACCAGAATTTGCTTCCCATACCGACTTCAGATTCAACTCCCACCCTACCGTTCATTCGTTCAACGGCTGCCTTAACAATTGCCAACCCCAAACCTACGCCGGACCGCTCAATTCTCGTTAGCCTTTCAAACGGACGGAAAATTCGTTCCCTGTCCTCAGGTGGAATGCCTACCCCGTTATCTTCAACCCAAACGCGAATCCACTCTCCCCGCTCTTCAGCCCAGATTTTAACTTCAGGGATTTTGTCAAGTGGGACAAATTTGATGGCGTTGGAGATAAGGTTTTGGAGCACTTGAACCAAAGCAGCCTCTTGAGCCATGACCTTCGGGAGAGGGCTCAAAACTTGAATTCGTGCACCTCGTTCATCAATTAACGCCGACAACTGATCAAGCACGAATTTGACAATTTGCTCCAACCGTATCGGAAGCAAAGGCATCTCCCCTCGCCTCACCCGTGTCAAAGTCCGCAACTCGGTAATCATTTGGCTCAAGCGGTCGCAGGAACTGGCAATTCGTTGAAGGAAATCCTTTCCAGTTTCATCAAGACGGTCACCGTAATCCTCAAGCAAGGCTTGTGCGAAACCGTGAATCGTCATAAGAGGTGCACGGAAGTCATGGGCGAGGGTGGCAACGAAGTATTCCAGTTCGGCATTCGCTTCTTCAAGTTCCTTGGTTCTCTCTGCGACCATTTGCTCCAAATGCTCCGTGTAAAGTTTCACTTCTTCCCTTAACTTCGCTTGCAGGAAGGCAACTGCCAATTGGTGAGCGATTTCCATTGCGGCGTCAAGGTGCCGTTGTGAAAATGCGTTCGCCTGTTCCGAACCGATGTTCAAAGTTCCTATCAAGTTTCCGTTCACTCTCATCGGCACTGAAATGATTGAACGGATGGTTGGGTCCCAGATGGCTTGGAAGATAGACGGCAGTTCGCCCCAAGCGCTGACATCAGGGATGTAGATTGGCTCGCCTCTTTGTAGCAGGGCAATAATTTCGGTAAGTCCCTTTAGCGAGAAGCGAACAGCAGACCTGAATGGCTCACCCGCAACTGGGTCCTCAACAAGAAACTCAACCTCCATCTTTTCCCAGTTAGTCAAAATGACCGAAACTCGTTTGCAGGGCATCAGTTGACGGATGTAGGAGAACGCCATCCCGACGATTTCCTCAATGGGTTTTGACTCCAAAATTGACCTGTCAATTGCCCTCAGCAATTCAAGCCGCTTCGCATACTGGACGAGGTCTTCCTGCATCCGTTTTAAGTCGGTTATGTCGTGAGCGAGGACGAGGACAGCAGGCTTTCCTTCAAGTTCAATTAGCGTCGCAGTGTAATCAACCCACCTTTCCTCGCCTGTTTTATTGACGATTTTGACCTCGTATCGTGGAGGTATTGGTTCACCCCGAAGCCGTGCTAAACCTCTCTCCCTGACTTGCTCCTGCATCTCAGGGTGAACTATGTCCCAGAAGTTCATGGAGAGTAGTTCGTCAAGGGAGTAACCAAGCAACTCTGTCGCTGCTGGGTTTGCGTATGTCCATTTCGTGTCACGGTAAATCAGGATTGGGTCGGGGGCATTTTCAACGACCCTCTTGAACCGTTCCTCACTCTCCCTGAGTGCTTGCTCAATTTTCTTTCGCTCGGTTATGTCTTGAACCATGATGACGATGTAGCGGGCTTTCCCTCGCTGGTCGCGAACGACTGCAGCATTAAGTTCAGCCCAGATGATTGTCCCATCCTTGCAGATGTAGCGCTTTTCCCTTTGGTAACTTTCCCGCTTGCCCTCTATCAACTCTCGGAACAGTTTCAGTCCCTCTTCCCTGTCATCTGGGTGAGTTGGGTCAATTTGAGCCAATTCAGCCTCACTGTAGCCAAGCATTTCGCACATTGTGCGATTGACCCTGATTTGACGACCCTGTGGGTCATAGATGCCAATTGCCAAGGGGTTAGCCTCAAAAATCAACTCACAAGCCTCGTAAGTCTCCATCATCTCTGCCTCGCGGGTAGCAATCGCTTCAAACATTTCGTCAAGGGCAGAAGCAAGCAACCCGAGGTCCGTTTCATCGTGGGGCAAGTTGGTGCGGGCGGATAAATCACCTGAAGCAAACTTTTTTATCGCTTCAATAATCCGAGCAAATTCCGCAACTTTGCTCACGAAAGGTCACCTCCGGGGCAGGGGTTGAAAGCCCCGAAACAGCCAAAACGATTATGCCGCATCCCGTCAAGTCAGGAAAACCCTTAATGCGGCTCAGGGGACTTTGCTTGGGGTCAGAATTTTTCCTCACCCTAATGCGCCCCAACTCCGCAATGACTAAAACGCCCTCCAACGATTGCCCGTGAAGTTGTTTTAGGGTTACCAAAACGAAAAAATCGCCACATCACCGCCCAGTAGTCATAGATGGTTTCGTTAGCGACAATCGCGACCGCATAACGCACTGCAGCCCTCACATCTTCCACTGTGATGCCGTATTCCTCGGCAATTTCTTCATGGCTCAAACCATTTGCCGATTCATGCGACACAACGACAACAGGCACCCTTGTTCCCTTTATGACTGGCTTGCCGAAGCAGACTTTTTTTTTTCGTCAACAACGATTCTGGGTGCAATCTCAACGGATGTCATCTCAATCGCCCGTCTAAGATTTTGCTGCACAAAGAAAGTTGCGGGTTGTGCGTTCAGCGTTGCATTTTCAGTTACACACAAACGCTGACTTACACAACCCGCAACCTGTAAACCCGCAACTTCCCTCAAGCAACCGTCACACATCAAAGTAGAGGTAGAACTCGTAGGGGTGCGGGCGAATGTTAACTTCGTCCGCTTCCTTTCGCTTCATTTCAATCCAAACCTCAAGGACATCGCGGGTGAAGACATCGCCTCGCAGAAGGAATTGATGGTCTTGCTCCAAAGCGTCCAAAACGGCGTGCAAGGAACTGGGCAGCGACTTGATGTTGCGTCGCTCTTCGGGCGGCAAATCGTAAAGGTTTTTGTCCATCGGTTCGCCTGGGTCAATGCGGTTAATTATCCCGTCCAAACCAGCCATCAACATCGCCGCAAATGCCAGATAAGGGTTGCAAGACGGATCGGGAGGTCGGAACTCTATGCGTTTGGCTTTCGGGCTTCGGGAGTAAACTGGTATGCGGACACATGCGGAACGGTTGCGTTGAGAGTAAGCGATGTTGACGGGTGCTTCATAGCCGGGAACGAGCCGACGATACGAGTTAGTCGTGGGAGCGCAAAACGCCAGCAATGCGGGCGCATGTCGGAGCAAGCCGCCAATGTAGTAGCGAGCGATTTCGGAAAGTTGAGCGTAGCCTCGTTCGTCGTAAAAGATGTTGGTCTCGCCTTTCCACAGGCTTTGGTGGGTATGCATGCCTGAACCGTTGTCACCGAAAATTGGCTTTGGCATGAAAGTGGCGACCAACCCATGTTGGCGGGCTACCATCTTGACGATGTATTTGTAGACCTGAAGTTTGTCAGCCATCCGAACCAAGGTGTCGTAACGAAGGTCAATTTCGCATTGTCCTCCCGTAGCAACTTCGTGGTGATGGACTTCCGCTGGCACGCCCGCTTTTTCCAACGCCAGCACAATTTTTGACCGAACATCTTGGAGCGTGTCCGAAGGCGGCACAGGGAAGTAGCCTTCTTTGTGACGAATCTTGTAACCCAAGTTAGGTTGCTCGTCCCTGCCGCTGTTCCAAATCCCCTCGCGGCTGTCCACTCGGAAAAAGCCCTCGTTAGCTTTGTAGTCGTAGCGGACATCGTTGAACAGGAAAAACTCCGCTTCAGGACCCCAGTAACTTTTGTCAGCGATGCCTGATTGGACGAGGAACTGTTCCGCTTTCTTGGCGATGTAGCGCGGGTCGCGGCTGTAAGGTTCACGGGTTATGGGGTCATAAACATCGCAAATAAGCACCAGAGTTGGGACTTCCAGCACTGGGTCAATGAAGGCGGTGTCGGGGTCAGGGACGAGAATCATGTCGCTTTCGTGGATTTCCTGAAAGCCTCGGATAGACGAGCCATCAAAGCCGATACCTTCCTCAAAAAGTTCCTCCGTCAGGTCACGAACGGGGATGCTGAAATGTTGCCATGTGCCAGGCAAGTCGGTGAAACGCAAGTCAACGATTTGAACCCCGGCTTCTTTAGCCATGCGAATGACATCTTGCGGCGACCTTAAGTTGCGCTTAGCCACTTCAAATCCCTCCTTTTGTGCGGTTTTGCTGCGTTGTTGCTTCATGCACTCCCACGCACTTTGCACCCTTTTGTCAAGCCTCGCGCATTTCAAACTCAGGGTATGCGGTGATTCCATAAAGGCGCAAATCTGCGCCGGAAAATTCGTCCGTTGGGGCGAGCCGAAGCAAATTGAAAACGGACAAAATTCGCCCTACAACCCAAGCCGTTGAAAAGCCGATGAGAAACGAAACTGCCCAACTGGCAAAACCTGCTCCCCAAAAGGAAGTCTGCCCCACCCATTGAACCATCAAACCGATCAAAGGGGCAATCCCTTCCGCCGATACGATGCCAACGGGGTCGTCAATAAAGTGTCGGTCAAGGGTTAGGGAGACCGAAACTGCTGCTATGCCGCTGAGAATCCCCGTTAAAACCGAAAGGGGAAACGAAACTTTGCCTAAAGCGAGCCCTGCGACTAAGCCAGTCCAAAATCCTGTCACGGTGAACGAAGGGTCAACTTTGCCAAAGCGCCATTTCGTCCAGACCAGTGAACACAACAAGGCAACGAATGCGCTCAAAGTTACGGCATCCCAGATGGGTTGAGAAAAACTCTGTGAGCCGACCCAAAGCAGGAAAATGCCGATCCCAGCCAAAGGCAAACTGTGGGCTGGAATTGCCGTCGGGGTCCCGTTTCGGTTATAGCGACCAATCCTCGGTCCCGAAACTAACAGCGCACCTAAAGCGGCACCCCCAGTCAAAGTGTGGATTGACCAAACGAAGGCGTAATCGGGTTGCCAAAAGTTTGTCAGCAAATTTTTCATTGCGTCCAAAGCAGTGAAAGGTTCCGGGAGAAAAGTGGGTGAGGATGCGGCGACAAAACGGTCAAAAACTACGACTAACTTGTGAGCGATGCTGATGCCTGCTGCCAAGAAGACCGTTGCTGCCAAAGTCACTCTATCACCGAGCCCGACAGTTGCCAAAAGGGCAATTGTCCCGCAAAGCATCGCATCTGACCAATCTCGCCCTAAAGCCCCGAGCAAAACTCCGACAGCGAATGCAGTTAAACCTTTGACCAAGCAATGCAAAGCCCCTTTCGCCCTTCCCATCCCAACTTCAACTAGCAAAGTTCCCAAAGCGAAAAGTGGCAACAAGTTCACTTCCGAACACCCCTCACTCAATTCGCTAAAGTTTTCGCACAAATTCAAGCCCATAAAAGCCAAAAGCCCTTTGACCTCGCACCGTGTCAAAGACACACACGATACGGGTCAAAGGGCTCCATTGCCCGTTGCTTGGCTCAAGCCCCCTTGCTTGAGCCGCAAAAAGGTTAGCACAGATGTATTGCGTTGTCAACGACGAACTCCCTGAGATGTGGCTTAGGTCAGTAAGTAGGCACAAGGGGCGACCAACCATCGTCAAGTTGCATCAACTCGTCAAAAGTCACTTGTCTTTTCCTGTCCAGAGAGAGGCGAATCAGCAAGCCGACATAAGAGGCGGCGACTCCGTTGTCAACCCCGCAGTAAACCATGTTGGGGTCTCCTGCCCGAACTGCTTCAAAGAAGTTCTGGAGGTGCTCAAGGGTATCGCCCGGTTGCCCCTCTCCAGTTATCCGTTCGCCCTTCTCTCGCAAAACGATGTATGCGCCCAACAAGTCTACGGCGCCTTTCGTGCCGATGAAGTGGGCAGACATGCCAGTGAACCCGGGTGGGCTAATCCAACCGTGGGAGTAGTGAACGATGAGACCGTTGGGGTATTCCAAAACAGCGGTGTAGTAGTCGGTGACATTTCGTTCAGGGTTATTGGGCTCAATGACATTTCGTCGCCCGACAGCATACGCGGCAGCAGGATGGCTTTTCGTCACCCACCACATGAGATTGAACTCGTGGACCGCTTGCTCCAGCATCCAGTCGCCTGAAAGTTCGCGCTTGTTGAACCAGCGTCCCAAACTGCCCCAACTGTTGTAGCGGTGGAAACGCCCTTCAAGCAAATCGCCAATCATGCCGTTTTGGACTTTCTTGACCACATCAGCGCGACCTTGATGGGCTCCCCACTGGAAGCCAATTTGAACCACTACTTTCGGGTTTTTCTTCCGCGCCTCCAAAATCGCTCGGATTTCGTTCATTGTGATAGCGATGGGCTTCTCGCCATAGAAGTGTTTGCCGGCGTTCAGCGCATCAACATACATCGTTGCGTGCCAATTGCACGGGGTTGCGATGACGAGGCAATCAACATCGTCCCGAGCGAGCAAGTCGCGGTAGTGGAAAACTCCCTTGTCACCCAAAGCGTCTGGACGGTGCTTTTGTGCTTCTTGGACGATAGCGACAGCCCGGTTGCGGTTTTGCTCGTTGATGTCGCAAATAGCGACAATTCTAATGCCGGGCAATTTCAGGGTCTCCCTGAGAAGGTAAATCCCGCGCCCGCCAACACCAATGAAAGCGCAGCGAAGTTCTTTGGCTTGAGCGTTCACGCGAGGCGCTAAAGCCCCAAATGCCACAGCAGCCGATGCACTCTTTAAAAACTCCCTTCGTCTCATTCGCCTCAACATCGCTCATCACCCCTTCGCAAGTTTTCCCAGACACAAATTTAGGCACGAGAGCCTCGCCTGTGCCACTTGGTTCAGTCAACCGAAGGCGGAGTAAGCGAAAATTCTGCCAACCTGTTCATCATCTTCTGGCAGGTGTCGCTAAAATGTTTTTGCCGCTCAAACCGAAAAAACTGACGAGGGAAGTGAGGGACGACGATGCAGTTAGCAAGCGTTCAAGTCGCTCAAAAGGAGCCACATGTCTTTGAGTTGCAAGTTGAAGTCCCTGCTGAGGAAGTTCAGCGGGTGACGAATTCTGTTTACCGTCAACTGAGCCGAACTGTTAGGGTGCCCGGCTTTCGTCCTGGGCATGTTCCACCAGGACTGATTAAGCGGTGGGTTGGGGAAGAGCAAATCCGGCAACAGGTTTTGGAAGATTTGCTGCCTGAAGCCTTGATGGAGGCTTTGAGGCAGCACAATTTGGAACCCATCGTTTTGCCGGAATGGCGCGATGTCCAGTTCAACGAGGGACAACCTTTGAGGTTCACTGCCGAGGTAATCACGAAGCCTGAAGTGCAACTGGGTAACTACAAAGGGCTGAAACTGAAACGGGCAAAAGTCCAAGTCACTGAGGAGATGCTTCAGGAAGCCCTTGAGGAAGTTCGCAAAGATTTGGCTCGCTACGAACCAACCGATGAACCTGCCAGGGAAGGGGATCGCGTGAGGGTTCGCTACCAAGTCCTTGAAGAGGGCGAGGAACCAAGCGAACAATGGCAAAGCGGGACATTCGTGGCTGGTTCATCGGGCTGGACACCGCCTTTGCCGCAGAACCTTGTGGGCAAAAAGAAGGGCGATGAAGGGGAGTTCACTTTCACTTACCCTGACGATTACCAAAACCCTCAACTGGCAGGGAAAACCGTTCGGGTCATATTCGCGGTTGAAGGCGTTTTGCGACAAATCCTGCCCGAGTTGACCGATGAGGTCGTAAAGCAAGAGTTGGGACTGGAAAGTGTGGAAGCGCTGAAGGAAGAAGTGAGGCGGGAATTGGAAAACAGATTGAGGCGAGCAGCACGAGCCTCAGAACGAGTTCAAGCGGAGGACGCTCTTCTCCAACAGTGTCAAGTCACACTTCCCAACGCTTTGGTTGAACGCTTCGTTGACGAACTTGTCGCCGAAACAGCCAACTCCCTCCGACAGCAAGGTTTGTCGCTTGAAATTTGGCTCAACAGGCAGGGCAAAACTTTGGACGAATACCGAAACGAACTGAAACCCGACGCCGAACGAACTTTGAAGTTGCGCTTCATCTTGGAAGCAATAGCGGAACGAGAAGGCATAACCGTCAGCGACGAGGAACTTGTTCAACTTGCCGGAGAAGAACGCGAACTGAGCGATGAAGAAATCGCCTCGCTTCGCCGCCGCCTCTTGGAACAGCGGGTGATGGACTTGGTGATGACGACGGCTGAGTGGGTTGAAAGTGAGGAAACTCCCGAAGCAAATGTGGGTTCAGGCAGCGACGAATAGTTTGACTGCCGCTACCTTGTAAACCAGACCGATGGGGTGAACGATGATGCTATGTGTTACCGCTGCAACTGGTCAACTTGGTCGGAAGGTCGTGGATTTCCTGATTCAAAGGGTGCCCGCAAGCGAAATTGTCGTGGCTGTCCGCAACCCGTCAAAAGCGGTTGATATGGCTCAACGAGGTATTCAAGTCCGCGAGGCAGACTATGACCGACCTGAAACTTTGGAAAAAGCCTTCTCTGGAGTCAGCAAACTTCTGCTAATCTCGTCGCCAGCAGTGGGGAGAAGGGTTGAGCAGCACCGAAACGCAATAGAAGCAGCGAAGAAAATGGGCGTAGAGGTTGTCATTTACACCAGCGTTTTGCACGCTGATAGGTCACGGCTTGGGGTCATCGCAGAAGAGCATCGGAAAACAGAAGAGTTGCTGGTTGACTCGGGGTTGAATTACACCATTCTCAGGAACGGTTGGTATGCCGAAAATTACGCACCCATCGTCAAAGCAGCCGCTGCAAAGGGCGAACTTGTCACCAGTGCAGGCAATGGTCGCATCTCAGCAGCGCCGCGAAGAGATTTCGCGGAAGCAGCAGCAATAGTGCTGACAACCGATGGGCATGTCGGCAAAATTTACGAACTGGCGGGCGACGAAGCCTTCACGATGCGAGACCTCGCATCCGAAATTTCCAAGTTGACAGGAAGGGAGATTTCGTATCGTGAGGTCTCACAGGAAGATTACGCTCGGTGGCTGATAGATGTCGGTTTCCCTGAGCCCTTTGCTCATTTCCTCGCTTCCATTGAAAGCGCAATCGCTGAAGATGAACTTTACGACGAAAGCCATCAGTTAAGCCAATTGCTCGGACGCCCAACTACTCCGTGGCGGCAAGTTGTCGCCGAAATTCTGCGCGGTGAAATTTGAAGCACAGCGAAAGTCTCGGTCAAAGGAGGGAGAAGCGATGCTCATACCTTGGGTCATTGAAGAGACACCGCGAGGTGAACGGGCATACGACATTTACTCTCGCCTGCTCAAAAACCGCATCGTGTTTTTGGGCGGCGAAATTACAGACCAAGTCGCCAATGTGGTCATCGCCCAACTGCTGTTCTTGGAGAAGGAAGACCCAGACTTGACCATTGACCTTTACATCAACAGCCCAGGCGGTTCCGTTGACGCTGGCTTGGCGATTTACGACGCCATGCAATTTATCAAGCCCGATGTGGCTACCTACTGCATCGGTCACGCATACAGCATGGCAGCGGTTCTGCTGGCGGCTGGCGCGAAAGGCAAACGCTACGCGTTACCTCACGCCCGCATCATGATCCATCAACCTTGGGGAGGAGTTCAGGGCAAAGCAGCGGATGTGGAAGTCTACGCACGCGAGATTTTGAAGGTCAAGGACACCATCAATCGCATCCTTGCCTACCACACAGGACAGCCATTGGAGCGGATTGAGAAAGACACCGAACGGGATTTCTTCATGGACGCTTACGAGGCGAAGGAATACGGCTTGGTTGACCATGTTCTGGAGCGACGAACGGAATGATGAGGTGACGCTTGATGGTGCAAAAGTTTCGGCTGCCCGTCATCATTGAAAGGGACGAAAACGGCAATTTTGTGACGGAGTGCCTTGTCCTG
>Ga0071330_1064385_pt1 | contig 26935 bp, 20 predicted proteins | sample GBScel77sediment_FD_63802 | JGI IMG/M metagenome (GOLD analysis project Ga0071330, IMG submission 63802) | Hot spring sediment microbial communities from Great Boiling Spring, Nevada - Cellulolytic enrichment Sediment 77C v2 (version 2) | ecosystem: Environmental > Aquatic > Thermal springs >...
CCACAGGACCCGCCCCGGCAGCCGACGTTTAGACCGTTGTGGCGGTGAAGGCGGGTGTACCCAAGCAGGGGACCCCGGCGGGCGCGGGCGCCCCCTAAACTCCCACGCCGGAGAGAGCTTAACCAAGGGGAGCGTATGGCTCCACGATGAAGTTAAGTGATAGGTGACGTTGGGAGACAATAAGGGGCGTCCGCGATAAAACATAAAATGCACTTTTCGGAAACAACTTTTAAGTTATACGTTTGCGTATAATGTGAAGGTCTGACCGGGCTTGGACATAGAAACCAAAATCGATTTGATCAAGCGTCCGCCAACCGAGGAAATTTTGGTTGAAAGTGAGCTACGGGAGCTTCTTGAAACAAACCCGCATCCAGGCCACTACATAGGCTTTGAGATTTCCGGTTTGTTGCATCTTGGAAACCTTGTGATTGCCGGTTTCAAAATAAATGATTTAATGAAGGCTGGTGTCCGCTGCCAAGTTTATTTGGCGGATTGGCACAGCTTCATAAACAACAAGTTCGGCGGAGACTGGGACAAAATCCTCCAAGCCACAAAATATTACGCTAAAGCCTTTCAGTTCTTCTGTCCCGGCGTAAAAATAGTGGTGGGCTCGGAGCTCTACCACAACAACGACGAGTATTGGCGCAACCTGCTAAAGTTTGCGAAACACATGACTTTAAACCGCACACTCCGCTGCCTCACCATAATGGGGCGAAGCGAAACAGAAAAACTGGACTTGTCGCAGTACTTGTACGCGCCCATGCAAGCCGTAGACATCAAAACCATAGGCGCCGACATACCCCACGGCGGCATGGACCAACGCAAAGCCCACGTTTTGGCTCGCGAAATCTTCCCAAAGATGGGATGGAAAAAACCCGTAGCAGTGCACCACCACTTGCTAATGGGCTTGACGGAGCCAGTCAAGCTTGCCACGAAGGACAAGTTGGAACAAGTGATAGCCAGTAAAATGAGCAAGTCCAAACCTTGGACAGCCATATTCATCCACGACACCGAAGAACAAATCCAAGCCAAACTGCGAAAAGCATGGTGTCCAGAAAAACAGACGGAAATGAACCCAGTGCTTGAAATAGCCAAATACATAATATTCCATGAAAGAGAAACCTTCACAGTGGAGCGCCCATCCAAATACGGCGGCACAATAACCTTCGAAAGCTATGCGGAGCTTGAAAAAGCTTACAGAGCCGGGCAGCTTCATCCTCAAGACTTGAAAAACGCCGTGGCAAAAGACTTAGCCAAAATCCTCGAGCCTATAAGGAGATATTTCGAAACAGACAAAGAAGCCAGAGAAAGCCTAGAAGTGGTGAAAAAGGCGGAAGTAGCAAGGTAAAAGCCTTGTCCACCCATTTAAGAGAAAAAATGGAACAAATCCAGCAAATCCTAGAACAGCTAGCCGAAGAAAACAAAAGCGGAAAACCAATCCTCGTGGAAGGAAGGAAAGACGCCGAAGCCCTAAAAACCCTAGGAATAAAAGGAAAAATAATATTCGCCAAAAAAGGCCTAAAAACACGTTTAGACGTAGTTTCAGAAATCGAAAAATCAAGCCCAAACGAAGTCATATTAATGCTAGACTTCGACAAAGAAGGCAGAGAACTAACCGAACACCTGAAAATACACATCGAAAAAACAGGCATAAAAGCGAACATCCATTATTGGCTCAAGCTTTCAAGCCTAACAGGCAGAGAAGTCAAAGACGTGGAGGGTCTCGCCAAATATTTGGAAACATTAAAAATAAAGTCAACGTCTTCCAACGGGATTCCATCGCGAATGCGCTTTTCACAATAAACATTCATGAAACGAAAATCAACACTGAAAGGCTCACATTATAGGAAGAGAAATAATTGTGGACTTGGAATCACCTATATGAGCACATATTAAACCACATTTTTGATGAGAGGAGAAGGCTAATGCAGACGGCAGTAGTTACCTTACTATTGGTGGTGTCAGCGGTTTTATTCGCATGCATCGTAGTTGAGTATGCGGTTTCAATATTTGAGCAAACACTGCAAACTCAAAACACGCCTTACATGGACAGAATAAGAGAACTGGAAGATTTAATAATCAATCAAACAGACAAGCTGTTAAACCAGACAATATTGGAAATACCACCGTAAAAAGTTTAGCGGAAATTCATAAAGGTAATATATAGCGACAGTCATTATTGATACTCTGGTGTTGAGAGGCACAGTTCTCTCATCACAAAATCAAACTAATAATAAGGCATAAACTATGACTGGAGGTGACGCTTACGGGTTCATCCCAAACCCTTACCGTAAAGTATGTAATCCGCGCAAGATTCGAAATAGACGGAGTAGTTGAAAAACCAGATGTTATCGGCGCGGTTTTCGGCCAAACCGAAGGCCTCTTCGGACCAGAACTAGACTTGAGAGAACTCCAAAAATCCGGGAGAATTGGCAGAATAGAAATCGAGCTTCAATCAAAAAACGACAGGACAACGGGCACAATAATAATTCCCACAAGCCTAGACAGGGTTTCAACAGCCCTCCTAGCGGCAAGCATAGAAAGCATAAACCGCGTAGGCCCATGTGCTGCAAAAGTAACCTTGGAAAAAATCGAGGATGTCCGCGAAGCTCGCAGGAAAGCCATCATTGAAAGGGCTAAAGAAATTCTCCACCAATGGACCATTGAATCCATGCCAACCGTGGATGAAATCTTCAAAGAGCTGGCTGAAACCCTAAAAGTGGCGAAAGTTGAAAAATATGGGCCCGAGGAGCTTTCAGCCGGTCCAGAAGTAGACAGCGCCAAAGAAATTATAATTGTCGAAGGAAGGGCTGACGTGATCAACTTGATGCGGTGCGGCATCCACAACGTTATAGCCCTTGAAGGCGCAAAAGTACCTGAAACCATAAAGAGGCTTTGCCGAGAAAAAGAGGCAACAGCCTTCCTCGACGGAGACCGAGGCGGAGACCTAATCCTCAAAGAGCTGCTGCAGGTAACCAACGTGAAGTATGTTGCGCGGGCGCCGAGAGGCAAGGAGGTCGAAGAGCTTAACTGTAAAGAAATCTTCGAGGCGTTGGCTGCCAAAGTGCCCGTGGAAGAACTTTTCAAACCACCCAAAAGAGAAAAACGTCGAGTGGAACTTCCGAAAGAAGTAGTTCAGCTGGCAAAGGATCTGCAGGGCACGTTGGAGGCTGTTCTCCTAAACGAGAAAATGGAGCCTATAGAGCGGCTGCCTGTCAGCCAGCTAGCCGAAAAACTTCAGCAGGTCAGCGGCGTGGACACCGTGGTCTTTGACGGCATAATAACCCAGAGGATAGTGGATATAGCCAGCGAGAAAAACATAAGGAACATTATTGCCTCCCGCATCTCGGAGGCCGTAAAACCACCGTTAAACGTGCAGCTTGTAACCTTCTCAGAAATCATGGAAGGCTAGCTTCCGAAAAAGTCTGTAAGCTTTTTAACGCCACCTTCAACCGCCTTAGCCTTAAGCAGCTGCTCTTCCGTTATGCCGAAACATTCGAGAACTCTAGCTGCAGCTGGCACAACTTGATTGGTCACATAGTATTCAATGTCCACTTCGTCGTAAGTGGCAAAAATGTAGGGCTTAACCCGCTCATAAAGCCGTCCAGTTCCAGCGATCACTACATAGCCAACCTTGTCGCCGGTGGCGAGCTTCCAACCCTTCTCCATCAACATCTTCGCCGCAGCCACGTGTGGTGCCTTAACCTCATACTCGTCAACAGCCTTGGTCAGAGTCTTCCATATTACCAGATCGCGGTATGGAACCCTTCTTTGCCTAAGCTCTTGAATAAACTGTTGGACAAAACGGGCGGCTTTCTGCGGAGACTGCTCCTTCAAAATTATTTCTAAAACCTTTTCTTGAACATTTTTGGCTACGGCAGCCCAATCGCCCCTAATAACTTCTAAACCAACAATGTCGAGCCGCCCATCCGGAAGAAGCCCAGCATAACGTTTTTTGGCTTCGGTAAAGAATATACGCTTGTAAATCTTGTCGGGCTTAATTTCCAAGCCAAGCTTTTCATAAATCTTCTCTATTAGTCTTTCCACTTTTTCGGGTTCATACTTTATGAAGATGCTGTCCGTGTCGCCGTAAACAACTGTCAAGCCTTCCTCTTCAGCCATTTTGATGGCTGTCTGAATTGTATGTCTACCCCAAGCCGTGGCAGCCTCAGCAACGGGCTTCATATACCATCTTGCGCCAATCCAACCAGCATAACCATAAGAGGCGTTTGTTATAACTTTAACAGCCTTCTGCCTAGCATCCAAAACACGGTATTCAAGGCTATCCGGCGCGCAACACTTCATTTTAGCGCGAATCTCATTTCTTATAGCGATAAGATGCGACAACACTTCCTTGTAAAATCCGGGAGGCTCCTTCCTAAACCTATGCTTAACTTCGGGCGCCTCATAAACGCCGCATGATGGCACGGGATCCTTCGGAGCCACGTAGGTGTCTGGGGAAAGATTGTAGGCTATCATCAAGTTTGGATACATGGAGGCGAAGTCCAAAACGGCAATTTTTTCGTGCAGTCCGGGTTTTGGGCTGAGCACTATGGCGCCAGCATACGGCCTATAGGGCTGTTCAACCCTTTTGGGCACAAGCTCCCCAATTTTGTGGGCGTGCTTTATCAAGAACCATTCTACACGGAAGCCAACCGCCGCGGTTCCAATGTGGTCTAAGGGCAAACCCACAAGGCTTGAAAGTTGTATGGCGAAATCCAAAATGGCGTTGGCTATCCCCATAATACAACGGGTGTTCTCCATGGAAAACTTTTTTAAAACCTCCCGCTTGTCCTTATCATCCCAATAGTCTGCAAAATCTACATCCTCAATTAAAACGCGGTCCTCAAGCTTCATAACCCCCAAATAGTCCGCCAAATTCTCCAAAGTTTTAACCTTCACATCTGGAAACTCGTCGGCAAAATCAAAAATGTCCAAGTTAGCTCTTCCAGTAATCGAAACATGCCCATAAACACTTGTGTGGGGTTCTGATCCAGCCCTATCAATGGACAAGTGCATTCCAAGCCTTTTACACCGCTCATTCAGATAGCTCCAGTCCTGCCTGTTAACGCCAAAACCCACAATAACGTCCGGATCGAAATTGTGAACGTACTGCATAAAAGCCTCCAACACTGGTTTGTCGTCCTTGTTTTCGCCAGCCAAAAACTGTTTTTCTTCGCCGGTGTTCGTTGCTGTCGAAATTATAATGACGGGGTTTCTGTCAGGCTTAGGCGTCCCTTCCCTACTGTAGCATATCATCGAAAAACCTAAAATCCTCAGTTCTGGAACATTCGCCCTTTCCACAAACATCGGGGGAGACTTAGCCAAATAGACCTTGTCAACCTTAACGTTGGATATCTCGCCAGCTTCGTCAACTTCAACCTCATGCCAGCCGCATGGAACAACCCCATTATCAATTAAGTACCGCATTGAATATCGAATATCATCCTCAAAACACTCTTCAACCCCGTCCATTTTCTGCAAAGCCTTAGCATACTTCGCCACCAAATCGGGATCCTTACAGTAAACTTTCAAGGCTTTTACAGGCTTGCCAAAAAACCGCCTTTCCACCGGTTCAACCCTGACAACAAAGGGGTATAACGCCCTTCTCGTCATAACCTCGTCAGCAAGCCTAAAAGGATCAAAGCCATCCTTCACAACAGCGTAAAAATACGTGAGAAAACCCTTGTCAACAATCAAAACCCTATTTCCAGAATCGTCAACCCCCCAAAGCCAAACTTCAGGCTCATGATTCTTAACCTCATAATTTACGTCCAGCAACCAAAACGTAACCTTCACACTTGTTTCACCTTTAACAAATTTAGTCTCAGCCATCCTTTAAACTTTAACAAAATTGAGAATGAATGAGTGGCGGGTCCGCCGGGACTTGAACCCGGGATCTCCGGCTTAGAAGGCCGACGCGCTTTTTGGATTAAGCCCTAGGGCTTTATGTCCAAGCTGCGCCACGGACCCTTCCTTCATTAGGCATTTTCTAAAGAGGCTGAATAAAGCTTTACTCTAATAAACTTTTGACAAGGCCTATGGAATCTACAACAGTTTAGTGTTATTCTATGTAAATAGCTGGTCGCAGCGGTCTAGCCAAACGCGCCTTGCCTTTAGGATCGTAGAGTTGTGCTTCGCTTTCCTCGAGGATTACTATTTCCGCGTTTAATTCGTCCTTCAGAAAATCCTCCGCCTCCTTCAAGACTTGGGCTTCGTTTATCTGTCCAGCCATAATCATTCTTTGCTTCTTTTCCGGAGGAATTTGGTTAACTTCTTCTACGATTCTGCCTACAAAATCTGCCAATTCCTTGGCTTTTTTCTTAAACTCTGGATCCTGCAGCAGCTCTCTCATTAAGGTGTTTTGTGCGATTTTGCCTTCAACAGATTTTTCCAACGCCTTTAGGTAGACGTACCATTTCCACGGCGCCGCCGTATAATAGAAAACTTTTCGGGGTTTTGTTTTTGTCGCTCTTAGTATGTTGCGGGTGTCCTCCAAAACCCCCATTATTAGGGCTTCACTTTCCTCGGCTTTTACGTCAACTTTCGCCTCGTCTGGTTTAGGCCATAATGTAAGTGATGCAAAGCCCTTTCCACCCATGATTTCCCATAACTCTTCGCTCATGTGAGGGGCAAAAGGCGCCAACATCAATATTTGAGTTTTCAAAACTTCTCTGATTATGCTCGTTTTTGTTTTTCCGCTGTTTTTTACGCGTTTCTGGTACCATTGAAGATCTTGGTCCAACTCGAATAGGATTGTTTGGATGGCCTTTCGTACTTCCAGTTTCTCCATGGCTTCGGTTGCCTTCATGACACGTTCTTGGAGGCGGCTCAACATCCACCTATCAACAGTCGTTAACGCTTCTCGGAGGTTTTCTTCTCCGGCGGCTTGCGCTGTTTGTAATACAAGCTTGTAAAGCCTCTCCAGTTTTTCCAGCATTGCCTTTGCCACGGAGGGGCTGAAGTCTGCGTCTTGCAACAGTTCTGCGGTGGCAAGCACACTAAGCCTTATAGGGTCTGCTCCATAAGTGGCGAGGCCTTCTCTTAAGGGGATTATGTTTCCAAAAGATTTGCTCATTTTAGCGCCTTCCATGGTGACAACGCCGTTTGTCACTATTTGCTTAGGCCAAAGTTCCTCTGGGAATATGGCTGTATGGTTAAATATCATGAAGGTTAGATGATTTGGAATCAACTCGTGGGCGGAATGCCTGCTGTCCAACGGGTAGAAGTATAGAAACTCCCGTCGCATGTCTTCGAGAACAGCGAGGCTTATCCCAGTTCTCTCAGCTACTTGTTCAGCGTTTCCAATTCCTAGAAAAACGTAGTCGAACACTTCGTCTGTAAGCTGGCCTGGTTGGATGTTATGCATTTTTATGTGACGAGCTATAGTGTAGTAGGCCATGTAAATTGTTGAGTCTGAAAGGGACTCAATTATCCACTCTGGATCCCATGGCAACCTTGTTCCCAAACCTGATTTCCGAGCGCATGCCTTCTCACGCAGCCAGTCTATCACATATCTGTACTGGGTGCGCAGCTCTTCTGGGTATATCCTCATCTTTTCTAAGCATTTGTGGGCTAGGGCTTTCCACTCCGGGTTGCCATAATCTATAAACCATTGATCTTCGAATATTTTAACAACACATTCCGCGCCACAGCGGCATTTAACAGGTCTGTTCAGAAGCTCATACATTGTTGTAGCTTTTCCAGAAGCCACTAATTCTTGCTTAACTTTTTCTTTGGCCTCCGCCACGGGTAAACCAGCATACTTACCAGTATTTCCCTTCATTTTACCATTGTGAAATTCATGGCGGTAAACCTCCTTGGTGGCGTCTTCCAGCTTCGGATCTGTCTGCTCCCGTATACCCATCCGTTTCACAACGTCAGCAGCCGGAACCTCCGAATAGCCGGGAACTTCGATTATTGAAATGGCCGTTATTGACGTTATGTTCTCTGCCTTAAGCCCGTATACCGCCAGCTCTTCCGGTTTGCCTTTCAAGTTTTCTAAAGCCACATAGTCGTAAGGAGCGTGTCCCGGCACAGACATGACTACACCGGTTGCGTTTTTAGGGTCAACGAAGTCTGCTGGCAAAAGGTAGATTTCATCGCCGTTTGCTGGATTTTCAGCTTTTTTGCCCACAAGCTCTTTTCCAGGTAAACTTTCAAGAACCGTCACCTTGCGGTTTTGGTATGTTAACTTTTCAGCGCATTCCCGGCTTATTATCCACTTTTCCTCGTCAACAACAGCTTTCACGTATTCGGCCTTTGGGTTCACCCAAATGTTTGTCACACCGAAAACTGTTTCCGGACGTAGGGTGGCGGTTGGCAGAATCCACTCGCCATGCTTAAACTTTATCAGCGTAAACTCTCCTATTTCGGGTTCCACGTCACCTTCCGTGTCATGCTGTCCCACGGGGTTTCCATCTTTTGGACACCAGCCAACCGGGTGGCTTCCCCTCTTAATGTAGCCTTTTTCGCGGAGTTTGTGGAACTGCCATTCAATGAAGCGGTTGTATTGGGGATCTATAGTTGTGAACTCTCGTCTCCAGTCTATGGAATAGCCTATCCGCTTCATGCCCTCCTTAATCTCTTCATGAAAATAGCGCGCCATGTTCAGCGGGTCTGTCAACTCTTTCAGCTTTTCCCTTGGAACCTTGTAAATGTTTACAAAGTCGTTTATAAGTTCCCGATCATCTTCAGCTAAGCGTTTCGCCATAGCCAAAACAGGGGTTCCCGTATAATGGAAGGCCATTGGCAGCAGCACGTTGTAGCCTTTCATGCGCATGTATCTGGCATAAGCATCCGCCAACGTGTAAGTTCTAGCATGGCCTATGTGCTGTGGAGAGTTCGGGTATGGATAAGCCACTGTTATGTAAAACTTTGGCTTTGAGGGATCCGGATCCGCCTCGAAGATTTTGGCTTCTTCCCAGCGTTTCTGCCATTTTTCCTCGATTTTCCTTAAAAACTCCATAAAACCTTCTGAACTGTCCCATTGAATTTTAAAGTTTTTGTTTTTTGAGGGTGAGAACACGATCCCCCATTTTCGCACCGCCCCTTAAATAACACAGAGCATCCATTAAACCTTTACTCTCTGCAGTTGAAAGGTTCGCCCTTAAAAACTAGAGAAGGGGACTACCGTATTGGCCATTTTTCAGCCCTAAAATACATGATTTCCAAACGGTAATAATTGAGCTTAAGAATTTATGTGGCGGCCTTCTCCAAGTTCCCTAAGTAATTCTTTATGGAGCTAACATACAACTCTTCCTGTGCATATTCAGGTGAAACCAATTTCTCCAGAATTGAAAGCCAAGCTCTTGACGCAATTTTATCATATGAAACGCGTGTTATTTTAACTTCTATTGCCTTTTCTGGGCAGACTTTTTCACAAGCTCCGCAATAAATGCAGAACCGCTCTTCCACTTTGATTTTACCGCTTTCATCTAAAGTTAAAGCTTCACTTGGGCAAACATCTACGCATGCTTGACAGCCCTTTGGGCAACGGTTAACGTCCAATCGAAGCATGCCATGAAACGGTTTCATGACAAGCATCGCTTTTTGCGGGCAGAACTGCTCACACTTTCCACAAAAAATGCACTTGTCAAAATCTATATGAACACCTATTATTTTCGTTATGTTTCCATTTCTTTCCTCAACATCTATGCTGATGGCTTCGGTTGGGCATTTCTCTTTACATGCAAGTTTGCATGTAGGGTCGCACTTTTCGACTTTGACTGTAACATCTCTCAAAATGTGTGGAAGCATCTCTGAGTCGACAGCTGGGCTTGCTGGTTCCCCGTTTCTAAACATTTTTATTGCGTTGGTTGGGCACAAAACAGCGCAAACACCGCAAAATGTGCATTTATCTGTGTCAATTGTGATTTCTCCCTTCTTTACAAGCCTGCCCTTATGTGTTATGGCATCCGAAAGTTTAAGCGCCTCTTTATAGCATGCCTTGACGCATATTCCACAACCGTTGCAACGATTTTTGAAAATTATTAAATCGTCATACAGTCCTAACATTGATCTTTTTACGGTTATTTTCTCATTAGATTCAAGTTTTTTTACAATTTTTCGTGCCATGTTTACAATCGAACCATGAAGTATTAAATAAACATTCTTATTATATGCGCAATGATTAAATGTTTGCTATGCGTTTAGCTCTAATCTCAGCATCGTTGTGAAATATAGGTGAAAAATGGCAGATGACAAAAAGCGAGGATGAAATTGAAAAATCTGAAGGGGTTAGGATCGGCGTTTATGTTTGTCATTGTGGCGTAAATATTGCCGGGACAGTTGATGTGAAAAAGGTTGTAGAATATGCTTCCAGACTTCCAAACGTTGTTGTAGCCCGGGATTACTTATACGTCTGTTCAGATGCTGGTCAAGCCTTAATTAAACAGGATATCAAGGAACATAAACTAAACCGCGTGGTTGTTGCAGCGTGCTCACCAAATCTTCACGAACAAACATTTCGCAAGTGCTTAGAAAGCGTGGGACTTAACAAGTATTTGTTTGCAATGGCAAACATTAGAGAGCAGTGCTCATGGGTGCACGAACATCAACCCCAAGAAGCGACATTAAAAGCCATAGATTCTGTTAAAATGGCTGTGGCTCGTGCCAACATGCTTGAACCTTTAGAGACAATTAAGGTTCCCGTTAAAAAGAGCTGTTTAGTGATCGGCGGCGGAATTGCTGGTATTCAAGCAGCTTTAGACCTTGCGAATGAGGGGTTTGAAGTCTACTTGGTGGAGAAAGAACCAAGCATAGGTGGCCACATGGCCCAGTTCGATAAGACATTTCCAACCATGGATTGTTCCATGTGCATATTGTCTCCGAAAATGGCTGACGTGGTGCATCACCCCAAAATTCATCTTTTCACGAACTCTGAGGTTAAGAAGGTTTCAGGCTATATTGGCAATTTTAAGGTTGAGATTGAAGTTAAACCGCGATATGTTATAAGCGAGCTCTGTAATGGCTGCGGAGAATGCGCTAAAGTATGTCCAATCGACGTTCCCAACGAATTTGATGAACGATTTGGACCCAGAAAAGCCATTTATATTCCGTTTTCCCAAGCCGTGCCCCTAGTATATACGATTGACATTCAAAACTGTATTAGATGCTATAAATGTGTTGATGCCTGCATCCGTGCACGTGGAGTTAAAGCCATAGATTTCGCGCAAGAGCCAAAAAAGGTGGAAATTGAAGTTGGAACAATAATTGTAGCAACAGGCTATGACGCGTTTGATCCTTCGATCCTAGAGGAGTATGGTTATGGTGTTTACGATAACGTGATGACTGGACTTGAGTTCGAGAGAGTTTTAGCCCCGACTGGACCAACGAAGGGCGTGGTTTTGAGGCCTTCCGATGGGAAAGTTCCAAAGCGCATTGCGTTCATACAATGTATTGGATCTAGAGATGAAAAAACAAATCAGTACTGCTCTAGAGTGTGCTGTATGTACGCCACCAAACAAGCCTTGCTGATTAAAGAAAGAGTTCCAGACGCCAAAGTCATGATATTCTACATAGATTTGAGAGCGTTTGGAAAGGGATATGAAGAGTTCTATAAAAGAGCTCAAAGCGAAGGAATACGCTACATTAGAGGTAAAGTTACGGAAATAATGGAGAATCCAGATTCAAAAAATTTGGTGTTACGCGCTGAAGACACGTTGCTTGGAGCCATGGTTGAGGCAGAGGTTGATTTGGTAATTCTGTCAGTCGGGCTTGTTCCAAACAAGACAACTAAAACGTTAAGCGAAACGCTCAGCCTTTCAAAAGGTCCAGACGGCTTTTTCAAGGAGGCGCATCCCAAACTTAGACCAGTAGAAACGCTTGTTGACGGAATCTTTATTGCAGGTGCGGCTCAAGGGCCTAAGGACATACCGGACAGCGTCGCCCAAGCTTGTGGCGCAGCGCAGAAAGCAAGCATTCTAATGTCGGCTGGCGAAGTTGAGGTTGAAGCGATAACTGCAAAGGTCAACGAGGAATTATGTAGTGGCTGTTTCATATGTATTTCCATGTGTCCATTTAACGCTATAGTCGCAGAAGAGAAAAGCGTTAAGGTGATTGAAGCCCTATGTAAGGGGTGTGGCGCTTGCGCCGCGGCTTGCCCAACGAAGGCTATTGAACCCATGCACTTTAAGGACGGTCAGATTCTCGCGGAGGTTAAGGCTTGTTTAGCAAAAGACTAAAGGAGATGTAAAAAATGATGGAGGTTGCTGAAGTATTTAAAAAATTGGATTTCAATTTGTGTATGCAATGTGCAGTCTGCAGCGGATCATGTCCTCTTTACATGAAATCAAAACTTAATCCAAGAAAGCTCATGCTTGAGGTTGCATACCTTTTTTATCCCCTATCAATCAATCCTCCAATAAATATTCAACAGAAAAACGAGGTGTGGGACTGCACAACATGCTCAGCATGTTCGTCTCGATGTCCAAGGGACGCGAAGCCGCTAGATGTCATAATTGGTTTACGAAGTTATTTAATTGAAAGCGGGCTGGTTCCACGTACAATAGTGGACGTGCTGGATTCAATCTTTAAATATGGAAATCCATGGGGTCTGAGTCGAAACAAAAGGTCTGAATGGGCCCGTGATTTAAAGGTGAAATATGCTTCAGAAAAGGGGGATGCAAGCACCCTCTACTTTGTTTGTTGCGCCGCCTCCTATGACCTTCGCGCACAGAATTTGGCTAAGGCCACGGTGAAAATTTTAAACTCGGCTAACGTAGACTTCTTCATACTCGGAAATGAGGAAACATGCTGCGGAAATGAAATTTACTCGCTTGGGGAGAAAGGCCTCTTTGAGGAACTGGCTAACACAAACCTAGAACTTTTTGAACGGTACAACGTGCAGGAAATAATTACAACTTCACCCCACTGCTTCAACGCTTTCAAAGTTAGATACGGTAAGAATCTTGACGCAAGACATTACACAACCTTTTTCGCTTATTTAATTGACAGCGGAAAACTCAAATTTTCAAGGAAAATAGAGAAAGTAATAACCTATCACGACTCTTGCTTTTTAGGTAGACATAACAACATCTACGAAGACCCAAGGAAAATAATAGAGAGCATTCCCGGCGTAAAATTCGTCGAAATGACTAGGTCGAAGAAGAAAAGCATTTGTTGTGAAGGAGGAGGTGGGAGAATGTGGCATGAAGTTCCAGGTGCCCGTCTTTCTGAAATGCGGGTGAAGGACGCCTTGGCTGTCGGAGCAGAAATCATCGCAACAGCTTGCCCCTTCTGTTTGATGACCATAGAAGACAGTATCAAAACAATGGGGCTTGAGGACAAAATCATGGTTAAGGACATCAGCGAACTGGTCGCTGAGGCTCTTTAGAAGGGAACAAATGCATGTCCTTAAAGTCAAGCAAGATGCGGAAAAGATTATTAGATAAAAAATGTGTAACAAATCTTTCCACGCTGCTTTAAGCTTTGGATGAGGATGTTTGATGGAGGCTGGAAAAACCGAAATAAGAAAGTTTGTAGCTGTAGATCCAAGCAAATGTATTGGGTGTGGTCTTTGCGAAATTATCTGCATACTAGAGAAGGGTGAACCCTTCCTAAGCCCAACACGCTCAAGGATTCACGTGATAAGAATTTTACCGTTTTTCAATATTGCAACAGCCTGTAGACTTTGCAGTGATGCGCCTTGCGTTAAAGCGTGTCCACGGAACGCCTTGCTTCAAAAGGAGTCTGGTGTGATTTCGGTTGATGAAGATAAATGTGACCTTTGCGGCTGGTGTGTAATGGCTTGTCCCTATGGTGCAATAGCGCTTCATTCCGTTAAGCCTTCAGTTCTGATATGCGATCTGTGTGAAGGGGATCCTAAATGCGTAGAGTTTTGTCCAGAAAAAGCGTTGGCTTTGGCTTCTCAGGATGAAGCAGAGAAACTTTGGCGAGCCTCGGTAGAGCAGCTTCCAACAGAAATGGAGAATTTTACGGCTCTAATTAAGGCAAGAAAGGTGCATGCATTGTTTGAGGGGTTAGAAGAGAAGACGCGGAGATTTTACTGGAAGTATAAAGAAATGGAGAAAAGGTATAAACTAAAGTAACCTTAAGTGTTCCGAGGAGAAATTTCGGGGCTTATTAATGGAGGAGGATGAGGAAGAAAAGACCTACAATTGTATGTTATGCGGCAGAAAAATCACAATGGAGGAGTATGAAACCTATGGTGGGCTTTGTCAAGAGTGTTACGAGCTTGAAGTGGCCGAGCTGGACATGGATCTTGAAGAGGACTAACTGGCTTGCAAAACAATTAAAACATGTTGAGTCAAATGTTTGTTAAGGTGTTGAAATGGAAGATTGGGAATTAATAATTGTTGGCGCTGGTGTTGCTGGCTTAACGGCTGGAATTTACGCCGTAAGAAGTGGGTTGAAAACTTTAATCCTTGAGGAGAAGATTGCTGGCGGGGCGGCTGCTGACGCTCCAACAATTGAGAATTATCCGGGTTTCGAGAGGATAAGTGGCCTTGAGCTTATGCAGAAAATTGCGGCGCAGTGTAGGAAGCTTGGCGCGGAGATCCACGAGTTTGAAAAAGTTACAAGCTTAAATCTTAAAGGCGAGGAGAAGATTGTTGAAACAACTAAAGCCTCTTATAAGGCTAAGGCTGTTATAATTGCCTCCGGCACAGGCCATACCGAGCTTGGCGTTCCCGGTGAAAGGGAGTTTCGCGGCAGGGGTGTAAGCTATTGCGGAATCTGCGATGGTCCCCTCTTTAAGGGCAAACGTGTATTGGTGGTTGGCGGTGGTAACTCTGCCGTGGCCACAGCCCTCTATTTGGCGGATTTAGCCTCTGAAGTTAAGGTTGCTCATAGAAGGGATACATTTAGGGCTGAGGAGATACGTGTGAAAACGCTTTTGGAAAAGCCTAACGTTGAGGTTTTCTGGAACACAGAGTTGAAGGAGATTAAGGGTGAAAAGCTCGTCAGTACGGCTGTGCTTTTTAACCCGAAGACCGGCACTGTCACAGAGCTTCCAGTTGATGGAATCTTTATCCAGGTTGGTGAGAAGCCCAATAGTGAGCTTGCCCAGAATGCTGGAGTAGCCGTTGACGAGCATGGCTACATAATTGTTGACACTCGTCAAAGAACGAATGTTCCCGGGGTATATGCAGCTGGCGACGTTACAAATCATCCGGTTAAGCAAATTGGAACGGCTGTTGGGCAGGGGATAACAGCTGCTCTAGAGGCTTACGGGTTTATTCGCAGACCTTACTATTTCAAGCATTAATGCGTTAATTTTGCTCCAAAAATTTATATTACCCGAGACTTATCATTCAAAACTTCTAACACCAACAGTGCTATAGGCAAGTAGGCGTTTGGAGCTGTCTGGAATGGGTGAAGAGCAGACAGTTGTTGTAAGAATAAACCAAGATTATTGCAGCCGCTGTTCAATCTGTTATTCAATATGCCCTTACGAAGCTATAAAGCGGGACGCGGAAACTGGCAAGGTTGAAATAGACATCCAAAAATGTCAAGTTTGTGGAATATGTTACAGTGCTTGTCCCGTTTTCGCCATTGAAATACTCTATTATGACTATGAGAGTTTGGTGGGTTATGTTGATAATGAGTTGAAAAGGACTGGAGCAGAAACTCTTGTGCTTATGTGCCGTGGAAACTCACCCTCGACGCTTGAGGTTGAAGAAATTTTGGCTGAGCAAGGGTTAAGCCTAAAGAACTATGTTCCGTTGCGCTTGCCATGTTCTGGAAGGGTTCCAACAGAGTTCATTTTTAAGGTTTTAGGTTTAGGCGTTAAAAACGTGGTTTCAATTCAATGTGAAGATTCGTTCTGCCGCTTCAAAGAAGGCACAAAAATCAACACGAGACGACTGTTTTTAAGCAAAAAAGTTCTGGAAGAGTTGGGCTTCGCCAAAGACACTGTTAAAGTCGTTAAATACTCAAGGAAGGTTGTTTACGACACTGCGAAATGTGTGGGTTGCGACAAGTGCGTTTTCATATGCCCATACGCTGCCATAGAGGCGGAACACTTCGCCACGCCAAAAATTCTTTATGACCACTGCATGGGGTGCGGTGCATGCGCGCTTGTTTGTCCCCATCATGCTATCCAGCTTAAAGGTTTCGAGTTTGAAAATGTTTTGAAGCGTTACTGCGATTCTGCTGTGAGGCTTAAAGCGGATGGCAAATCGCCATTAATTCTTGTTTTCTGCTGTCAATGGTCGGAGTTTTCAGCCCTTGATAATCCGGAAACGGTCTTGTTTAAGCGGAACGCTGTGACCCTTGAGGTTCCATGCTTTAAGGCTTTAGATCCGGTCCATGTGGTTAACGCTTTGCAAAACGGGTTTGACGGAGTTATGGCTGTTGTCTGCTCCGCTCAAGACTGCAAGCTTCAAGAGGGCAGAGATGTGGCTGAAAGAAACATGGCGGTGTTAAAGGACTTTTTGAAAAAGCGGAACATGCTGGAACGCTTCGAGCTTTATGAGGCTTCTCCACGAGACATTGGCGGCTTCGAGAAGAAACTAGAGCATTTCATTCAAAAAGTTTCAGCCTTAAAGGAAGGGAGGGCTTAAAACATGAAAATGTATGAAATTGTTAGGGTTGAGGAGCTTGCTCCAAAAATCAAGCTTTTCGAGGTTTATGCTCCGGAAATAGCCAAAAAAGCCAAGCCGGGGCAATTCATAATAGTGATTATTGGCGAGAAAGGCGAAAGGGTGCCATTAACCATTGCTGGCTATGATGCGGCAAAGGGCACAATAACCTTCGCCTTCAACGAGGTTGGCAAAACCACAAAGCAACTTGGAATGATGAAGAAGGGCGACTGCATATGGAACATTACTGGGCCTCTTGGAAACCCTTCGGAAATTAAGTATTTTGGCAAGGTGCTCTGCGTGGCTGGCGGCGTCATGATTGCACCCATGCTTTTGCAGGTTAAAGCCTTGCGGGAGGCTGGGAACACCGTTGTGACGGTTATGGGTGCCCGAATAAAGGAACTTCTCTTCTTTAAGGAGGAGATGAAAGCCTTAAGCCATAGGCTGTATGTGGCAACGGATGATGGTTCTGAAGGCTATAAAGGCTTAAACTTTTTGAAGGATGTTTTGGCTAACGAAAAGTTTGACCGCTGTGTCGCCATGGGGCCTGTTCCAATGCTTCAGACAGTATGCGAATTGACAAAGCCGTATAAGATCCCAACCATCGTGACGCTTATGCCCATTATGGTAGATGGCATGGGCATGTGTGGGGTTTGCCGCGTAAGTGTTGGTGGGCAAACGAAGTTTGGATGTGTAGACGGCCCTGAATTCGATGGGCATCTTGTGGATTTTGAAGAGTTGATCAAGCGTCAGCGTATGTTTCTCCCAGAGGAGCGTTTAAGCGCCTTATTGTGGGAGCTTGGAGGTTGCGGTTGTGGCGGAAAGTGAGTCTAAACCCAAAGTTAAGAAAAAGGCTGTTCCGATGCCTAAGCAGCCGCCAGAAGTACGCAAGCACAATTTTAACGAGGTGGCTTTGGGCTACACAGAAGGGCAAGCCCTTGAAGAGGCAAACCGTTGTCTACAGTGTCCAAAACCCCAATGCGTGAAGGGTTGCCCCGTAGAAATTGACATTCCAGCCTTCATCAAACTGTTAAGGGAGGGCAAATACGAGGAGGCTATTAGGAAAATTAAAGAGAAGAACAGTCTCCCAGCCATCTGTGGACGCGTTTGCCCCCAAGAGGAACAGTGCCAGAAAATGTGTGTGCTTGGCAAGGTTGGCGATCCAGTGAGCATTGGAAGGCTTGAAAGGTTTTTGGCGGACTGGGAAAGAGCTAAGGGCTTCACAATTCCGGAGAAGGCTCCACCAACTGGTAAGCGAGTTGCCGTTATAGGCGCTGGGCCTGCTGGTTTGACCGTGGCGGCTGACTTGGCAAAGCTTGGTCATGAAGTGGTGATTTTTGAAGCTTTGCATCTTCCTGGAGGCGTGCTTGTTTACGGCATTCCAGAGTTTCGTTTGCCGAAAAGCATTGTGCAGGCGGAAGTGGACTACATTAAAAAGCTTGGGGTTGAGCTTAAGCTCGGCTATCTTATTGGCAGAACCTACACCATCCCAGAACTGTTGAAGGATGAGGGTTTCGACGCGGTTTTCATTGGAACAGGCGCTGGCTTGCCCCAGTTTCTTGGCGTACCCGGCGAAAACCTCGGCGGAATTTACTCGGCCAACGAGTTTTTGATCAGAGTCAACTTAATGAAGTCTTATGCTTTTCCCGACTATGACACGCCCATTAGGATTGGGCGACGTGTTGCGGTTATCGGCGGCGGAAACGTCGCCATGGACGCTGCCCGCTCGGCGCTTCGCCTTGGCGCAGAACAAGTTTTCATAGTTTATCGTCGTTCTAGGGAGGAGATGCCAGCCCGCAAAGAAGAAATTGAAAATGCTGAGGAAGAAGGTGTAATATTCAAACTTTTAACAAACCCGACACGGTTTATTGGAGACGAGAAGGGCTGGGTTAAACAGATGGAATGCATCCGCATGGAGCTTGGGCCGCCGGACGAGTCTGGAAGACGCCGCCCGGTGCCAGTTAAAGGCTCAGAGTTTTTGATGGACGTGGACACTGTTATAATTGCTATTGGGCGAACTCCGAACCCTATTATCCAGCGCACAACGGAAGGCTTAGCCGTCACAAAATGGGGCACCATCGTGGCTGACGAGAACGGCAAAACAAGCCTCGAAGGCGTTTACGCCGGAGGCGACATAGTCACGGGCGAAGCCACGGTCATAAGCGCCATGGGAGCCGGAAAAAGGGCTGCTAGGGCTATTCACGAATACCTAATGAGTAAAAAGTAGGCCAGATTTAAGCATCTGCCAAAGCCTAAATTGGACACCCTCTCTAGTCTAGAATTTCCAACAATTTTTGGCTGATGAAAAAGCCAATAACCTCCTACACTTCTAGATTTCATCTGCGAAATAACTGTGGAAAAGTTTATAGTGACTACCTCCTTCCCTCTAAATTTTCGCCTGATACCTTAGGTTTCAAGGAATTAGTTAAGCCTTCGAAATTCTCAAGTCTCTTCCTCACCCAGTTTTAGGGCTTATTTCTGTCTTCAAGATTTCCTTCCGAAAATGCAAATTGGGGATTAGCTAAAAATGATTTTACTAAAAAGTTCTGGTTATTTGATGCAAAATTCTGAAATCATAAGATTATTAAAATAACTTTTAGTTTGGAGGCTTTAGTTTTGACGATATTATTAGGCCTATGGCTGCTAATGCAGCTACATATGGGAAAATTTTCACGTATGCTCCGAGGATGTCTTTGGCTTGTCCGGCTATTAGGTTGCCGATGAGGGCTCCTGCGCCATACGCGGTGAACACAAGGCCATAGTTGCGCGCGTAGTCTTTTGTTCCAAAGAATTTTGCTGTGGCCGCTGGGGCTATTGCGAGCCACCCGCCGAGATTAAGCCATAAAACTGCGAAGGTAAAGATGTAAACTTGCAGCGAGTTTGCCGCAGACATGGCCAGTGAAGCTATAACAATCATTGTGAAGGATATCGCCGCCGTCTTTCTTGGACCAAGCTTGTCCGTTAGCCAGCCGAATAGGGGGCGTCCAAAACCGTTACATATGGCGAACGGAGCTATTAGGGCTGTGAGTAGAGCTGAAATTTCTTGTTGGCTTATTCCAAGGTTGGAAGCCACCTCTAGACCGACGGGTTTTGAAACTCCAATCGCCATTAAACCCGCCAGCGTTCCGACAGTGTAACATATCCACAACACATAGAAAGTCTTAGTTCGAACCATCTCCTCTCTTTTCAAACCCGCTTGTGAAACTGTCAGATTCCCCACATTTTTCCAGCCTTGCGGCGTCCAGTTTTCAGGGGGAAATTTGAGAAGTAAGGCGGAAGCAGCTGTTAAAGCGAAGAATATGCCTCCCAAAATTTGGAACATGGCTTGTACTCCAAATCTTGCTGTAAGGAAGTCTGCCAGCGGTCCCACAAGAGCCGCCGATATGCCGAATCCTAGAACTGTTAAGCCGACAGCCAAGCCTCTTCGATCAAGGAACCATTTCGTGGAAGTCACTATTGGACAGTTGTAGGCTACGCCGACTCCGAGGCCGCCTATCACACCATAGAGAAACGTAAGCGTTAATGGAGAGTTAGCGAAGGAAGCTAAGCACCATCCTAAGCCTACAAGCAATGCTCCTATCAGCGTAACTTTTCTTGGCCCATACCTTTCAATGTATTTCCCAGCAAATGGCATGGTTAACGCGAAAAGAAGCAAGAAAACGATGAATGGAAGCTGCATTTCGGTAGATGAAACCTTTAACCCGTAACCCTGTGGAGGTGGAGCCTCAAAAATTCCCTTCAGTGGGACGGAGATTACACTGTAAGAGTAGATCGCGCCAAGGCAAAACATTATGGTGAATCCTGCCGTAACGATAATCCATCTGCCCATTTCGGCTTTCAGTCCAAAAACCTTGAAAGACTCGTTTGACGTAGAGATTTCACCACCTTAAACCTAGTTGATCCATGCTTTGAAGATAGATGGGGATTAGCAGTTTAAAAAAGGGATTTTAGTGAAGCTGTCTATTTTTCAAGGGCTGATTTCATGATTTCATAGGCTTTTTTGGCTTCTTCGACGGCGACTCCATCTTCTAATGTTGTTACGTCGCCTAGCGTGGCGCCTTCAACAACCGCCCTCAGCAGCCTTCTCATTATTTTGCCGCTTCTCGTTTTTGGCAGGACCTCTACGAAGGCTATGACAGCGTCTGACGCAACTATCGGCCCTATAGAAGCTCTGAGATAATTCTTCAACTCCCTCTCAAGTTCAAGACTTGGTGTGAAACCCTTCTTAAGCACAGTGAAGATCACGGGAATCTGTCCCTTTATCGGGTCGCTTCTACCAACGCAGGCCGCCTCAGCCACCGCCGGGTGCCTTGCAAGGGTTGCCTCAACCTCCGCGGTGCCTATTCGGTGTCCTGCAACCTTGATGACGTCGTCAGCTCTTCCAAGCACCCAGATGTATCCATCTTGGTCTTTAACCGCGAAATCTCCGGTGTAGAAGTATAATTTACCTTTAAATCTTGACCAGTATGCGTCGATGTACCTTTGCGGGTTCTTGTACAAAGTTTCAAGCATTCCAGGCCACGGAGAGGTTATCACAAAGTATCCTCTGACGCCGGGCGGGCATGGGTTGCCATCGTCGTCGACGACGTCCACGCGTACGCCTGGTATGGAGTAACCGTTGGTTCCAGGTTTCATTGGGAATATTTTTCCAAGACCTGGGAAGTGTCCGGTTATGATGTGTCCAGTTTCAGTCATCCACCATGAGCTGGATGCCACCACGTCGCCTCGACCGAGGTTTTTGAAGTACCACAAGAAGGCTTCAGGGTTTATTGGTTCACCTACAGTGTGAATTATTCTTAACGTTGACAGGTCATGTTTTTTGACGTAGTCTTCAGGGTACTTCATGAGCATTCTGATGGCGGTGGGCGCTGTATAGAATAGTGTTACTCCATGTCTTTCTATGATGCTCCACCATCGGTCTGGTTCAGGATAGTCTGGGCTGCCCTCGTAGATTATGGTTGTCAATCCCGAAATAAGTGGTCCATAAACCACGTATGAGTGGCCGGTGATCCATCCCACGTCGGCGGTGCACCAGTAAATGTCGTCTTCCCTTACGTCGAAAAGCATTTTCATTGTGGCGTACAATCCGACTGCGTAGCCGCCTACTGAATGCTGGACAGCTTTTGGCGTTCCAGTTGTCCCAGAAGTGTATAGGATGAAAGCGCTGTCTGACTCGTTTTGTTTTTCAACAAGCACGTAAGCATTTTGCGGCACGTTGGCTATCAACTCGTGATGCCACATGTCTCTGGCAGGGTTAAACGATATCTCATTTCCAGCTCTCTTGACAACTATGACCTTTTCTATTTTGAGTCCTTCCTTTTCGCATATCTTTACGGCCTCGTCAACTATCGATTTTAGGTTGATAATTTTGCCCCTCCTATAGAAACCGTCAGCTGTCACTATTATTCTTGAACCACTGTCCACAACGCGGCTTGCAAGTGCTTCTGCACTGAAACCGCTGAAGACAACGCTGTGTTCTGCGCCCAGTCGCTGAACGGCAAGCATGTAGAATGGCAGCTCTGGAATCATTGGCAAATAGAAGGTTACGATTTCTCCCTTCTTTACGCCTAACTTCTCTTTCAACGCATAACTTATTATGTTAGACGCCTTGAACAAGTCGTAGAAAGTGAACTTTTTAACCTCTTTTGGCTGTTTGAGTTCATCGTCCCAAGGTTCCCCCTCCCATATAAGTGCCAGCTTGTTTTTGCGTCCTTTTTGAATCTGCCAGTCGGTGGCTAAATAAGCCAAGTTGGTTTCTCCGCCGACAAACCACCTGTAAAATGGCGGTTTGCTGTCGTCTAAAACTTTGCTCCACTTTTTGAACCAGAATATTTCATTAGCCCATTTCTCCCACCATTGTTCAATGGCTTCCTTGCTTACCACAGTGCTTTCATGAAACTTTTTGAAATCCTCTTTACTCCAGACTCTGTCTTTCCAGCTTGGCGGGATTATGTCGCTTTCAAAGAACTCTTTATAGGCCTCAACACTTTGAGCCATGATCATCAACCTTGGAAGCGGTCTGAAGAAAAACTGTAAAATAAATAGTTTACGTTGATTTTGCGTTAAATTTATTTTTGATTGTGTCGTTTTCCGATGAAAAACGACCACGACAATTTATGGTTGTTAGATGCACAAAGTTTTAATTTCCCACTAACCCTATTCGATGTGAGGGTTCGCCCTGGTTACTATTTATCTTGAAAAAATCTTTAACCCTAAAAGTGTGGCTCTCGTAGGCGCCACTGACAGGGAAGGCTCCGTTGGACGCGCTTTAATGACTAACCTCATTGAATCAGGTTTTGAAGGAAAAATTTACCCTGTTAACATAAGGAAGAAAGAGGTTCTAGGTTTTAAGGCCTATCAAACTGTGGAGGAAATACCTGAAACAGTAGACCTCGCCATCATTGCCACTCCAGCCTTGTCGGTCCCAGAAGTTGTGGAACAATGCGGCAGAGCTGGGATCAAAGGCATAGTGATAATCTCTGCTGGGTTCAGGGAGGTTGGGCCGGAAGGCAAGGAACTTGAAGACAAGATACTTGAGGCTAAACGAAAGTATAACTTGCGGATAATTGGGCCAAACTCGCTGGGCGTAATGCGGCCTAAAATCAAGCTTAACACTACACTTCTAAAAAGGATGCCGAAACCTGGTAACATAGCGTTCATCTCTCAAAGCGCAGCCTTGGGCGCTGCAACCCTTGACTGGGCAATCCATGAAAACATAGGGTTCAGTTACTTCGTCTCAGTTGGCTCAATGATTGACGTGGACTTCGGCGACCTAATAGATTACTTTGGGATGGACCCGGAAACCAGAAGCATCCTGATGTATGTTGAAGGAATAACAGACGCCCGCAAATTCATGAGTGCCGCAAGACACTTCGCCAGAACAAAACCCATAATCGTTGTCAAAGCTGGAAAATTCAGCGAAAGCGCAAAGGCTGCAGCTTCCCACACGGGCTCCTTAACGGGGGAGGATCAAATTTACGACGCAGCCTTTAAACGTGCAGGAATAGTTCGGGTTGATGAAATATCTGACCTATTCAATTGTGCAGAGGCGCTTGGGCTTCAGCCGCTGCCTAAAGGACCGAACTTAGCGATAATAACTAATGCTGGCGGTCCCGCTGTCATTGCGACGGATACCCTCATAGCCAGAGGAGGCAAGCTTGCAGCTTTGAGTCCAAAAACGCTTGAAACGCTGGGTGGAACACTTCCTAAATATTGCAGCATTACAAACCCCATAGATCTTCTAGAGGAAGCTAGCCCCGATCGCTATAAGGTTGCCTTGGAGGCCTGTCTCAAAGACGAAAACGTGGACGGCGTTCTCATAATTTACACCATGCAAGCCGCGTCAGACCCCGTCGAGGTGGCAAAAGCTATTGTTGAAGTATGTAGGAGCTGCAAATATCACGGCAAGACAATTTTAACCTCGTTTATGGGCTACGGCGCCATTGAAGAGGCAAACCGCATACTAAACGAGAACGGAATCCCAACTCACTCCACTCCGGAGCAAGCGGTGAAAACATACCTCTACATGTACCAATACAAGCGGAACTTGGAGCTTCTATATGAAACTCCAGAGGAACTGCCAGTGGACTTTTCGCCGCCGAAGCGTCCGATAATTACGATCATGAGAGGGGCTGTGATGGAAGGCCGTGAAGTTTTGACAGAAGATGAGGCAAAAAGGATTCTTGCATTTTATGGCTTGCCAGTGGTTAAAACATGTGTCGCCAAAACCGCTGACGAGGCTGCACTTTTGGCATCGCAGATTGGCTACCCCGTAGTTGTGAAAGTTCTCTCACCTCAAATAACACATAAAACCGAAAGTGGAGGCGTCGCCCTCGACTTAAACAGTGAAGCTGAAGTTAGAAACGCGTTTGAACGCGTGGTTAAGGCTGCTAAGGAACGTAATCCAACAGCGGAAATTCAAGGCGTAACTGTTCAAAAAATGGTGAAGAACCATGGCTACGAGGTTATGCTCGGCGCCAAAAAGGACAAAATCTTCGGCCCCGTTGTGCTCTTCGGAGTTGGCGGCATTGCTGCCGAGCTATACAAGGATTATGCCATTGGTTTGCCTCCGTTGAACCAAACATTGATCAGACGTTTAATCGGAGAGACAAAAATTTGCCACTTGCTTAAGGGATACAGGGGATTGCCGCCGGCTAACATGAAACTTCTCGAGGAAATATTGATGCGATTTTCCCAGCTGCTTGTGGACTTTCCACAAATAGTGGAGGTGGATGTGAACCCGTTATGGATAAGCGATAAAGAGGCTTACGTTTTAGACGCGCGCATGGTCATAGACAAAGACCTTGTTTTTAAAAATGTTGATTCGCATCAGCACCTAGTGATAAGTCCTTACCCTAAAAAGTATGAAACTCTCTGGAGAACACGGGATGGAAGAACAGTTTTGCTTAGGCCAATAAAACCCGAGGATGAGCCGTTATGGCTAGAAATGTTCCAGAACTTTTCAGAAGAATCAATCCGTTTCAGGTTCTTCCAGATAATAAAGGATACACCTCACGAGGTTAGGGTGCGCTACTGCAACATAGATTATGAGAGGGAAATCGCGATAGTTGCTGAACTAAATGAGGGAGGCCGCAGAAGAATTCTCGGAGTGGTAAGGATAAGTCTTGAACCTGACCGTAAAAAGGGTGAAATAGCGTTCATAGTCGCGGATCCATGGCAGGGAATAGGCCTAGGCACGAAAATGGTGGATTATGCGCTGGAAATTGCCAAGGAAATGGGTGTAGAAACAGTCTACGCGATTATGCTTCCAGATAACTTTAAAGCCATAAGCCTTCTCAGAAACATGGGCTTCACCATAACAATCCAGGAAGACGGCAATCTAAAGGCAACTCTCAACCTTCAAGAAGAAGAGCTTCCAAAGAAATCTATGGAAAAGGTAAAAGCCCGAGAAACAGCAGTCGGTGTGGAAAAGGCAGAAAGCAAAGCAGCTCAAGCGGCGACAATTAGCTAAAACATGAGCATGTTTCAAATTTGAATTAAGTGCTTAATTTTCTCTATTTTCTATTTACTTTGAGCTAAATTTAAATTATAGAGGGTGCAATAATCTAACTTCATTAAAAATACACGAGACTGGTGAGGAGAATGGCGAAAACCCAAAAGCTAAAGTTTGCATTTTACTGGGCGGCAAGCTGCGGTGGCTGTGAAATCGCTGTCTTAGACATTAACGAGAAAATCTTGGATGTTATTGCCAAGGCAGACATTGTTTTTTGGCCTGTTGCCATGGACATAAAATACAAAGATGTGGAAGCTATGCCCGACAAGAGCATAGATGTGTGCTTTTTCAACGGCGCCATCCGCAACAGCGAACAAGAGTATATGGCTAAACTGTTGAGGCAGAAGTCAAAAGTGCTTGTGGCTTTCGGTTCATGCGCGTGTGACGGCAGCGTCGTCGGCTTGGGCAACCTTTGGAACCGAGAAAAAATCTTTGAAAGAGCCTACTTTGAAACTCCTTCAACGCGGAATCCTGAAGGCGTAACACCTCAAACAAGCTTTAAGGCTCCGCAGGGCGAGTTAGAGCTTCCAGAGTTCTATGACACTGTTAAGACTTTGGCGCAAACCGTCGATGTGGACTATTTTCTTCCGGGCTGTCCACCTCCAGTCCCGAGAGTAATTGACGCTTTAGACGCTATTTTAAGCGGTAAACTCCCGCCGAAAGGCGCAAACCTCCTATTCAACAAGTCTGTCTGCGACGAATGCCCAAGAGAAAAGAAAGAACGCAAAATCACCCAAGTAAAGCGAATCTACGAGATAAACGACGACTTCAAAACATGCTTCCTAGATCAAGGCGTAATCTGCATGGGTCCCGCCACACGAGGAGGATGCGGCGCCCAATGTTTGAAGGCAAATGTTCCATGCACCGGGTGTGGCGGACCGGCACCTCGAGTCGCCGACCAAGGCGCGGCCATGATTAGCGCTTTTGCTTCCATAGCCGCAGACCCCAAAGTTATCGAGCAAGTTGTTGACCCTGTTGGAACCTTCTACAAATATTCTTTGGCGAATTCGATTTTGAGGAGGAGGATTATGCGATGAAAGAGGTTGTTATAAACCCGATCACGAGGTTGGAGGGCCACGGCAAAATAACCATTTTCCTAAACGATGAAGGCGACGTGGATGAGGCTTACTTCCAAGTTCCAGAACTTCGCGGTTTTGAAAAGTTCTGTGAAGGTCGGAGAGCCGAAGACCTACCCATAATAACGCCCCGCATATGCGGCGTCTGCCCGGTCGCCCACCACATGGCAAGCGCCAAAGCCTTAGACGCCGCCTTCAATGTGGAGCCCCCTGAACCAGCCAAAAAACTCCGGGCACTCATGTACTGCGGCTAATACATTTCCTACCCCACATTCCCCCCCCACTCCTTTACCGGTACACAC
>Ga0071330_1069516_pt1 | contig 26827 bp, 18 predicted proteins | sample GBScel77sediment_FD_63802 | JGI IMG/M metagenome (GOLD analysis project Ga0071330, IMG submission 63802) | Hot spring sediment microbial communities from Great Boiling Spring, Nevada - Cellulolytic enrichment Sediment 77C v2 (version 2) | ecosystem: Environmental > Aquatic > Thermal springs >...
CGGTTAGGTCTCCCTACGTGGGTAGTTCGATGCAGACCTGGATTTCCCCGGGTGGGACGTCCTGTGCGTGGCCGGGGGTTAACCTTCTTTGGAAGATCTCCACAGGATCCCCCAAACAGTGCCAAGAAGCCTTCCCGCTGTAGTGGAGGCCGGCTTAACCAGGTCCCGCCAGAGGCTGAACTGGTTCAAAGATCGGCGGACGCGGGTAAGATGCACTACGCGGGCGAAATCTTCTATCTGGGCCCACGCCCCCTCGACCCTCCGACGAACTTCGATCGGGGCAGGTGCCTTAAAACATCCCCCAATCACTGGTCCTCCAGCTAAAGTGCCCAGTTCGAGCTTGAGCTTATCTAAAGCTTTGTCCACCACCGGCGAGAGTAGCTTTCCCCTTCGGTCCGTCTTCTGTCCGGACTCTTCGTCTTTCGAGCCTTCTACCCCTACCAAACAATCTGCACGTGTACCGATGATCAAGATCGGGGGCATATGCCGATCGGGGTCCCGGAGGAATTCCTCTCGTAATCTTTCTAAGAAAAGCTTTTCCGGCTTCCAGTCGGCTTCATCGAGCCGTACCACAAGAACAACCGCGTCGGCCATGAGGACCTGGTCCCGAAGGGGGCGGAATGGATCTTTCCCCTCCTGGAAATAGGACCCCGGGGATTCGATCGCAAGTTTCGGCAGACCGTCGGCTGTAGGCGGAAGGGGATAACTGGTGAACTTTCGACAGGAAACTCCCGGGGCGGCTACAATCTGGTCGCAGAAAGCGTTAATCACACTTGACTTGCCGGCTCCAGCCCGGCCAACCACAAGGATCCGTAAAGGCTCACCTTTCACCCGAGTTAGCTCTCGCTGGCCTTCTTCCAGCTCTCGGCGACTCTGAGGAGTTTGATACTCGGAAAATTCTTCCCCATCGAGGATTAGGTAACCTCCGTACAGCATGATGGCGTAATATCCCGTCCTTTGAACCACATAGCGAGCAGCCCACCGGAGGACGGCATCGGCCGTAGTCTCTCGGAGTTGTTGGGTGGCCAAATCGCGGACAAATCGGGCCACTCCGTGAACCGGATTTACACCGACAGCAACCAACCGATATAGCCGGTAAAGTTCCCCCAGCAATCCCTGGAGATAGTAGGCCCGCTGGAGGTCGCCAATTGTGAGCCGATCGGCAAATGGGACGTGGTCGCAAATGGTTCGGCGAAGATCGCGGGCAACCAATTCCACAATACGGAGGATGCGGGGAGCAGAAACTTCGAGCAGGGGGGCACTGGTATTCGGGTAATAGTGCTGGGCGACTGCCTCCAACACCCGGGTCACCAACTTCCGCCACCCTTCCCAGTCGTTATAGGCGGGGGGAGAATTCTCCGCCTCGGCAGCCAATTTCTCCACCTCTTCCCAGGCCGCCACCCCCCGCGGAGGCCAATCCAACGCAGGTTTCACTTCCGGGCCGGGGAAAGTCACCTTTTTCCGGAGGAGCATCCAACTGACTGCCCAGCCAAAGATCCCAAACACCGCTGCCCCGATAAACCACGTCAGAAGCCACCCTTCCACATAAAGCCAATAGGAACCGACACCGATCAGGACAAGAAGAGGCACGAGCCAGCAGAAGGCTACCAGCATCCAAGGGCCAATTTTGGGCCATCGCCGGTAGATCCAGTGCCATAGCTCTCTGGCCTGCCGGAGGAGCCGCCCTTGTCTCCGTGAGCCGGAGTCCCGGGGAGCATATGCTTCTTGGCCCGGTGGTGAGGGTTTGGCTAGGGGCCCGGTCTGAGTTACAGTTGACCGATTCTCCCCACCCCCCTTGCCCCACCAGCGAAATATCTTCCCCATGGGCATCGTGCTTTCTCCCACCTTAAATCCGCTTCGAAAAAGCCGTCCCCTTTATGAACCTTCTTACTCAAATTTGAACCTGCTTCCTCAGGAAATGGACCTCCTTGCTCCGAGTGTTGGAAACCCCTAAGGCCCCCACGACCTGCCCAGGCCCACCTCGCAACTATCGAAAACCCTAATTGCCGAGCATAAAAGCTGCTTCACCCTTCTTCGACTGGATTTCTTTGGGGCCATTTTCAATTGGATTGCTTATGGGCCGCCGGTAGCCGGGATCGGACTCCCCCTTTTGAACATTGTTTAACGGCGGATGATCTCCGGTAACCGATCGGCAGTTACCATCTTAATCCCGGCAGCCTCCATTTCCTGGATGGCCTTGGGAATGTCTTCCGGTTGCAAACCAACTCCGCGACAAGCATCGGTAATCACGAACGTCTCAAAGCCCAGCTCCTTTGCGTCCAGGGCTGTATACTTCACACAATAATCCGTGGCCAACCCGCAGACAAAAACCTCCTTTACCCCGGCTTCGCGGAGGATTTGGGCTAGGCCCGTGTCCCGCCGCCGGGCATTATCGAAGAAGCCGCTGTAGCTGTCGATCCGCGGATCGGTACCCTTGCGGACAATTCGGCTTATCCGCGAAAGATCAAGCTCCGGATGGAACTCTGCTCCGGGAGATCCTTGCACACAGTGCACCGGCCAGAGGATCTGGGAAATCCCATCCACCACGACAACATCGCCGACACTCTTGCCCGGGTGATTTGCCGCAAAACTGACATGATCGGCTGGGTGCCAATCTTGGGTGGCCACAATGAATTCAAAGCAGGGTTGAATCCGATTGATCACCGGCACCACGGTATGTCCTTCCGGCACCGGCAAGCTGCCTCCGGGGCAAAAATCGTTTTGAACATCCACAATGATCAAGGCCTGTCGCGGCATCGGCACCTCCTCCCTGGGAAAATCGGATTGGTTGTTTATCCCCGCCGAACCTACCGAAGGATTGCGGCAGAACCGCCTCCAAAATCCGCGGATTGTGTTCTTGGGCAACGAAGGAAATCCATTTCGGAAAAAACGTCCCGACCATTACGGTCCGTCATGACGGTAGTTATTTTTCCTGATTTATGCCGATTTATCTTGGCCTTTGGCCAATTGCATTGATTTATTTAGCTTTTGGTGAGTTGCATTCCCGAGGGTCCCTTCGCGGCAATAAATCTTATCCGCAGGCTCAGGCAGAAAAGGGACAACCCCCGAAAACCGGAACCCTGCAGTTGAACCAGGGGAGTTAATTGGGCCGGGCACAAGGCCGGAGCTTCGTGCTGCAAAAAGGAGCAAGATGGCAACGAAGCACAGAAGGGCCCCAGTTTTTCAGGCTGTGGTTGCAGTACGAGGATTGTCCACCCCGAGTTACCTTTTCCAAACCCCGCCCAAAACGGGAGAAAAACCGCGTTATGCCCGTAAAAGCCATCGAAAAGTGCTTGGCTAAAGTGATCCCTACGGGTCACGTTTCACGGATTAGCTTTTTCCTCCGGGGAACCGGCGGAGTAAATCCGGGGAACATCCCTTGCCTCCGAGACGGTCTTTTTTTCCAGGTGGGGAGGATTTAAGGGAGACCCGGAAGAATGGATCTCTCGAAACCCATGGGCCAAGGTATTGACGGTTTTCGGTGTTGTTCGCCTACACTTTGCGGTTGTCCCCGACGGGGTAAAGGCCTTAGGCGTACTAGTGATTTCAAAAGACCATCTGGAGAAATGTCCTGTGGGAGGAATGTCGGGAAGGGTCGCCGGGGGAATTACCGAGGGCATATGCGAAGTGATTAAGCCTCAGCAACTGGAAATTTCGCAGGGGACAGCCGCTAGCAACAGCAATGCCGGTCATTGCCAATTTCTCCGTAGGGGGAAGCGGGGCAGCTAATTCACGGACTGGAAGCCCCCGCTAAGCGGACAAACTCTTCGGGGCAGAAGAGGTCGTCGTGCTGGATCTGACTCGGCCGAAAAATGACTACTTTTTGGTCTGTTTCCTGCACGAAAAATTGATAGCCTAATGTCCCGGGCCGATCCGGGGAACATCCCACCACAAGCATTTCCCCCGGGTTCAGAGGCACAGCTACTTGAAGATCCAAAAAACTCTCGCGAGGCCGAACCACATCGAGCCGGAAATGGCCCTCGATGGCCGAGTAGCGAGTTTGCGGTTGGCCGAAGGTCACTTCCGGGGTTACCTGGAGGCATATCCGCCCATGCGACAGAGGACTCCACATGAGGGCAAGAACGGGCTGACCCTGCTCGAAAGTCCGTCCCCTTACCCCCCTCTTTTCCGCCACAAAAAGGGTAAGCTCTTCGGCGATTGGGCCGAGCAAAACTTCCCGCCGGTCCCGTGGAGGAAGTTGGAGGTGGCGTTTGGCCACGGTGAGATTGTCAGCAAGGGAGACCGGCGGGAAGTCCTGCTTGTCGGTTTCTTCCGAACCCTTTAGGCCCAAAAGGGAGACGACGGCCGGGGTAAGAGCGGTCCCTACCACTCCCACCCGTAACCCGTTGGCCCACAGAAGTTGCCGGGTTTCAGCCGGCACCCGACTTTCGTCCACCTCCCGCCATAGATCCTCATTGCCTACCGGACTACCCACGGGGAATCGAACGAAGAAGATCTCCACGGCACAACTGCCGGGGTTCATTTGGGGTCGGGCTAAGAAACTCTCCCTGCCGTTCAGACTGGGAGCTACGGGGGTACAGCCGAGGGTAAGAATCACCCACAAAAGGGCATTTTGGAAAAAGAAGTTCGCCGGGGTGAAATCCGAATTTCTCCGGGTGGGCCGACGGCCTTCCAGGCTCACCGAAAGGCTTTCACGTTTATGGGTAAAATCGCTGGTTAGGGGTAAAATCCGACACTTTTCGGGGATGGGGTTTTCCCGCCGGGGATGTTCCTCAATCGGCCTGTCCTCAGGGCATGCAGGCCTGTGCCAAGCCGAAGATTCGGCCTGAGGTTTCGTTTTGGCCTTTTGGTGATCTTGGCAAAGCCACGGGAGAATCATTGATAGAAGGGGAAGAGTAAACTGGTGAAATTAACGAGATTAGCTGATCTCCAGCAATCTGGTAATTCCTTCGAAAACCATCTTCCTCGAGAGGAATCCGACATGACGGGTACTCTCTGCCGGCATCTTGTACTTCCCTTCGAGAGGTAAGTTACAGCCCGGCAGGATGAAAAGTCACTAAAAGTGCCCACTCCGTTAGGAACTGTAAACCCAGAGCAAGCCCCCACGGACTTTTGTGGGTGAGAAAACCCCCTCACATCCACGATGTTTGGCACAAGTCCCTTCGGATCCTCCTTGAGACAAGTCCCATAAGAAGGACGGTACCGGCGGAAAGCTTACTTCGTCAAGAGGGAATGCTTTCGATAAAGGCCCGGAATACCCCCACCAGTTCCGGGATTCCCCTTTGCTCGACATGACAGAGGAACAATTACCCCCGGCTCTTAGCAATTAATTTCGGCTGGAGGCTAGGATTTACCTCGAGCCAAGACCGCGACAATCTGCCGACGGTGGCAACTCGACAGCTTCTTGAGCTAGCTCTTGCTATATTGCTTCTAAAGTCTCAGCTCTTGCTTTAGCCTGCCCACAGTCCTGGCGGCCAGTCTTGCTAGGAAGGTCACCAACCCCAAGGAGTGGAAGACCGAAGGTGCTTTTTATTTTCTCGAAGGATGGCAGAAGTGCTTTATTCCTCGTGGGTATTACCAAGGACCCAAATCAAGCCCCAGGACAAACTCCCGATTTTCAAAATACCAGGCCGTGGTCCGTCGCAAACCTTCTTCAAGCGGCACGGCAGGTTGCCACCCTAACAGTTCTCGGGCCTTCCGGATATCAGCCCAGGTTGCCCGGACGTCCGCCGGGTGAGGAGGCCGAAAGATCCGCTGCACCGGCCGACCAACTAGCCGAGCAATCGTCTCAATCACGTCATTGAGAACGGCTGGGCAGTCCCCGCCCAAGTTGATGACCTCATATCCCATCGGTTTAAGAGCCAAGATCGTTCCCCGGGCAATATCGTCGACATACGTAAAATCGCGGCTTTGGGAACCATCGCCATAGACAACAATTGGCTCTCCCTCTGCAATGGCCCGGATAAAGCGGAAGATGCTCATATCCGGTCTTCCGGCCGGGCCGTAAACGGTGAAATATCGCAGGACCGTAACATCAATGCCATACAGGTGATGATAGGTATAGGCGAGGGTCTCTGCTGCCTTCTTTGATGCAGCATAGGGGGAAAGAGGCCGATCGGTATTGGCGGATTCCGAATAAGGCACCGGATTATTTGCCCCATATAAGCTGGAGGTAGAAGCCAGAACATATTTGGGAACACGATAGCGGCGACAGGCTTCCAGAAGATTAAGTGCCCCTTCGCAATTAGTGCGATAGTAAACCCAAGGATCGGAGACACTAGCCCGGACTCCTGCTCGGGCCGCCAGATTAATTACAGCATCGAAAGGAGGTGCCTTCCCAGAGTCAGAATCTCCCGACCCCTCTTGTAGAACTTGCTCACTAACAGATTTATTTCCACTTCTAGGGTTAGTGATGGGATCACCGGTAGGCAAATGTTGGGCCGGGGGAAAAGAATCCCTCGGTTCAAGAGAAACTTCCTGGTTAAACAATGAGTCCACCTCGTCAAACAATGAGTCCACGGCGGTTTTGTCGGCAATGTCCATGGCCTTGAATCGGAATCCCGGCAATTCCTTTAGCCGGGCCAGCCGCCATTCTTTTAGCCGTGGATCGTAGGCATTGTTTAAGTTATCGACCCCGAGAACTTGATGCCCGGCCTCAAGGAGCATCTCGCACACTCGGGCTGCAATAAACCCTGCACATCCAGTGACCAGGTATCGACAAGCTTTTGAGTCTTTCACGGAAGTATGCCTGCCCTGAAAAAGTAAAACGTTTCCGGAACTTGAATCCGTTCGAAATTTGGGGGACCTGTTGGAAACCTCTCGCAAAATTAACGGCGTCGATCGACAAGGGGTGGATCTAGTGACTGTTTTCCAGTATTTATCCGCGACTTTCCCTGTCGATCCCTAAGTGTCACGAATTTTTTGGTTTTTTGAGATGTGTAGGTTCGGCCTCTGGAATAAAGGCGATGGGACGGGTGGGCCCGCCTTCCTGCCGAGTTTTTTGACCGAGTGTACGTTCGGGGATTAAGTCACCAGATTAGGCCTTGCGGATCTTTTCCCGGCCCCGGGTGACATTTCGGGTAGCATTTCGGGTATCGATCACCAGTCGGCTGTGGTCCACGATGAACTGGTAATCGTAGGCAGAGTGATCCGTGACAATCAACACACAATCTTGGGAGCGGAGGATTTCCGGGGTGAGGTCCACACTCCACAATGCGGGCAATTTGTAGTGCCTCATGGCCGGCAGAGAGGGAATGTGCGGATCGTTGTAGCTGAGGATGGCACCTCCCGCCAGCAGCCGTTCCATGATCGCAAAAGCCGGGCTTTCCCGCGGATCGTCCACATCCTTCTTATAAGCCACTCCTAAGATGAGCACCTTACTTCCCCGCAGGGGCTTGCCATGCTCGTTCAATCCCTCCACCAATCGCTTGACCACGTAGTCGGGCATACTGGTGTTGATTTCCCCTGCTAATTCAATGAAGCGGGTTACCATCCCATATTTCCGAGCCAGCCAACTGAGATAGAACGGATCGATCGGGATGCAGTGACCTCCTAACCCCGGTCCCGGATAAAACGCCTGGAAACCGAAGGGCTTTGTCCGGGCTGCATCGATCACCTCCCATATGTCGATACCCATTCGGGCAAAGAGCACCTTCAGCTCGTTCACTAGGGCAATATTGACCGAGCGATAGGTATTCTCGAGGATTTTGCAAGCTTCGGCGACCTCGCAACTGGAAACAGGAACCACCTCGGCAACCACGTGTTTATAGAGCAACTGAGCAAGTCGGCCACTTACCTCGTCAATTCCACCCACCACCTTGGGGATATTTTCCGCGGAATACTTCGGGTTTCCCGGGTCTTCCCGTTCCGGACTGTAGGCAAGGAAGAAGTCCTCGCCGACCTTCAGGCCGCTTTTTTCCAAACGGGGTAAGAGGACTTCTCGAGTGGTGCCGGGGTAGGTGGTGCTTTCGAGTACTACCAACTGCCCTTGCCGAAGGGTTTCGGCAATTTGCTCACCCGTCCGCTCGATGTATTGCAGGTCCGGATCGCGGCTTTCATTAAGTGGTGTAGGAACGCAGATAAGCAAAGCATCCGGTTCTCCTAACCGGCGGAAATCGTGTGTGGGTTCGAATCGGCCACTCTGGACGGCCTCGCGAATCCAGTCGGCCCCGATATGTTTGATGTAACTTTCGCCAGCTCGAAGTCTTTCCACCTTCCACGGGTCGATATCAAAGCCCATCGTGGGAAAGCCTGCCTTCAAGAATGCCCGCACCAAGGGCAATCCCACATAGCCGAGTCCAATCACCCCTATTTTGGCCGTTTTCTGAGCTATGGCATGTTCCAACGTGGCAGCAATCATCGGCAATCTCCCCAAAACCCGAGTTCCCCACTCTTAGATCAAACGCTTGGGAGTGTGTCTATTCGGCACAAGCCCCCAAAGCAGATCATCGCAAGCCTTCGCCGGCAACCTACGAGCATCCTCCCAACCTACTGGAACCCGATCGGGCACAACGAAGTGAGCAGCTAACTGTTTGCATCCTGGTGCATCCTTGAAAGTGTAAATAACCCCGTTGATGCCCGGTGTTGTCGATAACCCCTAGTGAGGTCTGTTTTGGCGATTCCTTTTCAGGTAATCAAAATCCCGATCGCATGCCCGACGTTTTCTCTCGGCCATTTCCTAAAAGACCCCAAGTGAAGGCATTCAATTCTTGGATCCCCGGGAAACTATTCCCCCATGGGATCTGGGAATGTGGGGATCTCCCGTTAGTCCTTGCCGCAGCAAGGTGATCGGCTTTCCCTGCCCACAAGTGCCTCCGGCTAGACCTTGCTTAACCGGGGAACCTGGTGTTCCCCCTTTTCCGCTGCCTTCCAGGATCTTGGACAGCTGATAGCCGGCCTTGGTGATGGGTCTCAAGTCAGCCCGTTTTAGCCGAGGGCCAACCAGCAGCCTCTGCAAGCCAGGAAAGTAGCCCAGGCACCTTTCAGGTGGTTTCTTTTGATTTCCCCTTGTTGCGGAAAGGTCATCCCGCAGGCAACCAAAATGTGGGGTTTATGAAACCATAGGTTACAAAATTGGCTGGAAATCTCCGATGCTACCGAATAAGTCGGGCTAATGAATGCCCGAACTTCCTGGAAACAGCCGACAGGCCACCGAAAACCTGTTGTGGTGCCCTCGCTAGCACTTGCAAAGCTAGGAAGTCTTCCTCCGCAAAGTGTTTCTGACTCCGAGAAATCAGAACTTTCTTGCTCAAGAATTATCTGAATGCTTGGTCTTTTAGGCTTCTGGAGGCTTTTACTAGAACAACAAATGGGCCAATATGGCCGGATAGTGTCAATACATTGGGGATTCAGCCTGGAGGGCTTGAAGTCCTAATAGTTTCCCGAAGCAGTGAACTTTGGGAACCAGGCACAATCGGACTCGAGGGGAGAATTCGCCGGGGGAGAGTTCTTCCAAACAAGGTTGGGTGATTTGGAAGCTGCTCAAAATCCCGGATGGTCCGTTGGGCAAGAAAAATCGAGGGAACACTTTAACCGATTGGAGCGGTTTTCGGTGGGAAAGGGGAGGAAGGGGTCACAAAGTTTAAGGGATTAGAGGCAAGTCCTTTCTCGAGACCTGGGTACAGCGAAATCCTTGCCCCGCTCTCAGTTCCACCTCACTTTTAGGGGTATATAACCACGCCATACCCGTGCCCAAAGAAAGCCCGGGTCGGCTAGATCCGGCGGGGGATGAGATCTCCGTCCACCAAGAGGGCAAGCACTTGTTCCACGAAGTCTTGGGGAATTGCTACGGAGGCTAAGTTGTCGGCGGAACTCGCAAGGAGATATCCGTCTGCAAGAAGAAGCTCGGGGTTTGCCAAGGCTTTGGTATAGGGGGAAGGAGCTGCATTGTTCCCGGGTAATGTTTGGCCTGACTTTCACGACTTATAAGCACAGCATAACTTAGCAGTCTCTCTTGGCGGCCTGGAGTTTCGAAAATAGCGGACACAGCAACAAGCCTATTCGGGGTTCGGTCCGGCCTGCAGCCTTGCTTCGGCAACCTTTGCCCAGGGTGAGCTAGGGGCTAGCCGCCTGTACTGGTCCCAGTGGAAGAGGGCTTCGGTTCTCCGGCCTAATCTTTCGAGCAGCACGGCCAAATGCCAATGGGCATCGGGAAAGTCCGGCTGGAGATCGATGGCACCCCTGAGGGCAGCCTCGGCCAGTTCCATTTGGCCAAGTTGTGCCAGCACGCAGGCCAGGTTAGTCCGAGCTTCCACAAAATTTTCATCAAGTTCGATGGCCATCCAGTAACGTTCGCGGGCGGCCTGAAGTTCACCTGCCTGATAAAGCAACTCAGCCAGGATAAAACATCCCTCGGGATCCGGGCCGGTGCTGGCCAAGCGAAGCCGCTGGGCCGCTATGGCTTCAGAGAGATCCTCTGGTTGTTCCCCTTCACCTACCCCAGGACCATGGTGCTCGATGAAAGGAATCCCTTCCATTGCGGTACCGGCAGGCCGTGCACCAACTAGATCCGCAAGCCGAACCACAAGAGGATCTACCCCTTGGGCTACCTGCAGGGATGCCGAAACGGAGCCCGGGGACTCGGTGTCAAATAACTTTTCTGACTCTCCCGACACATGTTTTGCAGATCGGCCGAGGGGTTTTTCCCTCTCTTGTGAGAAAAGGCGGCCATCTCCTTCAACAGACTGCCTTTCCCCGACCTCCGACGCGGGAACCCCGGTTGCAGGAGATGCCCCTTCGTCGGGGGAATCCTTCCCAGTGCAATAATGGATATCAGTACAGATACTTATCCCCTTAAGCAGTCTCGGGCCAGTTTTCCGGGGGACGTTCCCCTCGCTAGTGTCAGTACTCCCTTCAGGAAACAGATTGTCCAGGGGAATAAGCCACCGCTGGCCCTGGGGATCCACTGGTCCATCGGGGCCGTGAAGGAGAAGGCATTTTCCCAGGCAGGTAATGTGATGACCTTGTAAGTACTCCCCTCGTTTTTGAATCTGGAGGCCGATCCGCCATAGGGACAGTTCCAATTCCCTCCACGATATGCCTGCCCGAAGCCAACCTGCAAGTCGGCGAGCCAGGGCAACTTCCTGATAATCGAGGTAGGGTGCTCGAAAAACCCAACAGCGGGGCCGAAGAAGACCCAGGTGAATCCACCTTCGTAAAAGCCACCGCTTTAGCCCGGCTAGCTCGGCAGCTGCCGCAAGGGTAAACAAAGAGACAGCATCCTCCCGAAGGCGGAGCAGCCCGACCCAGGCCCACATTTCGCTTTCGGATAAGACAAATGGCCGGCCAGCGGTCGAAGATGCCCGGAGACCGGGTCTCCGATTTTCCTTTGGCCCAAGGGATTGTTTTCCCGGGGGTTCTCCCTCACCCACAATGATGTACTGAACATCGGGATAGCTATGAGGAACAACCCTTGCCCCCAATTGGGAAAGGGTACGAGCTACCTCGGCCTGAGAACCGCTTGCAAATCGGCCGACAAGACTCACACATTTGCCTGCAAAGAAGGTAGGCTGGGAAGGCGGGCTTGTGTAGCCGGTCATGGCCGGGCAGTTCAGGTCCCGTTAACCGGATGGGGAAGAACCTGGGTTTCCTCCCCCGATTGGCCCTGAGAAGAATTCTGCGGGGCTGCCTCCACCGGTTTCTGTACCTCCACCGATTGCGGAGAAGGAGTTACGGTAGTTCCTGCAGGCGGACTGCTGAGAGCCGGCGGAAGTGGTTCCCCTGTGCAAGGGTCGATGGGGATCCGGCACACCACTGTGCGGGGCACATAGTACGTGTAAGTCACGGGAACCCGTTTCTCCACCACTCGAGGAACGGTGACGGTTTCCTCAGTAGCCACCCACCGGCAAACCCGGACCGGTACCTGTTCCACCCGTTCTTCCCAAGCGATCCGATATGTCGTCACCGGCACTTGTCGGACTTCCTCCTGCCAAACCATCCGGCAAACCTGAACAGGGATTTGCTGCTCGACCCGCTCGATCACCGGCCGTTGGACCGTCACGGGTACTTTACGGACCACTTGTTCTTCCACAATCCGGCAAACCCGAACGGGCACCTTCCGCACTACCTGCTCCGGCACGTATCGGGTCACCTGGACCGGAACCTGCTCGGTGATCGTCTGGGGCACATACGTGGTTTGAGGCACTTGATAAGTGACCGGATTGGGCACCCAAACCTGCTGGACTTCCCACCGGCCCCGGGGAGAATCCACCCAGTAAAGTCCCATTCTTTGCCAAGTGACGGCTCCGGTTACGGGATCGGTGACCCACCCTGGAGGTTGCCAAACGAGCCGTCGCTGGGGGAGAATCCCCGGCCGGAGGACTAGCTGCTGGGTCATCCACCCCTCATCCCGTACCACGGTCCGGTAGGTAGTCACGGGTTGAAGGACCGTACGATGCTGCAGCCGGTAGGAGGTTTCCACCACGGGCCGGTATACCGTGTACACTTCCTCCCGCTCGGAGGTCTCCCACACCGGCCTTCGCACCGTGTACCGTTCTTCTCGCTCCGAAGTTTCCGTCACATAACGGATGCGATCGATCACCTGGGTTCGATACTGGGTCTCATAGACTGGTCGCTGGACCCAGTAACGTTCTTCCCGGGTGGAAGTCTCCAGGATCGGTCGAGCAACCCGATAGCGGTTCTCGCGATATTCCGTTTCCCATACCGGCCGATAGCGGGTGACTCGTTGTGCTTCGTAGACGGTTTCCCGCTCAATCCGGTACACGGTGGCCTGCCGTTGCTCGTAAACCGTGTGGTATTCTAACCGATAAGTGGGCCCCACGGTGGAAACGAGAGGTACATCCACAATTGTACATTCCTGAGCGAGCAAACTTCCTGCCCACACCAAAACAGCAACAACAAAGAGAAAAATAACTCTTCCAAGCTGGCCCCCAGTGGACTTGGTCCAGAAAAGCTTCATCGCAAACCCTCCCTCTCCGCAATGGTTAACAATTATCAGAATTAGCTCGGATCTGCCCTTACCTCCAGTCCCGGATCCTCTAAACCTTTGAGATTTGAATGAAACTTACCTTTGCAAACTTTGATTTGATCCGGTGCTTGAATCTCCGGTATTTTCGAACGGTTAAATGGTTTATGTTTCCCGAACGGCTTTTTGACGGTTCCAATTCCCAGGTGTGGACGGTTCCCTATGCTGTTTGCTGCAAGTTCGGTCTTTTTTACCGCAAGCTTTTAAGGGATTGGCAGAGGGTGCTTTTTGCCCCCTGCTTTTTTACTGCTCCGGTTGGTGACGAACCCTGATAAACATTGGGGATTAGGTCTCTCCTCTCCCCCCACCCAAAGCTTGAGCGGGCATCTCCCGGCCCAACCTAAAGCTATCCTCCCTGCCGTTACGGGCCAAACGGAATAGCGGATGCCAACGGGTACCTCTCCGAAATTGTCTTGCCGGTTGCCCAGGTTCCTTCTTAACCAATCCGCCGGGCATTCGTCATGCCAAGCCCAGAACTAGCTCCCATTCGGGCCGGAATGCTTCCGGCAGTTGTGATCGAACAATCCCCTGCGAGGATGTTCAATCCTCGAAGTGGGTCTTTACAAATGCACCTACTTCAATGTGGCAGACAAAACTTGCCCACGCAAATGGCTTTTCCCGTCAAAGTTTATCTTCGATTGTAAATCCCGACAGGGCAAGCATCTCCGGAACACAAAAAGATTAAAGTTGTGGTTTGCCTGCCGACAGAAGCTGTAAGCTTTCCGGAAGTTGCCTCCTCGATACCTTCTTCTTAGCCCCTCCTCCCTCTACAAGTCCACTATCCCGTTTGACCGGCAAATTCGTTACCTGCGGATCGCGGAAGATTTTTCTCATCGAGGGACTACCCGGATTCACCGAGACAAAGCCCGCCAGGGTGGAAGTTGCCTCTGCCTACCAGAAGGGACCGAGGGAAACGGGAACCTAGAAAGGGAGGGTAATCTCCGGGAAACTCGGGGAAAACCTTGCCAATTTGCAGATCTGGGACGGGCCCGCAGAAGGAGCAACCCTTTGCGGAAGTTAAGAGCTAACCCCTTTCCCTCCTGCAAGGACACGGAGGTTCCAATAAGTCACCCCAAAATTCAGATCGGGTTTGGTTCGGCACTCTGGGAGGCGGGAGATTGACCCTCGAAAAGCTGGCCAAAAAGGAGAAGAAGTCTGCGGGCTACCTCGATCTTAGGGCCTTGGTAAGAGGCCACCACCCGGCCTGTGCCGTCGAGGACCTCGACCGCAGTAGAAGCCGAGTCGATCGCCTCCGGGGTATTTAGCACAATCAGGTCGCAACCTTTTCGATGCAGCTTGGCGACGGCGGATTCCCGCGGGCAGTCCGTTTCCAAAGCAAAGGCCACTAGCCATTGGGACTTCCGGCGGGCGGCAAGCGAGGCAACAATGTCGGGGGTTTCCTCAAGCTCGAGCAACAACCGGCCACCGGAGCGGCGGATCTTCGAAGGGGAGAAGTGAACCGGTCGGAAATCACAGGGGGCGGCCGCGGCAATTAACCCGTCGCAATTCGGAAATTCCCGATGGCAAGCCTCCGCCATCTCTTCGGTGGTGATGACAGGGATTACCTTTGCTGCCGGAGGGTAACTCACCCGCACGGGGCCGGATACTACTACCACCGCATGCCCTAGCTCCACAGCCGCTTCGGCTAATGCCGCCCCCATCTGTCCGCTTGAACCATTGGTCAAATAGCGGACCGGGTCCAGATATTCCCGAGTTGGCCCCGAGGTAATCAGTATCCGGGCCATTGTCCCCTTGCTCGAATCAACTATTTAGTTCGTTCGCCCGATCCCAAGATCCTTTTTCTGGCCGATGCGGAAAAATTTCGCTTTGTTGACGACTCCTCTGATTCGAAGCCTCCGAATGCACGGTCACTATACGAAACTTGTCAACACTTCGGGGGCATTAGGCACCAACCTCTCAACCCAAACAGGGCCCCGGAGTTCTACCTTCCGGATTTTTTAAGGTCCTCCGAGAGTCTTAACGCAGTGTTCCGAGGCAAACCCGAGGTAATTCCCAACGGAATTCAAATCACTTTCAAAACGGCCGAGAGACATCCATCATTTCGTTGCTGGCCGTTCGATCTCCTCCAGTTACACAAGGGAGGCGAGAAGGATCTGGAAAGCACCGGACAGCCGAAATCCGGAACTACCCCTCGGTTTGCCAGGATTACCGGACTTTCGAAAAACTCTCTTTTTCTCAAGCTCAAGAGGCCGGGCAAACCAGACCTCAACCTGAACAATGGGATCGTTAAAATGCAACAGCTTTTTTGGAGGCCGCGTAACACTTTACCGGATTGAAGCAGTCTGCCGGAACTCAGTGAAAGGTAAAGAGCAAAAGATTCATCCTTCCTTTGGTGCTCGTTATGCTACCGGCAGCCGGAAGTTGGTTCCGTTTCGACAGCTATCCCGAAACCCCTCTAAGCTTGCTCCATCCCGGAAAAGTGTTACGAGGCTGCGATCCAAACCCCGGTTGGGCCCTCCTTTAGGCAGCGATCTCGGAAAGTCATTGCGAAGGCAGGGTTACCCGGGCTAAAAGCTGGCGGTACTTCTCTGGGACTTTTCCGGCTTGAGGTATCTGTTCGTGTGGGGCTTTCCCCGAATAACAATTCCTCCGCAAACAGGCCTCGAGCAACTTTTGAGAATCACCCTTTCCGTTCGCGGATGGGCACGGATTGGAGGATCTCCACGATCTTCTGGAAGATTTCCTCAGGCTCGGCCATTCGACCTGCACCGACCATGCCGCAACTGAGGTAGCCTTCTGCCGGGCCGATGATGTGAACCCCGTCTCGTTTCAGCTGCTCGAGGTTTCTCTGTACCACCGGCTTTTGCCACATAGCCGTATTCATCGCAGGGGCCATCAGGACAGGTCCGGAGAAAGCAAGATATAACGTGGAAAGCAAATCATCCGCCAATCCCACGGCGGCTTTTGCCAGGAAGTTTGCCGTGGCAGGAGCCACGCACAAAAGATCGGCCTCCTGAGCCAGCTCGATATGGGGATGGACACCCGTATCCCACATCCCAATCCCCACCGGACGACGGGTGAGGGCCTCGAAGGTCTTCGGAGTGACCAGGTGGGTGGCCGATTCCGTCATGACCACAAACACCCCGGCACCCGATTGTACCAGTCGACTCACCAGGGTGGCTGTCTTGTAGGCAGCAATTCCGCCCGTCACCCCAACAACAATCTCTCGCCCTTGAAGGTTCGACATGTTGAAAGCTCCAAAACTGCTCAGTCCGATTTCCCTGAACGAGCGGGGAGACCATGTATCGGCCCGCCTATTTGCCAGCTTGTCACGACATATTTTATCGGGTTTGGCCTTCTCGGCATGCCCCGATCAAAGTTTTCTTGATGGAAGCCCTCGGCTTCGGAGTAGCAAGGTCGGACAGGCTAGCATGGAACTTTCACCTGGCGGAAATGGCAGTTTTTGCCTGGGAGAAGCCGCAGGAGGCCGATGGATTGCCACCCTGGCCCGAGCCTGGAAATTCTCCCATACCCGCGGTCAAAGCTACCGACCCGAGAAGCCCACATCCGGCGGGGCCAATTTCCCTGCTTGACTATCTGCAATTTGCACGTTTAGCTCGGTGTCAAGGTAGATCTTATCCTGAAGGATTTCTTGGATAACGATTTTCATCCGGTCGTCGGTATCTAGCTGCACCAGAGGTTCTGCTCCCTGCATGAGGGCTACCATCCGCTTCTGAATGAGGGTGGTCAGGCGGAAAGGCCCGCCCACTTTCCGGAACAATTCTTCACCCAGCAGTTCTTCGTACATCGCTCCCCAAGCCTCCTAAAAACTCCTGCAGGTCAGAAATGCCATCCAGAATTTCCTGCTGATAGGGTCAGATCTTCCCTTGGCCTCTTGTAGGCCCTCGCGAAAAAGCAGCAGCTATGCCGGTAAGTGGTTTTAACCCGGCCGTTCACGAAGCAATGGCCTTTTCCCCATGTTCCTCGAAGGGAGGCTTACCCTCGGAAGAAAGCCCGGCCTCCCGAGCTAGGATCTGGCAAATCTCCTCTACGGCCCGGTCCAAGGAATCGTTCACCACCCGATATCGATACCGCTCCGCATAGGAAAGTTCCTCCTTTGCCCGGGCCAGTCTCTCCGCTGTAGCCCGAGGATCCTCCGTACCCCGATTGCGGAGCCGTCGTTCCAACTCCTCCCAGCTCGGGGGAAGGAGAAAGATGGAAATAACATCGGGTACCACTGCCATCACCCGCTCGCCCCCTTGGACGTCGATCTCAAGTAGTACCCATTTCCCCTCTGCCAAGTGTCGTTCGACCTCCGAGCGAAGAGTCCCGTACCAATGCCCCCCGAAAATCTGGAAACATTCTAAGAATTCCCCCGCCTCCCGACGTCGGGCAAACTCTTCGGGGGAAAGGAAATAGTAATCGACACCGTCCTTCTCCCCCGACCTGGGGGGCCTGGTGGTGGCAGAAATGCTCCGTACGAGGGGAACCGGTGCCCTCTCCAGGACCAATTGTCGCACGGTACTTTTCCCCACCCCAGACGGGCCAGATAGCACCACGATTCTGCCCCTCCCTTGCAAACCGGCCATTTTTCTTTCGAACCTCCTGATCGGTCAAATGGCTGGGAAAATCGCAGGCACTTTCAATGATTATGGCTATCTATCCCTAAAAAGTTAGGAATAGCCGGCTTCGGAAGTTGCCCTTTAGCCGCCTGAGTTGCCCGAGGGATATAGGTTATCTTCTGCCTTTTCGATTCGGGCAAACTTCCTCCCGCGAGGAACTATTCCCATAAGTATGCACCACGTCTCTCTATCAGTTCGGCCTTCGGGCGGTCGACATCTTTTTCGGGGTGGGAAGTGGTCTCAACACAGGGGTTTTTGTCACCCCCAGGAAGGGCAGGGCGGATTCCCGGTGCCTATCAAAGGGAAAGGTCCTGACTGGGACCTATGGTTTCAAGAGCACATCCTGGGAGTGATGATGCAAATGCCTCTTTTGATTGGCCTCGGGTCCCATCGGCCCCGGCCATTCCGCAACAAAACTTGGGTTTAGCTGAGAATTGGGGCCACCAGTTAGGGGAAACCAACCTATTGTCCGAAGCTTAGTTCCACGAGGCGGCTGTTTCGCGACATAAAGGCAAATCCGCCCCATAGAGCGATCCTCATGCAGCCCGGCAACTTGACCGAAGCATCCCACCGAGCCTTCGCCTTCGCGTTCGCTGCCCTCTGCGGTCAGGGAACTTCACAAAAGCCCACGGCTACAAAGTCCGGCATTTACTCCAAATTTTGCACCAGTTCCCGGATTCGCTCGATGATGGTCTTCATTTCCACAACACAGTGGGCAATCACTTCATCGGCGGCCTTTGCCCCAATAGTCGTTGCCTCGCGATGCATCTCCTGGGCCAAGAAATCTAATTGCCGGCCCGAAGTGTCCGGGGAATCGAGAATCGTTAAGAAGCGAGTAAAATGGCCTCGCAACCGAACGATCTCCTCGCCGATATCCACCCGGTCCGCAAAAGCTGCTACCTCGCGAAGGATATCCACCTCCGCTGGCTGCAGGTTGGCGGTGGCAAGAAGACTTCGAAACCGCTCCTCAAATCGCTGCCGGTACGAGGTCACAGTCTGAGGTGCTTGTGCTTCGATTCGCGAAAGGACCTCCAGGCCTTGGCGGCACAACTCCCGGAGACTAGCTGCCATGGCCGCCCCTTCCTGCCGGCGAGATCGATCCAGCTGCTCCAGAGCGGAGGAGATCACCCCCTCAAGGACCGGCCATTCAAGAAGTCCCTCCGCCTCCGCCGGATCGACCGGCTCAATCACGCCCGGCAGGCTCAGGAGCATATCCAATCGAACCGGCTCGGAAAAACCAAATCGGGCCCGCAGACTTTCCAACTGGTATTTGTAAGCTTCCAACACACCCTCATGGATCCGATAACGGGGTGGCTCGCTCACTCGCTTCAGATACACGTACACATAGACAGTTCCCCGCCGCAGCCGCTGCCGGATGAGTTGTTCTACCTGAGGAATGTAAGCCGTGTAGCCTTCCGGCAAACTTACATGGACTTTTAGGAAACGGTTGTTCAGCGAACGAATCTCGACCCTCACACTCAGAGAGGCAGTCTCGAGGGTCGCTTCACCGAAACCTGTCATACTCACCGCCACCGCCGCAGCTCCTCCGTGGGTTGAAAGGTTTTGGGCCGGGCCTGTCCTGACCGCTTCCCCCGGGCTGAATCGATCCCTCGGAACGAATCCCCGTCTGGAGGCATGTACGAGTAGGCTATTGCTGGGGAAAGGCAAGCAGCATCATGCTACCCCTTGAAGTTCGGCCCCGAATCGGAAAGGGTTAAGCCCTGACGTTCCCACCCGGTGCTTCATGGCCTGGAAATGCTGGCTCCGTGCTAGGCTAAAGGCCTCCGTCGGCAGGAAAACTTTTGTCTCCTGGACCTTCCAGAAACTTTCCTTAAGCTGGGTGTTTGCTTGTCCTGTTCGCTCGACCTTTCGATTCCTTGGGGGCTATCGATCCTTCCAAAAAAAGAAGGGGGAACAGTTCCCCGTGGGTTGGCCACAGCACCAAATGATCAATAACTTCCTGGGCAAGACTTCCCAAGAATTCTGTGGAATTCCTCCGGCGTCGGCCAAGGGTCGGAGGGGCTTCCCTTAGGTTTTCAAACAAAAAACATTCCGCCTTCGGCAACATTGGTGAGGAAAGAGGCTTGAAGACTGCTTCCACCTCCGGCGGCCGGGGACCTTTTTCCATTGCCCTTTTTACTGGCCAGGAGGGGAAGGTTTTTCCGCGGGATTAGCCGGTGGCTCACCTGCGGGGAGCAAGCCCTGAGCCTCTGTTCCGGCAGGAGCCTGCTGAGCGGACTGGCCTTGGGGAAGCTCGATCCGGGCCCGCCCGGTGCCCAACAGACGTACACTGATCAAACATATGAGGATCCAGATGGAGGCCACGATAATGGTAATTCGGGTGAAAATGTCCCCCGCTTTCGTGCCGAAGGGATTCTGGGTGGCCAAGCCGCCGGCAAGCCCGGCTAAACCTCCCCCCCGACCCCGCTGGATAAGGATCAAAAGGATGAGAAAGATCGCCAGGAAAAACAGTAGGACCATCAAAATGGTCTCAATCAGTCCGGACATTCCTCTTCTCCTCTCTAAAATTCTCGCGGGGATTGTCCCCGGAAAGCCCAACTCCTAGACCCGGCCCACTCCCCCCGGATTTCTCCGGGAGGTGCTTCTGGGACAATCAGGCCCGGAGATAGCCACGGCCTGTCCCCATGTCCATAATATCCATTCCCGCACAATACCCCCAAAAGCACCGCCATCGGACTCGTTGGGTATTCACGGGACTAACCCCAGGTGGGGGCGAGCTTTGCGAACCTCTCGTGTGACCGTCCTCTAGTGGACCTCAAAGTCTCCCGGAGAGAAACAAGGCGTTAGCTTAGGCTTTATCTTGAACCCAATTTCCCCCGGAGAGCCGTCAGTAACTTCACTGACCGAAATGGCCCCGATCTGATTTATCTCTGTGCCTGTTTATCTTTATGCCTGCTTTTGCTTCGGCCGAGATTGCGGCAGTCCTTTTACGTCCGCCGCCCCTGGGCGGCAATTGCCAGGAATTGGTCTCCCTTCAGGCTGGCCCCACCGACTAGCACTCCGTCAATATCCGGCTGAGCCAGGAGAGGGCCGGCATTCTCCGGATTGACACTTCCGCCATAAAGGATTCGGACCGACTCAGCCACCTGTCCGTCGTACTTTTCCCGCAACAACTGGCGGAGAAGGGCATGAACTTCCTGGGCCTGTTCGGTGGTGGCCACTTTGCCCGTTCCAATGGCCCAAACCGGTTCATAAGCAATCACTACCCGGACCATTTGTTCAGCAGTCAGTCCAGACAGTGAACCATCGAATTGCCGGCGGATGACCTCGGCAGTTTCCCCGGCTTCTCGTTCGGCAAGAAGTTCACCCACACACACGATGGGAATTAGTCCTACCTGGAGGGCAGCATGGACCTTCCGATTGACCTCTTCGCTTGTTTCGCGAAGGATATGCCGCCGTTCCGAATGCCCCAAAATCACATAACGACATCCTAAATCTACCAACATGCTGGGGCTGATCTCGCCGGTGAAAGCACCGCTTTGGCGATAAAACGCATTTTGCGCGCCTAAGGCCACCGGCGTTCCCTGCACCACTTTTCCCACAGCCTCAAGGTAGACACTCGGTGGACAAATAGCCAAATCGACATGACTCACCTCGCCAGCCCCGCGGACAATGGCCTCTGCCAAAGCGACAGCCCCTGCCCGATTGAGATTCATTTTCCAGTTGCCAGCAATCAATTGCCGTCGGTTCACCGATGTCTTCTCCTTTGCCACGAAAACCCTCGGGGCCACAAATTTTGTAACACATTACCGTATTGAAGGAGGTTTCCCCTAACTCGGCAAAAGGCAAAGAGCCAGAGGTTCGGCCTCCCTTTGCTACCGGTTATAGCATCGCGAGTCGGAACTTCTTTCCGATTCCAAAGATGCGGCCAAACCCCACTAGGTTTGCTTCATTCCGGTAAAGTGTTACCAAAATCTCTTTATGCCGTGTGGTAGTTTACAACTACTTTTTATTCCGTGGGGTGCTACCAAACTACTTTGCATCTTTTGGTCGAATTTGCACCTTTTGTTCGGAGCTATGCTACATCTCCCCACCCGGGGTAAATCCAGCTGCTAAGTAGAAATTTAACAAGTGGAAGTTTAAGCTGTCCCTTGAGTGAAACAAATCGGTAAATAAACGTATACTGCCCTACGTATTTAAATTCGTTTGGAACATCGCAGGGCAAACTCGGCTTTCGCCGAAGCTATATCCGTTTTCGTGAGGTGAAACGTTTGATTGGCATCGAAAGCAAAACTTGCCGCCGGACCACCTCTGTCGGTAGAAAAAGGGTACAGGAGGGATCCAGCCCTGAACCGCGTTGGGCTCAACCGGTTCAACCGGAGCAATCTCCGGCCGGCCGAGCCATTCCAAAAATTCCCCGGGGCTAATCCCCGGAAGGTCCCGCACCTAAGGATCTTTTTTCCCGCCAGCCTCCTCCGTGGGGTATTCGCTTTAGAAACCACCGGAACATTTCGAGCTTTTGGAGGGAACTCCAGGAAGAAAGGTCCGGGAGAAGCCCTGCCGGAAACTGCTTCTATCCCGCGATGTGGGCAACTCCTCCCAAGCCGACACTACCCGTGACTCTCAAACAATGGCGGGTTCCCCCGTGGTCGAAATGCCATTCCCCAGTGCCTTCGGAAGGGGGCCAAACTGGGGTGGGCAAGAGTGGGACAACCGAGTATGGAAAGCTTTCTACTCTTTTTCCTCCTCTTCCTCTAGCTTGGCCTTCCGGATGATCTCTTCCTGGATATGTGGCGGGACGATGTCGTAACGGACAAACTCCATCGTGTAAGAGCCCTGCCCACCCGTGATGCTGGAGAGCACCCGGGCATAACTCATGACCTCGGCCAAGGGTGCCTCGGCAATCACGGTTTGCATCCCCGGTCCTGCGGAGTTGAGGCCCAACGGTCGGCCTCGCCGGCTGGAAATGTCGCTATTGATATCCCCCACCTTCTCCGTGGGCACGGTGACCTCCAAGCGGACAATCGGCTCCAAAATTGCCGGCTTTGCTTGCTGGAACACGTTCCGAAATGCCATCGAGGCCGCCGTTTTGAATGCCTGCTCCGAGCTATCCACCGGGTGATGCTTCCCGTAAAAAACTTCCACACACACATCTTGCACGGGGTAACCCGCGATTACCCCTTTTTCGATTCGCTCCTTGAAACCTTTTTCCACCGCGGGCATAAAGTTGCTGGGGATGACTCCGCCTACGATCGAGTCCACCCAAAGGAAATTGCTCTCAGGGTCATAGTGCCATTCTTTCATTTCGGGGAAACGCTCCTTAGTGGCATATTCCTCGGGTTTGATTCCCCGGGGCAAGGGCCACATCCGGATGTGAACTTCCCCGAATTGGCCACGCCCACCCGTCTGCTTCTTGTGGCGGTAACTTCCTTCCGCCTTGGCTTGGATCGTCTCCCGATAAGGGATCTTGGGCTCTTTGGTGATGATTTCCAACTTGTCCCGCCGCCGCAGTCTTTCCAGGATGATCTGCAGATGTAGCTCGCTCATCCCGGTGATGACCGTCTCCTTGGTCTGCGGATCGCGGTCGAGGCGGAAAGTCGGATCCTCTTGACAGACCTTTGCCAACGAGGAGCTTAACTTCGCTTCGTCGCCGCGGCTCTTGGGACTGGCTGCCAAACCCACCATGGGGGTGGGGAATACTAACGGAGGCAGCTTGTAGTCACCGAGAATGCTTCCGGTCTCCAGTTCCTCCGACTTCGTCACCGCCACGATCTGCCCGGCAATGGCCGAATCGATCGGTTCCATCTCCGCGGCCTGCAGCCGATAAAGTTGGGCCAATTTCACACCTTTCCGCTGGCCTAACACAGGAACTGTTTCCCCGCTGCGGAGTGTACCACTGTAAATCCGAATATAGCTAATCTTTTGCACATATGGGTCGATTCGTGTCTTGAAAACCCTTGCGACAAGGGGCCCAGTAGGATCGGCAGAGATCTCCACTTCCGTACCGTCCGGAGCGGTGGCCTTACGAGGTAACTGGGAGGGAGCGGGTACACACAGGGCCAAGCCCTCGAGCAGCTCCTTCAGACCTATTCCCGCCTTTGCGGAAACACAGAACATGGGGATTAAAGTACCCTTGACGACTGCCGTGCTAATCAGCCGCCCAATTTCCTCCTGGGTTGGAAGCTGCCCCTCCAAATACCGCTCCATCACCTCGTCGTCTGCTTCGACGATGGATTCGATCAATGCTTCGTGAATTTCCCGAGGATCGATCACCGCCCCCGAGACATCCGCCGGTGGTTCCAGGGTGCTCACCACGCCCCGAAGTTCAGCCCCCAGACCTATGGGGACATTGAGAAGAACGCATTCTTTACCGAAAAACTCCCGAATCCGCGAGACAAGCCCAGGGAAGTTGATGTTTTCCTGGTCTAGTTTGGTCAAGATGATGACCCGGCCGAGGCCAGCCTTCTGGGCCTCCTGGAAAACCCGCCGGGTGTTCACTTCGATTCCCGCTTGGGCATTGATGACGATCCCGGCCACCTCCACGGCACTAAGCGCGCTAATCGTCTGCCCGATGAAATCCGGATATCCGGGGGTATCCAGTAGCTGAAAATATCGGCCGCCGTAATTGAAGTGAGTGATCTTCGCCTCGATGGTGTACTTGTGAGCTTTTTCCTCTTCGTCGAAATCGCACACACTGGTTCCATCGTCCACACTGGCCGGCCGGGTTATCTCTCCGGTAAATTGCAAAATCTTGTCGACCAATGTGGTTTTGCCCGAAGAACCATGCCCGCAGAGAGCTATATTGCGAATGTTTTCCACCGCCAAGTTTTCCATAAACGTTCCCTTAACCCTTTCCTCAATTACTTGGTAAACCCCGCGTCAATAGCAACGTTCCCAGAGTGGTGAAGGATGTGTTCCTCGATATTCTCTCAACCCTGTCCAGGCTTTTAGGAACTAAACCTTTTCGGGACTGAACTTTGAGGAACTAATCCTTCCGCTCAGCACCGATTTTTGGACTCGATTCCTGCCGGGTTATTGTGCCGCTGTCAATGGGCCAACACCGCGGCAAGTAATGTTTAGGCATCCCTGGTCAGCTCAGGTTTGCCCCGTGCCGCCCTCCTTAAGCCCGCTACCTCTTGCGGTTTTCCCGTTGCAGCTAGCGGGTTTTAGTTGCTCCAAGTCCTCACCCACCAGCAGGGCCCCCAATGACTGGTTCCCACAAAATTGCTTTGCCCATAGGAATCCCCTTTCCTTTCACCGGGTGCTAACCCGGACGGGCAGGGAACCTGGGTTGTGCAAAGTTGGAACATTTTCACCCGCAGCCGGCAAGGGCTAATCAAAGACTTTTAACCTTCCCGCCCGCAGGTAAGCAGCTTGGCTTAAAAATCCCGGCCCCGGCGGGGGCCTGATCCGATTTATCCCGAGTCCCGTTTGGCCTTCCTGGCTGCCCGGCTGCCTGACAAAGGTGGGAACGAACGTCCCGGCTTCCTTTGCCGCTATTTATTTGCCGTTTTTTATCGACCGCGATTAACGTCGCCCATCCCAGGGCAAATTAGTTGCCCTTTTTACCGGGGCAAATTAAGCCCCTTTTTAAATTCTTTTAGGAATTCGAAAACTTCGGGTAGGCGGATAGTTCCTTCGTACAAAGCCCGCCCGATGATGCAGCCCCTAACCCCGGCTTCCGCCAAGGCCTTGACATCTTCCAGGCTTGCAATCCCACCGGAAGCAATCACGGGGACCTGGGTTTCTGCCTGGAGGGCCACAACCGCAGGAATGTTTGGCCCTGTCAACATCCCGTCGGTTGCGATATCCGTGAATACGATCGCCGCCAGGGGGAGATCGACGAACTTCCGGAGGGCCTCCCGGGCCAAGATGGAAGTGGTCTCCTGCCAACCGCGGATAGCGACTCGTCCGTCCCGGGCATCCAACGACAAAACCACCCTGCCGGGATACCGCCGGCATATTGAGCCGAACCACTCCGGCTTTTCCAAGGCAGCCGTTCCAACCACCACTCTGTCAATCCCCAGGCCGAGGATTCTCTCGGCTGCCTCGTCGGAGCGGATGCCTCCACCAACCTGGCAGATGGCCGGCACTACCTCGCGAATGGCTCGGATGACTTCCAGGTTCGTCAAATTCCCCGTTTTAGCGGCATCCAAGTCCACCAAATGGAGCCTGTCGGCTCCTTGCTCATACCACCGGCGGGCTACCCGGACGGGGTCTTCGTCGAAGACCGTTACCTCCGAATAATCTCCCCGCCTTAGGCGGACACATTTCCCCCCTAACAAATCGATGGCCGGCCAGATCTCCACTGCCAAACACCTCTGATAACGTTAGGACCTTTTCCCGGGCTGGAAAGCCGAAACTTTCACTAGTATTACCGAAACCGCTCGGACACACAACTGCGGGATCTCATCCCCATCCAACATCCCGTGCTTTACCATCCCCCCAACAGTGAGGCATACACCCGGTTGCTGGTGGGATAGCACATTGACGGGGGATCGTGGGGTATTTTGGAAACTAAAGCCATCTGCTTGGGGGTGGAAATTAGCAATTAGCGGTATGTCCACCTAAACGGAAAGGGGGTCGGACGGCCTTCATCGCCATTTTCTGCAGTCCTTTCCAGGTGATTCCTGAGCCGGGAAACCCTATCGGTTGCCGGACAATTCTCCACCAATCTCGAAGAAAACGGGGGAAAGTTGCCCAGCCTGCCGTGCAACCGGACCGATCCAGGAGTTCCCGGAGATGGGGGTGTCCTGTCCGGAAACACCCCCTCCACCCAGCCGCAAAAATCATTATCATGCCCGGTGTTGGGGATTCTCTTGGGTTCTTTGTTTGTCGGGGTTTGCGGTGGGGCTTTCGGCATCTCTATGCCGGTTTAAATGGTTTAAATGATGCTTTTGAAGGGGGTAGACGTCGGTTATCCGGGGGAAAACGCCTGGAATGGCCCCGTAATCGGAATCGGAGGCCGGTTAAGAACCGAAGCAGTTTTACCCCCTGCTACGGCGTTGGTTAATACTGCCTCACCGGCTGGACACTTCAAGTGATCAGGTCAGAACCCCACCATTAGTGGGGAGTAAGCCTCCGCCGTTCGCAGTCAGTTCACTCCAAGGGATAGGTAGTGGCCAGATCTGAGGTGGAGGGCGGTCAGTTTTTGGTTTTCCCCGACTTTTTCCTTAGTTCTCGACCGGGTTGGTGGAATCGGGTGAACCTGCCTGGAAGGGGCAAGGTCTGCTAAGTCCATCCCCGCTTACCGGCTATCCCGGGAAACGCATCCAGGGCCGGTCCACTCTGGGGTGAGGAATCGGGGCTTGCGGGGGGTTTCAGTCGGAGCGGGGCAACA
>Ga0071330_1076921_pt1 | contig 26784 bp, 32 predicted proteins | sample GBScel77sediment_FD_63802 | JGI IMG/M metagenome (GOLD analysis project Ga0071330, IMG submission 63802) | Hot spring sediment microbial communities from Great Boiling Spring, Nevada - Cellulolytic enrichment Sediment 77C v2 (version 2) | ecosystem: Environmental > Aquatic > Thermal springs >...
TCTCCCAGATCAGGGAAGTCTCCTATGCGAGGATTGTTGAGGAGTTTCCCGGAGTTGTGGGTGTGTACATCTCAACACCAAGCGGGGAAGTGGATGAAGCCCTCATCCAGAGGATCTACGATACCCTGGAGGATTGGGTGGCTGCAGGGATACAGGTGATTGTCAGCCCCGTGAGTCCCATAGTCCTCGATGTGACCATATACGCTGAGATTGCTGAAGGGTACAGCCTCCAAGAGTACTATGACCGTATCAAGACAGTCACTGTGAACTACCTGAACGCCAGAAAAGTGGGCGAGGACTTCATCCCAGAGCATCTCATTGGTGTCCTCATTGGTATAAATCCTGAAGCAGTGCGAATGGTGTCCATCACACCGAGTTCGAGGATCACTGTGACCGATAAGCAGATCATCAGACCAGGAACAGTGACGGTGAACGTCTCGAGGATCCGTGAGCTATGAAGGTCTGGAGGTACCTTCCACCATTCATCAAAAGATCCCGACCATCTGGAGAAGACCATAGTGCTATCCTTGAGACGATCAGGAAGGTCATTGATGAAGCAAGTACCTTCGTCAGTGACCTCATAAGCCGTGGGATCTTCCAGAGGGCCACAGGGGAAATCCTCGATCTTTGGGGGAAGACCTTCGGCGTTGGTAGGTACTACGGTGAAGGCGATGACCAGTACCAGGAGAGGATCCACCTCGAAGTCACCATGCCAAGATTGACGAAGGATACCTTGAAGAGGATTATCGCCACCTCCTCACCCAATGTTACTGTTGACGAGATCAACATCTTTGAACCATTTACCGAGCTCTATCCTCTGAACAATGGCTTCATCCTCAATGGGACTCGTATTCCCGACTACACCTACTGGACATGGGCAGTTATTGACATCCAGACTCCAAGGGCAATCCCCCCACAGGCAAAGGCGAAGGCGGAGGAGTTCAAAGCCTTTGGAGTGAAGCTACACTATACAACTTCCAATCAGATCACCATAGCCGATCAGGTCTGGCAGGCTGCAATCACCTCTGAAGGCCAGACAATCACAACCATCACGCAACGAATTGGTGGAGAGTACATCCTCAGTGGAGCCACAGGGCTCCTCAATGGCGGAGGACAGGTCCTGTGAAGACCATTCCATGGCCGAAGCACCAGAGTAAAGTCAACCTCAAGGCATTCTCAAAGGTCAAGGCCTACGGTGCACGAGCCTACACCACGGTCACCTCTCCAGGGTACGGGAGAGTTCCTTACGGTCTTGATCCGTACGGTTCCCCCCAATACCTCTTCTCCATGGCTGCCTTTTATTTCATGGGGGCTCGACTGTACCCACCATCCTCCCCCAATACGAGCAGGTGGATTGTGACCTCAAGTGCCAGCCTGAGGTTTCCTGAACCAACAACCAGTACATCCATACTTCTTGATACGCCCTCTATCAGTATTTACCCGAGAGAGACTTATGTCTCAACTCAGTTGACGGTCACCACGCAATTGGCATCGACGGTACTACCAAGAACAGGAATAGGGAATGTTACCGGTACCTTCTCCGCATTGAGTGATAGGCCACAGGCTACACACGTTGGTTGCACAATCATGTGGATCACAGAAGGCTACGGTCTTGATCCGTACGGGATCAGAGGATACGGAAGCACGAATATCATCTGTGAATTGTGAGGTGGAACGCAATGCCCAACTATGTGGCAATTCCTCTGATAGGGAATGTCTCCAGAGGAGTTGACCTCATTTCTTCCCCCTTGTGGATCTGCATAGGACGGACAACCCCGTGGGAGAACGAGAGCAATCCTCCAACAACTGACCCTGAAACGAGAAACATTACCGAACCCATCCTCTATAAGCAGTGCGAAGTCGCTACATTCGTGGTTGAGGACAGCAACGGAGAGTACATCGTCAACGGGATACGGTACCAACCGGTCACAGTAGCCTATGCCCGGGAGAACCTCGTCACCACAGTACTCATCAAGGCAACGATATACGATACCGACCTGGACGAGTCGGTGACCTTCCGCCAGGTTGGACTCTACAGCAAACTCATCCCCACTCAGGGGAATGAAAGTAAGAGCAAACTCCTTCCATCGGAAGTCTCCGATCCTGGGTACTTGGAATGGTACTCGAACCTCGAGCCCATCAATGTCCAGCCTAACCAGCACCAGATTTTCTACATCGTCTTGAACTTCTGAAGGTGATTGCCATGCCCTTGGACCTCACAGGTTTTCCCTACTTTGACAAGACCGAGGAAGAAAAGGAAAAAGGGTATGTTCGCCTCCTCGGCGTTCCGGGAAGGTACCTCCAGGCACGAGAATTAACCCAGATCGGTAGGCTCCTCCAGCTTCAGCTCCAAGATATAGGCAATGCACTCTTCAAGCAAGGATCAATCATCGAAGGATGCCAGCTCACGGTTTCCGGGAACAATGCCACGGTAACTGCAGGAAAGATCTACTATAACGGTCTCATCCTCCCTGTTCCCGAAACGACCCTCACCATCACTGGATCTGGAGTGGAGATCATTGGAGTCAACATTACCGAGAGCATTATCACCGAGGAGGAAGACTCCTCTCTCCGTGACCCTTACCCTGCCGGGAGATCCTATAACCGCCCGGGCATGCACCGGGTCAAAATCACCACCCAGGTCGTCCTCGACCCGAACCCCCACATTAAACTGTATGAGCTCAAAGATGGTGTCCCTCAGATCATTAGAAAGCCGACGGAATTCTCCGAGATCATCAACATCCTGGCCAGACGCACCTTCGATGAGTCAGAGAATTACCTAGTTAGAGGACTAGAAGTATCAGCCTTCCCCCGTGAGGATGGAAGGGCAGACATTTTCGTCAGTCCTGGAAAGGCCTACGTCCTTGGATACGAGGTTGAACTCCCCTCACCCCGAGTCATTACCGTAGACCCGTCAACAGCAACAAGAGTGATAACCGATGAGATGTACTACTACGATGCTACCCAGACAGACTACAAACTCTACCACCAGCCAGTACAACAGGTTACCGTGGTCATGGCCAACGTTCTCGTAGAGAACTACGTCATCTACCGGTCGCCTATCCCAGGAGGGGCAGACACTATTCCTTTCTCCAACGTCCTCAACGTCATAGAAGTACGTCAGGGAAGTAAGGTGTACGTTCGCGGTCAGGATTACAACATTGTGAACCAGAACGTCATTGATTGGTCACCACCAGGAGATGAACCAGACCCAAACACCGCGTACACGGTGACCTTCATCTACCACAAGGTCTTAGAGTTCGGCGATGAGAAAGACTACACCGTTGTTACCGATGATGAGGGCAATACGTACATCAGGTTCCTGCCTACAAGGGACAACATCGTCAATGGGAGCTACTTCGAAGTCGACTACTCGTACTACCTTGGGAGGATAGACATCCTGTGCCTGGACAGCAATGGGAACACCACATTTATCACCGGAGACAGTGAGGAGGAAGCTCAAGTCACAAGACCTGTCGTTCCGTACAACGTCCTTCCCCTTGCCGAGATCTACTTCCCACCGAACTCCAACAAGCTTCGAGTGAAGAACTACTACCTCAAGAGAGTGACCATGTACCAACTCAACGAGCTCATCGAGCGACTGAGACAGCTTGAGTACAATCTTGCCGTAACACAGCTTGATGATCCAACTCTGCGTGGTGCCTCACCAGTAGACGTCGTGGGGATGTTTTCCGAAGGGTTCGTAGGCTTCGACAGAGCCTCGATGTCCCACCCAAGCTGGAGTGGCATCATCGTTCCCCAGCTCCGAATCTTCGTCCCAGACTACGATCACATTACGCCAGTCTCCTTCGATATACAGTCCACCAGTGCCACACTCCGTGGGGACCATTACTTCCTTCCCTACACAAATGTGGTGTACCTGAACCAGTCACAGGCCTCAGGGAAAATCCAAGTTAACAAGTACTCCGTCTTCACCAGAGTCCCCATCATTTCCATCACCCCACCCTACAGGTTCTTCTATGAGAAGGTGTACGTGAAGGAGAGCACCAAGGAGCATGTCACCACCGTCTACCACACCATTACAACACGGAGCAGACAGCAAGCCGGTACCACCACGACCAAAGAGACCATTCTCTCCAGCTGGTTTGAAGATAAACTCCTGGCCAAAGAGGCCATGGAATACATCCCAACATGCGAGCTGACCATCAACGGGACCAACTTCTACCCCAACCAGGACAACCTCGCCGTGTACTTCGATGGGGTCAAGCTTGTCGCAATCCCCCTCGACAACACACCGGTGGGAACAGAGACAGGGACAGTGAAATCCAAACCCGACGGAACACTCTCCCTGAAAGTGACGATCCCAGCCAACCGATTCTACACGGGCCTCAAGAAAGTCGAGGTGAAGAATCAGTACGTTGGGGCAGAGACATCCTTCTACGCTTCTGGTATCCGCGAACTCTACGAGCGCATCACACACTTCAACATCAGGCGGGACATCACGAGGTACCGGTACGTCCCACCGCCAGTTGAACCTCTCGCCCAATCCTTCTATGTCCCTGATAACTGCTACATCACTGGTGTGGGGCTCTTCTTCGCCAGGAAGGACAACACAATTCCCATCGTCGTCGAGCTCAGACCACTAGTCAATGGATTTCCCGGACAGACTGCCTTGGCCTCAAAGGTCGTCCAACCTCAGAGCATCACCACTTCCACAAATGCCTCTGCGGAGACGGTCGTCTACTTCGATGAACCGGTTTACGTTGAAGGTGGCAATATGTACTGCATTACCCTCACCACAGACTCCAACAACTACGAAGTCTTCTATGCCGAAATGGGCGAAACAGATATGCTCACCGGGGCGCCCATTGTGAGGCAACCATATGCCTTAGGGAACTTGTTCTCCTCCTCCGATGCCCAGACCTGGACTCCCCATCAGACCTCCGATCTGAAGTTCAAAATCTATCGAGCATCCTTCAACACCAGCGTAGAAGGAACGATCGTCACTACCGAAGCGGACGCTGATTTCTTGAGCTTCATTCCCTACCTCGAGTACTTCGTCCCCGACGGAACGAAAGTCAACCTCTACTACTCCATCAATGACGGAGCAACATGGCTCCCAATGGAAAACCTCATTGCCTGTGACGTTGGAGTAAGGGCATCGGGGATCAGGTACAAGGTCACCTTAAGCTCCACGAACAATTTCCTCTCTCCCAGAGTTACCAAATACATGTATGGGACCTGTTTCCTCCCCAAAACCACTGCGACCTACATTTCCAACCAGACTGTCGTGCCCAATGGATTCAGTCAGGTCGAACTCTGGGTGGATGTCTACCGCCCAACACAGGTCTGCAATGCCTCAGTGAGCTACTCCACTGATGGTGGGAATACCTGGACACAAATGACCTACAATCCCAACGAAGTCACTGCACCGGCCTATGGTTGGGAGAGGAGGAAGTACACAGCGAATTTCGAAACTTCCCAGACGAGTATAGTCTTTCGAGTTGACCTCTCGACCACAAATATCCTCCAGCAACCAGCCTGCTCGAATCTCATCGCCATCTTGAGGTGATAGAGAATGCCAAACACCTATACCACAAATTACAATCTCGCCAAACCAGCACAAGGAGATGTGAACTGGGATGATGAAATCAATGGCAACTTCGATATACTAGACGCCATCATCGCAGATCTCGAACAGATTCTCGAGAACCACCTTACCGACAACAACAACCCCCATCAGGTCACCTATGCTCAGGTAGGAGCAGCTCCAGCTTCCCATCTCCACCAGGGATCAGACATCGTAGGGCAGGTTGCTCAAGCGGCCAATGCCGACAGGGTTGACAACATCCACCTGCGAACGGAGGACAACCTCCTCTACTTCTCCACCGACAATATCAACTGGATTGTCGCTGGAGAGATGACCAAGGCTGTCTACGACCAGGACAACGATGGCGTCGTAGACAATGCCGACAGAACTGACGGTATTCACTTCAGGGTCCAGAACAACGTCCTGGAATTCTCCACCGACGGCGTCTCCTGGCTTGTGGCTGGAGAGATGACCAAGGCCGTCTACGATGCCAATAACAACGGCGTTGTAGACAATGCTGAGCAGGTAGGAGGATACAGTCCCTCAACGACTGCTACAGCCAACACTGTGGCCGTCAGGGACAGTAATGGAGATCTCACAGCAAGGGTCCTGAAGTCTTCAGTAGCCACAGGAACAGCCCCAATCCAGGTCTCGAGCACCACCACCTGTACTAACCTCAATGCCGATATGGTAGATGGACAGCACGCCAGTGCCTTCCTCCTCCTCGACAATACCTCAAGCGTCTCCATCAACGTTCCATCAGGACAGACCATTAACTTCCAGACGGGAGGAACCACCAGAGCCTACGTGAATGACTATGGACTGGTTGGAGCAGTGTACAACTCCGATATCGCTGAAGGGTTTGTAGTTTCTACAGATACAATGCCCGAGGATGGAGACATCATGGTTATACATAGAGATGGGACTATAAACACACTGAGAGGGAAAGGTACATATTTGGGGATAGTATCTTACCGTCCTGGTATCCTCCTTGGGATGACTCATAACTGGCAAAGGGAATTCGAAGAGAATCGAAAAGTTCCGATAGCCATTATGGGGCAGGTTCGCACTAATGTCTCTGGTGGGTGGTTCGGAGTGAAACCCGGCGACTACCTGACTGTAGGCAAAGACAACACTCTCCGCAAGAGGCGATTTTTTTGGGAAAGAGTTGTTGCCATCGCTCTCGAGCCAGTTCCAAAAGGCAAGAAGGAGAGAATCAAGGTACTTCTACACCAATAAGTGTGAGTCGATCATCCCTCATCAGAGATCTGTACTCGACACTAGGAAAGAAGCCAATCTGGAGGTTGATGTAGTATGGCTACTATCAGAGTTACCATTGAAAAGGATGGGGAAGTCCTGTACTCAAAAGAGGTGGGGTCAATCTCATATGCCACAAGTGAGACAAACAACCAGATGGTTAGTTCCCTGTGGATCAACTACAACAACTATGGAGGAGCGTTGTGTCTCATCGAGACAGAGCAACTAAGACCATACACTGGTGAGATTGTACAACTCAAGATCGACTACAGTGGTGTCCCATCAGTGCAGAAAAACGTCATCCTCGGAACAGTTACCGCTGAAGTGGCACCATTCCACTGTGGAATCACATTAAACCTGATAGAAAACTAATTCCTACGCTGGGACCATGCCTACCTGGACGGATACGATTACAGCGAATCAAACCCAGATACGAGGAGTTCACATCAGAGAGCTGGTTTCGAATCTCAATACCGAACGAACTAGGAGAGGACTGTCCACGGTCTCATTAACCATAATCGACTTGCAGACGAAGATAGCTGCCACCCATATCACCTCCCTCCGATCCTGGATTGATTCTACCCCATTGTGCTCTGGAAACTACACCCACAAGAGCTACGACGGATACAACTCGTACAATAGTTCCAGACAATCGTACTGTGGAGGCAACTACAGAACCATTTGCTAGCAGTACACCATGAACGCTCTTCTCGCATCAGAGGCTCCGGCTCTTAAGCCTAGGAAGGAGGGTTCAGTTGACACCTCCTTCAAAAGCGGTATGCAACACGAAACCTAGCACACTCCTATAACCTTGTTGGTCATGTGGATGCTGAAGAGAAAGTCAACGCGGATTACTGTGGCTGAAAGGAGGTCGAGAGTACACTAGGTTGTCTATTGAGAATAGTAACCTAGTGTACTAGACTGCCATGCCTTGGACCGATACCATAACTGCAGGCCAAACTAAAATTCGCGGAATTCACATAACCGAACTAAGAACAGCAATCGATAATCTCGCTGCAGCATGTGCCACCCATAAGAACTACAACTCTTATAGTGGATGTTCATACAATGGTTCCATTCAGTACAACAACTCACGGTGTGACGCAGCAAAAGCGACTATTAAGGGTCCATGCTTCACCAGGAGGTTATGGAATGGACGCCTCTCGATTTTCTGAGTACTTCAACCACATAGTATCAGTAGAAATACCTATGTCGCTAGAATGTAACCTCCGATGCAAATACTGCTACATCACTGATCCTCACTTCAAAACTACGCCAGTGAGCCTAGTAGAAGTCAATCGAGTCATAGACGCTGTACTCGAGTGCTTTCCTGCTTATCAAAAAGAAGGAGAGACCGGTATCATTCCTTGGGGTGCAGAACCAGGGTGTAATTGGGCAGTTATAGAAGAAGCTCTACGGTATGCCTTCTCCCTCCCCATACCATCGAGAATCGTTACAGGGTGGTCCACCAATCTCACAATCCTCAACAGAAGAATGCTGGATTTCATCAGAGAGTACTGTGACAGAATCACATCCCTACAAGTCAGCATTGATGGAGACGAGGAAGTCCATGACTACAGTAGACGAACAGTGAATGGCAACGGAACATATCGCATAGTACGAAGTAACCTCGACTTGTTGCTCAAGGAATGCGAGTGTCTAGCCAGCCGAATTGTATACAAATCAACACTTCACCCTGAACAACTCGAACTTCTCCACTACAGCAAAGCAGTGGAGTTCTTCCTCACAGAGTTGAAACTCAAAACCGATCCGGTCACCATAGTTAACGACAGACCCTACACACGAAGCCAGGTCTCTGGGCTAAAGGAGAGTTTTGACATACTTAAGAAAAGATGGGACAAGATAAAAGCTAAGAATGAGGACGCAATGATCGGGTACTTCCGGAAAATCATGCAACCGGATGAGTACCATTGCAGTGCCTACAAAACGCAGGTCGCCGTGGACATCAATGGCAACATCTACCCATGCCACGAGCCAACAACAAGCTCTTCTTTTTCCAAAAATGCCTTCCTTCTGGGGAATGTGTTCAACAAGACCGTCAACCCTAAGGGCATTATGGTAACTATCAACCTCAAATATAACATCTCAGCATTCAGAACCCCACTATGTAAGAATTGTGAAGTCTACCACATAGCTCCACAACTCTGCTTTCCTTGCCCATTTGATGCTTTGCGGTCGACAAGCTCTCCCTTCCTATTCCCGATATCGTCGTGCTACGCTCGCAAGGCAATTGTCGAAAAGTACCAGGAGTGGATGAATGATGGGCTCCTATGAACAAGAGCTTTTTGAGAGCATTGTCAACTGCAGTACCGTAACGTCCATAGAGCTTGTACTGTCCCCTGAGTGCAATCTCCAATGCACATACTGCTACATGAAACGACACAACAAAGGCAAGGATTCGCCAGTAATGAGTCGAGAAGTTATCACCCAAGCCATACTGCTATTCAAGACCCTCACCAAGAGACAGAAAACGTTTAGGATTGATCTATTCGGCGGAGAGCCACTCATGCAATTGGACTTAGTTGAATTCGTTCTTGCTGTAACCAAAGACGATCCACTGATCTCAAACATCACAATTCCCACAAATGCCTACTTCATTGACAAATACGTCGAAGATCTCTTGGAGAACTTTCCCAAGTTACATTTGAGTCTGTCTATCGATGGGCCAATATGGGACCCTAAGTTCCGCCAACCGCGAGACGAGTACCGACATCTCAAATTGGACTATGACTACCTCATAGGACTTTACCATCGGTTTAAGCCGAGGGTCGGATTCCACCCAATGATCTACGCCGAAGGTGTGGAAGACTTCCTCCCAACATTCAAGTACTTCCTCACAGCCATCAATGACAGGAGTCCTGACTTTGACGAGTTTCTCTATCTCTTACCAGTACGTAACCCAGGCACCTGGACTAGGGACCGTATTAGAACTCTCATAGAATCATTACGAGAATGGTACGCATTCATCCGAGAGAATGGGTACTCCTATGGGGAAGGTAGATACAACATTCTGACCTTCCCCAGAGTAACCAGAGGAGCAACTTGCGCTATCCAGATGCAACTAACGGTGATATGGGATGGAGACCTCTATCCCTGTCATAGACTCATCTACCCACAGTATCGGTATGGAAACGTCTTCGACTACCCAAACTGGGAATTCAATCGTTTCTTCCCATTCTACTTCTACCATCGGGGGAATGCTGTCATCTGTAGAAAGTGTCCTATAGACGATCGATCCAAATGTATAGGAGGTTGTCTTGGAGCACAGTACGAGTACTACGGAGACCCGTTCACACCAATACCAGATATTTGTACGCTCAACAGAGCACTGGTTCTTAATAGAAACTACATTCTTGGAATGGAGGATAGGTATGTTGAGCCTTGAGTACCTCACCCCATACCGACCAATTCTGTACTTCTCCCCAGAAGAGTACAGAGCCGTTACGAAAAAGCTTATGGACAAATCCGACATCCACCCGAGTGACGTCCTAACCATCGTAGGACTCATCAGAGACTTGCTGGTGGTGTCGGACCTTCAAGACGAGGCAATAACGACACTCAAAGCAATTGTAGGTATTATGGAAGACCCATGGTTTGCCAACCAAATAGACAACATGGACCTCTCCACTGTGACACCAGATATCTATGACCAGCTTGCCCTGAGCTATACCATGGCGAAGAACAGAATCAGCAATTACACCAGCATCCTTGATGGACTAAAAATGATCGAATTGACCACAATAAAGATTCTTGACATATTGAAACACACAAAGAGCATTTATGAGATCCCAGACAATGTCCTAAACCTTGTCGAAGAATTGTATCGAAGCACCCAATCCTCTCTAGACAATGGCCAAACTCAGCCTCTATGCATTGGCGAGTCCCAACCAAAAGACGAGGCGACACCAATAGTAAGGCAGGAGGCATAAGTAGTGCCCACCTTCCTCACCTAAAAGAGGTGGTAACTAAGTGGCGATCACCTACACTCCCAACTACAACCTCGCCAAGCCTGATAGAGGAACCATTGAGTGGGATGACGAGATCAACGGAAACTTCGATGCTCTTGATCAGATCATCAAAGATCTCGAGACTATCATTCTCTCTCACACCAACAATACCAACAACCCTCACCAAGTCACCTACGCTCAAGTGGGAGCAGCACCAGCTTCCCATACCCACTCCGGGGACCAGATCACTGGCGCCGTACCAGAAGCTGAAAGCCTAGAAGGGTACCGAGCCCAGGACTTTGTCCTTAAGCAGCCATACCACTGCAGGGTAACAGATAAGACTCACAACAAATACCCCAGTCCTGGAGTGCTCATCCCTCTCTATGTGTACCCCAGTGACGTATTCTCCAACTCTACATACAACACATTGATCTCCCTAGCCACAACGTACTCAGATATCCCCTTCATAGTGATCCTTAATCCAAACAGCGGTCCAGGAAACGTCCAAGACGGCAACTACACGAAAGCCATTGACAGACTGACCGGTGCTGGAATAGAGGTCTGTGGATATGTAAACACTGATTATGCCCAGAGGGCTTTTGATGATGTTGTCCAAGATATCGAAAAGTGGATTGAGTTGTACCCTACCATCAAAGGATTCTTCTTCGACGAGGTATCCACAGACTCCAATACCAACCAGTACTACCAGAATCTGTACGTCTACACCAAAAACCGTGGACCATTTATGGTCATAGGCAACCCAGGGACGACTGTTCTCAGGACTCTTGCTGATCTTTTCGACATTACAGTTATCTGGGAGAACAACACCTTCCCTGATGAGACTCAGCTACAGTACTTGAAAGGCGATTACGATAATGGCTTGATAGAAGTACCGAATTCGAAGAAGGCCATCCTCATCCACAATGAAGCCAGAGAGTACATGCTCACGTACTACGTTGCCACCCTCCTTACATACTGCGGATGGCTGTACGTGAATAGGTTTGGTTGGGATACCCTGTCACCATACCTCTCGAAGATGCTGAGGAATATGGCCACCGTAAAGCAGATTCCCCATCTTCCCCAAACCGTAATCACCCTGACGTACAACACAAATGGAAACCTCCAATCCATAACAGAAGAGGATGGGCTTGACGTCATTAAAGGAGCTACACTCCACTACAAGGCAGACGGTAGCCTAGACTATATCGAAGAATCCATAGGAAACGTGACGTTCCACGTTTACTTCAACTACGACAGTAATGGCAACCTTCAAACGATCCAGAGGGTGAGGGTGTGGTGAGTTAGTATGGACGCAGTAGGGTATTCTCTAGCCATGAAGCTCCAAAGAGAATTGGGACAATGGGTGGATATTGGATGGAGATACCGTTGGAGACTTACCATTGACAACACATCAAACTCTTCAGCCCTTACTAACTACCAAATATGCGTAACCGTTGATACTGCCTCGCTCATCTCTGCAGGGAAAATGCGCTCCGACTGTGGTGATATCCGGTTCACCGACAGCGATGGGAAGACTCTCTTAGGCTACTGGATTGAAAGCGGCATTAACACCAGCTCTACAAAAATCTGGGTAAGGGTCCCCTCTATCCCCGCCAACTCCACGAAGACGATTTACATGTACTACGGCAACCCTAACGCTACGTCGCAGAGTAACGGCAATGCGGTGTTTGACTTCTTTGATGACTTTGAGGGAACAACATTAGACACGACCAAGTGGTACGTCGTATCCGGAACGTCGTACACTGTCTCGAACAGTATTCTCAAAATCACTGTGGGAGCCATTGGACTGCAATCCCCCCTTTCTTTTAACCTTAATGCGGGATATCTCACTGAAGCGAGGGTACAGTACAACACAAACTCTGAGAGTGCATATAGTGGTGTTCTGGAGGTAGCAAACTCCAGGTTTATTGCCGGTGGTAATGCGAACTCCGACGCTGTCCTGCTCTACATGGTTGACTCTCCGTCTGGCAGTACGAGTGTTAAGGGCTGGGTTGGGTCAGGAAGTAGCGCAAGTTACAACATAGCCAGCGGTGTGGCTATCTTCACAATGTCCCTGAACACCTGGTACATCCTTGGCGACGAAACCACACCCACTACGGCAGCGTTCTGGAAAGACTATTCTCGCCTGAACAACTACTCCGTCACCTGGAGTAAGAACATCAGATATGTGGCGCTTGGCAGCTTTAACGGAAATGGCACTTACGATATTAAAGACACATCATACGACTGGGTCAGGGTGCGCAAATACTCCTCTCCAGAGCCAATGGTAATCATCGACTATGAAATGCCGAACCAACCGTTTCAAACTCTCAAATGCTTATTGGCCTGGCTAAGCTATAAATAACCCTTGATCTTGCTGAGTTTGTCCAAATAAGACCCTGCTCGTACCGGGGTTCCGCAAGGTGCCCTTGGAGCGCGAGCAAGTCATCACCAACATGGTGACCTATCATGCGTAAGTTCCTTCCTTTACTCGTTATCCTTCTTGTCCTTTTCCCATCCTGCGCAGCAACGTTATCCCTGCCAGAGCTTGATCATGAATCTGACCTTTTCGCCTGGTGGCTGCACAACTTGAAATCGCCAGAACAGCTCCAGATGTTTCTACAGAACTGTGTTTATATCTCAGATTTCGAGCAATTCGGCAAAATCGAGTACTACCAGACACCGGACGAGTTCTTTCACAACCGCAAAGGCGACTGTGAGGATTTTGCGTACTTCTCTGCCTATGTCTTCCTCAGAAAACAATGGGCCTTCAGGTCCTGGGTTGTCCTCATCGCCCTGAGGAAGAACCTTGGCCACCACGGTCTAGCTGTAGCCCAGACAGACAAAGGCTTCGTTGGTATCGACTACGCGTACATTTCCCCTCCTTTCTCGACTTTCGACGAAGCCGTGCGCCACGTCGCCCTTCCCTACGGCTACAGCTACACTGAGAGAATTTTTGAAGTCCACCTCCCTAAGGAGAAATCAGCCTCAAAGAAGAAGAGCAAAGGAAACTTCTGTCCCCTTGAGGGATGTCCATAATCGGGTGGTGTATGATGCAGCCACTCGCCTGGTACCTGTGTGTCTCCATTGCCTTAGCTTTTCTGGTGATCGACGCCATTGCGAGGATTGGAGAGTGTTCTCATGGACTACCGAAAGGCTTTTATCGATCGGATGAGGGAAGCGGTGAAGTGGGCGAAGATTAGGGGAGCCGAATTCAATGAGGCTGTCGTCTTCGCCCAGGCAGCCCTGGAGTCCAACTGGGGACTGTCACTCCTTGCCCGAGCCTACAACAACCTCTTTGGAATCAAGGCTGGATCCTGGAAGGGGAAAACCATCACCTTACCCACTATAGAGTACGTTAAGGGCCAACCTGTTCCTGCCCAGGCCAAGTTCCGGTGGTACGACTCCTGGCAGCTGTGCATCGTGGACTATGCCGAGATCATTAGAACGCGATGGTGGTACCGAGAGGCTCTGAAGTACCTCGACAACGCCGATAAGTTCCTGGATTGCCTCCTGAGCAAGCCAGGAAAGCCTGGATGGGCCACCGATCCGAGCTACTTCACCAAGGTCAAGAACGTAGGGAAGGTCATCGAGCGCCTTGGTGGTCCGAAGTGGCAGGCGTAACCCCCAGGGAGCTTGAGCTCAGAAGCAAGGCATACTTCGAGAACCTCCTCAACAGCCTCATCCTCTGGATAGCTTCCCACCAATCCTACGGGGTTACCCCAGAGGAAGAAGAGTACAGGGTGTGGGAGGAAAAACTGGTCATGGCCGCCATAATGCTCAGAGATTGCAGAGAAGGGAAGAGCCTCGATGGCCCCGCGGGGAGTCCACTTTGATCCTCATGATCACCTCCTCCTCTTCTACGCCCACATCAGGAACGTCCACTCCTCGCAAGAGGCGATTCCCAAGGAGCAACTCAGGAAGTGGAAAACGCTATGTCAGAAGATTCTGATACTCCTCGAAGAACTCGAGAGGTCCAAGAAGGGACAAAGTGGCTGACCAGGGCACCTGTCTCTACATCGATCTGGAATCAAGCAAAGCCTTCAGTGCTGAGGAGCTCCTGTGGTTCGTCGAGGGGTTCTGTAAGGAACTCAACCTCCGAATCGTCTCAGGACCCTTCCTGGCCGAAACCCCCAAGGAGCTCACTGTCTGCGTCATCCTCTCAGAAAGCCACATCGCCGTGAAGAGGCTTGAGAGGAGGTACTACGCCATCGACATCTTTACCTGTACACCCATCGACAGTGCCGTGGCCTGTGTCCTCATCAGGACATTCTTCCGACCCATCTGGATGCAGGTACATTCTCTCATAAGGAAATTCAACCCCTATGGTGAGGTCAATGCCTGAACGGGACGAATGCCCCTACACCAGAACGAGGTTAGAGATCACCACGAAAATCGTGGAGCTGGAGAAGGAAATGGAAGCTTTGTGTAACGAGTACGAGAAACTCAGAGAGGACAACAGAGAAATCAAGGGGAAGCTCGACTCCATCCTCACCATCATCACCGACCTCCGGCTCTCCAACGGGAAGCAGAACGACCGCATAGAGACCTTAGAGGAGCTCTATGAGGAATCAAGGAGGGGGAGGATCTGGGCTGCCGAGAGGGTCTTCCAGATCATCTCCCCATTCATAGCTTCCCTCTTAGTGTACCTCCTCACCAGACGGTGACGGATTTCCGAGACCTGAAGGTTATTCGGAGGGGAGAAGACAGGATGGAACGTTCCCTCATCATCCTCGGCCTCTTTGTCCCTATTGTCCTCCTTGTCTCCTGTCAGCCAGGATACACCATCCCTAGTGGGCCCTCCTCCTCACGAAAAATACGGCAAGGAAGCCCACGATTTTAATCGTGGGAGGAACTGCCGCGAATGTGGTAATATATGCTTATGGGAGATAATGTGAAAAGAAAGATGGCTATGAAGATAGTGAAAACTGTTAAATGCAAACTCCAAGTTAATCCTGAGCAAGCCAAGGTTTTGCTGGAGACCCTGAGGCGGTTTGCTGATGCCTGCAACGATATCCTCTGCGTCTCTCAGGAAAACCACACCACCAACAAGGTCAAACTCCAGCACCTCTGCTACCGCACCATCAAGGAAAGATACGGCCTGCAGGCTAACCTCGTCATTCGCGCCATCGCCCGTGTGGCTGAAGCTGCAAGGAAAAAGCTGAAGCCATCCAAACCTAAGAAGTTCAAACCCACCAGTATGAACCTAGATCAGCGCACATTTTCCTTCAACGAGAAACGCTGGGAGGTCTCTATCTCCACAGTAGCGGGCAGACTAAAACTTCCATTGGCTGTTGGAAACTTTCAAAAAGGGTTACTTATAGGACAAAAGCCTACTTCGGCTACCCTTTGCTATAACAGGCGTACAAAGGAGTTTTATATCCACATCGTAGTGGAGCGTGAAATCCCTTTTCCGGTAAGCAATGGTAAGGTAATAGGTATCGACCGCGGCATCTACAACCTTGCTACGACCTCTACTGGACTGAAGTTTTCCGGGAGACAGGCTATGCACATCCGTAGGCATTACGCCCGGTTGCGGCAGGCGCTCCAATCCAAAGGCACGAAAGGTGCTAAACGCACCCTGCAACGGCTGTCGGGGAAGGAGCACCGCTGGATGGCCGATCTTAACCACAGGATTGCCAAAGCTATCGTCAATTCCTGTAAGCCCGGTGATGTGATTGTCATGGAAGACCTGAGGTATATCCGGGAGCGCATCCGTGCTACTAAAGAGCAACGTCTTCTCCAGCATTCCTGGGCTTTCGGGCAGCTCGGTAGGTTCATCGAGTACAAGGCTGCCGAGCGTGGCATCAAGGTGGTCTATGTAGATCCCAGGCACACCAGCCAGCGTTGCCCGAGGTGTGGCAACGTAAACCGGAACAACAGGCATGGACATTTCTTCCGCTGCACCTCCTGCGATTTCGTCGGCCATGCAGATATTGTGGCCGCAACCAATATCCGTCAGGTGTTTTTGGACACGCTGGCGGATGGGCCTCCGTCAGTAGGCCCCAGAGCGGCTTCGAGCTGCAAGCCCACGACTTTAGTCGTGGGTAACTGACTGCTTCAGTCTCTGGAACTACTACGGACCCTTTGGGAGCATGGAGGAGTTCCTGCAGAGGAAGTTCCCAGGATGGAGAGTACGGAAAATTCTTCCTATTGGCGATGTCCTCAGCACCCTCTTTGACCAAGGCCATGTCCGAGTCTACAAGCCAGATAAGATCAAGCCATGAGGTACCTCAAGCTCTTCCTCATCTACGCTCAGATCATCCTTGAGGCTAAGAGCCTCCTCATCCTCACAAACAAGTACTCCCCCAAAACCATGGAGATGCTCCTCAGGAAGCTCTACCGAGCCCTCCCAGAGGAGGTACGGACCGAGTACAGGGAGGAGGAGTTCGTCCAGCACTTCACAACGTACTTCAAGCTCATCCAGATCGCCGTCGACTTCCTCTGGACCTTCTTCCCCAACCTCATGCACCAGGTAACCTGGAAGTACCTCAAAGCGGCCAGAGCCCTGTGGCTCTCAGTCTTTGAGAGGCTCAGGAAGTACGCCCAGGAGAGTGAGGAAGAGCTCAACAGGAAAATCGCCATGTACTCAAGGATTTATGATGAGAAGGTCCTCATGAACCTCCTTGAGAAGGACTTCGAGACCCAGATCAGGAAATTCGACTTCTGCTTCACCACCAGAACCGAACTCGCCCTGAAGGAAGCTCAAGAGGGCCTTGAGGAGCAGATCAAAGACCAGAGTGGTCCCGGAGAGGGTGAGAACTGGCTGGTGATAGTCGATAGCTCAGGAATCCACTACAACCCTCACTGGCATCCAGAGAAGTAGGAGGGAGAAGATGCCCCTTAAAAGAGGGAAAAGCCAAAAGGTGATCTCAGAGAACATCCGAAGGTTGATCAGGGAAGGATACCCTCAGAAGCAGGCAGTCGCCATTGCCCTGAGGGTAGCTGGACAATCCAAACCCAAAAGGGGAGGGAAGAAACCATGACCGGGAAACTCCTGGAAGTCGTTCTGAGCATCATTCCTGTGGTGCTCACCTTCCTCCTCACGTACTACGTGAAGGAGAAGGCAAAACGGGAGGCCATTCTGGCCAAGTCCCAGCTCGTCCTCCAGTACGCCGACATGGCCGTGAAGGCCGCAGAGGACCTTTTGGGACCTAAAACGGGGTTCGACAAGTTCAAGTACGCCGTCGAACTCCTCCAGAAGATCCTCAAGGAAGTCAACATCAACCTGAGTAAGGAAGAGGCCGAAGCTGCGGTCCGGTCAGCATACCAGGTGAGTCCGTACAGCAAGAATAGCTGAAGGTTGAGGTAATGGGTCGAAGGTTACGCAATAAGATCCTCTACATCAAAAACAAGAAAGGCTGCCACGTCTGCATCTCCCACCCCCTGGACGATGATGGGTACCCAATCGTCTGGGTCCCCCCGAACACCACCATCAGGCTCCACCGGCTCATCTACATGAAGTACTACGGTCCCATCCCTCAGGGGATGGTCGTACGGCACAAGTGCGACAACAGGCTCTGCATCAACCCAGAACATCTGGAACTTGGCACTCCTGAGGATAATGTTCGGGATATGGTGCGACGACTCAGGCACGCTCGGGGGACCCTGAAGGGGGGAGTGAAGCTCACGGAGAAGGATGTCGAGGAAATCCTCCTCGATACGAAGACACCCGTGAGAGTCCTTGCCAAGAAGTTCAGAGTATCGACGATGACCATCTACCACATCCGTAATGGAGTCACCTGGAAGGACCACCCTGCCCGCCGTCGTCTCCAAGACTCCAGCGAACCTCCTGGATCTTCCGGTTCACATACGACAGGTCCATCGATAGGTGAGGGTGCTGGTACCACACAGGGTGGGGGATGATCATGATGGGAGACTTTGAGACGGTAAGGGGGGCGAACTCCAGGACCGTGAAGCCCTGAAACCTCTTCGTACGGAACCGGACGAGGAAGGCATCGTCCCCCACACTGAGGACGGAATTCCCGAAGAAAATCGTCGCCTCCAGAGGATCGAGCACCCTGATGGTGACGTCGTAGGGTGTGAGACCAGCCGTCCGACGGAGTAGGGAGTAGAAGACAGATCTCCTGAGGTACACCGACCTTCCAAGATGGAGGAAGGTCGGTGTATTTTTCTTACAGAACCTCAGAACGTCAGAAAGCGTTGTGGCCCAGAGGACTGGCTTCCCAAGCTTCCCAAAATCGACATTGGAGAACAGGGAAGCCACAATGGTGTCCTGAATGGTCATCGCCCCTGGAGGGTTGCTCAGGAGAGAGACGTCCGGCACAACCAGCCGGTACGTCTTTTCACCCTCCTCAAAGTCCGGTACCATGAGGAACTTAATGAGCACAGGCAAGGCGAACCACCTCGAACTTCCCCTGGACACCGAGGAGGCGCTTCAGCACCCCCACGAAGTACGCCCCAGGATTCCGCACTGCCCTCCTGTGACAGGCACTCCTTGTGATGCGCCTGGCCTCCTCAATCACCCTCAGAGAGACACGGTCAACCACCAGCTCATAGAACCTCCTGCTCCCCTCATCACCGAATTCCTCCACGAGTTCCTGAATGAGGTGCTCCCGCCACTTCGCCTTCTTCTTCATGTTCTCCAGAGCCTTGAGGAAGATTTCTCCCGAAGCCGACGTCACAGCAGGTTCCCTGAAGGCTTCTCTCTCCTGGGTTTCTCCACTCTCCTGGAATTCCTCTGCCACCAGGTCAACGTTCTCTACATACGTTCTTTCTTTCTTAGGAGTAGAAATTCTAGAAACGTTAGCGAGCTGGCGTATTCTTTCCACGTCGATGACCGCAAGCATCTCCCGAGTCCCAAAGGAATGGCGGGAAATGATCCCGTGGCTCTCAAGCTCCTCGAGGTAGTTCCCCACAGACCTCCTGCAGACGCCCATGTCGATGGATAGCCTCTTCGGTGAGATCCTGGCGACCAGTTTCCCTTCCCGGTTGACGTTCGTTGCCTGGCGGACGATCTCAATGAGGAGGAGACGAGAAGCGGAGGAAATGCCCTTCATGCGGAACACCAAAGCCACGATGTCGGGAATTCCGGTGACGTTCTTCAACGGGATCACCCTCCTGGACAGAGATTTTTTGCTATACTACCACAACACCACCACACCTCACAAGAGGAAAGACAGGGGAGGAGTCCAAATTTTTCCCTCCAGCCCCTGTCCTCGTTGGAGAGGTGCACAGTTTGAAGAATACTTGAGTTTGGGCAAGATAAAGAACTGGGCAGTTTGCTCACCAACTCCTCAGCTCTCACCCCCTTCACGTTTCACCTCAAGGAGCTCCTGGAGGATTTCCATGATCCGGTTCAGGGAGAATCCAGTGAGGATGAAATCGTAGGCGAACTCCCTGCTGAGATGCTGTACACCATCCGGTGCGGCTAACCCTTCCTCGATGATGTACGCCAGGCTTTCAGCAAAGTGGTGGACGAACCTCGCCTCCTTGAGGATTCTCTTGACCCGTTCACCAACCTCATCTACAGGCATCTTCTCGAAGGCGAAGAATTCGCCTTCCTTGAGGTTCAATCTGGGCTGATCCGTCAAGCGTCACCCACCTCCCTTTCAAACGTGTACGGTACCCGATCACCATAGTTCTTCCCGTACTCAACCTCCACCTCAATGGGGACCCTCATGAAGTCCACAGGAGGGTTCTCCATGATGTGCTTCACCAGGCGAACCACCTCATGGAGGTCATCCCTGTGACACTCCAGGACGATGGAGTCGTGGACTGTGAGGATAGGACGTGCCCGGAGTCGGGATCTCCTCAGCTCCCTGAAGATCTGACACAGGGAGATCTGGGTGAGGTCCGAGGCGGCAGACTGGATGGGAGCGTTGATAGCCTCCCGCTCAGCTTCCCCAACAATGGCAGAGTCTCCAGAGAAGACCTTGGGGATTCTCCTCCTCCGTCCCAGAGGGCTCTCCACGTACCCATGCGTCCTGATGAGCTTCTTCTGCCTCCTGATATACCTTGCCACTCCAGGGTAGGTCTGGAAGTACCGATCAATGAACTTCTGGGCCTCCTCAATGGAGATGCCGAGCTGTTCGGCAAGCCCAACGGCACTCATCCCGTAGATAATCCCGAAGTTGATCTTCTTGGCGAAGCTCCGCTCTTCCTTACTCACCTCCTCCTTCCCAAAGATGAGCTGAGCCGTTCTGGTGTGGATATCTAGGCCTTCCCTGAAGGCCTGGATCATGGTCTCATCCTCAGCCAGAGAGGCCATCACCCGGAGCTCAATCTGGGAGTAGTCGAAGTTCACAATGTACCCATCCTCATAGGAGGGAATGATGAGCCGCTTGATCTCCTGAGAACAGTGCTCGGGGATGTTCTGCATGTTGGGTTCAGAAGAGGAGAGACGGCCAGTCTTCGTCCCGATGACGTTGAACCGAGCGTGGATCTTCCCATCCGGCATGATGTACTCCTCGAACTTCTCCAGGAAAGAGGAGAGGATCTTGTGCGTCCTCCGGTACCTGAGGATGAGCTCGGCAAGTTCGTGTTGCCCTGCGAGATGCTCAATCGTTGCCCGATCAACGCTGTTTTTCCCCTTTTTGGTCTTCTTCAAGGGAGTAAGGCCGAGGCAATTGAAGAACAGGTCGGAGACGTGGTGGACAGAGAGAGGCGAGAAGGTTTCCTTCCGGATTTCCTCCCATCGTTTAATTTCCCTTCGGCTCCTGATTTCCTCAGCGATTGCCTCAAGCTCCTTCCGCATTCGCTCTTTGAGATCCCGCAGGGCAACCACATCGATCGTCACGCCACCATACTCCAGCATGGCGGCCACATGCTGGAACCCCATGACCATCTGGAAGACCTCCATCAGCCCCTCTTCCTCCAGGCGGCTCCTGAAGATCTCATAGAGCCGGTACGTGGCATCAGCATCGGCACAGCTATAGGTGAAGAACTCCTCCTCTGAGGCAGCGAGGAAGGGGTAATCCTCGCTGAGGAACTTCGAGGCGTACTCCCCCATATCGGTGTAGACCATCGCCAGGAACTTCAGACCGTGCTCAACGTTCTCATCAAGGATGAAGTGGGCCACAGCCGTATCGAAGTCGACTCGAGCCGGGATGTTGAGCTTCTTCCACAGCCACTGGATGTCGAATTTCCCGTTGTGGGCGATGATGGTCTTCTCCCTGTCAGCGAAGAGCTTCCGGAGCTCTCCTACCACGACCTGGAGGTCCTCCTCCTTGAGGATTGTCTCCTCACGCCTGGTGTGGAGGAGCTCCAAACGGTACGCATCGAGGAGCCGCTTCGTGGGCCGGACACCGGATCGCTTCAGCTCCTCCTTGTGCGCCTCAAGGAGTGAGGCAATCTCCTCTTTCGTGTACTTTGGTGGTCGGTAGTAGAGGGGAACGCAGAAGGCCTTCCCTGGGGCAGTGCTGAAGGAGATGGCCGTCACCTCTCCTCGGTCATCGAACGGGGAGAGGATGTTGTTGGTCTCAATGTCGAAGGCGAAGGAGGAGCTCTCCTGGAGAACTCTGAGGAGCTCGGAGAAATCCTCGAGGCTCCGGATGACTCGATACTCGACCTCCTGTCGCTTCCTGACGAGGAGATTCCTGACCCTTGAGAGCTCCCGGATCCAGAGAGGCTTCTGGTCTGGATTGTAGAGGATGGATGCTGGGTGGAGGGTACAGACCACGTAACACCCGGGCTCCTGTAGCCATACATCCGTACCACGGAACTTATTGATGCCGTTCTTCCGAAGAAGGCTTCGGAGAGCGACGTTACCAAGAATGACCACAACCTTCGGGCGAGTTGTGAGAATCTCATCGATCAGCCTCCTCCTGCAGCACTCGATCTCTATTCTCAGCGGGGTACGGTTGTTCCCCCGCTCATCCGTGGGGTGGCAGAGGACCGCATTGGTGATGCCAATGACGAACTGGTCGAGTCCGGTCTCCCTCAAAGCCTCCCTGAGGAGCTGACCAGACCGACCAACGAATGGGGTACCTTGCTGGGCCTCAGTGGCCCCTGGGGCTTCACCGACAAAGAGGATATCCACCTCCCCCTGAGGAATGCTGGGGGGAACGAGGACACTCTCCCTCAGGGGGCAGAAGTTGCACTCCTCGTAAGGCTTACGGACTTTCGCTTCCTCGAAGAGCTTCTCCTGAATCACCAGAAACACCATCCTCCATTATAGCAAGATTTTCGACAGTGTCAATACCTCATCAAAAAATTTTTTCCAAATTTTTGGGTTTTCCTATTCCCATTGAAGTTCCCATTATTCAATTCGAACCTCAGGAGGTACTTCATCCTGAGTCTCGCCACCTCAAAGGGCTCAGCCGACCTGACGCACACGGCCATCTGCTCCCTTCCTAGGGAATTCGGATCCTCATTCCCAGGGAGGAAGGCAACCCTCACCGTCTTGAAGAAGGGGAGGAGTTTCCGGGCATAGCTCAAGATCTGAGGGATGGCATCCCTCGTGTCCCAGGCAAAGACCACCTCCTCAAACCCCGAGAGGAGCAAGAGCTGGATCTGGTTGTCCGTGAGGTGCTTCCCAAAGGTGGCCACGGCACAGTACCGACCATCGATCACTCCTGTCGTCAGGGCATCGAAAACCCCCTCCACGATCACCACTGAGGGGAAAAATACTGCCCGGTCGAGGTTGAAGAGGAAATTCGATGGGGCTGGAGCCTCATCCTGGGAAGGATTGAGCACCTTGGGAGTGAGGCCTTCGTGGTACGCCCGGGCCACGAAGCTCACCAGAATGCCCCGGTGGAAGATGGGAACGATAATCCGCCCCCGGTACTTTCCAGTGGCGCAGAAGCCAATGGAGTACATCCTGATGGTGTCCTCATCAATCCCCCGGCTCTGGAGGTACTGCAGGGCCTGACGGCCTTCCTCAGATCGGAGGAAGTCCGACGAGTACCCTTCCGGGAGCTCAACGAGATCGAGGTGCTCATCATCGATCCGGTACTGAGGAGCCGGACGACTGGTGAAGGCCTGCTCCTCACCTTCCAGGAAGAGGAAGAGCCGCTCAACTGGCCCACTCGTCTCACACCTGAAGCAGTGGAAGACCCCCTTCTCCTCGTTGATGTAGAGGTGGAGCTTGTGATCGTTGCAGAAGGGGCAGTTGATCCTGACCTCCCCATGGGAGGCGGTCCTGAAGGGGATATGGAGCTCAAGGAGTTTGGCCTGAACATCACACCAGAGCATTGCCGAATGGCACCTGCACTTGGGCTTCACTGAAGCTCATGGTCTCATAGTCCACAGAGAGGACGATCTCCTTGTCAGCAACGTTGTTGCGGTTCTTGTTGATGTAGAGCCGGATGAGGTTGGACTTGAACTTGTCCTCAATGGACCGGTTGAGGGAGATGACCACATCGGCATTGTGCGTCTTCCCGTACGCCCCCTTGACGTGCTCGAGCTTGATCTGCCTTGCATCGGCTCCCTCCCGGTTGATCTGGGAGGCCGTGACCATGACCAGGTTCCGCTTCATGGCGATAGCCCGGAGTTCCATGTACGAGGTCTCGATCTCCAGCCAGCGCTCCCGGTACGATCGCTGGGGGAGCATGATATCGGCGTAGTCCACGAAGACGATGTCAGGGACAGTTCCCTGGAGGGCGTGGCTCTCGATGTTCGCATCAAGCTGGGATGTGGTCATGGAGAAGGTCGGTGCCTCGATGACCACGAAGTTGTTGAAGAGAGCCCGCATGAGGTGGGTATCGAGGCGCCTGATGGCCCTGTCAGGGTCCTCCATGATCTCACTGAACCGCATCCTCAGGATGGCCGAGACCATGCGCATGATGACCCTCTCGGCCGAGACCTCAAACGAGTAGTAGAAGACCTTCTTCCCCTGGAGGAGGGCAGACCAGGCGAGGTTCACAAGGAAGGCCGTCTTCCCCACCCCCGTCCCTCCAAGGATCACCACGAGCTCTCGGGTGGCAAACCCTCCACCAAGGCACTCATCAAGGGTTGGGAAGAGGGTGGCAATGCGCTCTTCCTCAACCTGCGCCAGGGAGGCAATGACCTTCTCGAGATCCCTACGGAAAACGAGGGTTCGGATGTCCTCCTGGTGGAAGGCAAGGGAAGAAACGACATCGTGGACGAACCGATCCACTTCGCCCCGACTCACGTAGTCGATGCCCCGTTTGATGACCTCCTGGGCAACCTTGATCCTCTTGAGCTCCATGAGGTGGTCGAGGTAGAACTTCTTCGTGGCCGCATTGATCCCCTCAATCCGGTGCGCGTCAAAGAATGCGGCAAGCTCCTGGGCATCAGTCTTGGGGTGGTCACGGAGAACTGCGGTACACAGCGCCTCAGTGGTGGGGACATCCCCGTACTCATGGTAGAACTTCCGTGCCGTACGGAAGATCGCCCTGAGGAGGTAGTGGTCGAAGAACTCCTCCTCAAGGAGGGGATCCACAGCGTAGTGGAAATCCCGGTCAAAGACGTACAGAGCAAGGATCTCATTCTGATTCGGCACCACAACGATCTCCTCCTATCCGCCACTCAATGAACTTCCTGGCAATCTCACTCTCCAGGAATTCCTTGGCAATCTTCTCCTTCCTGATCCCCTTAGATGTGGGCTGTACGGTCACTGATGAGGGGAGAGACATGCGCTTCCGCGCCGCCTCATAGAGGCGAATGCCAGCATCAGAGAACACCACGCCAGGGAAGGCGGATGGCCCCCTCCCCTGGCGGTGGTACTCTTCCATCACCATGAAGCAGAAGAGTTCGAAATCTGTGATTCCTCGAGCCAAAAGCTTTGGAACGGTCCTGAGGAGAGCCTTCCAGTACCGGCACTTCTCTGGATTCTTGGGGAGGATCCTCTTGGGATGGTGGTAGAAGTTGAAGTAGGCCTGTTCGTACCCCTGGGCAAGACGAATGGCCTGACGCTCTAGATCTGTGAACTCCTTGGGTTTTCCTGATTCGTCAACGATTCTCCTCATGGTAGGGCGCCATGAGCACTCTCAAGGAAGAACTACATCCAACAGGTACCTGTCGCCACTCTCTGGGGAGCCCCAAAGTCTGGGCAAGGGGAACGACAACCGAACATTCCTCGCAGGCGAGAACCTTCCGGAGATGGTCCTCAGAGAAGGCAAGGAGAGGGAGAACTTCGGCGATATGTCTCCCCACTGCCCGGTGGGGGAAAATCCCGAGGAAAGAAGGGGTTACGGCAAGGATCCTGTGGGTTGTGCGGCTGTAGACCACAGCAGGGAAGGGGAGAATGGCAACGAGATCCAGAACGGAGAGAGACCGGCATAAACCACCATCGTCGTCCTCCTCCTGACCTCGAGAGAAGAACCGGTGGGAAAACACCTGATCAATGAATCCGGCAATGTCCCTCGCAACCCTAATGGTCTGAGGGAGGAGGTTGGAGAGGATGGAGAGCGGACGGGGGATGTGGACCGTCACTGAGGCCCCTGAGAACCCCAGAGGGAAGGAGAACCGGGAATGCTCGTAGGAGAGAGGAGGATAGGAGGTGATAGTGAGGTTCTTAATGGTCCCGGAAAGGTCCACTGAGGCCGAAGCTGGAAGGTCCCTGAGGAAGAGGGCGTTGGAGAAGACCGTGCTGGCATCAGAAACGTCAGGTTGTTGCTGGGTGAGGCTCAGGAGATCTTCGACGAAGGGACGGAGGGACTGGCGGATCTCCTCGCCGAGAGGGGAACAGAAGAGGCGGAATTCGTCCTCCAGACAGGCATTCTGGGTTTCAAAATTGATGAGGCATAGGGACCTGTCAATAGGGCTTGAAATCTGCATCACAGGTGACCTCCTTTCTGGAGCATTCAACCGGTTCAATTCTAACGAAGGGGGTATGGGGGTGTCAAGATGGTAGAGAAAATTTTTGCGAAAACGTGTATCTGTCAACTTGGAGCAAAGTCCAGTGACTATACCAGAAGGCATTTCCAGCCGGTAACCTATGACAGGGTGTCATTCCCTCCTCCTTTCCCTTCCTTTCCCCCACACCCCCTTTTCTTCCTTTTTCTCCTCCCTAAAAAAAAAAAAATAAAATCACAAGAACAGCCCAGCCCTCCTCAGAATTTATTCTCTATAGAGAATAAATTC
>Ga0071330_1073773_pt1 | contig 26745 bp, 19 predicted proteins | sample GBScel77sediment_FD_63802 | JGI IMG/M metagenome (GOLD analysis project Ga0071330, IMG submission 63802) | Hot spring sediment microbial communities from Great Boiling Spring, Nevada - Cellulolytic enrichment Sediment 77C v2 (version 2) | ecosystem: Environmental > Aquatic > Thermal springs >...
GGCGTTGAGGGGTGGTTCCTGCCGCGGCGCTCTGTCCTTCGCAGGCGATCACGACGCAGAGGTGCGAAGCAGATTTCCAAGGAACCGGGGGTGCGGCCGAATATTCATCGGAAGTAACCCCGGAGGTGTTCGGGGGAGAGGAAGGTTGGGCAACCGACGTCGCCGGTCCGCCGACGAAGATCGGGGTGGAGGAGGCTTGTCATCCGGTTACCTCGACCCAGGAGGCCTCCGTGGGCACTCTTGCCCCGGAAGTGGCTGAAATGCCTGCCGAAGGACAATTCCCTGAGGAGGCCAGTCAAACAACAGAGGGGACACCGACAGCTGCTGTGCCCACATTCACATTGGAACTGGTGTGCCCCCACTGTCAGGGGGTGTTTTCCTTGGGAGAGGCCCAGCTTGCTTCCACCGGAGAGACGATTCCTGCAGAGCTGGTTCGGGCAATCGAGGAGCAATTGAGCGGTCGGTCTTCGCAGCCCGAAGGGTACCCGTCGGGAGAGTGGTCCGCCGCCGCCACGGTTCCCGTTTCGACTGTCAGCATCCAAGTTCCTGAAGAGGAGACCCGGGCAAGACCTTTTGCCCGTCAGCCGCGGAAGAAGGTCAACGTCCTCAAGGAGCTTGTGAGTTGGGTGGGTGGGGCAGTGCTCGGGCTTTTAATTGCCTATTACCTCCTTGTGTTAATCCGGGGGGATCACGGGAATTTCCTCAAAATCCCACTCCCGGGGGTTCGAAGCAGCTACAAGTATTCGCCAAGTTGGTTTCCGAGCTTTATGAAACCGTCTCCTCCCGGGGGTAAAGACTCGGAGAAAGACTCGGAGTCGGAAGCGAACACCTCCTGAATCCCCTCCGATCCCAACCTTTTCCCGAAAGGTCAGTCGGGGTAACTTACCGAGGCGGTAAGGATACTCGAGGCTTTCCTTCCCAACGAACTTCGGTGTAGTTAGGCCCAACTTTTCGATGCCCACCCACCCCCGTGGGTCCCCGAGCGGACTTTCCCTCCGGAATAGCCGCCGGAATAATTTCTCGAAAGGGCGGTTCGTCACGAATTCGACAAACAAACTAGCGATGAGTGGGTTATTCTCACTTGGGGAATCGGATTCCGAGACTTGGACATCACGAAGTTTTTTCAGGCGACCTATGGCCCGAGCAGTCTATCTTGCCACCTTCGGCTGTCAGATGAACGACTTGGATAGCGAGCTGATTCGTGCCAGCTTGCTGGAGGCCGGATACCGTTTCGTCGATCGGCCACGGGAAGCCGATGTGGTTCTTTTCAACACCTGCAGTGTCCGGCAACATGCGGAGGATAAGGTTTACAGTGCTTTGGGCCAGCTCAAACGCAGGAAAAAGAATTGCCCAGGGATGATCATTGGAGTTCTAGGGTGCATGGCCCAAAAAGATGGTGAACTCATCTTTCAGCGAGCCCCCTGGGTGGATCTGGTACTTGGGCCGGGTCAGCTTGGTCGGTTGGTGGACTGTTTGGATGCCCTCATCTCCGGTCGGCAAAAGAGGGTATTGCAGTTGGCCCTTCCGCGAAAGGGAATGTCCCAGGCGGAGGTAGCTCGGAGTTTTGCCCCGTTCGATCCGCCTCGTCGGCCGGATGTCCGGCCTTTGCGGCAGCAAGCAATGGTCCGGATCATGCGGGGCTGCGATAAATTCTGCACCTTCTGTGTGGTGCCGATGGTCCGCGGGCCAGAACAAAGCCGACCTGCCCGAGAGATCGAAGCCGAAGTACGGGCACTAGCCGACCAAGGTTGTGTGGAAGTGACACTGCTCGGGCAAACAGTGAACAGTTACCTGGACACAAGCGAAGGCCGGCAGATCCGCTTGGCGGATCTTTTGGAGCGGCTCGCGACAATTCCGGGAATTCGCCGTATCAAGTTTATCACGAATCATCCTAAGCACATGACGGATGATCTTCTCCAAGCAGTGCGGGATTTGCCCACCGTTTGTCCTTATCTGCATGTGCCGGCCCAGAGCGGTTCTGACCGCATCCTCCAGCGAATGCGTCGCGGTTATACCGCAGCAGAGTACCGGGAGATGATTTGTCGGATCCGGGAGATGATCCCTGAAGCTGCTATTACCAGCGACTTTATTGTGGGCTTTTGCGGAGAGACGGAGGAGGATTTCGAAGCCACGATGGAACTGGTTCGCTGGGCCCGGTTCAAGAATAGCTTCATTTTCAAATACAGTCCTCGACCGGGTACAAAAGCGGCGGAATTGTTTAACGACGATGTACCGGACGAGGTCAAGCGGGACCGGAATCGTCGGCTTTTGGCCCTGCAAAATGAAATCAGCTTGGAAGAAAACCGCAAATTCATCGGTCGTAGGGTAGAGGTCTTAGTGGAAGGAATCAGTAAACTGGAGCGGAAACAGCAGAAAAGTTCGGTGGCACTTGGTACTTCCCGGGTGCAGTTGCCTATCTTGGGATATAACTCCGGGAAGGGGGATACCTCGGAGCCGATCGGGGAACATGTCGAGGCCTTGGGTTTGCCCTTGGCAGATGTACAAATAACTAGAGATTCGCCTGGTCAGTTGTCTGAGTTGCCCGAGGCCGGAGACGGGGCAGAAAAGGACCTTCAGTTGTCGGGCCGAACCGTTTGTGACCGGATTGTGGTATTTCCTGGTCGGCCTGAATGGATCGGGAAGTTCCTCCAGGTGGAAATAGAACGTGTCTCGGCGGTCACCCTTTTCGGCCACGTTGTATCTGCCGGAGGGAGTGTGTAAATCCACCTCGTTTGGATTGACTCTCGGCCACACCCGCCAACAAGAACTGGCTTCCCTTACCATGGGAATGTTCCGCGAGGTTCTTGCGGACTTTATGAACGAAAAGTCCGAACGATTTGCCCCATCGCTCCCGTGGACCGAATTTGTGGATCGTTTCCTTCGTTGGTTGGCCACATATCGTTGTTGGTGCAACCCTACGACAGTTCTGCCGAATAAGTCACAGGTTTCCCAGGTACATCCTGAACAAAGGGTCGGCTAAGGATAGCTACCAAAAAATAGCAAGTGGAGGCATGCCTCAATCGGTGTTCGAGGGATCGACGAAACTTACGGGGAACCGGTCTTGATTTGGTTAAGGGATGCTCGAGCTTCCGCCAGAGGGGGTTCATGCTCTTGGTGAGAATTCCCTTAACTACTTATCGGAAGTGATCCATCCTAGCGGGCTTTTGCCATACTTATTGGAATGATAGCGGCTTGCGAGTTGTTCTACAAAGTCACCCTGCGGTGGGGATGAGTCTCGAACTGCCCCGATCTTACGGAGATGGGACAAATTGGCTGGGATTCTATAAGGCCTTACGAGTCCGTGCTTCGTTGGTCCTTGATTGTTAGCCTTGGGTCGACCATGCTCCCAAGGACCTTGGCAGACGGGGTTTGCAAGGGATCGGCCGAGAAATGGGTAAACTGGGCCAAAGTCCAAAAAGCAAGATGCCCTGGTAATTCCATTTCCGATTGCTCATTTCCGCTATGTTCCCTCCCCGGGGGAACTTCGCCTGCAGTTGCCTTTTCTCTCGATTCCCTTAACCCGCACGGAAAGGGCATAATTTCCACTGTGCGACAGGAGGCGTTTATCGGCGGTGTGTATACTTTCCAGAAGACCCTCGTAAAAGTGGTTTAGGGGAACTTTCTCAGGCATTACCGGTCGGTGGGTTCGCAGAGACACGTGACCTTGGGGTTGGTGCTTGCGGAAGAGTTTTTGGCAAGGCAAGTTCCGGCCTGCGGCACAAGCAGCAAATGTTCTCACGAGTTCAGGTGTCCTTTGGGTCTGATACCAGAGAGATATCCCGCGACAAAGAAAAATCCCGCGATAAATTAGATGGGCGGCTGATCTTATGGATCCGGCGGTGCTTGAGCGATATCTCGAGGAACCGGCAGAGGCCTATCCTGTCCTCAGGGCTTGGGGGGTATCGGACGTAGTCCGGGCTCATGCCAATCTTCGGGCTCTTCATCGGTATGGTTTACCCCTAGATCTGCTGGCGGCTGTGTGGGAGCAATTGGCACGGTGTCTGCCCACCTGTGCCGATCCCGATATGGCTTTGAATAACTTAGAGCGGTTTGTGGCCCGGTCGCGGAATCCTTTGTCCCTTGGCACCCTTTTCGAGCGGGATCCGGAAACACTCCCTATTTTGGTCCGTATTTTTTCCACCAGTCAGTTCCTCAGCGATATCCTGGCGGCGGAGCCGGAAGCCTTCGAACTGGTGCGACTGAGCCAAGGGATGCCTTATCCCCGGCAGGCGTTGGTCGACGATATTTTGGCGGAGGTAACCGCCTTGGAATCGGAGCCAAGCATCCTCCGTGCTCTGCGGCGGTTTAAGCGGCGGGAAATCCTCCGCATTGCCTACGGGGATATTATCGGGGACCAGAACATCCAAACGGTTACATCTCAGATTTCTTATTTAGCGGATTCGATTTTGGAGGCGGCTCTTTTTGCGGCAGACCGCCACCTTCGTCAGCATTGGGGGGTGCCACGTTTGCGGGATGGCCGGCGAGCCCGATTTGTCGTTCTGGGGATGGGGAAACTGGGTGGGGAAGAACTGAATTATTCGAGCGACATCGATTTGATTTTTCTTTACGAAGACGATGGCCAGACCGATGGGCCCCGGTATCTCTCGAATGCAGAATATTTCGAGCGGTTGGCCGCCGAGATTGTCCGGTTTCTGACGACTCCCACCGAGTTGGGAGTGGCATATCGGGTGGATCTAAGACTTCGGCCCGAGGGGAAACACGGGCCGATCGCAATCTCCGTGCCTGCAGCCTTGTGGTATTACGACAATCGAGGCCGGACGTGGGAGCGTCAGGCTTATATCAAGGCCAGGCCCGTAGCAGGCGATCTGGATTTGGGGCAGGAATTCCTGGAGAAACTTTCCCCGTGGATTTACCGTCGGTTTCTTTCGCGGGCAGATATTTCTGGGATTAAGGCACTAAAACGGCGAATAGAACATCAGACCCGTCTGGCCGGTACCGAGACCACCAATGTCAAGACCGGTCGTGGAGGGATTCGCGACATCGAATTTGTGATACAGTTCCTTCAGCTTCTCAATGGGCCGGACCTCCCTGCTGTGCGGACGGGCAATACTTTGGAGGCGATCACGCAACTTGCCGCGGCCGGCTGTCTCACCGAACAAGAGCGGGCCATTCTCACCGAGAACTATTGCTTTTTGCGGAAGCTAGAACATCGATTGCAAATCATGTTCGATTTGCAGACCCATACTTTGCCGAACGACCTGACTGCCCTTCGCCGGCTAGCCTTGCGGATGGGTTATCGCGACCAGGAATCGGGGAGTGTTCTGGATCAATTCTTGGCCGACTATCGGCGGCGGACGGAGGAAAATCATCGCATCCTTCATCATTTGCTCCACCATGCCTTTCCTGACGAGGAAGAAACCGAGGCTGAGGTGGATCTTGTCCTGGATCCCGATCCTTCGCCCGAGCAAATCCAAAATGTGTTGGGCAAATATGGGTTCAAAAATGTTAGCGAGGCATACCGGAACTTAATGTCGTTGGCGGAGGAACGGGTTAGATTTCTCTCCACGCGTCGGACCCGGCATTTTCTGGCTTCGATTGCTCCGCAACTTCTGCGGGCCATTGCCGCCACTCCAGACCCCGATGCCACTCTGGTGAACCTGGATACTGTGACAGCATCCCTTGGTGGCCGAGGGGTTCTTTGGGAGCTTTTTAGCTTTAATCCCCCTTCCCTACGGCTTTTCGTCGAGCTTTGTGCCTACAGTCCTTATTTGTGTGAAATTCTCACCAGCAATCCCGGCATGATTGATAGCCTCCTGGATAGCTTGGTGCTCGACAAACTTCCCACCCCGGAGTGGCTTCGGGCAAGTCTGGCCGAATTATGTCATGCCGCCGAAGAGCTTGATCCCATCCTCAACGCGTTTAAGAACGATCAGATTCTCCGTGTGGGAGTCCGCGATCTCTTGGGCAAGGAAGACGTAATGGCCTGCTGCCGGGCTTTGACCGACGTGGCCGAGGTCATCTTGGAACAACTCACCAAATCGGAGCTGCAAAGACTCCAGGCCCAATGGGGAATTCCCATGGTGCAACAGCCAGAAGGTGATGCCCGGCCTGCCGAGATGGTGATTCTGGCCATGGGTAAATTCGGAGGGGCAGAACTTACCTATCGAAGCGATCTTGACATTGTATTCCTTTACGACCAAGACGGTCAGACGGTGGGCACCACCGGGGCGACATCCCTCCCCAATAGTTCCTTCTTTACCGAGCTTGCCCAGCAAGTCATCCATCGGATGAGTCGGGTGACCCCATATGGCCGACTGTATGAGGTGGACACACGTCTCCGGCCGATCGGGGCCAGCGGTCCTCTGGTAGTTTCTTTTGGGGAATTCCGGGATTACTATGCCGGTCGGCATTCGCAGTTATGGGAACGGCAGGCCCTCTGCCGAGCTCGTCCGGTGTATGTTTCGGCAGCTACTCGGCCGGTGGTGGAGCAGCTCCTCTGGGAGACATTATTTAGTCAGCCTTGGCGGGATTCCCATCTTGCGGAAATCCGGCACATGCGGACCCGGCTGGAGGAGACTGCCGGTGAAGGAAACTTGAAACGGGGTGTAGGGGGCATCGCGGATATCGAATTTTTGGTGCAAATGTTCCAACTCCGTCATGGGATGGAATACCCAGAGATCGTGACCCCCCATCTTCTGGAGGCTTTAGATCGATTGGCAAATGCGGGACTTTTGCCGCGGGAGGATGCCCTTGCTTTGGCGGAGAATTACCGTTTCTTGCGACGTTTGGAATCCCGGATTCGCTTGGTTAATCCCGTGGCTCGAAGTCGCCTTCCTCAAGATCCCACCGATCTGGCTCGAATTGCCCATTTGATGGGTTTTTCGGATGGCCAAAAACTATTGGAAGCCTACCGAGAGGTAACCACCAATACCCGAAAGGTTTTCCGCCGTTATTTTGCGGAGTAAATCTACTCGACAAGCACGGGCCTCTCGCCACAAGGGATTTTCAGGGTTGAACAACCACCATGTCGTAGTATCCTGGTCTGCTTTTCGGGACCATGCTCGCAAGTGGCGACACACCAGTGGGTAAAGTTGACGAGCAGTGCCTGGTACTAAGAGAGTGTCTTCAAATGCCCAAAACGGCAGCTGTTGACCGGTCGGGAGAGGTTTTCGTAACGTTTTGCGATGGTTTCCGGAACCGACGTTTGTCGCGGGTTGTGTTGACACAGCCGCCAAAACCATATCAACCATAAGTTTTTGTGAGCTAAAAACTGAGGGCATGTTTGGTTGACCCGGGTTTTTGTGTCAGGGAACGTTAGTCCGCAGTGACCATACTGCAGAACGACCCCAGAGAGGACGGCTAATAACTTCAAGCCAGCAGACTCTCGGTAATTTGAAGACAGTTTCCGAGATTGCAGGGGTACCTTTCTGGGTAAACCGGGGGGAGTTTACTCGATTTTCTCCACTCTGCTGACGGCTGAGCCTCGGGCAAATCGTGTTTGGATGAGCATTCCCGGGGACAAAGTAGATGCATCCCGGATCAATCGTTGATCCGGTAAGGTTAGGGTCAGACTGTATCCGCGGGCTAGGACGGCCAGCGGACTTAATGCTTCCAGTTGGGCTGCAAGATAGCTCAATTTGTCCCGCAGTTGTTGGATCTTCAATTGGGTGGCTCGATGTAATCTCTCGCTCAGTTCGTCTACACGTTGGCTCTGTTGGAAAATCCACTCTTGGGGTCGACGGAACGGAGCCGATTGGGCCAGCACCTGGAGTCGGAAACGGGCATGCCGAAGCATTTGGCGGATGGCATGGTGGAGTCTTCGCCCAAGCTGGTCCAATTGTCCGCGAAGTTCGTAGCGATCGGGGCTAATTCTTTCGGCTGCTTCGCTGGGAGTAAGGGCTCGCAAATCGGCCGCCAGGTCGGCCAGGGTGACGTCGATTTCATGCCCTACCGCGGAGACAACCGGAATTCTGGAAGTGGCGATCGCTCGAACCACCACTTCTTCGTTGAAAGCCCACAGGTCTTCGGCACTGCCACCTCCCCGGGTAAGAACGAGGCAATCGAACGGTTCTGGCAACTGATTGGCAGTAGCAATGGCCGCGGCAATCTCCGCGGCGGCTCCTTCCCCCTGGACTCGCGTGGGTACAAGCAGCACATATCCCCCAAGCCAGCGACGGGAGAGAATCTTCAAAAAATCATGAACTGCAGCTCCTGCCGGACTGGTAACAAGCACCACCCGACTAACAAACCGCGGAAGAGGGCGTTTACGGGCCGGATCGAAAAGGCCCTCTTTAGCTAGTCGCTCGTACAGCTGGCGGAAAGCAAGCTCTAATGCTCCGACCCCTCGAGGCTCAAGATGCCTAATCACGAGCTTGTATTTCCCTTGGGGTGGATGGATGTCCAGATAGCCAAAGCAGATGATCTCCAGGCCGTCGCGAAGTTCGAACTTTACTTTAGCAGCTACGGACCGCCACAGCACTGCCGGCAATTGAGCCCCGGGATCCTTCAGTGTCAGATAAACATGCCCAGATTGAGCTCGAGAAAGGTTCGAAATTTCTCCTACCACCCAGACTGCGGGGAAGCAGGATTCCACCAGTTCTTTTAGTTGCAAGGTCAATTCGGAGACCGTCAGGATCGGCCTCGGGAAAACTCGGTCGTGAAAAAGAGAGGCAACACTCATCGCAGCGTTCGTTTCCTAAAATGGTTAGAACAAAGGGTCACTGCATTCAGGGAGGGCATTTGCTTTCCGCGGGTTTCTTGGCGGAAGTTGGTAGAACGGTGTCTGCGGTCAGCCAGGACCGTCTTTTTCGCTCTAAAATGCTAATTTCGTTCTCCTTACCCTTTCGCGTTTTTCCCGGCCGCTATGAGCTTACGCATCCTTGCAAAGCCTAAAGAGACAAACAGGGCCAAAAAACCCGGGATTTTACTACGTCGACAATCCTAAGAATCAATTGAGTGTGGCTGGTGTGTTATCGAGTAATCCGTTAACTAACGTTTCAACACAACGTGCTCATAAACTGTCATCATCAAAAGAAAATGCCGACGATCAAGCAGGCGACATTCTTCCGCTATGGCCGGTGGACACTCCGTGCCTTCGGCCAGTGGGATTTGCCGCTGGCTCCTGTCCCCCTGTGCCACACTGCCTTTTCGGGTAATAGAGACTAATAGACTATCCGGTTTTGTCGCCAGGAAAGCCACACAAAGCCAAGCAAATTCAGGTTGTGGGGAAATTTTGCCTTACGTCTCAGCAAGATCTTAGATTTGCGGGAAACTTGGTCCGAAATCGGGCCTTCTGGACTTTGGGATTGCTCCCATCCCGAAGGTGTTCGCTTCGCATTAATCTTATGAAAGCGTTGGGGTACATGGTGGTTTGGGAAAGCACCAATATTCGCTGGATTTTCAACCGCTCGTTTGGTTCGCTTTGCTTACGGATTCCTTTGCAACCAAGTACATCCACCCACTGACACTGGGACAAAATCCGGCAGATTAAGCTCTCCCGAACCCAGGGGCCGGCGAATCAGGGTTTGGCCTCTTCCTCCTGTTGTGGAGAGAGTTCCCTCGGCAATTTCCGGACCAGCTCGCGGGGAGCATTGGTAACTTATTGCAATCGTTGTAGGATATTGTTTCTTTTGTTCCAACGGATCAGGCGATCGCCCCGCGACAGGTGGGGCTTCCATCGAGAGAGGCAATCGCACACTTTTGTCATTCTCGGCCACAGTGTGGAAGAGAAGCCTCCTAATAGACCAAGATCCAAGTAACTGGATTATAGAGGGAGAAGTCTTATGGACGTGCTCGAAGCGATTCGCACCCGCCGGAGTATCCGCAAATTCCAAGACAAACCGGTGCCGCGAGAACTAGTACGGATCATGCTCGAAGCGGCCATGTTTGCTCCGAGTGCCCGCAATGCCCAGCCGTGGCAATTTGTGGTCATTGAGGATAGAAATATGCTTTCCGCTTATGGACGGAAGCATCCCAATGCCGAGATGGCTCAGCAGGCCCCATTAGGCATTTTGGTTTGCGGGGATAAGCGGCTGGAACTTTCGCCAGGATATTGGCCAGTGGATTGTGCAGCGGCAGTCCAGAATCTGCTCCTGGCCGCTCACGCCGTAGGTTTAGGGGCTGTTTGGACTGGGGTTTATCCCCGGGAAGACCGGATGGAAACTCTTCGGCAAATGTGCAATCTCCCTCCGGAAGTGATGCCCCACAGTTTGATTTTGATCGGTTATCCGGGGGAGTCGCCGGCGATGCCCGAGCGTTTTCGCCCAGACCGGGTGCACTGCAATCGGTTCGGAGAACCTTACACCTGGTAGGGTGTCTTTAGGGTGCCTGGTGCTCGTGGTTGTTGGTTGGGTTCCACCGGGCTGGAGCAGACGGCAGGACTTTCTTGAAAGTCGGTTAGGACTGGCAGTTTATTGACAAATTTGCAGAAGTTATGCGGAAAAGTGCCGCAAATTTTCACAACTAACTCGGGAATAGTCCCAGTAAGATCGGTAAGTGCTAGCAGTTAGTGCGGTGAAAAAGTCTTTGCAGATTATGGGCAATGCGGTAGATTAGGCAAAAAGATAAGCTGTGGGGGGACAGTTCCCCCGGCAATTCGGCTGAGAGAAATGAATCCTAAAGGCAGGCGGTAGCTCGGTTGAGGTGCATCCATGGAAGGTTAGGAGAAATTCAACGAGAATCCAGGCCGGTTGGTCCCGAAGCTACTGCTTGCCTTTTTGTCTATTTTGATGGGGGTGCTTGGAGGCAACCCGTCGGCTCCCGAAAAGGAGACCTACCGATGTCGGAGACGACCTACTTAGCCAGCACTGCCACCTTGACCTCGGTTACGTTGACCTTGGGTGGGCATCCTCGACGGCGGCCCACTTCCGAGTTGTTGGCTCAGTATGAGGCTATCTTAAAGGAAGAGCGGCTAAGCTGGACAGTTCACCACCGGCTTATTCGGCGATTGGGTTCCGGCGGACAAGGGGTTGTTTATCTGAGCGAGCGGCGAGGTACCGACCACTTCACCCTACCGGTGGCTCTGAAGATTTTCTCCCCCGAGAAATACGAAAGCGAGTCAGCTTACGAAGAAGCGATGGAGCGGATCGCCCATATCGCTGCCCGGGTGGCCCAGATTGGTCAAGACAACCTTATCGACGTTCATAACTGGATCGAACGCTATCGGATCCGGATTATGGAGATGGAGTACGTCGACGGGTACGACTTGGCCCGGCTCCTCACCAATAGCATGCTGGAACGGGTCCGTGAGCGGGTAAGCCAGAATCGTTGGCGGTATATCAATGAGGTAGTAGCCACAGCCGGCCCGGAACAACCCCGGGTCAAACCGGGAATCGCCATTGCTATTATCCGTGAATGCTTGGCGGCTTTATCGGCTCTTCATCGTAAAGGAATCATCCACGGGGACCTAAAGCCATCGAACATAATGCTCAAACGTACAGGTAATGCAAAAATTATCGACATTGGGTCTGCCTTCCCGGTGGATGATCCTCCTCGGCCGCGGGCATGTACCCTGCCGTATGCGGCACCGGAGGTCCTGGAGGATAAACCGAGTACACCGATGTCCGATCTCTGCAGTTTGGGTTATGTGCTCATCGAAATGTTGGCAGGGAAACGCTTGTTCACCAATTGGCGAGACCGAGATGATCTTATTCGCGAGAAATACTTGCTCCCCCAGCGGGTAGAAAGTTTGGTACCCAGTGACGTTGCCTGCAGTCGGCACCTGATGACCTTCTGCAAGCGGCTGATAGCTCCCGATCCGGCCAAGCGTTTCCGAAGTGCCGAGGAAGCAGAGGTTGGCCCGGACGGGGCGGCCAATTTCCACCGCGAGCTTGTGAAAGGGGATTTGGCCACCGAGTACACCAACGATATCCGTTACTGGCTGCAGGAGCTTGCCGAGGACGAGCCAAGCTGATGCACTCCGCTATCCCTCCAAAGATTCTTTCAGGTCTTTAACGGTGAGGTGGAATGCTTCCGCTTGAAGCCACCTTTGTGGCTTCATGATCCCGCGGGATCCTTGCAACGAGGGGGGCAAGCTCTGGGATGCTGGGTAGCGGGGTCTCGGTGGGGGGAAGGATACTAGCCAAAAGCTGCGGCCAGCTTAGGCGAAGACCAGCCGGGGGGGTGACCAGCACAATTTGAGAACTCCGAAGCAAAGTTCCTTCTACCCCGTCTGCACAAGCACCGACTGCCACCACTCCCGAGGAATCAAACGCAAAACGAAAAGCCAACTCTTCCACCGGAAGAACTTCCGGCATCTCCGCGGTTGCCATCCACCCTTGTAGCCCTAGCGATTGCCAAAGGTGACGAACGTATACCTGACTTATATTTCCCACTTCTGCCCGGAGGACACCTTCTCCCTCCTGCCATTTATCCCCCTGAAGTCTAGCCTTCCGCAGCAGAAGCTGAGCTTTTCCTTGGAGAAAAGGTGCCCAGATCCCGCCCATGATTTCCGCGATATCCCCAATATGGAAAATCCCGGCGAGTTCTGTTTGTGGATTTTTCGAATCAGGGACCACCCAGAAGTACCCCTCAAATGTTGTTTTGGGACCCCACGGCTCGAGATTAGCAAAAAATGCTTTCAGAAGCTGCACAGGTAATCCACCGGTTCCTGTGTGGACTCCATAAGCCAGGAGGTTTTGGCCGGAGTGGTCCCGCACTACCCGGATTTCGAGCGGGGCCTGATCTCTTGCCTCTTCCCGCCACAGTGTCAAGATCCCTATCAAGGCGGTGCCGGCATCCTGCCACTCCAATTTGCCAGCACTAAAGAGAACCTGGCCGGCTGGGTATTGCACGCGGATTTGCCGCACTTCTGCGGAGATGGTCTTGGGAAGGGGCTGAGTGGGTGCGGCCTGCCGGCAAAAGAAAAGCTCGTTGACAAAGGTGGTTCCTGCCGAATTCTCGCCTATTTTCAATGTGCAGTTTTCCGCAAGGAAATGGTGCTGGGTGCTTTCTCGGTGGCATTTCCGTGTCCAGAGAACACTCTCGGCCAAGAAGATTGGTTCGGCATCTGCCGGCCCTTGGATGGTCAGCTCTTCCAGCCGTAATCGGCCCGGGGCAGGAGATGCAACACTTCGGATGCGAACGGGCCGGCCCACCAGGTTGCCAAGCTCCGCTTCTACAAGCCGGCGGTGAAGCGGCGTTTGGGTCCACCCCACGTAAATTGCGGCAAAACCCGTCGGGAAAATCCCTAGAACCCAAATGATGGCTGCTTTGAAAAGCTGGGAAAACCGGGAGCTATTCATCGGGTGTTGACCACCTCCATGTGATTCTTCGGAAATAATTAGTCCCTAACGTGGAAGTTTCGTGGGGGCCAGATGTACAAACCCAGGTCGAAAGTTTTGCCCCTGCACCCACCTTTTTGTGGGTTTTTTAACGTGCTGGGAATCCTGGGCTTGCAGTAGAGTCGGCCTGCCGTGCTACTGCCCGCTTTGAAGCGATAGTCGTTTGCGAGCAAGACGGTAGAAAAGCTCCAGCCGACCTTGAACTTCTTCGATATGATCCCCTCCGAATTTCTCCATGACTGCTCTAGCGATTTCGAAGGCCACCACGTTTTCCACAATGACACTGCAGGCGGCAATGGCACAGACATCACTTCGCTCATACTGAGCCGGCTCGGGCTGCAAAGTCTCCAGGTTAACCGAAGGGAGAGCTCTGGCCAAAGTGGAAATTGGCTTCATCGCGGCCCGGAGGACGATCGGTTGGCCGTTGCTCATGCCGGCTTCCAATCCGCCCGCGTGGTTGGTGGGCCGGACAAAACCGAGGTTTTTGGTCCCGGCCTGGGCAGGATCGTACAAAATGGGATCGTGGACTGCAGATCCCCGCCGAGTGGCAGCCTCAAAGCCGAGCCCAATTTCGACTCCCTTGATAGCTTGGACAGACATGACGGCCCTCGCGAGCCGACCGTCGAGCTTCTCCGTCCACTGGGTATGCGAGCCGAGGCCAAACGGCACGTTTTCCGCCCTCACTTCGACAATCCCTCCCAAAGTGTCCCCAGCCCGTTGGCACTCGGAAATCAGCTGGATGATTTCTTCGTCTCGCTCTGGCTGCAAAGTATAAAGCAGACTGCGATCCCGTTGCTGCCGCAGTTCTTCGATGGACCCCTGTGGCACGGCCAGTTTTATGGGGCCAACGGCCACCACGTACCCAAAGACTTCGATCTGAATTTCCCGCAGGAGCTGCTTGGCTAAAGCCCCTGCAGCCACCCGGCCGACGGTTTCTCGCGCGCTTGCCCTTTCCAGCACCGGCCGAATCGGTCCCAAAAACTTGATGGCACCGGCGAGGTCTCCATGCCCTGGACGAGGCCGGGAAAGATCAGGTAATTCATTGATTCGATAATCTTTGTTTGGAACCCAGAGGGTAATCGGACTCCCGATGCTGACAGACTGCCACAGGCCGGTGAGAATCTCCACTCGATCACTTTCAATCCGCTGTCGGCCGCCGCGGCCATAGCCTCCTTGCCGTCGCTGAAGTTCCCGGTTGATCTCCTCCTCGTCCACCCGAATTCCCGCAGGAAATCCTTCTACCAGGGCAAGGATGCCCTTGCCGTGCGACTCGCCTGCAGTTCGGTAAGTAAGTGTCGACATTATTCTTCAAGACTCCAACGACTTACGATCCAAGTTTTGCCAAGTTCCTCGGAATTAGGGCAGATTAGGACTAACACTTGGCTTTGAGCTTTTCGCTGAGTGACGTTTTTGACGTTTTCACGGACCTGCCAAAGGACTGTCCGCTAACCGGTAAGACCCACCTCTTCCCAGTGCTCGGGATAGCAGATGCGAGCCTTTTCTTTCTCACCGACTCGTTAACCGGATCCGACCGATATCTTCCTCTATCTTCCTCCTGTGACTGGGCTTTGGCTGGGAAAGGTCTTTTTTGCCCTCAGGAAACCACACAGTCACTCTTAAGCGAGACGGAGGGAGAACTTTCCAATGGTCCGGAAGAACTCGCCGGTGATCGGCCTTCTCCGGCAAGAGGGGGACAAGAGTACCGCGGAGTCCTACTCCCATCAATGGGTACAGGTAACATATAGCCCCCTTCTGGTGGCAATGATTCCTACCCGAGTTCGGGGCATGGTGGTATTCGCAGCCTGTGGAGTCCACGGTTTTTTAACGAATTTCCAAGGCGGCGGATCACTCTATATGCAGCTCTGGCTTAAGCCTGGAGAGGTTTTTCTCTGCCTCTTGCCCCGTGCTTGCAGCCGGACTACTTCAGACCGGCTCATAAAATGCCATCATATTCTCAACTACCCGAAGGGGGGAACTGACATTTAGGCCAGTGTCCTTGGGAACCCGTTTTGCTCAAGCCTCGGGCTTTTCCGGTCGCTGCCTGTCATTTCGGGATTCGATGATCGATTTCCTGAACTATACGCGGTAGCCCGTGGAGGTTGCCCCCTCCTGTCGCCACAAATGGAATTTTTTGGTTTTCCTTCGAGTAAAAAAGTAGAGTCCCTGGCCTGAACGCAAAGATACCCCAGACGGTCTAATAAGGGCAAAATAGGCACCCTGAAGGAGGAAGCTATTTGCTTGAGCCAGGGCCTAATTGGCTGCCAATTTTCGGCTTTTTTTCACAGTTTGGACGAGATTGGCTGGGCCTGAATCTTCAATTCCGGATTGCCTCACCCAAGAGGGGGATGGCGGGAAAATCCGATCGGTGTGCCGCCCATTAGGGAAAAACGGCACCTGCCCATGAGTCTTGGGCTATAAGATGAAGACGGCCCAGGCTTCGCGAACGATTGTTCGCCCTTCGCGGATTGCCGGCCACTTCCTAAACTTCCGTTCCATGAGTGGAGTATCATAGGATATGCGTTTCGTTGATGGTAGGCCGTTCGGGCTTGCTCTGTTGGAAACTCTGCCCGGCGAAGTTTAGATTACCTGGTTTTCCGGTACATCCGCTACCGCTTTGGGCTGGACTTTTGGGGGTTGGACACGTTCTGGGAAAGTTGCACCATCGAAAGATTCCGAAATTCGAAAGAATCCGCCAGGATCCGGAAAGTCGAGACTATAACGTGGGGAAACCCGAAGGTTTGTGTTGCAGATCACCCTGGCCCAACCTAGTGATCGGCCGAGGAGCCGGATTTTCGCCGGGCATCTAAGACCGGCGGACAAATTGGCACTCCCGATGTTTCCAACTTCCTCTTTGAAAGTCCTAGCGATGACTTAGGAGTTTATACAGCTATGGCGGTGATTTGGCTGCGTGTTTTGGATGGCCCGGATCGTGGGGCGGTCTTTAAGGATCTCTCCACCCCGGTGACTGTTGGACGGGAAGAAGGAAATGACGTTCAGCTCCGGGACGAACGCGTAAGCCGATTCCATTTGAAAATCCAAGAAGATCGGGGCGAAGTCATCCTCACGGATCTCCAGAGCACCAATGGGACGCGGGTCAATGGCGAGTCGGTTCAAGTCTGGCCCCTTCGCCCCGGGGATATCATTCAGATCGGAAGAAGTGTACTGTTGTACGGTTCACCCGAAGAAATTGCTCGACGTTTGGAGCAACTTCGGGGTCTAGTTGCCGAAAATGTCCCCGTCGCTCCTTTTTGGGACAATGAGGAAGCCGACACCGCGGCTTTGATCCGACGGCTTCATCAGGAACTATTGGCTGGCTGTTCTCCAGAAGACTACGCACCGCTGCATGTTTTGCCGGTGCCGGATCTTCCTTCTGGACTTACCCCAGGCCAGGCGGCCCAATTGGCCGAGCTGCTCCAGTATATCAATATCAGACTCCGGTGCCTCGTTGAGACCGTTCGCCCGGATGGGAACCGAGTTATCCTCGATCAACACCGGTGGCAAAATTTGCTCGACCTTTACGGGCAAATTGGGGAATACCTCCGGCGGATCGGTGAACCAGAATGACTCGTGAGCCTCACGCAACAACTTCTGGGGTAGTAGCGGGTTTAAAAAATTGGGTATCAATTTCTTGCTGATGCCAGATGGGGTATTAATTCCTCGGTAATGCCCGAGAAGAAGCTTGAGAAGTTCGCGGGCAAATATAAATCGCCGCAGAGGCGGCGGAAACCTCCATGCATGACCGCCCTTGGACATAAGGTTATGCTTTGAACTCCGATGATCACTCCTTACGAATCGATCTTACTTTGAGGTCTCTGATCCAAGGCACCCTTTTTAAAGTGTCAGTTCCAAGAGCAGCTTTCATTACACCCTAATTGTCGGCCTAACTTCTGCTTCCTACAGTCGGGCGTTTTTCACAAAGCCATCGCTCCTGCACGAATGAAGTGATCACAGAGGCTGCCTCATCGAGATGGAATTGCCGGTCCACATATCCCTGAACAAATGCCACCTTATTCATCCCATAGACATCGGAACTTGCCTCATCTTGGCCGAGCACATAGCCCCCAGCCTCGCGAATGACGCGGCATCCTTCCACCCCGTCGCGGCCCATTCCTGTCATAATGACCCCTAGAATCCGCGGGGCAAAGACTCGGGCAGCAGTGGTCATCATGACGTCCACGCTCGGTTTATGGCCGCTTACGGGCTCTCCGTTTCGGAGGGCGATCTGTGGCCCCAAACCTCCGCGAATTACTTCCATGTGAAGCCCCCCGGGAGCAATGTATACATGGTTCGGCCGAAGCTGATCCCCGTGCTCGGCTTCTTTCACGGTGAGTGGCGACATGGAATTCAACCTCCAGCTGAGTGCTTTGGTGAAGTTAGGTGGCATGTGCTGCACGACAAGAATCGGAGGCATCGGGGGGGCAAGTTCACTGAAAAGCCGGGCCAAAGCCGGCGGTCCACCCGTGGATATTCCGATTGCTATGACGGCTTTTCCCAAGGTGGAGGGTGCTTCTGCGGACTTTACGGCAGGAGTTTGGGGGCGGAGGCTGACTGAGGTTGGTCGACTTTTGCGGGCCCGGCGAATCGCGAGGATCCGCTGGATGTCTGCCCCGGCAGCCAGTCGAATCTTTTGGATTAACTCTTGGCGAAATTGCTCGTTTTCCTGAAGGCCCCGCTCCGGTTTGGCTACATAGTCGAAGGCACCCTTCTCGAGGGCCTCAAAAGAGATGGCCGCCCCCCGTTGGGTCAGGGTGCTTACCATAATCACCGGGAGGGGAAATCGCTGCATGATTTGTTCGAGAGTACTCAACCCATCCATGCCCGGCATTTGGATGTCCAAAGTGACCACGTCGGGCTTTACGGTGGTGAGCAGCTCCAGGAGTTCCTGCCCATTTTTGGCCTTCCCCACCACCCTCATTCCGGGTTCTTTGTCAATGAAATCACTGATCATATGGCGAATTACAGCTGAGTCGTCGGTGACTACCACTCGAATTTCCCGCATAGCTCGCTCCTTTGGAAAGAGAATTCCGCGTTGGATCGGTTTTTCAGGGATTCGATTGCCCTCAAAGTGGGAAGGCCAGCCCCCCGGTTGTCCCATTGTGGGTTAGGGTGGGAAACCCAGGGGGATTTTTCGGGAGGCCGGCCCGGCTACCCAGTTGGGGGCACCGTAGTCCTACACGTTGTGGGACGGCTCTTTCCCCGCTAAGTTCGGAACGAATTAGTGTGTATGCATCCGCATTGCCGCTGGGCACAGCCTTTCGAGGATTTAAGCTGCCGCCACCGCCTACAGCTTCCTCTGGAATGCCCCATCTTGGTTGCTGTCCCAATCTGGTGATGCACCCCTTGGGGGAAGGCCCATCGCCTGTTTTTGTCCCGCGGGGATTTACGGCTGGTTGCACGGGCATGACTGTTTGGCGGGGTTTGGGAAAGTCCCCGGGATTTGCCGCGGATTTTCTTGGGTTCTTCCTGCCAAAATATAGGTCACGATGGACGAGTTCAGCCACCGGGCGGGGTTGGGAGAGCTTTTCTCACTCCTGGCACAGTGATGAAGAATTCGGCCGACTATAACTTCCCCCGTCTTGGGGGCTCACATTCGAACCGGATCTCTATGGCCTGTGCCAATTGGCTTCGGTGGGACCGGTCCGCTCAGCCGGGCAAAATGTTCTTTGGGGAAAATACCCAGGGACCCGGTGTGAGTAATTGGACCCTCAAAGGTGGTGGCTCAACCTTTCGATAGAGTTCCCCGTTGTTGTGGCACATATTGTGGCGGGCAAGCAGTGCCGACGGTCTTGCGAGGGATTATTCGGGGGTGGTCTCCGCTGTAAGATTGAGACAGGCCTTAGCCGGCAAAGCCATCGCCAACTTGCCCCGCATTCCTAAGTAAATGCCGTCACCTATCCGGGGGGTAATCCCCTGTAGCCTTGTTATCCGGTGGACTGCAAGCACTTTCCGGACCAGCAGTCAGGGGACCCCCTGTGTGCAGCAAGCGGAAAGACCTCTTCCCACCTTTGGGCAAAAGTCTTTGAAGAAATGAAATTTAGGCAGAAGATTTCCCTCACGAAGATCGGCCGACGGGGTTCGAGTAGCGAGTTTTGCGAGGAAAAAATCCCGGTTTTCCGGCGGCAACCAATAGTTGTGTCTCTCCGGCTAGCCGTAAAGCGTTCCCTGCCACCGGCAATTTATCTCGCGGGAAGCAGTAGCCTGGACATTGCATGCCCTCAAACAAACACACTTCAGGGTGGTTTCGGCATAGGGTGTCGGTCAAACTCACCTTCCGATACTTAAGAGCCCTACGGTGCTAGTTGTGCTGGTTGGGACTCGGGCAAATTAGCGGTTTTGTACTATCCCTGTGCGGGAAATGGGTTAGGATTTTGAAGGCATGTATACCATGCTCGAGACAAGCTTTTGTGCAGGGGGATCAATTGAGTGAGCAGGCACAACGGGAGAAAGCCGCCGGCGAAAGGCGTTTTTGTCGGGGAGTCATCAATTTGCCTCTGTGCCAGAATATATGCTTTGCGAGTTACCGGTTGGAGGTGCTTCGGAAGTGCAATTTTTCCTTTGTTAACGGGGAGGCGAAGTGGCATGGAAAATATTCGGAAAGATTCCGATCGAGGTACAAAGCCTTCTGAGCAGCAGGGGCCGCGGGTGCCCGTCCTTCCGCCGCTTTTGTGGGTGACACTCCTGTTATTAGCTTTGGCGGCAGCCGTTTGGATTAGCGGGGGTTCCCCCGGTCGACTTCAGCTCACTTACGGTGCTTTCCGTGAGGAATTAGCAAAGGGTCATGTGGTGGAAGCGGTGGTTCGGGGATCAAAAGTATACGGGAAGTTATCGATCCCCGGTTCCGGGGAAAAACCGCGAGCTTTTGTGACGGTCCTACCGCCGCGGGCGGTGGAGGATCCGGAATTGGATCGGCTGCTGCTTGAGAAAGTAGGCCCGCGATATGCTGCGGAGGATCCCCCCGATAACACGGGGTACCTCGTGGGAGGATACCTCTTGGTGTCATTACTTCTTTTCTTTGGGGTGTGGCTGATGTTCCGCCGTACCCGCGATCAGGTGCTTGGGGGGCCGTTCTTGGCTGGCTTTATCAAGAGTCCGGCGAAGCGATATCAATCGGGGGCAAAGCCGGTAACCTTTGCTGATGTTGCCGGGCTGGACGGGGTGAAAGAGGAGTTGCGGGAGATTGTGGAGTTTCTCAAGGACCCGGCCAAATTTCAGCGGCTAGGCGCGCGAGTCCCCAAAGGAGTCCTTTTGATGGGCCCCCCGGGCACCGGCAAGACCCTACTTGGACGGGCTGTGGCCGGGGAAGCAGGGGTACCGTTTTTCTCCATCAATGGCTCCGAGTTTATCCAAATGTTCGTGGGCGTGGGGGCAAGCCGGGTTCGCGACCTTTTCGCCACTGCCAAGGAAAATGCCCCCTGTATTCTTTTCATCGATGAGATCGATGCCGTAGGCCGGCATCGAGGAGCCGGACTGGGAGGCGGGCATGATGAGCGGGAACAAACGCTCAATCAGATTCTTAGTGAGATGGACGGATTTACACCAAATGAATCCGTGATCGTAATGGCCGCTACCAACCGACCCGATGTGTTGGACCCCGCCCTGTTGCGTCCGGGACGTTTTGACCGGCATATTGTGGTCGATCGACCGACATTCCAGGGGCGGCTGGAAATTTTCAAGGTGCATACCCGCGAGGTCCCGTTAGATGACGATGTGGATTTGGAAAAGCTGGCGGCCAGCACGGTGGGCTTAACCGGGGCAGACATTCGCAACATTGTGAACGAGGCGGCACTTTGGGCGGCCCGCCGCCAGAAGGATCGGGTGAGTATGGAGGATTTCGAGTATGCTCGGGATAAGGTTCTTATGGGGACCAAGCGGGAGGAACTTCTCACCGGCTATGAGAAAAAGCTTACAGCCTATCACGAGGCAGGGCATGCGTTGGTGGTGTGGGTTTTGGGTGGGCCTGATCGGGTCCACAAGGTTTCCGTAATTCCCCGGGCCCGGAGTCTGGGGGCCACCCAACTCCTTCCGGAAGAAGATCGTTTCAACGTGAGAGAAAGCGAATTGCGGCGGCGGTTGGTTTATCTGCTTGGCGGTCGGGCGGCTGAGGTGATCTGCTTCCAGGAATCCACGGCCGGAGCTGAGGATGACCTCAAGAAGGCAACCCAGCTTGCCCGACGAATGGTGATGCACTGGGGGATGAGCGAGCGGCTTGGGCCGGTGGCATTTCGGGCTGATGAGGCCCATCCGTTTTTGGGCAAGGAGATTGCAGCTCCGCGGGAATTTAGCGAGCATACCGCCCGGGTGATCGACGAGGAAACCATGCGAATTATTCGCGAGGCTTTCGACTGTGCCGTCGACGTCCTCACAAAAAATCGGGATAAATTAGACCGTCTGGCAGAGGCCTTAGAAGAGAAGGAGGAACTGGACGAGCGGGCCATTGAGGAGCTAATAGGCCCCCCAGCCTATCGGAGCGAGGGGGATGGCAAAGAAGTGGGAGCCTTGGGAGAGGTGGGAAGGAGTGAACCCGAACCGGCCTACTAGGGGGCCCAAGAACCACAACCACAATAAAGAACAAAGTAAGAATTCTGCCAACGGGTGCTTGAGGAGATGGCGGCGGCTGTTTGGGGGATGTGGCGAACGATAACCCACCGCCACGGGACAAGGACGTTTAGGCCCCCAAGATGGCGATAATTGGGGTTCCAGCCACCCCAGAATGGTACACATTTCGTATCTCTCCAAGAGCTCTGTTTTGTCAACATGGTGGACAATCGCTCAACAGTGTGTCTTTTCTTTACTCAAGAGTTTGGCCCTGGAACGGCTCGGTTCGTAGTAACACATCCTCCTAAAGCAGAGATCCATTTGGGAACCTCTTTGCATCTGGCCTACCGGAAAGTATCCTGCCTTTTTGTGGATCCGAGCTTTCGCAGCCTCTTTTTACAGGTAGGCTGAAAGACAGGCAGTACTGGACATTTTCCCGGGAGTATGGAACTTCTTGGAGTTCTCCATTTCCGAAGGCAACTCCGACTGGGGAACACAAGGAGTCTTCGGGGACCTCGGACATGCAATTCATCCAACCTTGGAAGGAGGAGATCCAATCATGTCGACCGGTAAGCTGGGGGTGGCCATCGTCGGTGCTGGCCAAGTTTCGTATGCTCATGTTGCCAGCTGGCTCAAGAATCCGCATGTAGAGATTGTCTGGATTGTGAGCCGGCGACTTGAGAGTGCCCAGCGGTTGGCAGACCGGTTTGGACTTCGGTGCCGGGTGGGAACGGATTTCGAGGCGGTACTTTCCGATCCGCAAGTGCACATTGTCAATCTTAGTGGTCCCAATCACGTCCATACCCCGCAGGCAGTGGCCGCCGCAAAGGCTGGGAAACATCTCCTCGTGGAAAAACCCATGTGCTTGTCGATGGAGGAAAATCGCCAAATCCGCGATGCCGTAGCAGCCGCCGGTGTGAAATCGGTAGTAAGTTTTGTCCTCCGTTGGAACCCCCTAATAAAGAACATCAAGGCCCTGCTAGAGGCCCAAGCTATCGGGCAACTTTTCTATGTGGAAATCGATTACTGGCACGGTTTGGCAGAGTGGTGGCCGGGGTTTCCTTGGGGACGAACTTGGGCCAGTGGACGAAGTGCCATGTTAACCGGCGGTTGTCATGCCGTGGATGCCATCCGCTTTCTCACCGGAGACGAGGTGGTAGAAGTGGCGGCCTTTGCCAATAACATCAAGGGAAAATTCGAGTACCCGGCCAATGTAGTGGCAATTCTTCGGTTTGCCTCCGGGGCTATTGGGAAGACGTCGGCTCTCTTCGATGCGGAGATGCCCTACCAGTTCAATATCGATCTGGCCGGCACTGAGGGAACCATCCGCGACAACCGCATTTGGTCGAAACGACTGTTTCCCGGACAGACCGGCTGGACCCAGATGCAAACGATCTTGCCCGATTCCGGTGCCGTGGAGCATCATCCTTTCGATGACGAGGTGAATCACCTTGTAGAGTGTATCCTGGAAGATCGCGAATCCCATGTGAATGTGGCCGACGCCTATAAAACCCACGAGGTGTGTCTTGCGATCGATCGGTCCATCGAGCTGGGAGGCAAACCCGTTTCCTTGCCTCTGGAGACCACCTAGAGCAAGGGAAGCCGGGGTTCCCCGAGGGAAAGCTGCATAGCGTTAGGAATCCAAACTCCTGTCCTCTTGCACTTTTGCCGGGAATTTCCGGCAGGTTAAGAGATTCTGCCCCGGCCGATACCGCAACCGCCCTCGAGATTCGCAGTTCCGCCCAGCGGAGGAGATTAACCTCGCAGATAGCTTGAGCCGCTGGAACTCCCAAAACCCCTTACTCAGCCAACCTTCCAGGGACACGATTGCAAGGATGATTCCCGAGGGAGGATGGAGCAACACGGTTACCCGGAAAGTCCTCCTATGACCGAAGATGTGTCATCATGGCAGTGCCAAGTGAGCAGAGAAAAAGTCCGGAAAAACGGGAGATGACCCCGCGGGAACGTTGGCTGGCCTTGTTGGCCGGAAAGAAGGCTGACCGCATTCCCTGCGATTACCAAGCAACCCCGGAGGTGACGGCCCGGTTGCTTCGCGAACTGAATTGCCCGGACGAAGAGAGCTTGTACCGGAAGTTACGGATCGATGCCCGCCGGTTCGTCGAACCACGTTGGAAGTATCCGCATCATCCCCACGATCCCGAGGCGGATATGTGGGGGGTTCGGTACAAACGGGTATCTTATGGTTGCGGGGAATACCTCGAGGCTGCATATCATCCGCTAGCTGATGCCGAAACCCCGGCCGACGTTCATCGCCACCGCTGGCCCGATCCGGACGATTTCGACTACTCCGCCGTAACCGAAGCGGTGGAGCAACTGGACGATTTTCGACCAATCCATGCAGGCCACTTTGAACCTTTCATGATCTATGCCTTTATGCGGGGGTTAGAAAAGGCCTTCGAAGATTTGGCCCTCCGGCCGAAAATTGCAGATGCGATTCTCGGGCATCTTGCCGATTTTTACTACGAGCATCACCGCCGCTTATTTGCCGCGGGTAAAGGCCGAATCGATCTGACTTGGGTGGCGGAGGATCTTGGTTCCCAAACTGGACCTTTGATCAGTTTAAGCACCTATCGCCGGTTTTTGTTGCCCCATCAGGTCCGGATGGCAGATTTGGCCCGGTCGTTTGGTGTACATGTGATGTACCATTCAGACGGAGCGATTTGGCCCTTTCTGCCAGATCTCATCGACAAGGTGGGAATCGAAGTGCTAAATCCCATCCAGTGGCGGGCAGCCGGAATGGACCGACGTCGATTGGTCGAGGAGTTCGGGCACGCTGTGGTCTTTCACGGCTCGATCGATAACCAACAAACTTTGGCCTTCGGCACCCCAGAAGATGTCCGCCGCGAGGTGGCCGAAAGCGTCGAGATCTATCGCAATGCCCGCTGGATCTGTGCCCCCTGCCACAACATTCAGCCGATCACTTCCACAGAAAACATCCTCACCCTCTACCAAGCCATCACCGAATTTGGCTCTTCAGTCTAAAGCTCTGTGCCCGGCGGCGATGGGACCCCGGTTAAAGGTGTTCTTCCCTTGGGAGTGACTGGGTCACCCGATGCAGGCCACCGGAATGCCGGTTAGCTGGTTCCGTTGGCGGGGTGTTGCCAGGGGGCTCGGTACTCGCGTTTTAGGAGGGCTTGAGCGGCCGGATTGTCCGGAATTTCACCCCGGGCTTCGTCCCACCGGACCACGCTGTCGGTTTCGTAGGCGATCATCGCCAGCTTTACGGTGGCTGTGGAACGGTACCCCTCTTCGATGGGACAGCTGGGGGCCCGTCGCTCGCGAACTGCCGTGAGGAAATCTCGCATGTGTTCCAGGCCGGCTTCCGTTTTCGACGTGTACTCCTTCCGCTCGGCATTCTTACCCGATGGGATGACGACCCATCTTCCATCCGTTACAAACACCGTGGCTTTTGTGCCGAAGAAGAATATCCCGTTGTTGACTTCGGGAGTGTATTCCTCGGCCCCCCAAAGTCGATGACGCCAAACGAGCGGGACCCGGTCGAATTCGAAATGAGCCGTCAGGGTATCCGGTGTGGTAATGATGTTTTTCAGGCGATAAATTCCCCCGGCCGCTACTACTTTGTGCGGAGTGGTTAGTCCAAGGATCATCCGGACGGCATCGACGAGGTGAATCCCCCAGTCGACCAAATGGCCGTGGCCTGTGGTCTTCTCCAGTCGCCAGTTAAAGTGTCCGACCTGCTCACTGTAGGGAATTAGGGGGGCTGGCCCACACCAAAGATTCCAGTCTAAGGTAGGGGGCGGGTCCTTCGGGGTGGGATCTTTTGTTCCGGCCCGGTAGTGGATTTGGGCATCCACTTGGATGATATCTCCCGCTTCACCGCTGGCCAGGAACTCCCGCACCTCCCGATAACTGGCATGCTGCCGCCGCTGGAAACCGACTTGAACCACTCGGCCACTCCGCTCCACTGCCCGCACTAAGGCCTGGCACTCCCGGATGTCATAGGCCAAAGGTTTTTCGACGTAAACATCCCGATTGTGTTTCAAGCAGGCAAGCAGGTGAAGGGCGTGCCACTGAGGTGGGCTGGCAATAATGACTGCATCCAGGGGGACCTTTTCCAGCATTTCTTCATAAAGCTTGAAGGTCTCCGGCCGTTTGCCCTGAAGGTCTTCCAACTCGGAGGCCGACTTTTCTAGATGTGCCGAATCGACATCGCAAATGGCGGCAATTTCCACCCCGCCAACTTTCAAGGCAGCCCGGGCATCGACCATTCCGTACCAGCCCACCCCGATCACCCCGAGTCGGAGAGGCTTTTCGACCCCCGCGTGCACCATGGGCACATGAAGGCGGGCCAATCCGGCAGCCGTGATACCTGTCGATGCACGAACCAAGAAATCTCGGCGAGATTGCACAGCTTCATCTCCTGTTTTGCTGGAGGACCCAATTTTCTCGACGGCATCCCTTTGCAGTCGCTTATCTCATTATAAACGCGGAGTTGCTCCGAATAAACGCGGAGTTGCTCCGATCGCAGGATCCTTTGGGAGTCCGGGCCAAAGAATTTGGCCCAAGGGGATAACATCCGACCAAAATTGACCCGAAGAAGGAGTCCAATTTGCTAGATAAGTTCCGCGGCCTCCAAAGGAGATCCCAGTGGATCGAGCTCTGGTCGTTGAATCCGAACCGTTTGTGAATAAGGGCTGCCGATGATTCATCGATTAGTTTGTCTCGAACACACTGATTCCGGCGGCAAAATGGGTTCGGGACATGATTGATGCAGGGGGTACCCATGGGGAATCTGGTTAATTGATTCAGTGACTTGTTGAGCGGCGAGTCGGAAGGGGGCCTCGCTAACGGAAGTCCCCGCTGGTCTTAAATTGCCCACGCTGATGGGAAGAACTTATGGGCCAAGTGATCCCAGTTCGTTAATTTACTTCCTGCCTGTGGCGGATGGGCAGCGGGCGGGCAATTCTCCCTTTCTTAGCACCTTGTG
>Ga0071330_1078044_pt1 | contig 26741 bp, 21 predicted proteins | sample GBScel77sediment_FD_63802 | JGI IMG/M metagenome (GOLD analysis project Ga0071330, IMG submission 63802) | Hot spring sediment microbial communities from Great Boiling Spring, Nevada - Cellulolytic enrichment Sediment 77C v2 (version 2) | ecosystem: Environmental > Aquatic > Thermal springs >...
CTGTGGACTGCAGGTGAAGTGGTGAGTATAGAAGAGGGAGTAAGACTGATAGGGGGTGATCTACATATCAATATTAGATAGGATAGTTAGAGACAAGTTAAAAGAAATACCCTCTCTGGAGTCCTATAGAAACAGATACAAAACTGTAGATTCTCATTTTAAAGATATATTTAATGGAGAAAGTATGGCTTTTATTGGAGAGGTAAAACCTGCTTCACCAGTAAAGGGTGAATTTCTCGGTAGAGACAATCTGGAATTTGTTATAAGAGAACTTGTGAACTCCCCTATATCTGCAGTTTCTGTGCTTACCGACAGTCACTTTAATGCCAGTATCGAGAATATAAATCTCGTAAAGAGATATACGGATATCCCAATACTCCGTAAAGATTTCATAATAGACGAATTACAGGTCTTTGAGTCCAGCTTCTATGGGGTAGACGCAATCCTTCTGATCGTCAGGATACTGACCGAAGACTCACTCAGGTCACTTTATAATCTGTCTGTATCTTTAGGGATAGAACCTGTCGTTGAGGTCTACGATGTGGAAGATCTGAAAAAGTCTCTTGCAGTTAATCCCGGTATAATCCTTATAAATAACAGAAACCTCAAGACATTTGAGGTTGACATAAGACATACTGAGAGGATGAGGAAATACATCCCTGATAATGTGAGGATAATAAGTGCTAGCGGTATATCTTCTAGGAAAGACATAGAGTACCTTGAGAGCCTTGGGATAGATGGGGTTCTTGTCGGAGAAGCTATAATGAAATCTGAGAATATAAGGAGAAAGGTTATGGAGTTGATGGGCATTGAGGATTAAGATATGTGGTATAACTAGGATAGAGGATGCCTTATTGGTGGGTGAATTAGGGGCTTGGGCTATAGGACTGATCTTTGTTCCGTCAAGCCCCAGGGTATTAACTCCCGAAAGGGCTAAGGAGATAGTATCCACCGTGGATAGCCTTTATCCGGATCTATTAAAGATAGGTGTCTTTGCAGATCAGCCCGAGGATTTTATCTCTCATACGGTTACTCTCTGCGGGCTTGATGGAATACAGCTTCACGGGAAGGAGCCTCCTGAGTTTCTAGAGAATTTCGACTGTAAACTCAGGATAAAGGCATTTACAATAAGCGATGGAATCGATACAGAAGATCTCGTAGAAGAGATGAGAGATTATAGAGGTTACCTGCCACTTATAGATATACCTAAAGGTCAGAATGTCTCTCAGGATATATTACTTGAATTTGCTTTTGGTTTAAAAAGGCTTGGAATTGACTTTATCGTCGCCGGAGGTATAGGACTGGATAATATAACGAGATTTCTCTCATTAGACCCATACGCTATCGATATCGCTAGAGGTGTAGAGGTTAGTCCTGGTGTAAAGGACAGGGAAAAATTACTAAAGATATTCAGATTAGTAAAAGGAGATGAGAGCGGTGTACAATCTACCAGATGAACGGGGTTATTTTGGAGAGTATGGAGGGAGATTTGTCCCTGAGACTCTTATGGAACCACTTTTACAGTTAGAGTCTGCTTATAACAGATTAAAGAATGACGAGGCTTTTTGGCAGGAGTTCAATAAACTCCTACAGGAATATGTGGGTAGACCAACCCCCCTGTACTATGCAAGTCGTCTCTCAGAGAGACTTGGATTTAAGGTCTATCTTAAGAGAGAAGACCTCTGTCATACTGGAGCTCACAAGATAAATAACTGTATCGGTCAGGCACTTCTAGCAGTGAGAATGGGTAAGACAAGAATTATAGCAGAGACAGGTGCAGGACAACATGGAGTAGCCACCGCTACTGTAGCCAGCCTTCTTGGCCTTAGATGTACAATTTATATGGGGGAAGAGGATATGGCTAGACAGAAGATGAATGTATTCAGAATGAAGCTCCTGGGGGCTGAGGTTATTCCTGTTTCCGTCGGGAGTAAGACCCTTAAAGAGGCTATAAACTCTGCCCTAAGGGACTGGGTTACAAATATAGATGATACTCACTACCTGATAGGTTCGGTGATAGGACCGCATCCCTATCCTATGATAGTGAGAGATTTCCAGTCAGTGATAGGAAAAGAGGCTAGAAAGCAGATCCTGGAAAAGGAAGAGAGACTTCCAGACTATATAGTTGCCTGTGTTGGTGGAGGAAGCAATTCTATAGGAATCTTCTACCCATTTTTAGAGGATGAGGTAAAACTGATAGGTGTAGAGGGTGGCGGTTTAGGCTTAGAGACGAGGAAACACTCTGCAAGTATATCTAACAGCCAAATCGGTGTTCTACACGGCTGCAGGATGTACCTTATGCAGGATGAGTGGGGGAATATTATGAGTACATATTCTGTCTCCGCTGGTCTGGATTACCCTGGTGTTGGACCTGAACATAGCTATCTGAAGGACATAGGCAGGGTAAGGTATGAGTATGCTACAGATGATGTTGCCCTTAGAGGTTTTAAAGAACTTTCCCTTCTTGAAGGGATTATTCCTGCCTTAGAGAGTGCACATGCAGTCGGCTATCTATTTGTAAGTGATATACCGGAGGGCTCTACTGTAATAGTGAATCTTTCAGGGCGTGGAGATAAAGACCTCGATATTGTAATGAGGGAGATGAGCTATGAATAGAATAGTTGATGCTTTTAGTAATGCCAGAGCTGAAAACAGGATATGTTTTATCCCTTTCTGTGAATTCGGTTATCCAAGCTTAGAAGACTTCTCCTGTTTGATGGGGATAATCCGTAGATACGGTGATATATTGGAGGTAGGAATACCGTTTTCTGACCCCATAGCTGATGGACCTGTAATTCAGAAGGCGAGCGATATTGCTATTAAAAATGGGGCAAATCTTTCCAGGGCTTTTGAGTGGCTCTACAATTTTAGAAAACAGGATGATGCTATCCCTGTAGTCTTTATGCTCTACTATAATCTCATACACTATATTGGGGTGAAGGAGTTCTTCAGGATAGCCAGAGACACAGGGCTAGATGGTGTTATAATACCTGATCTACCTGTAGAAGAGTCTGAGAACGTTTATCCATACAGAGATGGAACATCCATTATATGGCTTGCCTCAGTTACAACCAGTAATGAGAGGTTAAAAAAGATAGTAGAGAAGAGTGATAGTTTTGTCTACTGCGTTTCAGTCAAAGGGGTAACAGGACCAAGGGACGAGATATCCCTAGATGGTTTGGAGTTAGTAAAGAGGATAAAGAACCTTTCCTCTATCCCCGCTGCTTTAGGATTTGGCTTAAAGAGTAAGGAACAGGTAAAAAAGCTATCAGGGATAGTTGATGGAGTTATTGTAGGCAGCGAGATCATTCGTGTTATAGATAATTCAGGTAGTGATGGTTTAGAAGAATTTCTAAAAGGATTAAAGTCTGCAACTTTTATGTTATAATGTTTCTGTGAAAAGGGATAGTATAATACAGCTTAAGAAAAAACATCCCTGTGGCAGTGACCTCTGGAAGGTCATTGATATAGGGGTAGATGTCAGACTAGAGTGTCTGGGGTGCGGTAGAGTGGTAGCTTTAGATAGAGATAGAATTATGAAAAAGATAAAGAGGGTCTTATCGAATGAGTCTCTCCTGGGGTCTAGTCGGATTACCTAATGTTGGTAAATCAACACTTTTTAATGCATTAACCAAAGCTAATGTCCCTACCTCCATATATCCATTCTGTACAATAGAACCGCACAAGGGGATTGTCCAGGTTCCAGATGAAAGGCTCTATGCCCTGGCTAATATTGTAAAGCCTGAGAGGATTATACCTGCAGTTATAGAGTTTTGGGATATAGCGGGTCTTATAAAGGGTTCCAGTAGAGGGGAAGGCTTAGGCAATGAGTTCCTCTCCCACATAAGAGGTGTCGATGGGATTATACATATAGTCAGGTGTTTTGACTCCCCAAATATACCTTCTCTGGGGGAAGGAGACCCGATAAAGGATATAGAACTTATAAATGTTGAGCTTGCTCTTTCTGACCTCTCCATCGTTGAAAGAAGATTGGAAAAGGTCAGGTCACTGAGAAGAGTTGGAAAGGGTAATCCTGAGGAAGAGTCCTTATTGGAGAATCTTAGAGAGAGATTATCAAAGGGGGATTCAATAAAGGATCTGCCAGTAGTTAAAGACCTCCCTCTTCTCTCCTGGAAACCGGTCATCTATGTTGCAAATACCGACAGTCTGGAGAATCCAAAGGTCTCAAGGCTTCTTGAATGGGGCAGGGAGAAAGGAGAGGTGATTATCCCGGTCCTTGCTAAGATAGAGGAAGAACTGGCAGAGTTTTCTGACGAGGAGAGGATGTCCTTTCTTAGAGATGGATACGGGGTAGAGGAATCCACTTTACATAGGCTTGTGAGAGAGGCGTATAAACTGTTGGGACTGATAAGCTTCTTTACCATATGGTCTAAAGAGGTAAGAGCCTGGACGGTTGTCTCCGGGACAAAGGCTCCTCAGGCTGCCGGTAAGATACACTCTGATTTTGAGAAGAATTTTATAAAGGTTGAGGTTATACCTGTAGAGAAGCTTATTCAGGCAGAATCCTGGGCAAAGGCTAGAGAGATGGGTTATATAAGAATAGAGGGGAAAGAATACACGGTAAAGGATGGAGATGTCCTTTACTTCAGGGCAGGTTAGCCAGTCTCGAGAAGTTCGGATGATATAAGTGAAAGCTGGGTATATTTTCCCTCTTTTATCCTTTTACCATTAAGCAGTATAAAGTCTTTTGCCCGTTTTACCACGACCCTTAATCTCTTTAATGTCTCAATGTCCTTTATCTTTTCTCTCTTTCTTAATTCTACAATCCTCTTTGCTGATCTTGGCCCAATTCCAGGAACTCTGAGGAGTTTCCCCAGATCAGCGGTATTTATCTCTACTGGAAAATGCTCTGGATGGTTTATTGCCCAGGCAAGTTTTGGGTCTACAGGGAGATAGAGTCTTCCCTCTCTATTAAAGATGAGTTCATCTGCGGAAAATCCGTACTCTCTCAGGAGAAAGTCTGCCTGATACAGTCTGTGCTCCCGTAGAAGAGGGGTAGGAGGATGGTCCTCTAGAGGAGTATTCCTTATAGGCTGGAATGCACTGAAATAAGCCCTCTTCAGTCCCAGTTCTTTATAGAGTCTATCAACCAGGTATATAAGCTCTCTATCAGACTCCCCTGCGGGACCAACTACAAATTGTGTTGTATAACCTGCTCTTGGTCTTACACCTCTCTCGGTGAGTTCTTTTATGGTCCTTATTGTTCCCAGAAGGTCTCTTTCAAAGTCCTTGTCTATACTCAGTCTCTTCAATCTCTCCGTACCAGGTGCCTCAAGGTTTACCGATACCCTGTCTGCCAGTTTCATAGCCTGTTCCACATAATCTCTTGTGACTCCTGGGAGTATCTTTAGATGTATATAGCCGTTGAACCTGTAATTAGATCTCAGAATCTCCACTGTCTTTATCATCTCTTCCATTGTCTTCTTAGGGTCATATTCGACAGCCGAGCTGAGAAAGAGCCCCTGCACAAGCTTCTTCTCTTTCAGACTTATAAATGCCCTTGCCAGTTCCTCAGGTGTAAATCTTATCCTTGTAAAGTCTCTCTCACATCTATTAGCACAGTAGTTGCAGTTATTTGAGCAGTTATTTGACAGGAGGACCTTGAATAGTTTTATCTCCTTACCATCAGGGAGCACCGCAGGATAGATCCACTGCCCATATCCACCTCTTACCCTGTGTGCCCCCTGACAGAGATAGTTTCCACATAGATCATACTGGGCAGACCTTCCCAGTATCAGGATCTTTTCTTCGGTATCCATCTCAATCTCCACTCATATTATATGTCAATTTTATCTCTTTTGCAAAGGCATCAAAAAGGTTCATTTGTGGTATAATTATCTGGAAAAATGCTGGAGGGACTTAGGGACTATTCGGGTGTAATACATATACATACTGTGTATTCTGGTGATAGCTCTGCAGAGCTATCAGATATAATAGATTGTGCAAGGAGATTTGATGTGGATTATGTAATCATAACAGATCATAACTCACTGGGCTATAAACCCCTTGAAGGCTGGCATAATGATATTCTTGTCCTTGTTGGGGAAGAGATATCTCCACCTGAGGGAAATCACTATCTGGCCCTTGATATAGAGGAACTTGTAGAGCCTTCTTCTATCCCTCAGGAGTTTATAAACAGGGTGCTCGACCAGGGAGGGTTTGGTTTTATAGAGCATCCATTCTTTTTTGGAAACCATCATATTCATCCTTTCAATATAGCTCCCAGCCCTTGGATAGACTGGAATGTGGACGGTTTTACAGGGATCTCCATATTTAACTATACCTCAGATGGCGGAGAGAGGATGAGACTTTATAGCTTTCCCATATTCTACGCCTTTCCTGGGCTGGATAAGGATCGGCCGAATATCAACACCATAAAGAAGTGGGATGAACTCAGTCTTAAGAGAAAGACTGTGGGGATAGGAACGGCAGATGCCCATCTCTATAAGGTAAGGCTTTTATTCTTCGATGCCCCTGCATGGCCATTTGACTATTACTTTAACTCTATAAGGACCCATATAATTACAAGAGAGCCATTATCTCCACGTGCGGTATACTCTTCTCTTAGAGATGGACATTGCTATGTATCTCATAACTATCTGGGAAGTTCTAAAGGATTTCTCTTCTTTGCTAAAGATAGAGAGAACCTTTACATAATGGGTGATAGTTTGAGTTTCAGGGAAGGGATAAAACTTTATGTCCGTTCACCGATAAGTGCCAGGATAAAGCTTGTAAGGGATGGGAACTTCATCTTGGAAAAAATAGGGAATCTTCTGGAGTATACAGTAGAGTCTCCAGGGGTTTACAGGATAGAGACAGAGGTCTACCATAGACTTTTCTGGAAGCCCTGGGTCTTTACAAACCCGATCTATATTTTATAGAGAAGGTTTCTGTGCTATTGTAAAGTCCAGTACAACTGGTACACTGGATTCAACAGCCATTATACCGAATATCTCTCCAATTGTCTCCATCAGAGGTTCCAGTTTCTCCAGTTTTCCCTCTCTTCTGGCTATCTCGAAAAAATTTGAAAGCTGGGGTATCTTTATATCTACACCCTTTATATTGACAAATCCTATCTTTGTGAGGGTATCCTGGAGGGAGCTCGAAGTGAAATGAGAAAGCTCATAGTACTTTGTCTGGATAACAAATGGTGCCAGTCTCTCAAAGAAGGAAACTCCAAATCTTTCATCCTCATATGCCCTGTATCTTTTCTCTGAGAGAGCATTTATCTTTCTCCTCAGATCGTGCTCCTGCATAAGCCATTCTTTATCTAAGAATAGTGCATACTTCACCTCTCTGGGAGGATGTTTTTCTTTTAAGGAATAAAACAGTATACACTCATCGGCAATTATCTCTGCCCAGAGGAATTCATCTCTTTCCTCCGCTGGTATATAGCGGTCATAGTTTTCAAAGATCATAGCTAATTTTCCACCAGGCTTCAAGACCCTGAAGACTTCCTCCAAAGCCAATACAGGATTATTGCTCTGTTCTATAGAATTGGCAGCTATAACTCCATCAAAGCTATTATCGGGAAAGCTCATATTTATTACATCCATCTCCAGGAATTCCACATTTTTTATCCCCAGCCTTCTTGCATTCTGGCGCTGTACACTTACCCTTCTGTGTGAAGGGTCTATCCCTATAACCTTTTCAAAATTGTGAGCTACTCTTAAAGATGGCCAGCCATCGCCCGGTCCCACATCAAGGATGACCCTGGCTCCTCTGACTGCATAACTGAAAGCACTGCATATCGCTATGTCATACCAGTGAGACTTATTATTCACATCCAGTGGCTGATATATCACTGGTAGATTGGCATAAGCCTGTGAGTCTAACCTTTCATATGTAAGTTCAGCACTTGTAGTCCTTACACAGGATAAATGTGTTTTTATCCAGTTCTCTATCCTGCTCTCCATAGCCATTAAATTATACCACAGAGTTATTTCTATTTTAATATCCTGTTTAAAAAGAAATCGATGAATCTATCGCTATCTACATCTATACACACATCTACATTTGAGTCGCCCTTTTTACTCCTGTAAGGAGTATCCGCAACTACAGTTACCCCTCTTGTAAATTCACCTCTGGTTTCAACCTTTATGTGCATATTCTCCTTCTTTACAAGAGAAGGGTCTATAACACATGCCACTGTAAGTGGGTCATGGAGTATTGGGAATCTCTCCTTATCCCCATCCTGCCATATAGTTATCAGTTCCGATAGAAATCTGGTCTTATCACTATTATGATTAAAGATTCTCTCCAGAGTCTCTCTGTTGAGTCTGCACTTCAGTGTTACATCCAGTCCCACCATAGTTATATGAATCCCTGAGTCAAAGACTATCCTTGCCGATTCCGGATCGCAGTATATATTCCACTCTGGAAATGCCTGAGAGTACATACCTCCCATCATATATATCTCTGTCCTATCCTTTAATCTCGGTTCTTTTATCAATGCCCCGGCAATATTTGTCAGGGGACCTATAGTGATGATTATCACCCTATCTTTCGAATTCATCACCTTATCTATTATAAAATCTATGGCGTTAATCTCCTCGTCTATCTCTATATCTTCTCTTACCGCCTTTACCTGATTGGGGATAAGGTTCCTGTCCCAGTCGTTTATCAGTGGTTTCTCTATCCCTTTAATCACAGGTATATCCGATCTACCAAATACCTCCACAAGTTTCTTAGCCAGTTTTGTCCTTAATGTTGTATTTCTAAAGACGGTTGTGATACCGACAATATCAAGTTCTGGAGAGTTAATCGCCAGTGCTACAGCTAAAGCGTCGTCAATATCATCACCGATATCAGTATCTATTATTACTCTTTTCATATCTCCAATCCCTCCTTTTTAATAAAGTCTTCGACCTCTTCCACTGTTGGTATGGAGTTCTGTGCTCCCTTTCGTGTTACCGAGATACCCGCACATACAACAGCATATCTTATCGCCCTTTCTACTGATTCTCCCTGTGAGAGTTTTACCGTTAGAGCGCCATTAAAGACATCACCTGCTCCAGTGGTATCTACAGGAGAAACCTTTATAGCAGGGATATAGATCTCTTTCTCTTCTCCTATAGCCATAACTCCACGAGAGCCCAGAGTCACTATCACCCACTTTATCCCATACTCCAGTAGTTTCTTCCCCGCAATGATGATATCACTCTCATCTTTTAACTCCACACCTGTTATCATTTGAAGCTCCGTTCTGTTTGGAGTGACTATGTCAGCGAGAGATATTATCCTCTCATCCATTCTCCTTCTTACCGGTGCCGGATTCAGGATCGACATAAGGTTATATCTCTTAGCTAACTCTAAAGAGAATTCTACCGTCTCTATTGGTATCTCAAGCTGGATAAGTAGTATACCTGCCTTACTTATTACAGGTATAGCCCTCTCGATATCATCCTTACCAAGCCTCATATTCGCCCCTGGAGCTACCACTATACTGTTTTCTCCATTTTTATCTACAATGATAAATGCAATCCCCGTTGGATCTGAGTCATCCTCTGTTAGATAATCTATATTTACGCCGTTTCTTTTGAGATTTTCTCTCAGCTCATCCCCAAATAGGTCTCTTCCAATCTTTCCTATGAAGTAGCAATCTCCTCCTAACTTTGATACCGTTACCGCCTGATTTGCACCTTTACCACCATAAGCCTTATAGAAAGATTCCCCTATCACCGTCTCACCTGGTTTTGGAATGGAGTATGATTTTATCACCAGGTCCATATTGATACTTCCTATAACTACAATAGGCTTATTGACCATCGTACCCTCCAAGTTTTATCTTTCTCTTGAATAGTATATCATAAGGTTGATATAATAAAACTGAAACGGAGGCTTTATGAATTTTAAATCTTATTTAATTCTACTACTGTTTTTACTCCTTCCCTCAGTAGTCTATCCTCAGATAGGGGTGGATATAAATATCGAATTTGGTTTCGGTGGAACTGTAAAGGTTGGACGATGGAATCCAGTCTCAATAACTGTAAAGACTTACAGTATTCCATTTAAGGGGAGGATAGAGATAGAGGTGAAGGAAGGAAGTGTGATATTGGAGAATATAACCTCTGTTATCTTGAAATCAGAGGTGAGCCTGCCAGCTTACTCTAAAGGAGAGTACCTTTTTCTTGTCCCACTCTCTGATGTCAGACATCCTGTAAGGGTTTCTCTATTTTCTCAGGATGGAAGACTTGTAAGGGCTTCCAATTATGAGATGAAGGAACTGGATATGAGGCTACCTATAATGTGTATTGTAGATAACTGGACATTGCCCTACAGAGGAGTTGGAACCAGGATTCTATCTTTAGAGTCTGAAAAGTTTCTTGATAAACCAGTCTTCATACTGGACCCCTTTGATGCCATCTCTCTCAGCCCTCTATCCCTGTACAAATTGAAGGGTCTACTTGATAAATGGACGGTCCTTGGGGGCAAGGTTATAACAGACCCTTCTATTGATACAGGAAGGGGGAGGGAGGATACATACCCTGGGGATATAGATATATCTCCTCTTGTTTCTGACCTCATAAAGGAGGAGGACGTACCCTTACCCTCAAAGATCTTTATATCGCTGTTTCTTTTTCTGTATTTAGTTATCCTTTTTATTTCTCTCTACTACTTCAGAGGACACTTTCTGAAGAAGACTGCAATATACCTCATTATATGCTTTATCTTTTCATATCTGGCATTTACCCTGACATCAACGGTTAAGGAATTTAGCGATACAGGTATACAGATCAATCTTTTAAAGATTGATAAAAGTCTTCCTTACGCAAGGTTTTATTCGGGGATAGCCCTTTTTTCTCCATACAATAAGACTGTAAGGCTTTCTTATAATTCCAGGAATCTTGCCTTTTGGATAAGCAGGAGAGAAAGGGGGATAGCACAGACAACTATTATTACTGAAAGAGATAAGAATCTAGTGGAGATAAATCTTGGTCCAAATAAACTCGGATTGCTCAGAGGTTGGGGGGTTCTGGATTTCGATATCAGGGCATACAGGGATGGAGATATCATTAAAGTGGTTAACAATTCTCGATATACTCTGCAAGATGCATATCTATTGAAGAGTAAGGGTTATCTGTCCTTAGGAGATATAAAGATCGGCTCTAACGAGTTTATAGAAAAGGATCTTAGTTTGTCAAGACTAACTAGAGAAGATATCAAGGGAAAAATTCTCTCCTGGTTTATAGATAATGGTATAATATTACTAGGTGATAAGAATTATATATCAGGCTGGATCTATACAATACCTTCAGATATAAGGTTTGAGTCTGGTAATATTAAATCCATAACACTCTGTCTCTTGGAGATTTAAACTATGATTACTATAATCTGGAAAGATCTGGAGTCAAGAATAAATAGTTTGGAATTTATAAAGTTCTGGGGAGTATCTCTTCTGATACTCTTTCTGGTCTTTGTAATAACCGCCCCTGGTTATCAGAGGGTGATAAATAGTTTTATACCGAAGCTCTTTGTAATTATGGCTATCTCTGAGTTCTTCCTCTTTCTGGCTTTTACCGCGACGGTAACGATGGGAAACTCTCTTGCCAGCAGCGAGAAGACCCTGAGAGACTTGGCAATTGGAAGTAGGTTTTCTGTTTTCAGTATAGTATTTGGTAAGCTGATAGCTTTCTTCCTACATCTTCTGATACTATTTGCTTCTGTACTCCCATTTAATCTTCTGGCACTTAATCTTGGGACAGATGGTAATCCTGTTAGATTTCTATATATTTTAATAGTGGTAGATTTGAGTCTGGCTTGCTGGGGATACTTTGTTTCGACCTTCAGGGAGAGGATTTTCCCAATTATACTCTTCTGGATCGGTATAGTTGTCTTGCTGGTATTTACTGCTAGACTTTCCTACCCATTGAATCTTGTAAACCCTCTGACCCTTATCTACTATTCAGAGAATAGTGGACTTGTATACTACCTATTCATAGGATTGTCAGGTTTGGCTTTGACCTTTTGGAGAGTAATCTATCTAAGGAGGTTATCAAGTGATAGGAGAGCTCAGTAGATTTATATCACTGGTGAGATTAAAGATAAGGTTTGTTATGTTCTTGAACTGGCTTCTAGAGTTATTGATCTATGCATCTATCCCCTATATCTTGGGTTATTTCTTTGGCTTTGACCTCTCTTACCTGTATCTTTTGATTCCTCTTACTATCGCCTTATTATTCTCTATCTTTAGATCCATACCAGATGAAAGTGTAGCTATCATTATAGATAGAGACCTGGATCTTAAAGAGAGGGTTATAACCAGTCTGGAATTTGGTAGAAAAGAATCTTCTATCATTAAGATGCTCGTTAATGAGACTGTAGTACTATTAAAGAATCTGAATATAAAAAAGGTCTATCCCCTCAGGTTTAGAAAGAGGCTGATGTATGTTGCCATTATTCCACCGGTTCTTTTCTTCTCCTTGATGTTCTACCAGAATGTATTCTATCCAAGATTTATCTCCTTCAGAGAAGAGATGACGACACAGGCAGGGATCGAGACAGATATATTGAGACTTGAACAGAAACTGGTATCTGAGAAGCCTGAGCTAGCCAAAAGACTGGAAATCCTCAGGAGAGAGATGGAGGAGAAGAAGATCAAGAATGAAGAGGGCTTAAGTATTCTGAAAGAGATAACTAAAGAGGTGGAGAAAGACCCAGGTAGTATGGATACCTCAACCAGGGTGGATATAAAAAGAATGTTGGAGATGGTTATGGAGAAGATGAATAGTAAAGTTTCTCAGAATAATCAAAATAATGAGAGAGGACAGAATGAAGAAAGACAGCTGGCCTCCGATAGAAATTTATCCGGTGAAGGTAGAAACTCGGGTACTGAGAACTTTCCGACGAAGGATAGGAGTAATCTCGATTCTGAAGAAAGTGGTGGTAAGGATTCCTCTATGGGAGAAGAGGATTTTGATACCATACCCAATACTAGTGAAGATAAGAAGTCTGGTAATATAACAGAAGGTGGTTCTCAGGGAGAGATGGATACCGCATCTAAAGAAGGCAAAGAGGAAAAAGAGGCAAGAGAGGGCAGTAATAACATCGAGCAGGGAGGGACACTCCCCGGTAAAGGAGAGCGTGAGAGTAAACTGGGCGAGGAGTCTGAAAGGAAAAATCTTCAGGGTCTACCTCAGTATGTCCCTGGCATAGCCAAGGAAGAAGGGGATATAAAGTTGAAGATAAGGAATGTTGGTAAAGATATCTCGCCTTCTATAGGAGAGAGGGATACAGGTAGTCCTGAAAGAGCAATGGAGGAACCTATAAAGAAGGAATTGTTGCCATCTGAATATAGAGAGACGATAAAACTCTACTTTGAGAGATTGAAAGGAGAATAGATATGGAATTTAGAGAAGAGTTTAAGGATATATTCACAAGATTAAAGGGGGAGATCTCTAAAGTAATAGTTGGATACGATGAGATCATAGAACAGGTCCTCATAGCCCTATTCAGTGGGGGGCATATACTCCTTGAAGGGCTTCCAGGTCTGGGAAAGACTCTTATGGTCAAGACTCTGGCTGAGGCTTTAGACCTTACATTTTCAAGGATCCAGTTTACTCCAGACCTTATGCCTTCAGATATTATAGGGACAAATGTTATGGAACAGGATAGGACCTTCAGGTTTCAGCCAGGTCCTATCTTTGCCCAGATAGTATTGGCTGATGAGATCAACAGGGCTACACCAAAGACCCAGTCTGCGCTCCTTGAGGCTATGCAGGAACACAGTGTGACCGTTTCAGGTATTATTCATAGATTAAAGGAGCCATTCTTTGTAATGGCAACCCAGAATCCAATAGAAATGGAGGGAACTTATCCTCTTCCCGAAGCACAGCTTGATAGATTCTTCTTTAAACTAAAGCTTGGATTTCCTGGTAAGGATGAGCTTATAGATATAATCGACCGGACAACAAACCCCGAAGTACCAAAGGCGGAGAAGGTGTTGGATGGTGAGACGATAGAGACAAAGAAGAGGGAGATCAGAAGTGTTCCGGTTTCTACCCCGGTGAAGGAGTATGCTGTAAGACTAGTCCTGGCGACACATCCGGAACTGGAATCTTCTCCCTCTATGGTGAGAAGATACGTACGTTATGGTGCCAGCCCTAGAGGAGTCCAGTCCCTTATACTTGGAGCTAAGGTAAAGGCATTAATAGATGGTAGATATAATGTGAGTTTTTCAGATATAAGATATGTTGCCAAGCCTTCTCTGAGGCACAGGATTATCCTGAACTTTGAGGGAGAGGCAGAAGGGTTGGATACCGATACTATTATTGACCAGATTTTAGAGGAGGTCCCTGAGTTAGAGAATGAGCCTGTTAAGCCCTGAGTTCCTCAGTTATCTAGAGAGATTAGATCTATTGATAAAGAGATCGATTAAGGGCTCTACGATAGGTGAAAGATTGAGCTCTAAATATGGTAGGGGTATAGAGTTTCAGGACTACAGGAGTTATGAGATAGGAGATGATTTCCGTTATATAGATTGGAATATATATGCAAGACTCGATAGACTGTTTGTAAAACTCTTTAGAGAGGAAGAGACAAGTGTTATAAATATACTCTTTGACACGAGTAAATCTATGGGGTTTGGAAATCCATCAAAGTTATACTTTGGTAAACAGCTCTCTGCAAGTCTTGGATATATAGGACTTGTCAACTATGATCTGGTGAATCTATACTGCATCTCTTCAACTGTTGAGAGAAGACTGGAGTCCTTACGTGGTAGAGCAAGTACTATGAGAATGTTAAGATTCCTTGATAGTCTGGATGCTCAAGGTGTCACCTCTTTGAATGGTGCGATCAGAGAATCCCTTAAAGGATTGAGAGGGAAGGCGGTATTTATTATACTCTCTGATTTCCTTGACCCAAACGGATATGAGGAAGGGTTGAAGCTCCTCAATGCCAGAGGTTATGAGACATTTACATTCCATATACTTTCTGAAGAAGAGATCTCTCCTCCTGTCTCTGGGAGCTTGAAATTGATAGATTCAGAAACAGGAGAGACTATAGAGATTGACGATATAGATGATATATTGAGTGGATATAGAGAGACGCTGGAAAAATTCCTGAAAGAGATAGAATCCTTCTGCCTCGACCATAGTATAGAGTACATCAGAGCAAGTTCAAGTATCCCTATAGAGAAGGTGGTACTGTACTATATGAGATTAGGAGGCTGGCTCAAGTGAGTTTTTTATCCCCGATTTATTTTCTCTTTCTCCTTACTATTCCAATAGTCATAATCCTATATCTCTTGAAGACCAAAAGACAGGTACTGGTAGTACCCAGTATATACCTCTGGAAGAGATACACCAGAGAGGAGTTAAGGTATTCTGTACTGAAGAAGTTTCTTAAGGATATACTGCTACTTCTACAGATCCTTGCCATTATTCTTCTTACCCTTGGTCTTGTAAAGCCAGGGATATTTTCCTATGTAAGAGCCAGAAATGTGATCTTTATTATCGATACATCCTGCAGTATGCAGGCAAAAGACATAAAGCCAACACGTTTTGATTCGGCAAAGAGGAAGGCTCTAGAATTAGTTGATTCCTTAGATAGAGGGACGAATATCTCTTTATTTTCTTCCGACTCAAAGACCAGGTTTCTTCTAGACTATACTACAGATAAGAGAAGGGTAAAAGAGGTGATAAACAGTCTCTCTCCAACCGATACTGAGGGTAATATAATCGATACTCTGGATTATATAGAGAAACTTGGTAAGAAGCCTGATATTATATACCTCTTTACCGATGGGGCATTTGACAGAGATATACCTTCTTCTTTACCGATAGAGGTATTTACCTTTGCCAGGGATAGTAATAATGTTGGTATAACCAATATCAGCGCCAGAGATACTGGTATAAAGGGCGAGAAGGAGATATTTATCAGGATTGAGAACTTTTCTAAAGATAAAAGGTCTGTCCCCCTACAGGTCTGGGAGGATGAAAGACTTATAGAGACATCTACTTTGAATCTAAATCCTGGGGAGAAGAGATCGGTTACTGTTGGGCCAAAAAGATTTAGTGGTATGGTGAAGGCAATAATATACCCAAATGACCTGCTTTCTGTAGATGACAGAGCTTATCTGACATTTCCCAGGGTTAAGCCCTCTGTATTATTGGTAACTCGCGAAAATCCTTATCTGGAGATAGCACTTTCCCTTGCAAATATAGGAGTTTTAGATAAGGTGGATACCTTCGACCAGACAGTGGTATCAAGATACGACATAGTGATATTCGATGGTACTGCGCCTAAAGAGGTCTTACCCGGTAACTATGTATTTATAGGTAAGATCCCGGAGAATATACCACTTCAGGTTGCCGATATAGAGACGGATCCAGTTATACTTCGAGTAGATTCCACCAGCCCTATTATGAGATTTATAGATCTCAAAGGAATAACAATAAAAAGAGCTGTCGTATTTGAGAGTAACCAGGGAGAAGCTCTTATTGAGACGAAGGATGGTTCTATACTATGGAGCTACGATGGAAATTTGGGCAGGATTGTCGCCTTTGGTTTTTATCCCGAAGAAAGTTCTCTTATTGAATCATCCAGTTTTCCAGTACTTGTTAATAATATCATAGATTGGCTGGGAGAAAATCCTTCACCTGGCTTAGCCAGCACTGGCGATGTTATTAAATTAAGGACAAAAGAGATGAACGAAATTGTTACTGTAATTACCCCCTATGGTGTTATAAAGAGGATAACAGATGAGAGAAGGTCTATAGCCTTTGGTGATACATACAAGGTTGGGGTATATTCATTTAGAAGTAGTCTGGGGAATATAGATGTAGGTGTTAATCTGTGCTCCTCTTCCGAATCGAATATATCTCCAAGGGTCTCCTCCATGGAATATAAAGGGGATCTTATCTATAGGGAAAAGACTTTATTGAATACAGATATATGGAGATTAATAGCATTGAGTTATCTTGGTATCATTTTCTTAGAAGGCTATCTCTTCTATAATAGGAGGCTAGCTTGAGAATCAGTTACCTCTATCCTCTATTGCTTTTATCTTCAGTCTTTATTTTTATCTGGTTGAATAAGAGTAGACTTCGTAAGAAGAGTCTATGGCTGAGAGTTATCGCTATGATCCTTTTAATATTTGCATTGACAGGTCCACAGATTATAAAAAAGAATAGAAGTCTAGATGTGGTCTTTGCTCTGGATGTCTCAGAAAGTATTCCTCCCAATCTTAAAGATGAGGGTTTAAGCTTCATAAAGGAATCTCTAAAGGATAAAAAAGAAGATGATAGGGCTGGTTTCGTAGTATTCGGCGAAGATGCCCTGACTCAAACAGACCTCTCTTCTATTCCAGCTTTAGATGTAATATCTTATCCTGAGCCAAAAGGGACAAATATAGAGAAAGCGATAGACCTTTCCAATCTTATACTTTTGCAATCTGACAGAAATAATAGAAGGATAGTTCTGATTACTGATGGGAATGAGACAGACGGATCTGCTATAGATAGTGCCTACAGATCGAGAGAGAAGGATATAAAGATAGATGTCTACCCTGTAGTAAGAGAACCACTGGAGGAGATAACTATAGAAGACATAGAGATTCCTGATAGGGTAAAGCTTAGAGAACCGTTCATTATGAAGGCCCTTATATCTAGTTCAGTATCGCAGTCGGTAACTTTTAAACTTTATCAGGATGGAAGAAACATTATCTCCCAGAAACTGTCTGTTAAGGAAGGAAAGAATCTATTCCTTTTCAGTATAACACCTAATCGTATAGGATTCCACAAGTTTAAAGTCGAAATATTACCCAAGAAGGATACCAGGATTGAAAATAATAGCATCGAGGCATTTACAGTTGTAGAAGGACCTCCCAAGGTTTTATATGTGTACAACCCCGGCACTGGTTATGGAAAAGTTCTCTCGGCTCTTAGGAGTCAGGGGATAAATGTAGAACCGATATCTCCCAGAGAACTGCCCGATACTGTTGTTGGCTTTTCAGGATGTTCTACTGTAATAATGGATGATGTACCGGCAACCCTGCTCACTATAAATCAGATGAAGGCTATTCAGTCTTTTGTGAGAGACACTGGTGGTGGGCTTCTGGTTATAGGTGGTCCCAACAGTTTTGGGATGGGCTCCTATATGGCAACTCCTCTGGAAGAGACACTCCCCGTAGATTCTAGGATTACACAGTTTGCAAGTCTATCCAATATTGCATTAGTCCTTGTTATAGATGCATCGGGGAGTATGAGTGGCCAGGAAGGAGAGCTTACCAAAATGGATCTGGCTAAGGAGTCTGCGCAGCTGGTCGTGGATCTATTGAAGGATCAGGATAGGGTAGGGGTTATAGCATTCGACCATTCCTTCCAGTGGATCGTGGACCTTACCAGTGCAAGGGATAAAGAGGGTATATCTAAGAAGATATCTATGATACAGTCAGGTGGAGGAACCGCAATGTATCCACCTATGGAGTCTGCATACAGGGCATTGAAGGATGAGAGAGCCAGAGTAAGGCATATTATTGTCCTTTCTGATGGGCAAACAGAACCAGGGAGGTTTAAGTCTTTAGTCGAGCAGATGAGACTTGCAGATATAACTGTTTCCACGATAGCTATAGGTAGCGATGCTGATATAAACCTTATGCGTAATATAGCAGAGTGGGGGCAGGGTAGATTCTACCATACAAATGACATATACTCTGTACCACAGATATTCCTTACAGAGACATTGACAAAGAGTAGGCCATATCTTACAGAGAAAGCTTTTACTCCTCTTGTGAACAGTCATATAGATTTTCTGGAGGGGATAAATGGATTTCCCACGATGCTGGGTTATGTATCCACATCTATCAAGCCAAAGGCTAAACAGTTGATAAGTGCTCTTAATAATGAGCCGTTGCTGGCTTACTGGCGTTATGGAATTGGTAAAGTCCTGGCATTCACCTCGGATTCTGGAAAGAGATGGACAAGCTTATGGGTTAATAGTCCGTCATTTTCCAAGTTCTGGAGTCAGGCGGTCCGCTGGTTAGGGCAGGATGTCTCCAGTTATTATGTATCTATTTCTACCACAGAAAAGGCTAAGGATGTAGATATAGTGGTCGATGTATTCGACCATAAGGGAAATTTTGTAAATTTTTTGGATGGCACATTTAAGGTCTTTTCACCCTCGGGTAACTTGATAAGGGGAGACCTTATACAGAAAGATTCCGGCAGATATTACGGAAAAGTAGAGGTAAAAGAGGAAGGGATATACTCTTTATCTGTTGAACTTATGAGAGAAGGTACCGTTATAAGGAGTTTAGGTGGATTCTATGTTCCTGTATCTAAAGAGTTAAAGGACGTAGAGGGTAATAACTCACTCCTTTACTCTATTGCAGAGATTACTGGCGGAAGAATACTTAATAATCCCAGAGAAGTCTTTGAAGAAAAAATAAGAGGGTATAATATTGAGTATGTAGATATATGGCAGTTTGTTCTGTTATTGTCTGGCATTTTATTCCTGTCTGAACTGGTAGTGAGAAAGCTACCTGCTTTAAGAGAACAGAGTGAGATCTTCGTTGCTCTTTTAAGTAGATTCCCCAGGTTTAAGATATCAGACACCTCTATCTCTATGTATGAAGATTCTTATGAGAGTCCTCCTCTAGAGTTTAAGCCCTATAAACCAAAAGAGGAGTCTCCTATAAAGACGTCCAGTATGGAACATGCAGCCAGACTTTACATAGCTAGACTCAAGCAGGAAAGAGAAGGGAAGAAATAAAAAAGCCCACCGGGGACAAACCCGGTGAGTTCAGTATTTCTAGGAATTAGAAGCTGAAAGTTAAGTATGGAGTAAACTTAAGATTCTTAGTAGAAGTATCCTGCCAGATGTAAATGGATGTGGATACGTTTGTGGTAAGAGTCTTACCAACATAGAAACCTAAGGCTTTATTATAGACATCGTACTCTAGATAGGGATCCCATCCTGTATCAGTTTTTACTCCCGGCAGGTTAATTCCGACTACCTGGTACTTTGCCTCGGTATCTCCTGCTCTCTGGCCATATAAACCATATAGAGTTAGTAGATTTGGAACAACATTCCACTTACCGCTTACTCTATAACCGGTAGAGGTAGCATCGTCTCTTGTCCAGATGATTCCGGTAACTCTACCCCAGGAGGCATCAAAGTTAGCTCCTAAAGCGACTGCCTTTTGATTGTCAGCAGTCGTAGCTACATCTGGAGATAAGAGTAACCAGGTAGTAAGTCCAGGGAATAGGGCAGAACTGATAATGTTTACTCCAGGGACGTTACCAATATTGAAGGAATCTCCATAAACTGTGAGAGGGCTGTAAGTACTGATGCTAAGATATCCACCTTCGATTGTGAGAGGAATGCCCTTTGATGCTAAATTAGCTGTTATATAAGCTCTATTAAGCCTAAGTAAGTTCTGTGTATCTAACGCACCATCAACTACTGACGGCGATTGCCACTTTGCCAAGTCTGAATATCCGATGTATACATCTGCTCTGTAGGTAATGAAGTCATTAACATCCCCTTTAAGAGTTAACCAGAGTCTTCCTTCAAAATCTGCTTTGTTTAGGCCAGGAGCTGCGGTGAAATCATAGGAGTTTAACCTAAAACCTAGACTACCTGTAATGTTGACACTTGCCGACGCTGGCAATACCATCCCTACCATAAGTGCCAACGTCATCAAAGCTACCATTAACTTTTTGAACACCTCAAATCACCTCCATAAAAGTTTTATCAAGTTATAAAAACTCTTAAACCTTTAGCCCACGATCAAGTAGGTAACAATTCATATCCTACCATCTTTCTGTAATTTCTCAAGCCCCTCTAAACTACCCCTCTAATTGCCACCTACTATCATCGCAGGCATCAATTGACCCTTATTATATCCTACACATATCTACCTCGTCAAGAGGGTCTCGACCTGCGACTTAAAATTCGACTCTACCTGGTCGATATTGCTAATACATATACTATGATAGAAATATGTCAAGAGGTTTGCCTTTTGATTTGTTCGGACATAACCCCTTTACAAATTAAAATAATGTGATATAATTAGGTCAAAGCTGGTGAAACTAGCTGAGGCTAGTTTGAGACCAGGGAGGAGGTGAGTTTTAGTTCTTAAGGTCTTGGCCAAAGTTAGTTGAGCCAGGAGCCCTTACTCACCAGGGAGAAAACTTAGGGAGACTCTTGTAAAGTGAGTAAGGAGAAAAACCTCTAGAAAGGAGGAAGGGTAAAGTGAAACGACTTATATTGATTTTGACTGTGGTGTTGGCATTAGCCTTTAGTGCCCCCGTTATGTCAGCACCATTCCCTGATGTCCCTTCTAATCATTGGGCTTATGACGCAGTCAATGAATTAGCATCCAGAGGTCTAATTGTTGGATATCCAGATGGGACATTCCGTGGAAATAATCCTTTAACACGTTATGAACTGGCGATGATTCTTTCTCGTCTTATCCCTCAACTTGAAAAGATTGCAGGGGGCCCAGCAATTGATGTTTCTGAGTTTGTCACTAAGGCTGAATTAGCAGAAGCCTTAGCTGACTATGTAAAATTGGATGATTTAGCCGACTATGTAAAAGCAGACCAGCTAGCAGATTATGTAACATTTGATGCTTTGGCTAACTATGTAACTAAGGATGATTTAGCAGATTATGTAACAGCAGACCAGCTAGCCGACTACGTGACAGTAGACCAGCTAGCAGACTACGTAACAGTAGATCAGCTAGCCGACTATGTGACAGTAGATCAACTAGCTGACTACGTAACAGTAGATCAACTGGCTGACTATGTAACAGTAGATCAGCTAGCAGACTATGTAACAGTAGATCAGCTAGCAGACTATGTGACAGTAGATCAGCTAGCAGACTACGTAACAGTAGACCAGTTAGCCGACTACGTAACAGTAGATCAGCTAGCCGACTATGTAACAGTAGATCAGCTAGCCGACTATGTAACAGTAGATCAGCTAGCAGACTATGTAACAGTAGATCAGCTAGCCGACTATGTAACAGTAGATCAGCTAGCCGACTACGTAACAGTAGATCAACTGGCTGACTATGTAACAGTAGATCAGCTAGCAGACTATGTAACAGTAGACCAGTTAGCCGACTACGTAACAGTAGATCAGCTAGCAGACTACGTAACAGTAGACCAACTAGCTGATTATGTGACAGTGGACCAGCTAGCCGACTACGTAACAGTAGATCAACTGGCTGACTATGTAACAGTAGATCAGTTAGCAGACTATGTGACAGTAGACCAACTAGCCGACTACGTGACAGTAGATCAGCTAGCAGACTATGTGACAGTAGACCAGCTAGCCGACTACGTAACAGTAGACCAGCTAGCCGACTATGTGACAGTAGATCAGCTAGCAGACTACGTAACAGTAGATCAGCTAGCAGACTATGTAACAGTAGACCAGTTAGCCGACTATGTGACAGTAGATCAGCTAGCAGACTATGTGACAGTAGACCAGTTAGCCGACTATGTGACAGTAGATCAGCTAGCAGACTACGTAACAGTAGATCAGCTAGCAGACTATGTAACAGTAGACCAGTTAGCTGACTATGTGACAGTAGATCAGCTAGCAGACTATGTGACAGTGGACCAGTTAGCTGACTATGTAACAGTAGATCAGCTAGCCGACTACGTGACAGTAGACCAATTAGCAGACTATGTGACAGTAGACCAACTAGCCGACTACGTGACAGTAGATCAGCTGGCTGACTATGTAACAGTAGATCAGCTGGCTGACTATGTAACAGTAGATCAGTTAGCTGACTATGTGACATATGATGTTCTAGCTGATTACGTAACAGTTGACCAATTAGCGGATTATGTAACTACAGATCAATTGGCTGATTATGTAACTATGGATCAGCTAGCTGAGTATGTGAGCGAATACGTAAAGAAAGTATCCGAAGAAGGGGCTGTTATAGATATTTCTCAATTTGTAACTAAGGACGAATTAGCAGATTATGTAACTACGGACCAGCTAGCCGACTATGTAACATTTGATGTTCTAGCCGACTATGTAACAGTAGACCAGCTAGCCGACTACGTAACAGTAGATCAACTAGCCGACTATGTAACAGTAGATCAGTTGGCAGACTACGTAACAGTAGACCAGCTAGCCGACTATGTGACAGTAGATCAGCTAGCAGACTATGTAACATATGATGTTCTAGCTGATTACGTGACAGTAGATCAGCTAGCAGACTACGTAACAGTAGATCAGCTAGCAGACTACGTAACAGTAGACCAGCTAGCAGACTACGTAACAGTAGACCAGCTAGCAGACTATGTAACAGTAGATCAGTTGGCAGACTATGTAACAGCAGACCAGTTAGCTGACTATGTGACAGTAGATCAGCTAGCTGACTACGTAACAGTAGACCAGCTAGCCGACTATGTGACAGTAGATCAGCTAGCCGACTATGTAACATATGATGTTCTAGCTGATTACGTAACAGTAGATCAGCTAGCCGACTATGTGACAGTAGACCAACTAGCCGACTATGTGACAGTAGACCAGCTAGCCGACTATGTGACAGTAGACCAACTAGCCGACTATGTGACAGTAGACCAGCTAGCAGACTACGTGACAGTAGATCAGCTAGCCGACTATGTAAAATTTGACGATCTGGCTGATTATGTGACAGTTGATGTCCTTGCTGATTACGTATCATTTGATGATCTAGCTAATTATGTAACTACCGATGATTTCGACGCCCTTAAGTCTCTAGTTGCCGATCTATCAGATCAGTTAGAAGCTATAGGTGCTGATGTCGTCGATCTCAAAGATAGGGTCTCCGCTCTTGAAGATGCTATAGCAAAGATAAATCTCGCAACACCTGAGAAGGTAGCAGAACTTTCTGCTAAAGTTGCAGAGTTAGAAAAGAAGGTAACCGCTCCAGAGAAGGTTGCGGAACTAGAATCCAAAGTATCTGCGCTGGAAAAGAAAGCTGTAACTTCTGTGACTACAAATGTCACAGTTACCACTAAATACAAGCTAGGGGAAGCTACTCAAGAACCATCTCCTGCTACAGATACGAGTGATTTCTTAGCCAATTCTGCTCTTACTGGAGTGAGTAATCTTGACTCTCCGATAAGTGGTCTGCTTACTCAGGTATCTCCAGGTGCATCTGGTAATCCAGATGGAGTTGCAGATCTACCTGCTACTGGTATGAAAGCTGCCGGACACCTGACGCTCAATATTAATGTCCCTGGCAAGAGTGGAAGCGACAAGATCTATGGAGAGATCACTCTTAGCTCCAGCATTGATGGCGATATATCTGATGACTTCTATACAGACTTACCTTCAGGCAGTCTTTCTGTATCAAGCTTCAAGGCATACGCTGAAGATGGAAAGGTAACTGCTGAGGGCGGTAATTTGACTGCATTTGAGTACACTCCATTCATCTTAGCTAAGAGTAAGCTATTTATAGCTCTAGACGAAGCAACTGAGATAACAAATAGAGGTTTAGCTATAACTTACAAACTCTCTGACAATATTTCAGTACATATGGCACATATCTTCCTTAATCCTAATATGACCAACACCGCTGGGGATAATACAGATGTGTATGGTAACGGCGTGTATTGGGATACTACTACCAATTCTTGGAGTGTTCCTGGAATCGCACCAGTCTGGGCTAACAGAGTCTCTATGAAGTTTGGCGAGCCTCTCACACTCAATATCAACGTAGTAAAGGAGAAGACTAACGAGATAGTAGCTGGATTAGATACAACAATGAAGTTAGGGAATATAACGGTCGGAGCAGAGTATGCACTATCTATGGATAGGACATTTACTCCTCTTGGCACTGATGCAGATGCTATGAAACTTACAGTAAGTATTCCACTTGGGGCAACAATCACGGTAAAGGCTGGTTATATGGATGTTGGTACAGACTACTCTGCAACCTGGGGTTCTTACACTGCAGATAGAACTGGATATAATGCTGGTGCCACTATAACTCTAGGAGGATTTACAATCCAGGGTGGATATGCATACGAGCAAGAAAAGACCACAGGAAACAAAAAGACCGGGTATGGCGTTGGACTAAAGACCGATGGGCTTGCTATTCAGTATACTTCTACTACTGACAATATAGGTACAGCCACCGGCGACCTTCTAGAAGCCTCTATAGTTCCATTTAGCTGGCTCAAGCTTGCAACCAAGTATGATGTCGATGCTAATACCTGGAATGGTCTGGCTGCTGAGATAGCTATGCCAAATCTTCCCAAGATGGTTGCTTATTACAATCCTAATGCTACTGACTTCAAGTATGGTGTACTCATTCCAGAGTATACATTTGCTAACTTCCTCACCATAAAGGCCCAGTTTGATCAGAACCCAGATATTCCTTCAACTCAGTTCTTTGTAGATGGCTCTGTCAAGCTTACCGATGCGCTATCTCTCTATGGTAAATACGTGAATTACTCTGATGATAAGATCTCCTGGTCTGCAGGAGCCACCTATACATATAAGTGGAGCGACAATGCTAACCTTACTATCGATCTGAAGCATGTCATAGATAAAGACGGAAAGGATGCTAATGTCTTAGCTACTACAGTTGCAATAAGCTTCTAAATTGAATTATACTAGCCCCCGGATTTTCCGGGGGCTTTTTTATTGTTATGAATAAAAAAGATATTTTAGTCCTATCTATCATTTTCTTGATAATCTCTTTAACATATATAATTTCTAGTTTTCATAGCACCAGAGGGGATACTGTACTTATTCAAGTAGATGGAAAAGACTTCTTACGCTTATCACTTAGTGAGAATAAAATAATAGCAGTTCCAGGACCTATTGGAGTAAGCATAATAGAAATAAAGGATGGTAGAGTAAGAATGCTCTCTTCCCCTTGTCCGGATAAGTTGTGTATAAAAGAAGGGTACATAGACAAAGCAGGTCAAGTTATAATCTGTATACCAAATAGAATAGTAATAAAAATAGAAGGGAGGGCAGGTTTAGATGCCCTCACCTATTAGTTTACTACTTTGATGCCATCTGGTAGGCATCGTAGGCAGAATAAATCGCCCATGCTACTGGTAAGATACTGGTGATACCAGCTGTAAATGGTGCAAGTATAACTCCTACTAGCCAGACTCCTAAATAGATCAGGAGATGGTTTATACCTTTAGCCTGATCCCCTAGCAGGTATTGTCCCAGCCCAGGAAGAATTAAAGAAGCCACTGCTGCTAAAAGTGGGTCTAGTTTCTGGGCTTGAGCCTCAGCTGCCATAGCAAATGTTCCGGTAAGTGCCTGGAATGCAAATACTAATACGACAATCAGGGCTAGTTTAGTTATCAGTCCCTTCATCTCTTGTCACCTCCCTTCTTTCCAAATTTCTATGTTAGATAGTTTACCACCAAATACATTCCTTGTCAATTATTCTTGGGTCGTCGGACTATTGACAAGGATGATTTTCTTTGTATAATAAGATAGTAGAGAAAGCCGGAATGGCGGAATAGGTAGACGCTGCGGACTTAAAATCCGCTGAGCTTTTTAGCTCATGCCGGTTCGACCCCGGCTTCCGGCACCAATCTATCGTAAACCAATTTGAGTCTTGGATTATCTGTAATCCCCGGAATTCTTCCTCTTTTAGCTACTGGTTTTCCTCTGACCACTTTTAGGTCGAGGGTCATATCTACCGGAGGAGCCCCAGAGATATAACTTCCAACACCAAATACATCTGCTCCAGCTTCAGAAAGGGCCTTTATTCTCTCAGGATTTAGTCCGCC
>Ga0071330_1072740_pt1 | contig 26677 bp, 22 predicted proteins | sample GBScel77sediment_FD_63802 | JGI IMG/M metagenome (GOLD analysis project Ga0071330, IMG submission 63802) | Hot spring sediment microbial communities from Great Boiling Spring, Nevada - Cellulolytic enrichment Sediment 77C v2 (version 2) | ecosystem: Environmental > Aquatic > Thermal springs >...
CTCTGGAATATTTGACAGTTACACTCATCGTATCTTCGATATCTATCTCAGGAGAGAATACACACCTATCTCTATAATATCCATCTATATCTTCTGCATCAAAGTAAAATGCCTTCATAAAAGGGTCTTTAGAGTAATCAACAAAGAATTCGCAGGTATCTCTGTAGTTACAGGTAAGACACCTTTCCCCTCTCTTCTCTCTGGTTGGCCCGTAGAATCTTCTTGTACCATTTGCGAATACAACTTCCGGGTCTTCCTCTATCCACCAGTTTATCACATCGAAGTGATGGGTAGCCTTGTGAACTAACAATCCACCTGAGTTTTCTTTCCTTCTATGCCATCTCCTAAAATAATCTGCTCCATGACTGGTATCCAGTATCCATTCAAAATCTACACTCAGGATTTCTCCGATGATACCTTCTTTTAGCAGTTCCTTTATCCTTGTCACATATGGACTGAATCTGTAGTTGAATGTTACTATTATCCTCTTTCCTGTTTTCTTCTCTGTTTCCAGCATAGCTTTGCACTTTTCTTCATCTATAGTCATTGGCTTTTCTACAATGACATTACATCCTGCATTCATAGCCCTTATGGCGTATTCATGATGGTATCTATCTATGGTTGTAACTATTACACAATCAGGTCCTGTCTCCTCTATCATCCTGTCAAAATCCTCAAATACTGGAACCCCTCCGCAGTAATTGCTTACGTATTCCGCCCTTTTTCTGTTTATGTCAAATATACCCACCAGCTTTGCATAATCTTTGAATTTTTCTGTTATGGGTAAAGCATACATATGGAATCCTCTACTACTTGCACCGGCAAGTGCGTATCTTTTCATATCCTCTCCTCCTGTCAGTATCTGTAGACTTTCATTCCGCCCAATGTTTCTATCCTGGCTATCTCTCCTCTGGCATCTCTTGGATTTACTATCATTACTTTTCTATCACTTAATGATGCTACAAGATCGCTTATATCAAAATATCTGGCGATCCCATATACTTCCAGTCTTGGATCATACCTGTAATACTTAGAAGAGATGATATCTTCGTATGAGTAAAGTAGATCCTCCAGATATACCTCTTCTATATCCCTGTTTATTACGCTTGCAAAGAGCGCATATATGGCACTTATCCCCTTTCCTCCTATCGCCAGATGCACATCTGGGTTGATATCTCTTATATATTCAAAGGCTCGCAGTATATCAAAGACTCTTAAGGCAGTTAAAGATGTCCCGAGCATCATTGAATCAAAGTTCAGCTTGTATTCTGTTCCGTAGTACTCATAGAACTTGTGAGGATTTATATCTCTGCATCTTACAGAGCCTATACCTCTTGGATCAAATACAAATACATCTCCTTCATTTAAGAATCTTCTAATGAGATCAAAATCTTTCTGTATATCGTTTGTACCTTCGTCAAGGAGAAGCAGGGTGCACCTCTTTTTATCCTTTCCATCTATATAAACACCTGCTGTAGCTATGTCCTTTTCTGGAAACATAAATATCTTTTTGTATCGTGTGTTATTAAAGGTACCTTCTTCTATAACTCTTGGATACAGAGGTTTATCCTCGATAGGAAGATTTAACACTTCTAAAAGTTTTCTCTTTATCTCTTCTCTATCTGATAACTTTCTCTGATTTTCCTTAAAGTACTCATAATTCAATGTAGAGATGTTCTTAGCAGATTCGAATTCAGCCAGTACTTGTCCGGATATGGTACACTTCAAAGTCTCTTCTGGTTCTATCTTTATACTTTCAGCTATGTTTACTTTCTCTTCTCCCTTCAGATGCCTTACAAACCACCTTACAGCCTCTCTTCTCAACTCATCGTTATAACTATGGGTTCCTCTTGCTATATATAGTTTTATATTCTCTTCCTTGCCGTACAGGTTATATATCTTTTTAGCCCTCTGGTAGGAATTAATCGTTCCTTCTATACAGAAGAAGTCAGAGTCAACTGCACCTATCATCACCGGCTTTGGGGCGAAGCAGGAGATAAAATCATCATAGTTTAAGCCCATAGCTATGGCTTTAAATATATTCTGTTCACTGTCGTGAGCCTGGCCTGTCTTCATATACTCTTCTCTGGAGGTGATGTAGGTACAGGGGACAGCTACCTTTATCCTAGGTTCTACCAGCATCATATAGGAGGATTGTGTCCCTCCACCTGAGTTTCCAGTTAGACCTATCCTTGTCGAATCGACTTCTGGTAGTGATTCCAGAAAATCTAATGCCCTTATCAGGTCCCATATGAAATATCTTGCAATATTTGCCCCTGCCAATGTGCATTGTAGCCCAGCGTATGAGTGTTCCATAGTTCCCCATCTTATTATCGTTCTCTTTAACTCTTTATCGTAATACTGCATCCTTTCTCCCTGTCCAACAGGGTCTACAGCAAAGACTATGAAACCATTATTTACAAGTTCTATACATACCTTCTGATACTCAGGGCAGGATTTTGCCCACTCCCAATGTCCACAGGCAAAAAGGATAGCCGGAAGTTTACCATTTATATTCTTCGGCATATAGAGATTAGCTGTTACGTAAAAGTCAGGAAGACTCTGATATATGACCTTCTTTATTACATAGGAATCTCTCTCGATGACTCCGGTATATACAGGTTTTAGGTCTGTCCTTTCTATATCCAGTCCACCAATTGCATCTATAAAATATCTCCTTATCCTTTCTCTCCTTCTCTCAAACTCTTCTATACTCTTTATACTCTCCTTTTCTTCCTCCTCTTTTTTAAAACATTCGAAAGCTCTTCTTTTTATATACTCAGGCAGTTGATTCTCTACATCGTAATATCCATCTAAGAATGCTCTGAACATCTTATCCTCCTAGATATCCAATCTCTTAGCCAGATCTTCAAGAAATCTTTTAGAATCTATGTAAGCCTTTTCTATATCAGGGACATTCCCTATATCTATTGCTACATAGCCCTGATAGTTGTGCTTTTTTAAAGCCAGGAATATCCCTTCCCAGTCTATGTTTCCTTTTCCCAGTGGGAGATGATCATTGACCTTACCATCATTGTCAGAGACATGGAGATAAAAGATTTTATTTCCAAGTTTCTCTACAGATAATGGGAGGATCTCCTTCTGTGCATTCTGATGTCCAGTATCTAATACCGCACCAAAGTTATCACTCTTTACATAGTCCATAAGTCTGAGGAGTGCATCTGTATTGCTTATAATTTCTCCTACTCTTGGTTCCAGGCAGAACTTAAGCCCGGCTGATTTTGCTGTTTCACTTGCAAATCGGAAGCTATCAACCAGGACATCCCAGAGCCTATCCCAGTTAAATGTCGGGTCTATCTTCACTCTGTAATGTTTTCCGTAACTTATACTCTCTTTATATGGAGCCTCTCCTATAAATTCTAGAGGTGGAGTGTAGCTGTCTGTTTGAATGGTCTCACAATCGAAGTATTTAGCAAGCTCTATCCCTAACATATACAGGTCTTTTGCCTTTTTTCTTTTCTCTTCGTCTAAGCTCACAATATCGGGAATGATTGGGCAGAAGTTTATTATCTTTACCCCAAGATTCCTGCAGTGGTCTTTGATCTTTTCTCTATTGTGATATACCTCTTTTAGATTCTCCTCCCTTACCCCTTCCAGCTCTACATACTCAAATCCCATATCAGCCATCTCTTTTAGCGCCTTAAAGATATTCTCCATACTTGGAGGATATCCATACTTACTTATCGCATAAAGCCAGCAACAACTTATCTTCATAAACTAGCCTCCTCCTTATACATATTAGTTTTGCTTCTATAGTCAGATAAGGGGGGAGAGCCATCTCTCCCCTCTATTAAAACAATCACTTTTCAAAGAAGTATTGTTCCGGATGTGTATTACCTGGAGATGTAAGAGTGACATCGCTAAGAGCTTTTTCTGGTACATTTCTAAAGTTATTCTTTACTACCCCTACTCCCATAGTTGCAGGAGCTAACCCCACTGTGCCGATAGTCCATAAGTTTTCACTATTTAGTCGGATTATCTCCTTAGCCAGGCTTAGCCTCTTTGCAGGATTGGTTGTTTTTATAGCCTCATCATATAATTGAATCGCTTTCTTTAAGTCCCCTTTAGGTTCTTCTCCACCTTTTCCACCAGTTTGATACCATACACCAGATAGTGGTGCTATTCTAGAGACGTCACCATATGGTAGGAACCAATAGGGATATGTAAGGAACTGAGGATAAAATGCTCCATCCATATTCCATATGGCTACTTGTTGTAGCCCTGCTCTTATCCTCGTATAGTGCAGAGACCTTTCCTGTACCTGAACCGCTGTCTTAACTCCTACTGCTTCCCAGTACTTCTTTATCAACTCAGCTGCATCAACCCAAGGACCAAAGGCAGGAACAACCTCGATTGTAAGAGCCACCGTTTTACCGTTTGGCAAAGTACGGAATCCATCTTTTCCTTTCTTTAATCCTAACTTATCCAGGATTTCATTAGCCTTCTGAGGATTGTACTCTATATATGCTTTGGCAAACTTCTCTTCAAAAGTAGGACAGGAAGGTATCACAGTAGCCTGCCGTGGTACTCCCAAACCCAGATAACAGAGTTGATTGATCTCGTCCCTATTAATAGCTAGGGATAAAGCTATCCTGAAATCTCTATTCCTGATGAGATTTCCTATGTCTTCGTCTTCGTGATAATTTTGGTTGAACATAATCTGGCAGTTAGAACCATCTCCAGTGTTCCATACAATTACCCTGTAATTCCCCTTCTTAGCATTCTCTACAAGTAACGGGTAATTGTTAATCATTATATGCCTCAACTGCATATCTAATTCTCCAGCTACTGCTTTCATCGTCACCATCTCTGCGTCGGATACTAAGGTATGAGCGATACGGTCAATATAGGGTAATTGGTTACCTGCGGTATCAACCTTCCAGTAAAAAGGATTTCTTTCCATCATCCAAAGCGTAGCACTTGGTAGATTTGTAGGTTTCCATGCTTTATGGGAGGGTCTTTCTGGATTTGATATCCAGTCGTTTTTGTTCTGAAATAGTTGATACCAGAACTGAAATCCTTCCTTTTTAGTCAATGCCTCTAAGTCTGCTTTAGATACATATTTGGTATGGAACTTCTTTAGATAATGTTTTGGCAAGAATGCTTCTATCCCGGTCATCCACTGTAATATCAGTGGATTAGCTTTTGCAAAAGTAAATTTGACGGTATAATCATCAAGTTTTTCTATCTTAGCAGAGCCTCCTGCTGTTACCCATGTAGGAAGAATGGGTGTGAGCTCTTTATTCAATATTACATCCTCAAACCAGAAGACGACATCTTCTGCGGTGAAAGGTTCCCCATCTGACCACTTCATCCCCTTCCTGAGATATAAGACAAGTTCCTTACAGTCTTTAGAAAGATTCCAGCCTTTAGCAACATTGGGTTCGATTCTTTTACCGTCATTACTCCACCTTAATATTGGATCATAGGTAATTCTGGATGGACCGGCAGAATCTGCTACCCCTAGCCATGCCCTCCTCCATGTTCCCCCGTATTCTCCTACCCTTTCTACCGGTACTACGACCGCAGGTTCTTCTGGAAGTCTCTTCTCTACCGGTGGTAACTTACCCTGTTTTACTAATTCTTGTAACATTGGTGCTTCATTAAATTTAGTAATCCTTTTTCCGGTAGCCCTCTGATATTCTTTTATGGTAGGATATTGCCCAATGAAACCTGCCTGCTGCGAGAAAGTTAAATGAACAGAACTTAAAACTAGAATTGCATTTAGCAGCACAACCAGCAAGACTTTCATTGACCTCATATTCTTACACCTCCTCAGAATATTTTTGGAAAAGGCATTTCTTATAATCTCCAAAGGTACTCCTTTAGAGTAACTTGACTTTAAGTTAGATCTTTCTTGAATAGATTTAGATTCCCGATATTACTCCTCTCACCTCCTTATCCCAGTGTTGGTATGAAGTCTGACCTCAAGAATGCCTCTGCATATCTTGTCCCCCTCAGATAACCTCTTACCCTTGCCAGTGCCTCTATATACTCTATAACCCCGGGTAAAACGGGGAATTGACTGCTCTGGGTCTTCATTGCTGATATTTTCTTTTCTAGAGTATCTGTTATATCTATAACCAGAGATGGATGAGTAAAGAGTTCTATCACCTCGTAGTAGTAGAGTTCAGGTGTATACCAAGGGGGTCCAAAGTCTGCCAGTACATTCTCAGATGCCTTCCACCTGGCTTCATCTGTAATCTCCCATACCGCCCTGTGGTCTCTGTGTTTATCCTCCTTATAGTGCGTAAAGATTACATCGGGCTTATATCTCCTTATGATCTTTACACACTCCTGGTATGTTTCCCTGTCATTTACAATACCCTGATTTGGCTTGTACAGTATTATCCTTTCCTTTATCCCCAAGACCTTATTACACTCTTCTGCCTCTTTTAGCCTTATCTCCCTCATACGTTCTTTCATCTCTATAGAGCTATAGCTCGTCTCTCCTATGGCAAATGTAACCACATAGACTTCTTTACCTAGATCTGAAAGTCTTGCTATTGTTCCACCCACTCCAAGTATCTCGTCATCTGGATGGGCTGAAAATACCAGTATTCTCTGCCATTTTTCCATTATGCCTTTATCCTCCTCCCTTCTATTTTATCATATAACCTTTCCTTCTAAGATTCATAGCTACAGGTTTATCCAATATTCACCTATAACATCCTGGGTATATCTATTTTTGATCTTGAGCTTAACCCTTTTAATGTCCTTTATCCTGAATACATAAGAAAACTCTTTTACCTCCCCCACCTCCAGAATGACATTGTCCAGTCCCATTCCAACATCACTCCATAGTTTACCACTTACTGTATAATCTATAGAAAACTGTATCCACTTTTTGAAACTGGAATTGTTCCTTACTCTGAAATCTATCCTGGTTCCACCGGATACTGGAGTTGTAGATATCTTTATGATCTCTACACGTCCACTGTCCGTGTTACACCTATAGGTTCCTTTAGGGATCTCTACAATCTTTTTTATCTTCCACATATAAAATATTGTCTCGTAGTAGTGATCTATTGTCTCTACTTCTCCGGTATTTATATTCCTTTTAAATTCTATCTGCCTCTCTTCTAAGGGGAAGTTAGGGTCATATACAAGTATTTTTATGTCTTCATTCTCTACCTCAATCCCATATGCCAGTACAGTATGATTTTTCTTTGTATCTTTAAGTTTGACAAAGAGGATACACGGAACCTTACTCCTTAGTGAGGATTCCAGTTCTGCAATGATCCTCTTTGGTGTAAGATAGAGCCTTGTAGTAATCTTTGGGATTACCCACCATCCCAACGGTCCTGCATAAAGGTTTACCCCTTCGTACTGTGCATTGTAGATAGTCTTCTTCCAGACCTCTGGGAGTAAGTATGGATCCTTACACTTTGGCAGAGGGATCTTATTAAGATAGGATAATCCAGCGGTCAGGCACATCCCGAAACATATTCCTTTGGGGAGAATAGCCTTTAAGCCTTCAAGTTTACCTGGGAGTTCTACCTCAGAAAATGGACCATCATTAGGGAAATACCAGCTATACTCTTTTAGAGAAAAACCAATGTCGATGGAATTGAATGTAGGAGATGGCTCCTCTAAAAATGGAATAGGTAATCTTTCTTCAGCGTATAGCTCTGAGCTCAAAAAGAGTACGCTCAATATAGAACAAATAATTAAAGATAAAGTTATTCCTCTATACTTCATCTTCAGCTCTTATTATACTAAGATAGACAGCCAGATTGCAATGCCAACTAAAACACCTTTCCTGGATTCATAATGCCATTAGGATCAAATACCTTTTTTAACTCTCTCATTAAGGGGACCTCTCTCTTTTTAGAGAGATATAATGCCTTCTTCTTGACATATCCAATCCCATGTTCTCCGCTTGGTGCTCCACCAAGTATACTGGCTTCTACCGCTATCTTATCTAGTATCTCTTCCTGTACCAATTGCCAATCCTCTGGAGACATATCTTTCGGCTTTAATGGTGCAGAATGGATATTGCCATCCCCAGCATGGGCTACACAGAGGATGCTTGTCTTATACTCATCTTCAAGTGCTTTTATCCTTCTTAGCATCTCAGGGATCAGAGATGTTGGAACTACAGCATCCCCAGTAACTACATATGGGTCTATTGCCTTTATGGCTTCCAGATAATTTCTCCTCAACCTCCAGAGCTTTTCAGATGCAAAGGGATTTTCTGCTACAAATACTTCTAATGCTCCTGATTTCAGACAGGCTTCTCCTGCCCTTATATAAGACTCCTCCAGCTGAGATTTATTATTCCCATCAAACTGGATAAGTAGGTATGCTTCTGCCCTGTCCTGATATTCCCACTTACTTTTTGTGTATAGACTTGCCACCTCTACTGAAGGACGGTCCAGAAATTCAACTGCACATGGCAGGACCCTGCTTTCGGTGATAATTTCCGGGACGGTTCTGATGGCAGATTCCACTGTAGGGAAGGGAACCAGGAGGTCAACCGTGTACTGAGGAAGCGGGATAAGATTTACTATGATCCTTCCAAACACACCAAGTGTCCCTTCTGAGCCTATCATAAGGTTTAAAAGGTTATATCCACTGGAATCTTTCCTCCTTTTACCACCAAGAGATAGGATGTCCCCAGAAGGTAATATCACCTCCAGACCCAGTATGTGATGTCCGGTGTTTCCATACTTTATCACCTTGCTTCCACCTGCATTTGTAGCCACATTCCCACCCAAAAAACTTGTCTCTACGCTCATCGGATATCCAGGATAGAAGAGTCCCTCCTCGGCTACCTTTTTACAGAGATCATTTGTTACTACGCCAGGCTCGGCAACAGCCACAAGATTGACTTTGTCTATCTCTAGGATCTGATTCATCTTTTCCAGGGATAATACTATACCTCCATATAGAGGAACTGCTCCTCCTACCACTCCACTTCCAGCCCCTCTTGGTGTAACCGGGATAAGATTTTCATTGGCAATTTTTAATACTTCTGATATCTCCCCTACATTTTCTACCTTTACCACTACCTCTGGCATATGGGCATAGAATCTTCCCGATTCATCTTGAGAGTATCTCTCCAGATCCTCCTCTTCAGTAGAGACATCATTATCTCCACAGATTTCTATCAATCTATCTATGATCTCTTCATTAACCTTTTTAAACATTATCTTTTCCTCTCTTCCAGCTTTCTTTTTAAGACTGGTAAGATCTCCAAGGCATCCCCTACTATCCCTAAATCTGCCACCTGAAATATGGGAGCCTCAGGGTCTTTATTTATTGCGATGACACTCTCTGAGTTTATCATACCTGCCAGATGTTGTACCGCACCAGAGATGCCAACTGCAATATAGACCTTTGGGTTTACAGTCTTTCCGCTCAGCCCTACCTGATGTGGATACTCTATCCATCCCATATCGACCACTGCCCTGGATGCACCCACAGCAGAAGAATCAAGTAACTTTGATATCTCAAATAGTAAGGAGAAATTCTTGGGGTCCTTTAAACCCTTACCCCCTGCAATTACAACTTCTGCATCTACTAGAGAGATCTCCTCTTCCCTTGGCTTAATTTCTAATATTTCTATCCTCGGGTTAAGATCGATCTGGGGTCTTATTATCTCTATCTCTCCTACTCTTTTTGTATCCCTTTCCAGCGGTTTCTTTCCTTTGGGTCTTACAGTTGCCATCTGAGGTTTACAGTATGGTGTTTTTATCGTGGCAAGGACATTTCCTCCTATAGCTGGTCTGGTTTGAAGCAGGAGTCCAGTCTTTTCTTCTATGTCCAGAGATGTACAATCAGCTGTAAGTCCTGCCTTTAATTTTCCGGCTAAATAGGGCATTATAGTTCTACCGGTAGTTGTAGCACCAGCTAGAACTATGTCGGGTTCTATCTTTCTTATAAATGGAACCAGGACATCTGCATATATCTCCACGTTAAAACTACCAAGTTTGGGATGTTCAAAATAGAATACCTTATCCGCCCCGTAATAGATGATCTCTTCAAGATGTTCCAGATTATGCCCCAGAACCAAAGCAGAAAGACCTGCCTCTAGCTTATTGGCAAGCTCCTTACCCCATGCGAGTAACTCATATGTGACAGGATGGATCCTGCCATCCCTTACTTCCCCTAATATAAAAACGTCTCTTCTCATAATATACTCCTCTCTTCCAGGAACTTTATGATACAATCAACAGCTTCATCAGGATTTCTTGCCTTTATCTTCTTACCACTCCTTGATATCTTGGGATAGAAGACCTTTACTACTCTTGTTAAAGAACCTGATAATCCTACCTCTTCATCCCTGACCCCTAACTTTTCCAGATCAAACACTTCTATCTTTGTATTCCTTGCCCTTATCTTTCCTCTAAGGGTTGGCAGTCTGGGTTCTCCTATAGCCTTTGTTACCGATATTACCCCTGGCAATTTTGTCTTAACTATCTCTGTACCATACTCTGTCTCCCTTTCTAAGATAGAATACTCTTCGTTTATCTCTATGATCTTACTGGTATAGGTGACTATGGGTAGGTCTAACTGTCCTGCCAGGCTTGGGCCTACCTGTCCAGTTTCTCCATCGGTTGCCCGTTCCCCTGTTATTATTAATGAAAATGGCTTTAGCCTTTTAATAAGAGTGGCTATAGTGTAAGAAGTAGCCCAGGTATCTGCACCTGCAAATGCCCTATCTGATAGGAGGATTCCACCATCACATCCCATAGCAATAGCTTCTCTTAAGACCTCCTCAGCCTTTGGAGGACCCATAGAGATGGCAGTAATATAAGCATCCCCTTTATAAAGTTCCTTTATCTGCAGGGAAGCTTCTATCGCATAGAGATCTAAAGGATTAATTACCGCCTCTATCTCTTCTCTTTTCATAGTTCCAGTAGTCTCATCTATCTTTACTTTATCTGTAGCCGGTACCTGCTTCACCAAAACGTATATATTCATATAACAAGACCTCTCTTAATAGTTTTTACTTTAGGTGACGTCCTCCCCTCAATAAATTGAGGGGGATTACTGCCCCTCGCGCTCCCCCACTTCTCTAAATGCAATTTTATCAGTTATACCCTGCTTTGTAAATTACTTTTTGGGTATAATATTGTTAATGAGAAAAGACCTTGCCCTTGTTTTATTTTACACAAGAGATAACAGGTATAGCTTTAACGCCCTCCTTGGTGCTATAGAGGGTAGTCTGTTTATTGAGATTCTGGATATATATCTTGCAGAGAGTCAGGCAGAATTACTTTGTAAATTAGAAGATATCATTGAAAAATACAGAAGAATTCTCCTGGCTTTTTCTTTCCTGACCCCTCAACTCTGGGACATATACAGAGTGGTAAGTTCTATAAGAGAAAAATTTAAAGACAGGGTAATTCTTATGGCTGGAGGACCTCATCCTACAGGAGACCCTGAGGGTACTCTCAGGATGGGTTTTGACCTTGTTATTAGAGGGGAAGGGGAAGAGACCATAATAGAGTTCCTGGAAAAGATTATTGGAGATGAAGATTATTTTAGCGTAAAAGGGCTCTCTCTACTGGACGAGAATGGAAATGTCTTTTCTACAGGACACAGAGAGCCGATTAACCTCGACAGATATATCCCTTTTTCTATTAGATATGGAAAGTTTAATCCGATAGAGATCTCAAGAGGTTGCCCCTTTGCCTGCCATTTCTGTCAGACTCCAAGGATATTTGGTACAAACCCCAGGCATAGGAGTGTTGAGAAGATCCTCGAATACGTTAAGATTATGAAGGATAGGGGTCTTACCGACATAAGGTTTATTGCTCCTTCGATCTTCTCCTACGGTTCTCTTGATGGAAAGACCATCAATCTGGAACTTCTAGAAACTCTCTTTAGAGAGGTAAGAGAGGTCATAGGTCCTGAGGGAAGGGTCTTTATTGGGACATTTCCATCTGAAATTAGACCTGAACAGGTAAAAGAAGAGACATTAGAGCTTATAAAGAAATATGGAAATAATAGAAACATAACTATTGGGGCACAGTCTGGAAGCGATAGGATGTTAGAACTTATACATAGAGGTCATACTGTATCCGATGTCTATAATGCAGTCTCTACTGCCAGGAGGTTGGGTTTCACTGTAAATGTGGACTTTATATTTGGATTACCATTTGAGACGGAAGAGGATATAGATGAGACGATAAAAGTTATTGAAGATCTGATAGATAATGATGTAAGGATTCATGCCCATTCATTCCTGCCATTGCCACAGACTCCATTGGCTAGATTTAAACCCAATCCGATATCAGCAAAATATAAGAAACTGCTGAACAGGATCTTACCTAAGGGACTTGTGTTTGGCTACTGGAGGGAACAGGAAGCCCTTGCTGATAAGATATACAGTTATCTTTCTTCACATTCTATTTAGTCTGGGAAAGTCAAGCTGACTGTATATATTATCAAAGTCAAAGTTTACTGCCTTCTCGCTGTATTTCTTGACAAGATTGAAGATGAAATCCTTTGCCAGATTGAGGAATTTGTCAGCTTTCTCTCTTTCGATAGGCTTAAAACCGTGGGCTAATATCGAATAATTTCTCGCAAAGAGAATCTTTTTTAGTTCTTCACTTCTATCGATCTCTGTGCCCAGTTTATCTTTTATTTCCATCAGTAATTTTGCCGAAGCCTCTAAACCTAGAGGTCTGCCATATTTATACCTCAAATCTTCAGGAAGTTTCTCTAGATTTATCTCCGATGCATCATATGAATTATTCTTTTTCTTATATAAATCCAGTTCTGCTATTCTAAATTGAAGTATATATTCAATCAGTCTGTACAGTCTGGCGACACAGTCGTCATATCTACCATCTAGAAATCTCCTCTCGGCATTTTTAAGGAGATCCAGCATCTTTTCCAGAGAGAATTGCTCATTGGCAAGTTTATAGAGTAATTCTTTATGCCTTTCTACTTTAGATTTTATCCCCAGAGTATTCAGTAGGCTTAATTCTTCTCTGGATAATCCTTTTAATATCTCAAATGCCTCTTTATGGTTGAATAGGTCCCAATTCATATAGGCGTCACAGAGTCTTATCAACAATTTTGCCTTTTCTCCGACATCATTCCCTTCATACATCTGGATAGCAGTTTCAAAGAGGTTTTTACCTGTCTCAAACATCCTCAAATTGAAGTATCTGACACCCTCCATATAGAGCCTCTTACTGTGAACTTGCGAAGGGTAGAAAGAGATGAATCTTTCAGTGCCAGGAATAACTCTTCCCGTCTCATCGCGTTTTCCAGTAATATATGAGATGAGATCTACATTATTTTCTATCGCAGAAAGGATAATTCCTGCAGACATAGCCTTGGTCCCGGATGTGTAGTCTACTATAGTATAGTTCCCATCCTGTTTATACCTTCCAATTACTTCGTCACACTTTTGTTTTATCAGTTCTATATCATTCTCATCTTCGAAGATTACTATCTCAAAGTCTTTATACTCCTCTTCGATAAAGGGAATGGTTTCCATCTTGCTTTTTTCTGTAGAGAAGAATATTACTCTGTCAGGATTATGGTTTCTGATACTCTTTAAGATAGCCCTGGCAATATCCTGTCTATCCCTACCTGTTCCCACTGTTATGAACATATAACGCATATTAGCTATTCTCCTTTTATCCTCTGGTTATTCCACAGCCTCCCAAAGGATAGTATCTCTCTCCTATCTTTACCACCCAGCGTGTAGAGGGATATAGACTGGGGTCAACATTTGCCCTTATTATCCTGAGTGTTTTGAGTGAGGCTTCAGGTATAAAATATCCAAGAGAGTTAAAATAGTAGGTCTTTCCAAACCCAATCGGTATATATAGAGTCTTATTCTGAGGATTTTTCAATACTCTCTGTATGTCAGTATAATAGTTTATAAGGTTATCTAGTACTTCCAATCCTTCCCTTCTGACATTCCGCAATCTTCTAAGTATTTCCAATTCTTTATCTACAAGCTTGGTAGAGTAATTCTTTAAAGCCATCCAGATATTATCTTCTTTAGATTTATCATCCAGGAAATTTTTCCAGTATTCAGGAATACCATCCTTTTCTGGGATTTTTACTATTATCTCGGTAAAAAACTCCTTCTTGCTTGGGATCGCTATAATATATTGATACAGCCCCTGATGTCTTTCCATCCTCTGCGTACTTTGGGGGAGTCTCTCTATCTTATACAGCATTAGTTCAGAGAATGGGATGCTGTCTGTATCTCTTATAATTATATACCTCATTACGTCTGTATCCATTCTTCTGCCTTCTACCCTCAATATATCTTCTCCAGCATATGTACCACTTTTATTCAACAATTCTTTCTGTTTATCTTTATCATTCTCCAGATAGTAGAATAACAGGGCGTTTCTGATTATTCCTTTTAATGTGCTTCCCGGTATATATGCCCTTTCGCCGGATAGAATAGGGAGATAGATATTTCTTCGCCTTCTTTCGTCTATATCGCTCCTTATCTTTATAGAATATCTTGTTACCTGATTTATGTCGATCTTTCTTATCCTTAAGAAGTCAGCTATGGTCTTATTATCGCTGACTATGAGCGAAGAAAATTCGTTTATTACTTCCCTTGGGTCCTGAAACTGGCTTTCGATTATACCTATCAGTTTTGCCTTATCAATAATCCTCAACTCTCTATTCTTAGAGTCAACTATACATTCAGCGACATTGGATATCTCTTCTCCGCTCCTAATCAAAGTAGGGGTTATAGTACTTATTCTGATCTTCATATCTTATCCCCTTCCTTATGAGAATTTGAAACCAAGAGATTTCCCATAAGATATCACCCTCATATCTCTTCTAGGAGATACATCTATGTTCTCTCCGAGATAAGGAGATTTTACTAGTGCCCCTTCCCTTATCTTAAAGTGGGTCTTCTTTCTGAGTCCGGTAGGTTTTTGATAATATATAAAACCATCCCTTTTAACGAGCTGATAATAAATCAGATTATCCACCTCTTCTCTTTTGGGGAAGGTAAGTGAGAGTGTAACCTCAAAATCTCCTCTATCTGGTATATCCATCTCTTCTGTTTGATAGGAGTCAAATATGCCCTTACCGGTAGTTCTTTCTCCACCAATCCCTTCTTCTATAAATAGATTCAATACTGGAATAAATATACTGTTTAATTCGTCGTCTTTTGCTTTTAGGAAATATAAAAATGGAACCAGTTCTTTATTCAGAGATGTTTTTATCGGGTAGAGCTCCAGGTTTTCCTGAAAGTAAAGATTAGGCTCCTGAGAGTCTCTCGAGAGAGAGACCTTTGGTTCCAGTAAAGTATCCATAAAATTAATCTCTTCTCCTATCTCTGCAAATTCAGGCACTGTAACCAGAATCCTTGAATTCAAAAATTTAAACTTTTCCGGTGAGATGAACTCTATCACCATTTTTTCTCTATCAAAGCCTTTTATAAGTTCTTTGAATGCCTCCAGTGATATCCATTGTATCTTTTTGTACTTTTTATGTTCAAGCTCTACAGATTCTTCTGGTTTAAGGGGGATTTCTGGCATTGGTAAGAAGAGAATATCTCTGGAGGTTCCTCTCAGCCCGGGAAAGACCGAAGATAGAAGTATCTTCTTTTCAAAGATATCAAATCTTTTTTCCCCTAGTAGTTTTATAAGTACATCACTGAGGGCAGAGAAAAGGGTATCTGAATGAATGATATTAGAGGTCCTATCCATCCTTCTTAACCCTATATGTAATAAGATAGGTCCATCTTTAAAGAGCTTAATAACTTCTACTCTCATTTCTAGTTCACCCTTAGGTTATTATCTACTTTCTTAGATAGTTCTGTAATATCTATTCCGCTGAGATCTTTAGCTTCTGTTTCTATAGTGGTCCTTTTATTGTCCTTTATATAGCTCTCTATGTTTTTTACATAAAACGCCAGATTATCAAATCTTATGTGTCCGTATCCTCTTGTTCCACTGCCTCCGAGATATTCATCTTCAAGAAGCCTTAAACCTTCTATAAATAACTTTATGAGAGATTCTATATTATCATTCTCATAAAAACTTATACTGCTTAAAAATCTGAACCTAGCTTTAGCAGGTACCCTCTCCATAATTCTTGGATTTGCCTTACCCGTAATCCTGTCTATAATATTCTCTGTTTTCTCTTCTGTATATGTAATGTCTTCGATATTATCTTTCAGAACCTCCTTTATGAAGTGCTCCTTATCCAGATATGAGTCCCTTATTATAAGACGCGAGATGGTTTTATTGTCTTCAGAGTGAGCGCCAAATAGCAGGCATACATCACATTTTCCACACCCACAGGGGTCCCCTGGTTTTCTCTCAGGTTTAGCCCCATATTTTCTCTCCAGAAGACATCTAACTTTCCCCTTTATAGAAGAGCCGGGTATGTATGGAATTCCTTTAACTGTTTTTATTACAGGATTATCCAGTCCTCCGATCTCTCCTGACTCTTTTGAACCACCTATATGGAGTCCTGTAAGAAGGACTATATCGCCTTCAATAAACAGTTTCCCGATAAATTTTTCCATAATCTTCCCTCCTTAGCTCTTCTTTTCATAGTATTTTTGATATGCTACAAGGGCTTCGGCAAATTTCTTTATATTGTATATATGCTCATCATTCTTCGCCCTTTCTATTACGTCCTTAAATATGATGTATATCTTCCCTAACTCATTCTTTGATCTTGCAGAGGTCTCTCTTCCAACCATATAAGCAAGGTATGGAATCTGAAGGAGTAGCTGGTCCAGTCTGTTTGACTTCTTGATAAGTTCATAGATCTTTCTCATCTTGGTAGATGTTATATCTTTGTCCTGGGTTAGCTCTCCTATAAATTTTCTTATTCTATTGATCATATTTATAAATTCTTCAGATCCCAGATCTGTAAAATTCAGTATATTTTCCACATAATTATCCCCTAACTGTTTCTTTATCTCCTTCCTCAGTTCTTCCTCACTAAAACCTCCCCTCTGACCTTGAGGTCTTGGCTGACCTCTAAATCCTCTGTTTGGTAGATTCTCATTCATTCTTTATGCCTCCCTTCTTCTTGTCTTCATTCTTGCTATTCTGGTAGCAACAAGTATTAATCTTGGATTCCTTATCTTTTCTCCTCTATACAGGAGATTATTTAGCATAATCTGAGCAAGTCTCTCTGCTATCTCTTTCTGATCTCTCAAGAAGTACATAAACCTCCATATGGCTGGAGGACTGATCTTTCCCTTTAGACTCGATTCCAGAAGAGGAGAAAATCCTCTTATGGATCTTTCAATCTTAGAGATTACTGATCTTGATGCCCTCCCTTCTACATTTGATTTTAGAATCATTCTACTAAGCTCTTCGCCGATATCAAGTGCCTCCTGAAATTCTCTGTATGAGAGTATCTCTTCTTCTACACAGATTTTATCCTTCTTTGCTCCTTCTTCCTCTGGATACCTGAAACTTTTAGCTTTTTCCAGAGCTTCTTCTACAAGTCGGGCCCCTCTAATTAATGGGAAGTTATGTGGCAGATAATATATCCCTGCTGAGATGGTAAAGACATCCTTAGACCCGGTATACTCCCTATATTTATCTCTGATCCCTGAGACTAAATCGTTTAATCTTTCATATGTGCCAATCAGAAACAGGTCATCGCCACCTATAAATACAGGGTAAATCTCTTTATCTCCTCTTATAAGTTCGAGTATCTCTTTTCCAAAGAATAACTCGATCCTTCTACTTAATACTCCGTATCTTGTAAGAGATAAACTTCGTCCTCCTTCTTTCAATACACGATCCTTTTCTCTATCTGACAATTTTTTGAATATCATACCCATATTATCAGCGTCCATTTTGAGATAGGCGAGTCTTTTATCTCCAAATCCATTCACTATATTCTTTTCAGCAATCCTCTCAAAATCACTCTCTGCTATGTTGAAACTGCCAAGTAAAAATCCATAAGGGATAAATCTGTCATCTATGACGACTTCTTCTAATTGATATATTTTGCTCTCTTTTGTGTAGAATGGCTCTTTAGAGAATGTCAAACTGTAACCGAGTTTTTCAAAGAACTCTTTAACCGTCTCTGGATCTTTACTTAGATCTGTCTTTTCTTCGATAAGATACCTGGCTCCATCCAATTCTTTATCTGCTAGCTCTACAAAAGATTCGCATACCTTACACCATCTTTCCTGAACACTTGCATCCCTGACTTTTTTCTTTCCACAGATCGTACAATATTCTCCTTCTCCAATCTCTTCCTCTTTAGGCTGCAGGATAAGTTCATAGAAATTCTTCAACTCACTGAACCTTCTTTTCTTTCTCCTTTCTAACTCACAAATTAGCTCCTCTTTTTTGTCTATGAATCGGAAGAGATCATCAATACTCAAATGAATCCACCCAATCCCCAGATATATATCTTCACCTAAAAGTTTCCAGAGGTTCTCAACTATATATGCCCTTAAATCTTCCAACTTTTTATCCGGGGTATAAGAGATCAGAAGATCGAAATTCCCCCCACCAAGATATACGGTGTTTACCCTTGTAAATCCTGTATTTTCCAGTATATACTTAGCCGAATACCTGGTAAGAAGGTCTAAGAAGACGGATTTGCCCTTTAACATTCTTCCTGCTTTTTCTGACGATACATTAAATAAGAAGTTTTGAATTCCAGAGAGGTCTCCTGAGATAAGAGTAAAAAGAGGCTTTTCTAATATATCTTCAGATTTATTTCCAGTTCTCAACCCGTCTCTGATCTTTTTCAGGTCGTCTTTACTGATTAATCCTTCAATATAATCTTTGTAGAGAATGTGTGCCAGTGCAGAAGTTATCCTTGAATGATCGTAAATGGAAATGTCTGGTAGATACCCTGTTGTCTGTGCCGGTACCTGAGAGAGATAGAACTCATATAGCGTTAGTAGCTGTTCAATATCATTGACATTAGAGAATTTGTTTAGAAATGGGTTCAAGAGAGTAGAGTATGTATTTTTATCAATATGTATCTCTTCTCTCTTTTTGGGGATTATGTTATTTAAATTACTCAGAGGATAACTTAGTTCTTCTGCATTTTCATCGACCCTTTCAAAGGGAGCTGAGAGCGGTGTATTAATATAGTAATCCTTTTCCTTCTCCGATTCCTCTCTTTCTGAAGAAGCCAACCAGTCAGCTATCTGGACTATAAGCCCATATTCATTAACAGGGTTATGATGTGTTAATACTAACTCTTCGACCTCCTCTGTCAGATTTTCCCTCAAAAAGTCTGAGAGATTCTCTCTATTTTCCCTTAAAACCCTGATGAAGAAGGCAGAATATTTAGGATGTGCATAAGTTTCAGTAATTTTTAAATCGTGAGGGAGTTCTCCTGTCTGGTATTCTTTAGTTCTTTCTAGGGCTTTTCCAAAGTCATGTAAAAGAGCTGATAAAAGAATCTTCTTGTCATCCAACTTTATCCCTCCTCCAAGTTTCAATCCCTCATAGGATAGCTACAAAAGGATTTATATATCCAGACAGGAAAGAGACGCTAAAAGAATTTCTGTCCCTTATAGGATAGCTACAAGTTGTTTTTATACTGTAAAATCTGGGTCATCAAATTTACAGTTGGACCCTACGCTACAATTTTAAGAATATTATACCTCAGGCAATTTTTTCTGTAAAGACTGATGGACACTTTGATTTTTTATCAGGTCTTCGAGAGTCTTTGCTTCTATCGCTTTAATTATACTTTCTCTTATATTTTCCCAAAGTCCTCTTGTAAGACAATTAGATGACCTATTACAGACTGATGGGTCAATGAGACAGTCTATGAGACTTATTGGTCCTTCAAGTACCTCTATTACCTCTCTTACCTTAATATCTCCTGGTTTTTTCGCCAGTATAAAACCACCCTGAGCACCTCTTATACTCCTTACCAGACCAGCTTTCTTTAATGGTTCCATTATCTGCTCCAGGTAGTTCTCTGAGATATCTTCCTCTTCTGCTATGAGTCTAGCCATAACAGGACCCTTGTCGTAATGTCTAGCCAGAGCTATTAAAGCTCTTAATCCATATCTAACTTTTGTGGAAAGTCGTAACGCCAAACTATCACCTCTTAGAATTATTAGTTACTTCATTAAAATTATAATGTATAGCATAAATTTTGTAAAGACGGACGGACGCAGATTTGATGGTATGATTACAGGTTCAGAACCTCGATTGAATTGACAGCAATATGACTTTTAAGTCATAATATAGAAAAAACTAAAAAGAGGTGAAGAACTTGCCTAAAAAGACCTTTTTTAATCTTCCTATAGAGAAAAGGCAGAAGATTACAGATACTCTTATAAAACACTTTGCATATAAACCTTACAGTCAAGTAGATATAGAAGATATAGCTAAAGAATGTAAAATAGCTAAAGGCAGTATGTACCAATATTTTGAAAATAAAAAGGATATGTATTTTTATGCTATAAACGAGGCAATTAGAATGAGTTTAGATATGGTAGAAAATTATAATTTTGAAGAGATAAGTCTCTTTGAGTATGTAGAAAGGTCATTTGAACTTACCTGGAACTTTTATCTAAAAAATCCTTCCGCGTACATTCTTTTAGAAAAAGCTGCCTTTTATGATGATTCCCCGTATAAAGAAGAGGTCCAAGAACTTTTAAAAGGTAAAACAAAGACTCTACTCTCCAATATAATTCTAAAGAATCAGAAAAGCGGATTTATAAGAGATGATATTTCTTCTGAGCTTATCTTAATCTTTTTAGAAGGAGCAACATGGAGTCTAAAGAAGTTCCTTATAGAACTGGCAAAGACTAAAGGGATAAAGGTCTCAGATCTTTCCAAGGAATACATAGCTAAGATCAATAAGGAGTATATGGAATTAATAAAAAATGGAATCTCTAGAGTATGACTTGACAGTCATATGACTTATGAGTCATAATATATAGGATTAAAGAAATAGGAGGGTGATTTTTGATGTTTATAGAAGTAAGCAATTTAAAGAAGAGCTATAGGGTAGGGAACACGAAGATCGATGCTTTAAGAGATATAACATTCGCTCTAGAAAAAGGTGGGTTTTATGTGTTGTTAGGACCTTCTGGTTCTGGTAAAACTACTCTTATGAATATCTTAGGTGGTATAGATACTGCTGATTCTGGAAAGGTCATTGTTGATGGGGAAGAGTTAACCGCTCTCAATCAAAAATCTTTAACTAATTATAGGAGAAAAAAGTTGGGTTTCATTTTCCAGTTTTATAATCTTGTCAACTCTCTTACTGTCTATGAAAATGTGCTATCTACTAAATATCTATCTGAGGATGGACTAGATCCAAAGGATGTCTTAAAAACAGTAGGAATGTGGGAGCATAGAGAAAAATTTCCCTTTGAACTCTCAGGAGGAGAGCAACAGAGGGTGGCAATAGCTAGAGCAGTGGTAAAGAATCCAGCGCTGGTCCTCTGTGATGAACCAACCGGAGCTCTCGATTTTGAAAATGCTAAGAAAGTCTTAGAGTTACTAGAGAATATAAATAAGGGCTATGGGACTACAATTATTATCGCTACTCATAATACTGCTATATCCAAAATGGCACATAAAATAATGAAGTTAAGGAGTGGAGAACTTACCGAATTTATAGATAATCCCTCACCTATCTCTGCAGAGGAGGTAATCTGGTAATGTTGAATAGGATCCCTATAAGGATAATTATAAGAAATAAATCCCAGTTCTTAGGTATTATAATCTTGGTTTTCTTCTCATCATTGATGTATGCCCTATTTAGTATCCTTGTCACTAATATTGATATGAACTATAAAAACTTTATAGAAAGGTATTCTCAGGAGTCGTTTCATTTTATTACGTTATCTCCTATAAATGTTGATGAGATATCTAAAAAATACAATCTAGAAGTAGAGGAGAGATTATCTTGGGACTATGATCTTGGGAATAAAACATTAAGAATATTTAGTATCTCCAATAGAGTAAATAGGCCATTGATATCTAAAGGGACGCTACCTAAATCGCAAGAGATCGCCATAGACCCTAACTTTGCACAGGCAAATAATCTAAAGATAGGGGATAATTTTAGCATCCAAGGCAAGATATTTAAAATCTCTGGTTATCTATATCTGCCAGATTATATCTATATAATCAAGAATGAGCAGGATATGCTTCCTGATCCAATCCACTTTGGAGTTGGAATAATGAATCCTGAAGACTTAAAGAGTTTTATTCCTTATGCTACTCACCATTACTATATGGCAAGAGGAAAAGTGAACGACTTCACCCAATTGAAAGAAGAGCTCAATTCAAGATATAAGTTATTGGTGTTTCAGGAAAAGTGGGATAATTTTAGAATAATTGTAACAGAGAAAAAGATGGAAAATGCTAAGCCAATGGCTTATGTAATATCTGGTTTTGTTCTAATAATATCTTCTGTGCTCCTTTTTATTGTTTTGGCTAGACTTATAGATTCTATGCACACAGAGATAGGAACACTTTATGCTTTGGGTTATAGTCATAGAGAAATAAGCAAGGTCTATCTGCAATTTCCATTCTATATATGGTTATTGGGTGCTATACCAGGTGGACTTATAGGGTATTACTTATCTGACCCTCTTGTAAAGTTCTATGTATCCTTCTTGAATGTTCCTGTGATAGATAAGATCTTCCCTGTCAAAGAGTTATTGATAGCAATCTTTTCTCCTGCTATCTTTATGATATCTGCTGGGTATCTTGCTATTAGGAGATTACTCAAAATGAGTGTTCTAGAAGTTATAAAGGGAGAGACAGAGAAGAGTTTTACAAAGAGATATAGGTTGTCACTTTTAAACGGCTTATCCTTTAAAAGAAGATTAATGTTAAAACAGGGCCTCCTCCATTTGTCCAGAGAGATTGTACTAATCCTTGGCGTTGCCTTTGCCACACTAATTCTACTCTATGGATTCGCTGGAGGTTCAGCTCTGAATAATCTGGTAAATGACACCTATACTAACATCTTCAAGTACAATTATGTGTATATTTTTAATAACTATCAAAGAGAGAATAAATACAGTAATGCAGAACGTTTCTCTATATTATCCTTTAACCTTGAAGGGACCAAAGCCAATGTGATTATCTATGGTATAGAAAAAGACTCTAAGATGGTGAGCCTAAGAGGAGATAGGGGAGAATTGTTAACACTAGACGGCTTTGTGATAACCAGGTCTCTGGCAGATAAGTTTAATCTAAGACCAGGAGATACTATTAGTTTAATAAGTAAAATAGATGGTAAAAAGTATTCCCTAAAGATAGATAATATTGCAGATGTCTACATCGGTAATAGTGGTTATATGAGTCTAGATAAGTTTAATCAGATCTTCGGTTTAGAAACAGATTCCTTTTTAGGACTTTACTCCTTTGAGAAATTGGATATTCCAAGAGAGACGCTTATCTCCTCTATGGACAAAGACTACCTTATAAAGGCATTTAAAGATAACGCTGAGAGTATAAATAAAATACTACAAGTTATGTATTTTATGTCGTTCCTCCTATCATTAACGATAATATACATTTTATCTTCTCTAACTATTACAGAAAACAGAAAGTCGATAGGAATATTTAAAATCTTGGGCTACTACGATGGGGAACTTAGTTATATCTTCTTGGGATTTAATAACATATCGTTCTTGTTAGGATTCTCCTTGGGGATACCAATGTTTAACGTGTTGGTAAGCTATATAATGAATGCTGTATTGAGAGATGTTGATTTCTCTATGAATATGAAAGCTGACATGAAAAATGTCTTCGTTACATTTATAGTACTACTTATAGCTTTTCTTATCTCAAGATATCTAGGTAGGAGAAGAATATACTCAATATCTCCAGGGATAATATTAAAAGAGCAGGCAGAGTAAGGAGGTTCTTAGTCTTATCCAGTCTCCTTGATTTCAAACCTTCAAGGCATCAATAACTTATAATCCTCAAGTTTTACTATCTCGGAAAGTTTTACATCTGAGCAGACAAAAATATCGTTATTATCATAGTAAGTTTCAAAAAATGCAAGCTGAATGCTGTCTAAGCTTCTTAGAGTTTTGAGATGACAAGGTCATAACTAGGGGTGTACAAAAGTGATGACAGATCAGGTCTCCTAGAACTTGACAAAGTTTATAGAAATGATATACTTTAGATATATCCCACCCCAATAGGGGTAGGAAGGAGGTATCGCTATGGAAAATAGAGAGATTACTAAGGTATTTAAAGTAGAGGGGATGTCCTGTGCAGGATGCGCTAGAAATATAGAAGAAACTTTGAAGAAAACTCCTGGGGTTATCGATGTCAGTGTAAATTTTACTACAGATAATGCGGTGGTCGTATATGATCCAGAAAAAGTAAAGCCTACTGACCTGGTTAAAAAAGTTGAGGATATTGGCTACAGGTTAATGGAGGATGCCAGGATAGAGATAGATGAGAATCAGGTTCAGATAATAAAAAAGAGATTTCTATATGCTCTTTTATTTACCATTCCGGGAGTTGTGCTTATGCTCTTGGAGATGTCTAACTTTACCATACCATACTCTGGAATAATCCAGGTCTTTATATCTTCTTTTGTCATATTCTGGGCTGGTTCACAGGTTATAAAATCATTCTTAAGATCTATAGTACACGGAGTATTTGGTATGGATGTCCTTATTGGTTTAGGTACCATCACCTCATTCTTCACCGGTATTATGAATATAATTGGATTTAATATATCTAACTATGCGCTGATTGGTGCTATGATAATGATGTTCCATCTTTTGGGAAGATACTTAGAGACTATGGCAAAAGGAAAGGCTATAGGTGCTATAAAAGAACTTGTTAAACTTGGGGCTAAGAAGGCTAATGTTATTAGAGGAGATAGAGAGATTGAAGTTCCTATAGAGGAACTTGAGATTGGGGATATAGTGATTGTAAAGCCAGGAGAAAAGGTCCCTTCTGATGGGGTTATTATAGAAGGGGATACCTATATCGATGAATCTATGGTTACTGGAGAGTCTATCCCGGTAAGAAAATCTGTTGGGGATAGAGTAATAGGCGCAACTGTAAATCAGTTGGGTTCGATAAAAGTCAAAATCGATAAACTTGGGAAAGACACCTTTCTCTCTCAAATAATAAGATTGGTCGAAGAAGCACAGGGGAGTAAGGTCCCTATTCAGGAATTAGCAGACAAGATTACTGGAATATTTGTTCCCTTAGTGCTATTAATTTCTCTCGGCGTCTTTCTCTTCTGGATGTTATTTCCTGAAGCAGGTAGACATATCCTATCAAATCTGTCTCACATAATCCCCTGGATCAATCTGGAAAGTAGTGTTTTGTCCCAAGCCATATCTGCTATGGTTGCTACACTGGTCATAGCCTGCCCCTGTGCCCTTGGATTGGCAACCCCTACTGCCCTTATGGTCGGTAGCGGTGTCTCTGCAAAGAGGGGTATTCTTATTAAGTCAGGAGAGGCAATACAGAGGATGAAGGATATAGATGTGCTGATTTTTGATAAGACTGGGACATTAACTCTAGGCAAGCCCAGGGTTACATATTTGTGGTCTAAGTTAGATGAGAGAGAATTCTTAGAGATTGTTGCCTCCATAGAAAACAACTCTGAACATCCATTGGCTAAAGCCATAGTTGAATACGCTATTGAGAGAGGAATAGTTCCCAAAAAGGTCCGTGCCTTTAGTGCTATCCCTGGCAGAGGGGGTAAGGGTATGTTTAATGACAGAACCTATACTATCGGCAATAAGAACTTTCTTATAGAGAATGGATATGATGTCTCTTTCTATGAAGAAAGACTCAACAGTTTGGAGAGAGAGTTTAACAGTGTAGTTTTAGTGGCAGATGATTTGGGTATTATTGGCTTTATCGGAATCTCAGACATATTAAAAGATGATGCTAAAGAGGTAATTAAGACGCTAAAGAGACTCGGTATAGAGGTAGTGGTGCTTACAGGAGACAATGCCAGGACTGCCTCAGCAATGAAGGATAAGTTAGAAGTAGACCGTATAATAGCTGAAGTCTTACCAGAGGATAAGATGAGAATAATAGAGGCGCTACAGGAGCAGGGACACAGGGTTGCAATGGTTGGGGATGGAATAAATGATGCTCCTGCCCTCAGACAGGCAGATGTTGGTATTGCTATGGGCACTGGGACTGATATTGCTATAGAGACTGGAGATATAGTGCTTGTAAATGGGGATATAAAAAATGTTATAAGAGCCATATTAATTTCTAAAGAGATTTTTAGAAGGATTAAGCAGAATCTTTTCTGGGCATTCTTCTATAATGTGATAGCTATTCCTGTAGCAGGATTAGGGCTTCTTCATCCAGTAATAGCAGAGCTAGCTATGGCTTTTAGCTCGATTAACGTTATAATTAATTCCTTAAGATTAAAGGGGGTAAAGCTAGATGAAACATAAGCATATGAAAGCGCTAAATCTTCTTAAAACTGCCAGAGGTCAGCTCGATGGTGTAATGAAAATGATCGAGGAAGAGAGGTATTGTATAGATATATCGAAACAGTTATTGGCTCTAATATCCCTTTTGAGAAAGGCTAATGAATCTATCCTGAAGAGCCATATGGAGACCTGTGTTAAAGAGGCTGTAGATACTGGTGATATAGAAGCCAAGATAAGAGAGATCGAGGAACTTCTAGAGTACCTGGTATGATAATTCTTTCTTTTATGTGTTATAATTTTTCTGGAGGTATGCAATGGAGGTTTTAGAATTTGAAACCTATTTAT
>Ga0071330_1063521_pt1 | contig 26557 bp, 15 predicted proteins | sample GBScel77sediment_FD_63802 | JGI IMG/M metagenome (GOLD analysis project Ga0071330, IMG submission 63802) | Hot spring sediment microbial communities from Great Boiling Spring, Nevada - Cellulolytic enrichment Sediment 77C v2 (version 2) | ecosystem: Environmental > Aquatic > Thermal springs >...
CATGGGACTAACTTTCTTGTCCAGCAACAAACCCATGAACTTGGATTGCTTTTGTGGTTACCACCTCACTCCATCATTGTTTCGTCAGCCAAATGAGAACCGTTGTTTCCCCAGAACCCGAGGCCCAACGGCTGGCACCCGAACCGAATTTGGCCCCATTCCGCACCCCCGTGCGAAGGTGTTCCTTCTTCCACCGAGGGATTAGCACGATTTTTATATCCCATTCCCGGCGGTTTTCCTCGGGGAAAACTCTTGCCATTTGGGGGCCGTTTCAGCTGGTACCTAGGGGGAGGACTGTCCTCATCTTATTCCAGCTATCCGCTTTTACCAGGGGGCCACGGGAATAACTTTTTCTAATTTCTGGTTCCGGGTTCTAATTCCTGGTTCCGGGGCCTCTTGAGACACAACCGGAAAGGATGGATTTATGGTCCTGGGACATCGCTTTCCCCCTAAACTGCGAGTGGTTTTAGGTTCCTCGTTGGCAGCTATCACCTTCGAGGATGTCCGGACAATTGCGATATTTCCGAAAGTGGGGCCTGACTATATCGACACCCGCTATCACCTGACCGGCTTGAAGTAATTCGTGGTGCTGGGAACGAAGCCGGCCTTCCGAGGGTTGCTTCCTCTACACCACGAACTCCATTCTGCTTAAGGCCAGCTGAGGTACGGGGCTTTCTTTGGGAATCCCCGAACTTTTATTTCCTTGGAGTTTGTTTCCTTTGCACTCAATAGCTGGGCTTTTGCGACATCCACCCTGAAAAGACTGAATTCTCAGCTATAGGTTGCGTGAAAGCGAGCATTTGTCTGAGCGATTGCTTTTTCCGGTGGCTGTGAACCAGATTTCATTATCGGTAGCGGTTACATTTCTCTTATTGCATTTGGAATGTCGCGGATTTAGTTTTATGCTATGCAATCCCACCAAGAGAATCTGAGGTCCGTATCCCGCCTGGGCCAAGCCCCTGCCATTTAGTCCATCGCAGTCCCACCAGGAGGAAAAATCCTATGAAGAGAATGGTCCGGATGTTGCTTATTGTCCTTGCTGCCACATGCGTCAATCCCTCGATCTCTTTGTCCCAGAGTGAGTTGAAAGTTTCCAATCGGCCTCCTGCGGCTGATGAGTGGGGGTACCGTCCTACGGATGGTAGCACGGTGCCGCTTAATCCGCCGGCCCTCACCTGGGTGCACGAGCCGCAAGCTGTTCATTACACGGTCCAGTGGGCCCGAAAGGAAGACTTTTCCGATGCAACCACCGTCGAAAATATCCCCTGGCCCGTCTACACCCATAGCAAACCCTTGGATCCCGGCACCTATTACTGGAGGTATCGCTTTTCCACCAAAGAGGGAAAAGTTTCGGACTGGAGCATAACGCGGAGTTTCACGGTTCCCAAGGATGCCGTGGAATTTCCGATGCCCAGCGTGGAAGAACGGCGGAAAAGAATTCCCGCAGGACATCCTCGGTTATTTGTTCGCCCGGAGCAATTGCCCAGGTTGCGAGAGCTTGCCCGCACGACTTTGAAAAAAGAATTTGATGCCTTGGTGCAGGAAGCCGAACGAATCATCAAGGCCGGCCCAACCCCCGAGCCTACAAAAATGGGTTCTGCTCGAGACTTAAACAATTTGGAGGCGGTCAAATATTGGTGGCCGAACCGCGAACAAACCCTGAGGGCCTGTCAGGAAGCAGAGACCCTTGCCTTTGTCTACTTGATCACGCAAGAGCCTCGGTTTGGCGAAGCTGCCCGCCGCTGGATCGTGCATCTGACCTCGTGGAATCCTGATGGTCCGACAAACTTCCGGCTTAACTGCGAGGCAGCCAAGCCGATGCTTCACCGCCCGGTGCGAGCCTATGATTGGGCCTTCGATCGGCTCTCGCCTGAGGAGCGGCAGGCCTTCCATCGAGTGATGCTACGCCGTATCAATGATGCCTGGGAAAGCGGCGAGGTTGCTCGTGGGGTGGGACATCTGAATCGGCCGTACAACAGCCACGGCAATCGCACCTGGCACAAGATCGGCGAGGCAGCTATCGGTCTCTACGGGGAGGTACCCGAAGCCGAACTGTGGCTCGATTATGCCCTTAACAAATTTTTCGCTTGCTATCCCGTGTGGTGCGACGATGACGGCGGTTGGCATGAGGGATTGAGTTATTGGGCGGGATATATGTCCAAAGCGGTTTGGTGGCTCCACGTGGCCGATGTTGCCTTGGGGATCGATGGCTTCCGCAAGCCGTTCTTTCACCGAGTGGCAGATTTTGCTTTGTACGTGGCTCCGCCCGGCTCACCGAATATGGGATTTGGAGACCTTTCGGACCGCCATCCTTCTAGCGGTTGGGGGAGTTTCATGGAGTATTTCCTTCGGGCAGCCCATGCCCATGGGGTGGAAAAAGCCTCCTACTGGCAGTGGTGGGCAGCCCAGTGGGGAATGCAACCGGCTAGTGGGATTCTCGGATTTCTCTATCGGGCACAGATGGGCCCGTTGCCCCCGGCAAAACCTCCTGTAGAGCTTCCGCCTTCCAAAGTGTTCCGGGGAATTGGGGTGGCTAGTTTACATTTGACTCTCTTGGACAGTCGGGAGGATGTTCATTTTCTCTTCAAATCCAGTCCGTTTGGGGCTCGAAGTCACGGCCACAATCCTCAAAACAGTTTTCAACTGAATGCCTATGGGGATTGTTTGCTAACCACCTGTGTTTATCGGGATATCCACGGAAGCCCCTTCCACTATAAGTGGGCCCACAGCACCGTGGCTCATAATGCGGTCCTGATTGGGGGCCAGGGACAGGTGCCACATCGGCCGGATTCCCAGGGCGAAATTGTCTCCTACGAGTTTTCCGACCCCATCGATTATCTCTGCGGAGACGCTACCAAGGCCTATGGGGGGCGGGCATGGTGGGCACTCCGGCACGTAGTATTCCTCCGACCCCATTTATTGCAAAGGGGCCGGCAAAAGGCCAGCCGAATATTGGAAATCTCCAATCTTCCCGACGCGACCATCGTCCTTTGTGATCAATTGGCCACTCCCGAGCCTACCACCTTCCAATTCATGCTTCATGCCCTCTCTCCTTTCCAAATCGACGAAGGTGCCGCACGCCTCCGGCTGGAGCGACCCCAGGCAGGTCTGATCGCTCAATATTTGGCTCCAGGGGAACTCTCCTTCCGGCAATGGGATGGCTACGATCCTCCACCTCGGAGAGAATTTCCCAATCAGTGGCATGTGGAGGCCTCTACGAAGGAACCTCGCTCGTGCATCGATATGATTACTGTCCTGGTACCGCACCGATCTGGAAAGGTTCCCGAGTTGTCCGTTTCCCGCCTGGAGACCGATCAAGTCGTGGGGGTGGAAGGAAGACTTGCGGGATACCCCTTCCGGGTGGTCTTCCTCAAGGATGGTGTTGTACCCCCAGTGAAGTTTGAAGGGCAACAGCTCGAGAAACGTTATGCGGTTTGGTGGGGGAACTTACCGGCGAAACGTTAAGGAAAAGACCGAGAGACGACGTTCGGTTCACCGACCGGACGTTTGGAGGCCCGAGAACAAAACCCTCACCACAATCCACACCGGAAACTTTACCCGGCACATCGGCAGAGGCCGGGGAACCTATTTCCCGGGGATTGGCCCAAGGCGGATGGCCATCTTCCGACAACTCTGCCACCCTTCTACTCGGATTTCCTTGGGCTAGGAAATTCTCCTGCCGATCGAGGCAGATTTGTTCCGGTGTCCGGGGGAATTTATGCCAGATTGCCTGCGGACCGGCACGGACCGGTTTGATCCGGGTTTCCGAGATCCTTGGGAATTCGGGGAGACTGTTGGCCGATTGATCCGGCCAAAACCCGAAAAAAACACACAAGAGGTGGATTAGTTGGGAATTCTATTCGAACTTCCGAAGTCGGTTTGTAAGAGCGTTTAAGAAGTCTCCCCCAGCCAAAACATTTTGGCCGGCAGGCCGAGAGACTATCAGTCTGCGGGATGTTTCCCTTCGGGCCTTAAATTCCTCGCAAAGTTCCTCTGGCAGCCTTGAGTAAACCGTCTTCAGTGAGCAAGCCCGGGCCACCAAGCACACTACGTGACCAAAGAGAATCAGGATTGTTTCAAGCAAACTAGGCCCACGTCTTTGACCGCGTGAATTATTCAGGATCTATTATTGAGATTTGGTAAGCCTTTTTCGCCAGGGAAAATCCTGTTTGACAAGCCGGAGTTCGATGAACCGGGCAATGGCCTCTTCCACGTTAAGGCCTTGGACGCCGAGAAGACGTGTTCCCTGAAGCGAGGTGTCCAACTTTCCGAAAAATAAATTTCGGGCAGGTGCCGGCAGTTTATCCCACCCCGGCCTGGCCCGTTCAAGAAAGCCGAAGATTCGCTCCGCATCTTGAAGGGCCCGTGAATCGCCAGCACCCACAATCAGCATGATCGACATAGTACTGCTGATATAGGGATGGTTTAAGGCTTTGTGGACTTCTAATCCTCGGAAATTCCACTGGGGGGAAAGGAGTACCAAAGCTTTCACGTCTTGTCCTTGCTTCATTCCCGGATATTGAGGCCAGCTCCAATCCAACAAAGCCCAATTGAGGGCCACCCCTGCCCCCATCTCGGCCCCGATCACACACAGCCGTTCGATGTTCAGGGCCTCGGCATCGTTACGTTCCAAGAGAAACCGCTTCCAAGCCTCCAGATCGTACTGGACCATAGCTCCGAAATCAGCAGGGCGGAATTTGGCTGCATCCAGGGTTTCTGTGACCAATCCTCGGGGCGAGGCAAAGACCCGCCTCCGGCTGTGCCCATGACCTCGCAAATCCGGGACTAACACAGCATGGCCCCTTTCGTGTAGCACGGGAACCAAGGGGGCAAAATCTGCCCGACTCCCTTTCCAAGAGTGCAAAAGAATGATCGGCACCGATTCCTTGCCATTACTTCCGGGATAAAAGGTAGCATATAGCTCGACGGAGCCGCCCGGTTCCTTGGTCCGAACGGAGACTTCTTCGGGATTCGGGAGGGGTTTCTTCTTGGGGGGTGGGGCTACCGGCGGTTTGGCAGGAGCCGCCGGGGGCACCGGTTGCTTTCCCGGGGCTGGAAATGCTCCTGGTGTAGGGGCACCTGGCTGAGCGGATGTCCCCCCGGGGATTGCAGGCTGGCCAGGGCCCCCCGGGCTCGGCTTTTGGACCGTGCTTGCTCCCGGTTGAACATTACCTCCTGCCGGAGCCGGTGGGGGAGGGACCGGTTGGCTTGCGACACTTAACCCGAGCGAACTCAAAATAAAAAGAACAACCACCCCAATTCCCCACGTCATAAAGTGGCTCCGAACGTGCAATTTGCTGAACGACTTGCAGCCTGATTTCATCCTCCAGCCCCGCGGAATGGAAAGGTTGGCCTGAAAGGCCGGGTCGTGTTTCGCAAACATTGGGATTCTCTCCCCATAAATTGGTTAATCCCTGGGAACCTTACCTGCTTTCCACCCCAGCCCAACTTGGTAAGCACCATTGCCAGAATTCAGAACGGGTAAAGTCGGAATTGCCCACAGCTTAGACAAAAAGCAACCGATCTCCCCGCTTGGGCTGCCGACTTTCTGCACTTTACAAACGGTTTTACCCCCAGTGGTTGCCTCGGTCTACACGGAAAGAAACATCCGTGTGGTTACCCTCTTTGATTGTATTCCAATTTATCCATTAAGGGTGAAACGTAGGTTGCCCTCAAGGGGGCCGTTTCCTGAGGGTATGTCCCAAAGGAGAGCCGGAACTTTGCGGATTCCTTAGTCCGGCCGGAGTTTTTCCTCCCTCACGATTATCCGCATGACTTCACCATGTGCCCCGTCCTTCCGAGCGGATTCTTGGTGAACCCAAAAGGACCGAGTGAAAACAGGCTCGTCCCCACCTTAGCTATCCACCTTTTTAACATGTGGGCTGGTTACGCACTCCCGGCTTTACACCCATGGTTTTCGCTAAACCGGCAGAAACGGTTCAGTAGGTGTGCTTCATGCTCCCGGATTCACAATTTTCGATCCGCCATTCGCCCAGCGACTTTTCGTCCCGCAGTTATTAAAAGCCGTTTGAAAGTCTCTTAACCCCTCAATATTTGAGAAGTGGAAGGTCGAGAGTGGGGTTTAAGGTCATTTTTGCACTCCGTTGCCCGATACCAATTTACGAACCTTCGGCCAAAACGGGAGTTTTCGTTCACAGAACCGTGTATCCCCACGAAGACCTGCCATCTACATTCTGCAAACTATCTCCCTAAGCATTTGAATAACGCATGCCTCCCCGGCCGACTAGAAATCGGCCGGTTATAGCGGTAGCACCACTTGTCGATCGTAATTGCGAGGAAAGAAGCGGTCAACGTGGAGGAGAGGCAAGGCCGACCCGGTAAGTTCCAACACCGCTTAACCGGGCCCCAATGAGGGATTCCCTAAATACAATCCTCCGGGGAACCAACCCCTGTTGGGAGACCGCAAAGCCGTTCGCGACACACGAGGAATGCCTCTCCGTTCCTTTGCCTTACATCCTGCCGGAAAACACTAAGATGGGAGGAGTTTCGGGGAGTGCAAAACCTTGGGCCGGGAGTTGAGTCAATTACTGGGAGGAACTTCTCATCCAGGGTATTCGGTCTGAATGCTTTCTTCACGGATGCGTGTGTCCGAGGAGTCCGCTTCATTTCACGGCTGGGCCTTTTCCCGGGCTAGCAAATCCGCCGATTCCATGTCGGTCTGGAAAAGGATGCCCGAGAAATTGTGGATGCAAAAACTTTTGCCACCCGGCCGATTTCCGAGGCAAGTTTACCCGGAACATCTCACAGCCGTGGGTATTTGCGAGAACTGTCCTCCGGGAGTTTTTGGCCGGGGCACCACACGAGCAGCCGAGATTTTCGAATGAACCTAAACCGTGTGATTACAAACGGACTTGGGAAGTGAGGGAAGAGATGGTGTTTAGTAGATTGCAGCGGCATCGGCAGCAAATAGAGCCCGGGGATCATGGGGATAGAAATACCGGCCGATATGATCGGCCAACACCCGAATGAAATTGCGGCGGAAATCGGCTTCTCGAACTTCAGCTGTGGAGACTACGTGATTGGGAGGGTAAAGGATTTCCGGAGGCCGACGTTCGAAAAGCACCTCTCCGGTGGCACAATCGAACACGCGAATAGTCAGATCAGCACGACCCTGGAAGATTGTCTGCCCCTTGTATAGACGAAAATCGTTGACGTCGATCGCCACTACGAGCTCGGCTCCCACAGCCTGTCCAATTTCTGGATATTCCGTCCACTGATGGGAGTCCATCCATTCCTCAATATCTTGCGGCGGGATAATTTTGATGTCTTTGACATTATTCTGTAACTGTCGAGCCACTGCCCGGGCCAAGTCTTTGGCCACGTTAGGATACGCATAGATGGATTGGGTGGCAGCCGTGCAGACCACTGCCACCTTTTTCTTTTTTAAACCATCGAATTCCGGAGGTACATTGGGGCCTTTGATTAGCCATGCAGCGGTGGCTAAAGCACTGGTACAACCCGGTGTCGTGGCCAAAGAGGCTAGGCCGGCCAGGATGCAAACTACCCCACTGAACCACCAAAGACGGGGGCAAGGAAAATACCTTTCCTCCATGAACAAATGCTCCATATCGCAGGCGGCAGAATGTCGCAAGCACGAGATAAGGATCGAAAGATCTTTGGGATTGGCTCTTACCATTCGAAAAAGCCGAGATCCCCGTCTGGTTGAGAAATCAAACCCTTATCAAGGAACCGTCGACCAGTCTGAACAACTCGAACTTTGGATCCGCAACGCGTGATCCTGCCAACAATCTCCGGTTTTTATGCCCGGGTTCCCTTCGAGAAACCAGTCAAAACGAAATGCTCATACATCCGCCGAAATTGACTCGGTCGGTTGGCCCAAAGGACAAACCGAACGGGCCGTGTTCCCATAGATGGTTGCTTTCGGGGGACAAAACATACGAAGGAGATGCCGAAAAAGGCAAGGCAAGTTTCCGGCAGTGTCCCTCTGCAGAGCTGGCCACTCTATTTTGCAAGTATTTCCTGGCGATATAATGCCTGCGAGGGTGGGGAGGATTGCGGTTGCAGGGCTCCTCGAATACGGACTCGGATACAAACAAGCTTACGGTAGTCCCGGATAAGGAAGACGCGGGGACTACTCGGGTGTACGTCCGAGAAATTTAGTCGTTCCGGCGGAAGCGATCTAGTCTGGTTGTTTAATGACAAGTTTTGCCATAAAGTTTAGTTGGTTCCTAAACCAGCAAATGGCTTTCCTGGCGGGGAAGGGGATGCCGCGTGGCCGGGGTGTAACGCGGCTAAACTGTTACTACCCTAGAGAGACTGAGCGGTAAGACCGAGAGTTTTGACAAATTAAGAGGCATTGCTGCAACCGGGAAGTCTAGGCAGTACGAGCCATCTGCCTAGTCTGCACAAAGAACCGGGAGTTTCTTCCCGAAATAGCTTTCAGGTAGCCCCCATCGGGGTGTAATGGTGTGGTGCTCGGCAATTCGTGTTGTTCCCAGAGGTTATCGGCTGATAAAGCGAGGCTGATCGGAATAGGTTCGTCTCTAGCCTCGGTTTGGAGGGTCGAAACATGGTTGTCGGGGAATTGAGTATCTTTCCGTTGGACAAGGGACCGAGTGTCAGCCAATATGTAGCCCGGTGCATGGAGATCATCGACAAAAGCGGGCTCGATTACCGCTGTCATGCCATGGGCACGGTGATCGAGGGAGAATTAGACCAGGTCCTTTCCTTGGTGAAGCAGTGTTTTGAAGAACTCCAGAAGGACTGTGATCGGATCGAGTGTTACCTCCGGTTGGATTATCGCAAAGGTTACACGGGGAGGATCGAGGGAAAAGTTGCCAGTGTGGAGGCGAAGCTCGGAAGGCAGCTGAAAAAGTGAGGGACCTATCGGAGGAGCAGAAAAAGACGAACTGAGGTTTTCCTGGACATCAGCTAGATGTGGGGTTTGTAGGGTTTCAAGATCTTCAAGACTTTTCGAAGTTGAATCGAAATCCGTTCGGGCTTTTGCTAACGGAGCATGAGGCCGGGGGAACATTTGTCATTTACCCGACGGCAAGTTAAGCGAGGAGGGCAAGCAAAACGGCAAGAGTGGACTCCGGAAGACGGAACTTTAGCCCTTGGGCCGCCGGGAAAAACTCACCGGGAAGAAGATGGCTGAATAAGTCCTCGGCCGGGTAGCGGATAGGCCGGTTTTTGAAAATCCACTTTTACCCCCACCGAACTGCTAAGGTGTGGAGTGCAACTTCAAGGCAGCACAAAGGTAGATGGTTTCACGGGGTTACTCCTGCCCGCGTGGAACCTCATGGAGACTTGTTAAAGGGAAGATAGGAGATAGGCTTTGGTCTGGGGAGTTAGAACGTCTTCTGCCGAGGATCTTAAGCGGCGAAAGAGGTTGGGGGATACCTTTGCCCGGCTTTTGGGGCGGGAGAACGTGCTTTGGCACCCGGCGGAAGTCATGGTGTACGATTGTGACGGTTTTACAATCGAAAAGCATCCGCCGGAGGTGGTGGTTTTTCCCCGATCCACGGAAGAAGTAGTTGGCGTGGTGCGGACGGCCAACCAGCTTGGTCTGCGGATTTTGGCCCGCGGAGCAGGGACGGGCTTGGCCGGCGGTGCAACTCCGCGAGGGGGTGAGGTTCTTGTTGTACTAACACGGATGAATCGCATTCTAGAGATTGATCCGGAAAATCGGCTGGCCGTGGTAGAGCCGGGGGTCTTGAACACCCAGTTGGCTCGGGCCTTGGAGGGTACAGGTTTTCACTTTGCTCCAGATCCTTCCAGTCAAACTGCCTCCACTTTAGGCGGGAATGCCGCAACCAACGCCGGCGGGCCTCACACCCTAAAATACGGAGTCACTGTCAATCACGTGGTGGGGGTGGAGGCGGTCTTGGCCGACGGAACCGTGATAGAACAAGGGCCTGTGTGTCATCCGGGAGAACTCGACCTTTTGGGGTTGTTGGTCGGTAGCGAGGGGACTCTCGGGGTGATTACCAAGTTGTGGCTCCGGCTGACTCCGAATCCCCAAAGCTACCGAACATTTCGAGCGGTTTTCCGCGATCTTCATTCGGCATCGGAGGCAATCAGCGAGATTATTGCTGCCGGGATTGTTCCTGCCGCCATGGAAGTAATGGACCAGGGGATTTTGGCAGCTGTGGAGGAAGCTTTCCACTTCGGATTTCCGCCGGACGCGGGGGCAGTTGTGGTCATCGAGCTAGATGGGTTCGAAAGTGCTGTAGCAAAGGAAGCCCGGCAGGTACTGGACATTTGCTCTAAATGGGGAGCCACGGAGATCCTCGAGGCCAAAGATGAACAGGAACGGCAAAAGCTGTGGAAATGCCGGAAGATGGCCGTTGCCGCCGTAGGCCGACTCAGCCCGAGTTATTGTATTCAGGATGGTGTGGTGCCACGGACTCGGTTGCCGGAAATCATTGGCCGCATTCAAGAGGTCAGTACCAAATATCAGGTTCGGATTGTCAATGTGGCTCATGCTGGGGATGGGAATATTCATCCCATTTTTCTTTTCGACGAGCGGCAACCGGACGAAGTGGAACGGGTGTTGGCGGCCGGCCGAGAGATCTTAAAACATTGCTTGAGCTTAGGAGGAAGCATCACGGCCGAGCATGGGGTCGGAATTGAAAAGCTTCCGATGATGCCGCAACAATTTGCCCCTCAGGACCTGGAGGCTATGCGGCGAATCCGGCGAGCATGGGACCCGGAAGGACATCTGGCACCAGAAAAGGTCCTCCCGAATTCTTAGCGGCAACAAAAAGCAGTGCCCGATTACGTGCCAGCCTTAACCGTGCGATGCTGAATCCGCTTTGACAGTGGCAACGGTCCTTCTGGGTCTTCCGGATGAATCTTAGATGCTCTGAGCTTTCTTGCCCGTAATAGTCCGTTGTAGAACCACTTAACGTGTTGGAGTTGAATAACCCCGCGAGTTTGTCCACCAAGAGCCCAGAGATTTAGTTCCCATGTCGGTTGGGGGACTAGGGATTTGCCCCTGAGTCAAGAGTTCCGAAATCCGAGCTAGCATCATGGGTGGCTCAATCGGGGGCACTTGAAGATTGAGATGAAGCTGGGCACTTTTTGCCCGCGGGCAGTCCCAGCCATTGGAGTAAATGGATCCGAAAGAACGTCCCAACCCGGACTTTGCAAATAATGCTGGATTCCGAAAGATGCAGGACATCGATGGTTTTCTTCCAATCGAAGAGAAGATCGAGGTTTCAGAACCGGGGGAAGTTGCCGGGGTAGTGGCCGAGTCTGCTCGCCGGGGAAAACCAGTTTATCCCATTGGCGGTGGCAGTCGGCTGGGTTATGGCGGTCCGGTGACCCAGCCGGGAGTTGCCCTCCAGCTTGCAAGGCTGCAAAAGCTTGTCGATTATCCAAGTCGGGACCTTACGATCACGGTAGAGGCGGGAATGCCCCTCAAGCGGTTGCAGGAGATCCTTGCTGGGGAAAATCAATGGCTTCCAGGGGCAGCTTCGTGGTCCGAGCGAATGACAGTGGGTGGCTGGATTGCCACGGCTTGGCCTGGGCCAAGGGATGCTCACTACGGCTCGGTGGCGGACTTTTTCCTCGGATTTCGGGCCGTAGACGGCAGGGGGGAAGTTTTCTCCGGAGGTAGCCGGGTTGTGAAGAATGCTGCCGGTTACAACCTCCCCCGGTTGCTGGCCGGGAGTCTTGGCAGTTTGGCGGTTCTCCTGGAAGTCACCCTGATGGTCCGGCCACGCCCGGAAAGCTCGGCATTTCTCATCTTGGGGCTTCGGAACTGGGAGAAAGCCCAGGAGATCTTGCGAGCTTTAGGGCCGCTCGAAGTCCAGGTGGCGGCGGTGGAACTGCTTGCCGGTCCAATGTGGGGGGCGGTGCATCCGGCATTTTCGGAAACTCAGCTGGCTGAGGGGGCCCTTTGGGTGGCTTTCGGCTTGGAAGGGTGGCAAGAGGAGATTAAGGAGATCGAAAGGCAGGTCCTTGGTCGGGTTCCTTTGTCCCAGGATTTGAAGGTTGCGAACGTTCCCCCTGCCGAGGCCCCTGCGGTTTGGCAGGCCTTGGAAAGTTTTTCCGCAGTAGAGTTTCCCAACTTGCCCGGTGGAATCTCCCCAAGTAAGGAGGGAGAGGGATTAAACCAGGGAGAGGCGGTTCTGCTTCAGATTCGGGTCTTGCCGGCGAAAATTCCCGAAGTTGGTAATTTGCTCCGGAGTTACCCCGAGTTTTATGCCCTCCAAGCTCACGGGCCCCGGGGGATAGTCTGGGTATGGATGATCACCGAGGAAGCAAAGCTGCGGTCGGAGTTGCTTCCCGGGTTGTGGAGGGAGCTTCAAAAGTTGGGGGGAACTGTGGTGGTGGCCCGACGACCACCGAGTTGGCGACTTTCCCGCAACGAAATTTGGGGGATCCCAAAAGACCCGAATCCCGCCGATCCTACCCGGCCAGTCCGCTGGCAGCTGATGGCCCGGCTGAAGGCCGAGTTTGACCCTGCCGGCATTCTCAACCCGGGCCGGATGCCATGGTAAAAAGCTCGACCCATTTTCGCGAAAAGATTGAAGAAGTGGTGGGCAAGGAAAGTTAAAAGTTATAGTCAGCCATCACCGGTGGTAGCTGCCCGAAAATTAGCTTTCCTCGATCTCATTGAGCTGGGGAACGGGCATTGGTGATGGGGTTGGCCAACTTTTCAAAGTTTCTTCGTGCACCAGGGATGTTTCCACCTGTGGGTTCAACGGCTGTGAGCATAAAGGAAGGAGCAAGCAAGTGCCACGTGCGGAAGTGAGGATCCCCAGCGACGGGGATCTTTTGGCAATATTGCAGCAACACGGGCCTAGCCCGGAACTTTTTTCTCGTTGTGTTCATTGCGGACTATGCACCTCCGCATGTCCGACATATACGGAGCTATTCAATGAGAATGATAGTCCGCGGGGGCGGATTTACTTGATGCGTTTGGTGTATGAAGGGCGAATGGAGTGGAATCCGCTGGTCTCGCGGCATCTGGATCTTTGTTTAGATTGTCGGGCTTGCGAGACCGCTTGCCCTTCGGGAGTTCCTTATGGCCGGATTTTGGAGCCTTTCCGTACAGCAGTTCACCGGGCGGAAGGAAAGTCGTGGTGGCGGGTTGGACTAACGAGGCAATTACTTCTTCGGATTTTCCCCTATCCGCGGCGGATTCGGGTCGTTCTTTGGCCTGTCCGGTTTGCCCAGCGGGTGGGAATTTATCAGTTGGCCGAGAACCTGGGCCTATTCCGCTTGTTACCCCGTACTTGGCGGGCCATGGTGGAACTTTTACCACCTCCGGTGGCCGACGACGGGCCGCTGCCCTCGTTTGTGCCTGCAGTGGGCAAGCCCCGAGCTCGGGTAGGGTTTTTTGTCGGCTGTGTAGCCGAGGCAATCTTTCGCCACATCCATTGGGCTACCATTCGTGTGCTTCAGCAGAACGGTTGCGATGTGATCATTCCCCGGGGGCAGGCTTGCTGTGGTGCCATCCATTTTCATTTAGGGGATAGTACGGGGGCCCGTCGCTTGGCCGACCAAAACTTGGCCACTTTTCCTTGGCAACAGCTCGATGCCATTGTGGTCAATCATGCCGGCTGTGGGGCCATGCTGAAAGAATACCCTCATCACTGGGCAGACGAAAACCAACAGGCCCGCAAGGCTTTTAGCGAAAAAGTTCGGGATATCAACGAGTTTCTAGAAGAGTTGGGGCCGGTGCGTCCGGAGGGTGAGATTCGGCTTCGGGCTACCTATCATGATGCTTGCCACTTAGCTCATGCTCAGAAGATTGTCGATCCGCCGCGGAAGCTCCTCCGGCTTATCAGGGGTCTTGAACTTGTGGAACTGCCCGAATCGTTGATTTGCTGCGGCTCTGCGGGTACCTATAACCTCCTGCAGCCCGAGATGGCCGACCGCCTGGCCCGGCGAAAACTCGACAATATCCGTGCTACAGGGGCTGAGATCGTTCTTGCCTCCAATGCAGGGTGCCTTCTGCAGATTATGCGGGAGGTCCGAAGGGCAAAACTTCCGGTGCTCGTTTTGCACCCGATGGAGTTACTGGATATGGCCTATCGCGGACTGACTCCGCCTATTCCCGGCCGCAGCTCGCCAGGTTAGTCTTCTTTTGCCGAGGTTCGCAGAAACAAAAAAACACAAAATGCCTGAAAAACCAAGAACCTTAGTACCTCCAGGCTTTCCCCGAATCTGCCAGAGAGTTTGCCGGCTTCACGATTTGTCGTGATCAATGAGGGTCGAATGAATGTGCAAGACGGGACATCCTGGACAAAAGGTTAGGGAACATTTGTTTGAACTTCACACCGCCAGAAAGGGATTTTTCCCAAAACTACGAATTTGCCTTATCGAATTGCCTCACCGTTAGAAATTCTCCGAAGTTTTCTGTGGTTTACCACCGAAGGTGGGCACGGCGGGCGAGATAGTTTGCCAAAGCTAGTCCTAAGGATTGATCGGTTCGGAGGAGTTGGTAATCGATCCGATGGAGGCGACAGCCGGCTGCCACCGTTCGCTGATGCTTGGTGAAGGCCTCAAGATAAGCTCGGCGGATAGCCCGCGGGTCGGCCACCACCGTCTCTCCTTTTTCCAATCCTCGGAATTGGGCAAGTTGCTGGAAGGGGAAATCCATTTCGGCCGGATCGACAATTTGAAATACAATCACGTCATGCCGGCGATAACGGAAATATTTAAGGCCGGCCAGAAGTGGTTCAGCATTCTCAAAGAGGTCACTGGCGATGATCACTAGCCCTCGTTTGCGAAACCGCTCCGCAAGTTCGTGAAAGACGGTTGCAGTGAGGGAATGTTCAGAGGGTTGAAGCCGGTCTAAAATTTCCAGTAAACGATCCAGATGGGCGGCGGTTCCCCCAGGAAGAAGCACTTCCTGCACCTGCCAATTGTAAGCAGCAAAGGCCACGGCATCTTGCTGAAGCAGCGAAAGATACCCCAAAGCTGCCAGCACACACTTGGCATACTCTAGTTTGGAAAGAGGAGCCCCCTCGCTTTGATAGCCCATGCTGGCACTCACATCGAGCACCAAGTAGCAAATCTGGTTAGTTTCCTCTTCGAACTGTTTAAGGTAGAACTTGTCGGTCCGGCCGAAGACCTTCCAGTCCACATACCGGAGATCATCCCCGGGCGAGTACTCCCGATGTTGGGCAAACTCTACAGAAAAGCCGCGATAAGGGCTGCGGTGTAGCCCCGCAATATAACCTTCCACGATCGTCCGGGCCCGTAATGGTAGCCCGTGCAGTTTAGCCAGATGCTGTGGGTCTAAGTACTTTTGCCAGCTGTTCACGGAGCCAACTTTTTTCCTCAAGAATTCCCAAGTGATCGATTAACCGGCGGATGATTTCGTCGGAGCGAATACCTTCCGCTTCTGCTGTGAAGTTGGTAAGAATTCGATGTCGCAATGCGGGGTAAGCCACGGCTTGGATGTCCTCGGGAATCACGTGGTATCGGCCATGGAGAACAGCCCGGGCTTTGGCTCCCAGAATGACATATTGGCTTCCCCGAGGACCGGCTCCCCAAGCGACGTACTTTCGCACAAACTCCGGAGCCTCGGGGTGTTGTGGCCGGGAAAGCCGCACAATGCCCAAGGCATATCGGCCCACGTACTCCGGGACCGGTACCCGTCGCACAATCCGCTGAAGGGCAAGGATCTGCGAGCCATCAAGCACCGGTTCTACCTGAGGTTCTTCGTCACTGGTGGTTCGGCAAACGATTTGCCATTCTTCATCCTCGCTAGGATAGTCGATGTAGCATTTGAACATAAAACGGTCCAGTTGGGCCTCGGGCAGGGGATAGGTCCCCTCTTGCTCGATGGGATTTTGGGTTGCCAGGACGAAGAAAGGTTCCTCCAACGGGTAACGTTTCCCCGCCACGGTAACCTGATGTTCTTGCATGGCCTCGAGCAAGGCTGCCTGGGTCTTGGGGGGTGTACGGTTGATCTCATCGGCAAGAATGATGTTGGCAAAGATCGGTCCTTTGAAAAATCGCAGTTCTCGGGTGCCCGCTAGCTTGTCTTCTTGGATGAGTTCGGTGCCGGTAATATCCGCAGGCATCAGGTCCGGGGTAAACTGAATCCGGCTGAATTTCAGCGACAGGCAGTTGGCCAGGGTCCGGATCATCAGGGTCTTAGCTAGCCCTGGGACCCCTTCCAAAAGGCAATGGCCCCGAGCAAAGAGGGCAATAAGCAGTTCCTCAATCACTCGCGATTGGCCGACAATTACCCGGGCAAGTTGCTCCGTCAGCCGCTCGTAGGCCGAGCGAAGAAATTGCACCGCCTCCACATCGCTTTGGGGAATTGAGGCTGGCGTGGAAGCAACTCCCTCCACGTTCTTGCTCGTGTGCAAAGGATCACTCATCGTTTTTTCTTGCTTCACAACAGTTTTTCGGCAAGTTCTCGCAGGGCAAATGTCTCCTGCCCCACCAAGGCCAGGAAAACTCAAAGAGGAATCTTGGGGATTCGTGTTGAGGTTCCCTGCTTTTTAATTTTCCGCCAATTTCTTCTGGAGCAAGCATCGGCTCGGCACCGGGAACATTCCAAGGTTGACGTTCCCAAAAGTATGGAAAGCGGGTGCTTTTGGCCGACCTACCAAATATTCGCAACTACTGACCATTCCCAAGGGTATCGGAAATCTTAGCCGACCACAAGGTATGCCCGGATCGGAAGTCCCCGGTTGCGGAACCGAATTTTCTTGTTCCCTGGACAAAACGTGCTTCTTTTTTAGAACGGAAGAAGGCTTTTCTTCGAAACGGTTCGAATCCTACCAGATTCCGAGCAATGAGGATTCATCCGACTAGGGGTGGGTTTGGAGGGGCTAGACCTCGGACCCCCAACAATTGGTCCTGCCCACTCGATTTCTTGAAACCATCATCTTGAAACCCCGTCTTTGCACGAGTGAACTGGTGTGGTTTCTCCGGTTCGAGCTCGGCCCCCGTTACCATCTGTCGGGAGAGTAGAGGTCCCTCTTGGCGAATGTTCCCTGGTTTCGCAAACCTTTTTGGCCCGTGAAGATGGCGGCAACACGAAGCCCAAAACGGTTGGAACCCTTTTGCTACACCCACCTTATGGGACTGTGACGAATGGAAATGCCGAATGACGGGCAAGCCGCAGCGGATTCGGCAGCTTTCCGGTTACCTCGGGCCAGGAAAGTTGGGGGGATGCTGTTTGGAGGCGGAAAACGGAAAGTTTTTGGGACCCTGCAATGACCAGATGTCCTCGGGCCACAAGAAGGTTGCCTCCCTCCGCTTCCCAAGGTACTAGGGGGATCACCTTGATCGGGCGAGCCGTTTGAGCATCAAACATGAAAAGGCGATCTCTCCCGGGCCAAAGCACGGTTTGACCGACGATCACTCCCCTCCCATACCCGGGGGTTTCGGATCCCTCAGGCCAGCAGGCAAGAACTCGACCTCGGTCTTCCCCGGAGGTACCAATCCAAAAGAGTCTTCCTCCACCGGCGATGAGGCGGTCTCCGTGGACCCCTAAGAGGAAACTTGCAGAGGCGGTCTCATCGCCAGTGTACCAAAGCAATTGGCCACTCATGGCGTCAATGGCCAGGATCTTGGGGGTATCGGCAGGGGCTGCATAAAGAATACCACGATGGAATACCGCATAATTGGGTTGGCGGAACCAATGGGGGGCGAGGTCCCCCAGGTCCACCCGGCGTTCCCGGGGATAAGTGACTACCCATCGGACCCGGCCGTCGGTGTCCAGGGCAGCTATTGCCCCCAGATTTGTACTCACAAACAAAGTTTCTTCGGCAAGGGTAAGCAGAGTGTGGCTAGCCTCGGGGAGGGTCAGCCGGCCTAATGGTTCGCCAATGCAGATCAGGTGTTTCCACAGGAGCCGGCCAGTTGCAGCCTCGTAAGCTGCTACCCAAATCTGCGTTTGAATTTCATTCCGCCGCAAGACAGTGAACACGCGATCGCCATCGGAGACAGGACTCCCTTCGAAGACCATGTTTTTTTCTGGGGGTGTCTGCCGCCAAAGAAGTCGGCCTTGGGTTTCGAGGTCCAAGCAAATCAAGGCACTCGGTGTCAACGATGCTCCCTGATCCCCAGGGGGGCGGACAGTCACCGGACTCCCCATTCGGCCAAAAAGCCTGTTGCCAAAAACCGTGATCGTGTATTGGGGAATACCGAGAAAACTCACCGAGGAATCCAAAAGCCCCAGTTCTTCTGTTGCCGGATCGCGATAGATTAGGGGGCCTCCCGGCCAAGCGGGCTCTCCCGTGGCTAGATTCCAGGCAAAAACTTCCTGGGCTGTGGCAAGGAAGAGGTTTTGCCCGGCCACCACCGGATGAAAAACAAGCGGGTCTCTTCCCGCATTGCCTGCTGCCCGAAAGCTCCGGGCGGATGTGATGGCAGCTAAGGGGGTCCGGGGGCGAGATCCTGGCAAAGGCACTTGCCAGGCTAAACCCAGGGGGAAAAGCTCACCGGAAATCACTCGGAAGCGATCTTGGCTGCCGGCCACGGTTGGCCAATCCGTCCGCGATGCCAGAACGAATGGGTCAGGCATGGCGGATTGTTGTTTTGCTTCCGCAAGCAGCCGGCCAAGTAAAGGCACAAGGGGTTGCACTTCTCCGCCAAAGTGGCCCACAGCTTGGGGGTGAAGTTCGGCAAAGGCGTTCCACTCCGCTTCTGCCCGAGGAAGATCTCCTTCCAGAATAGAGGCAAGCACCAAGCGAGCCCGCACTAACGCCGGGTCAATGGTGCTATCAGGATTGGCAGGCCAGAGAAGCCACTCTTTGGGAAGGTCAGGATCTATCGGCAAAGCCATTTGCCAATATGCCCGAGCGGTGGCATAAAGGCCTCGTTCGATCGCCAGATCGCCTAAGGCAAGTAGGGCCCGGCCGCACACACTGCTTGCAAACGTTCGCTCTACTACCCGGCGGTAAAGTTCCGGGAGTTGGTGCCGCTTTGCCTCTTCGAATAATTCCACTGCGAGGGGATCTATTCTTTCCCGATAGATTTTCAGGGCTTCCGGTGGAAGTTGACCTAGGCGGATTCGGCAATACTCGGCCACAGGCAAGAGTCGGGCAGGCGACACTGGAAAAAGGCGGCGGTCCTCCACCTCGATCGGGCCGGTTAGAATCGAGATGAGATCTTCCCACTGCTTTTCCCGAATGTAGTCCTCGACCTGGGCCAACCTGGTTCGGGTAATCCCGTCGACTAGTTCTAACTGAGTATTTTGGGAAAGATCATAACGGATTGCTATTTGTGTCAGGGGATCAACCCGAGGGAAAAAGACCTGCGACAGCCCCTCCCCGCCCGTTGCTGAGATCGCAAGGAAAACGATGAAAACGGTAACCAAACGGATCCACCCAGGGGTGTGGTCGGAATCCGAAAGCATCTGGAAGAACGGTAAACCTCGGGTTTCAAGCATTCTTTGAGGGTCCCTGGTGAGGAACTCAAAAACCTCGGCCAAGCGGAGACTTACCGGCAAACTTGTCCTCATGACTTTTGGAAATAGAGGCAACCGCTGCCCGCTCCGCTATCCCAATTTTCCTAGCACGAGGAAGTACTCTTAAATGTTACGGCAAACCGAAAGGCCAAAACAGGCAATATCCAAACACCTGCTTGAGGTTTCTCTTGCACACCTTACCAGAGTCAAAATCGTGCTCCTCCATCTGTAATAAAGGGGAAATACCCCGACATTATTCTGGCTGAGTTGCCGGCTTAACTCCTCTGGAGGAAGGGCTTCCGGGAGAGCCTGTCGGTGGCCCGTCACTTATGTTCCCAAACTTTCTGACAGGTGGGTTGCTTTCCCCGCCGGGTTGGGAAGGTGGACCGACTCTCGCTTTAGGGCTAAAAATCTTCCTACAGAATCGAAAAGTCTTCGAGCACCGAGAGCCAGAAGTATTTTGACCCTGGAGGGGACAAAGACAGGGAAATACCTGGGACTCCAACGCGGAGCATCGTTCGGGGGATCCAAAAAATTCTCAAAGGGTAAGGAAACTGCCCCGAGGCCGGTAATATCCCCGTATTTGGTAGGGGCCACTTGCAACTCAATTGGATCGACGTTTACAAATATGGCCCCTCTGTCGGACCTGTCTTACTTTGGGGAAATCCGATCCAATTTATCGTGGGCAATGGAGTCTTTGTTCGCATCCTATAGGCAAAGGGAACACCAGTTATTTGGAAGATGGCTTCAGCTTGAAAAACAGGGCGTAAGCTCTATCCCTCGGCCGAAGTTCATGAACGAATCCAATGATCAACTGCGGTTTGCCAACAAGGAGGCTACATGCGGGCGGTGATGACCACGGACGGGGTGCTTAATCAAGCTCAACGGGAGGCCGTGACTACTCTGTCCGGACCGCTCCTAGTTCTGGCAGGGGCGGGGACGGGCAAGACCCGAGTGATCACCTACCGGATCGTCCACCTTATCCAAAAAGGAGTCCCTCCGGATCGGATCCTAGCCGTAACCTTCACCAATAAGGCTGCTCGCGAGATGCTCGAGCGGACTCGCGAGTTACTTGGGAAATCTTCCGGACAGCGGGGACGAACCAAAGGGGCAAAGGGCAAACCGGTGATCGGCACTTTTCACGCATACGGAGTCCAGGTCCTCCGGCGGCATATCCATCGACTGGGGTATCCTCCCCACTTTTCCATCTGCGATCGGAGCGAGCAGCTGGAACTGGTCCGCCATGTGCTTCGGGAAATCCGTGCCGATGTGGGGGCTTTAAGTCCCGAGGAGGCCATCTCCTGGATTAGCCGATGGAAGACGGAGGGGATGGAGCCCCCGGAGGCCATCTCCGTAGCCGAAGGGGATAAGTGGCATTTGGCAGCGAGTGCTTATCGACGATATCAAGAGACCCTTCGGCTGCGGGCCCTAGTGGATTTCGATGACCTGCTGCTACTAGTGGAAAAATTGTTTCGAGAGTATCCGGAGGTGCTAGCAGAAGAGGCAGGGCGTTTTGATCATGTGCTCATCGATGAATATCAGGACACTAATGAAATTCAGTACCGGATTGCGAAGGCTTTGGCGGCCCGGCACCGCAATCTGTGTGTAGTGGGAGATGACGATCAATCGATTTACAGCTGGCGGGGGGCTAAACCCCGCCATATTCTCCGTTTTCAAGAGGATTGGCCGGAGGCCAAAGTCGTTCTCCTCCGCGAAAATTACCGCAGTACCCGCCAGATCTTGACCTGGGCTAATCGGCTTATTGCTTTCAATCGGCTGCGGCATCCGAAGGAACTGATTTCGGCAAGAGAGGGGCCGGAACCGAGAATCCTCCAGGCTGATGATGGCGAGCACGAAGCGGAGTTGGTCGTTGAACTTATTCAACAGCGACTGGCCCGAAAGAGTGCCCGTCCTCGCGATTTCGCAATTCTCTGCCGGACGAATGATCAGTTGCGACCTTTCGAGATTGTCCTTCGTCAGAAGAAAATCCCCTATGTCCTGGCGGGAGCGGGATCCTTCTATGATCGAAAGGAAGTTCGGGACATTTTGGCCTACGTTAAGGTGTTGGTTCATCCCCAGGATGATGTAGCCTTACTGCGGATTATCAATACACCGCCGCGGGGAATTGGTCGGCAAACCACCGAGTATCTGCTTCGCCATGCGGTGGCCACCGGAGTGCCCGTTTGGGACTGTCTTGTCAAAGAGGATTTCGTTCCGGAGATTTCCGCCTCGGCCCGGTCGAAACTTTGTGAGTTTCGCGAGCTTTGCCTTCGTTTTCAGTCATTAGCGGAATCAGTGCCTGGGCCTCAGGCAGTTCGCCAATTACTCGAAGAGATCGGTTATGCCCGAGAGATTGAACGGCTGTACTCCGACCCCTCGGAGCGGGAATCCCGCTTGGCAACTGTAGAGCAGATTTGTAGGAGTTTAGAGTGGTACTTTCAGAACGAGCCCGAGGCAACCTTGGCAGGTTTTCTCCATGCAATGACCTTAGAAAGTTTTGAAGAAAGCCCGGATCCAGAGGATCAACTTTCCCGCGATGCTGTGGCTCTTATGACCCTTCATGCAGCTAAGGGGCTCGAATTTCCGGTGGTGTTTTTGGTGGGGATGGAGGAGGGACTACTTCCCCATCGGCACAACCTGGCGGCCGAGGACGAACATTTGATTGAGGAAGAACGCCGGCTATGTTACGTGGGACTCACACGAGCCCAGCGGGAGTTATTTCTCACCTTCGCTGCGGCTCGGTATAAACGGGGGAAGATGGTGCCTACCGTTCCGAGCCGGTTCCTATATGAGGCTGCCGGTAAGACCGATCACCCCGGGTATCAGGATGCCCTCCGAGGTATTTCGCGAAGTCAGCGGGAAAAACAGGAGATCCGCTCAAAAGCCCGCCGTCGTCGAACCCGCTAGACGCTGGAGCTGGCCGGACCTCCCGCCTTGCGAAAGTTCTTCTCGTGCTCCTCCAGAGGAGGTGCGATGAGAGGGGTTCCTGTTTAGGGTCAGTTTGCCGCCCCTTTTCGGTCGTTTTCGCTCCCCCTAAGGCAGGCCACTAATCCCTCCTCTGCGACCACCGTGGCCATGTACCATAATTGCCATTTTTGCACGAGGCCGGCTTCGGTAAATTGAGGTTGCTCTTGCCAAGGGAAAGTGTGAAACGCTCACAGGTTGGAAATATAGGAAATCTAGGGATCTTAAGCAATCTTTAGCGAATGGCGGCTCGGTGCGAAGGCCGTAACCGCTTTCCGGGGATGTGCCCGGCCGGTCTAGCCCCGACGGCTTCCGCAAGCCTTGCGATCTCAAGACCAACACACCATCTGAACGGTTTCGCTCCAGGATTTGGGTCTTTGGGGACAGTTTAAACAACCCAGGAGGGGGCAATCGGAGTTATAGCAAGATACCCGAGGGCCATGGCCCAGGTAAGGGACATGCAAACCGGCAAAAGGCGAATTCTAAGCTGGTGGTACCGGAGGCGGGTAAAAAGGCCGGCCGCTCGGAGCTTGCTAAAAGTTTTTTTCATTCCAGGGCTAAGTTGGCCGGGCTAGTGGCTTCTTGCGGGTTGGGCTCGGGATCCCACCATGGGGAGTTCTCTTGGCCCTTCGTGATCGGCTTTGGCGAGGAACCAGAGTGCTGGGATATAGTCTATGAATGCTCCGTCCGGTCCTGGGGTTCGGTTTCTCCATGTTAGTGACCTTCGATTCGAGGAACCCCTTCCCCTCGATGAAGAAATGCCGGCTTCTCTTCGCTCCGAGCTTCTTCAAGCAAAGCGGACGGTTTTGAAGAAAATTGTTTCCCTTGCGGTCGAAAGAGGGGTCGACTTCGTCCTTTTTACGGGGCGGATGCTGGCTATAACGAAAGCCTGTCCGGGGTTATTGCGGGCCTTTTGTGAGGAGCTGGCGGGCCTCGGAGACCAGGGGATCCCGCTCTACTGGTACACGGCAGGCCGGGAGAAAGCCTGGCCTAGGTGGTGGAACTTACCGCCAGGCTGTCACTTTGTGAAAGGTCCCACGGTAGTTCGAAGGGGGCAGGGTAGCCCCGTCTTGGCTTTCGTTCCGTTTCGTTATTGGATGCCGGGCCGACTCGGTCGCAAGGAAAAAACCATTCGCTCGGAGCAAGCCCGACCGCGAGAACTTCCCGTTGTGGTTCTTGCTGGTCGAGTGGGAAAGGCGAAGCTGCAACAGGCCATGGAGGTTCGTCCTGCCTCCTATTGGGCACTTTGCGAGGGAAACCGCCGACAATTGATTCATGCCGGGCAAATTGCCCACTGTCCCGGTCCAATCCAGCCGGACAACGAGAACCAGTGTGGGAATCATGGATGTACAGAGGTGCATATTTCGGCCCGGCAGCCGGCAAAAATCCTCTGGCATCCCGCCGACGTTGTCCGATTCGTCAAAATCCATCTGCATTATGAGGAGTTCCCTTCCCTGGAAAGACTCCAAGAAGATGCGGAGAAACAGCGAGACCGCATCCGGAAGGCTTGGCCCGACCGTATTGTGCTGGCCAGATGGCTCATTCATCTTTTGATCGATTCCAGTCGGAGTGATGACAGTTGGAAAAAGCTGGAGTACCGGCTAACGGAGGATTTCCGTCGGCTGTGTAACCACCGTCTGGGAACTGAACGGCCGCCTCTTTGGTCGTTATCGGTTCGCATTTGCCCCCACATTCGCTTCGATAGGGTTTTTCCGCGGAGTTTCCTTGGCACCTTCCTCGAAGAGGCGAAGAACCGAGATTTGCTTACCCGGGCGATCTCGCAAACGGAAAAGCAGCTCGACGATGAGTGGACAGAGGATCATATTGAAGGGCGGATCTTGGCCGACCTCTTGAAGGCCATGAACAAAAGGAAACTTACTCGACTTGCGGCCTGGGAGGGCCTGCGACAGTTGGCCAGCAAAGGAGCATCCTCGTGAAACTCCGAATGCTCCACATCGACCGCTTCGGAATGTGGCACCATTTATCCCTGGGACCTTTCTTCCCGGGAGTTCAGGTCCTTTACGGCCGAAACGAAGCTGGCAAGACGACCCTTCGAGAGTTCATCAAGTTTGTGCTGTTCGGCCCAGGAGAGGAAACCCAGCGATTTCTCCCCGAAACCCCTTCAAGGAAGGCCGTCTCGGGTAGGGAGGCGACTTTCGCAGGGGGTAAGGTATCATCCGTCCATAATGGTCAGGTGTACAAAATCCAGCGGATTTTCTCCCCCAACTCCCCCTTAGAGAGCACCGGCCAACTCCGTACCCCGTATAGCGAGCGGACGTTTTCCTCTGTAAGCGAGATCCTGCCTTCCGAGTTTCCCCCCGATTTGCTTTTGCGGCTTTACTTCCTCGAGCTGCGGGAAATTCAAGAGCTGGCCCTTCTCAGTCGCAAAGAATTGGCGGATCTTCTCTTTCGCACGAGTATAAGCCTCCTGGGGATCCCGCTAGCTGAGGTCCTGGGTGCGTTTCAGAAGCGGCGGGAAACGATTTGGGGAACCGAGATTGGACCGGATGGGTTGAGAGGTTTGGCACAAGAATGGGAGAGGCTTCGAACCGAGCTTTCCCGGTTAGTGGCAGAGAGAGAACAAGCCCAGGTTTTTTCTGCCCGCTTGGATAGACTTCGTGAAGAAGAGTGCCGCCTTGCCGAGGAGGTGGAGTCTGTCTCTCAGCGGATTTCCATTTGGGAAGAGGTTTACCGCCTTTGCCCCCTTTGGCAAGAAAGGTCCCGGTTGCAAGCCGAGCTGGATTCTCTCGGCCGTGTCTCCCCCCGTGCTCCAAAGGCAGCCCAGCAGTTGGAAAGAATAGGCAGGAAAGCGGAACTCATCCGCCAAAGAAAGGAAGAACTAGTTGCGAGAATCGAGCAGCTGGAGGGGGAAATAGCCCAGCAGCCTATCCCGAGCGATTATCGGGATTTGCTCAGGCAAGTCCGGGGCCTGTCGCAGAAAGCCGGTGCTCTGTCCGAATTGGAAAATAGGTTATCTGCAGCCCAGGCAAAAAGTGCGGACCTGCGTTCTCGCTGGGAAACATTGGTGGCCAGTCTTCCGGCCTCCGTCCACCAAATTGCGGAGCTGATGGTACGGCTTGAGCCGAAGAAGCACCGCCGACTTCGTCAGTTGGCACAACTAATCTCGGAAAAGGCCTCTCACTGGACACAGTTGGCCGCCCAGCATGCGGAGGCGAAAACTCAGTTGGAAGAGGCTCGCTCCCGGCTGGCCGAGCTTCTGAACGGAGTATCACCAGAAGAACTTTCCCAAAAGATTCAAGACCTCTCCGAACAAATCCACCGCTTGCGACAGCGGAGTTTGCATGCAGAACGCCGGCGGGAGCTTGTCGAGTTGGAGCGGATGATCGCAGCCGACTATCAGCGATTGGCCGAGCAACCGCCGATCTCGGCTCCTTTCCGCCTCTTGCTCCGGGGAGCATTTGGTGCAAGTACACTTGCAGTGCTGGCTAGCATTTTTCTTCCCGCAAGTTGGGTGGGAGGTCTGGGATGGCCTTTGCTCGGGTTTGGAGGTGTGGGGTTATCCTCGGTGCTCCTTATCCGATACTTCGCGGAAGCTTCTCATGCCCGGCAGTTGACGGCCTGTCGCCAGCAGCTCGAACAAATCCGGCAGTGTCTCGGAGGTAATTCGGAAAGGATTTCTCCCGCGGTGGGTTGTGCACCTTCTGCCGCAACTAGTGGGGTGGTAGAGGTTCCCGCTGGAGATTCCACGCTTCAGCCTTTCCCGGAGCAATCGGGGCAGGAGGAATTGGCCCGGCTGGAAAGGGAGCTTAAGCACTTGCAGGCCGTAGCACCGCAGCAGGTAGCCCTCCAGCGTCAGGGTGAACAACTGGAAGCTTTGGCTAGGCAGTTGGAAGAATCAGCCGCGGAGTTGACCCATTTACGGGAAGAGTGGGCAATTCTTTTGGGGCAGCTTGGCCTGCCCGACGATCTGCCCGTGGAGGACTATTTATCGACCTTTTCCCGACTTCCGCGTTTACGGCAACTCCATCGGCAGTTAGCTAGAGCCACCCTCCACTATCGAAAACTTGCCAGGCGGTGGGATCGTTGGCACCAAAGACTAACCGCCTTGGAAAACCGGCTGGGGATCGAGCCGACCCTCTCCCCGCACCAGTTTCCTTCGTTTAACCATCGGATTACCACCCTCTTCCATGCCGCCAAGGATTTGACGGAAAAACGGCAACATCTGCTCAGCCTTCGGGCAAGGAAGAAAAAGCTGCA